>JGI12048J13642_10076353_pt1 | contig 10720 bp, 11 predicted proteins | sample ElkSlonscriptome_16_FD_13642 | JGI IMG/M metagenome (IMG submission 13642) | reverse complement strand
TTTATGGAGAAGAAAAAAAGATTCAGTCATTAACAATCGCCAACCCCTATAATCCTGGTCAGTTAATAAGTTTAAAAGAAAGTTACTTAGATATAAAAGCTGTTTTATCAGATAGTTCTATTGTTGTCATTGAAATGCAAATAGCGCCGATGGCGTCTTTTAACAAGCGAGTTGTTTACAATCTGGCAAAAGCCTATAGCAACCAGTTAGGTACAGGAGAGGATTACCCCATTCTTAATCCAGTTATAGCTGTGACCGTTACCGACTTTATCCTGTTAAAAAAATATGACGAGGTTATTAGTCAATTTGTGTTCCAGGAGAAAACTAAAAAGATTGAATTATTCGATAATGAATTACAGCTAATTTTTGTTGAATTACCTAAATTCAACAAAGCGTTGTCAGAATTAAACAGTTTGACGGATAAGTGGATTTATTTTTTGAAAGAGGCTGCTAGTTTGGATAGTATCCCGGAGAGTTTGGGAGAAGTGTCGGAGATAGAATTAGCTTTAAATCTTGCCAACCAAGCAAACATGACAGTAGAAGAGTTAGAATTCGTTGATCGGCGAGGAATAATGTTACAAGATGAGAAGGGGCGGATTGCTTATGCAAAAGAAGAAGGAAAGGAAGAAGGACGAGAAGAAGGGCGACTAACTGAAGCGATCGCTCTAGTTATGCGTTTACTTAAAAAGCGCTTTGGGGAAATTCCGTTGCTAATAAGCAGCCAAATAGAAAGCTTGGCTTTGGATGATTTAGAACGTTTAACAGAGGATATTTTTGACTTAAATAGTTTGCAGGATTTGGAAAAATGGCTGGAGGCGTTAATAGAATATAAAACTAATCTAATTTTGCGATAATGTTTAATACTTCACGAGGATAGTTAACTAAAAAGTTGGGATTATAGTTAATTAAGACATCTGAGGAGTTAAACCCCCAACTTACGGCTATCACCTTTATATTAATTTTCTTTGATGCAGCTATATCTCGTGTTTCATCTCCGATGTACATAAGGGATTGTGGTGGGAAATTATGGTAATCTATTAGTCTTTTTAATGCGTGTGATTTCCCAAAAATTGAGGGTTCTGAATAAATAAAATTAAAGAAGCCGTCTAAACCATGTATCTTTAAAAAATCTTCAACATTGTCTTTGCTGTTTGAGGTTAATATGCCAAGCATTATTTCTTGGCGTGTTAACTCCTTTAACAAGTCAGGTATTCCAGGAACAGGATGTAAAAATTCAATATCCTTGCGTAGTTCTGATTGAATACGCTTAAGTAAAAAAGGAATCTTAAATAAAGGAACTCCTGATTCGTGAATGATTTGGCGAGCGCTTAAATTTCTAACTTTCTCAATATCTGATGGCATCAATGGTTTATATCCAAAGTCGTCTGCTAAACGATTCGCGATCCGGACGATCGCGTTGAAGGTATCCGCTAAAGTGCCATCAAAATCAAAAACAATGACTTTTATACTCATGAGTTAGCTCCGACAATTGACAATAACCGAAATGTCAACAGATGCCTCAAAATTCATCTAGACATCCCGCTGAAACACCAACGTCGGAACATCTCAGTTTCTTGTCCAAGATTTTTCCGAATTCCGTAAGCGTAGGATCTATAGTGCAGGGGAAGATAAAAAACTTGACATGACAGCATGAAAACAAAGTAAAATCCGGGTTGTAGGGATAAAGGCTGGGGCAGATAGCCTGATCACTACAGCCACTGGCACGGGCAGAATGACTGTATGATAAACGTTAATGGCTGAAAAACTCAAATGTTTCAGAAATTTACTGAAGTCCTAAATTATATTGCTAGTCATCCAGACAACTTTAGGGAAGCTCTAGGGCAACATCTGTTATTGGTACTCGTACCACTGACAATCAGCTTGGTGCTGGGTTTACCGTTAGGGCTGTTGAGTGCGCGATCGCGAACCGCCTCAACTGTCTTGATTAATACCGTCAATGGTTTACGAGTCATTCCCAGTTTAGCGATTTTATTCGTTGCCATTCCCTATTTAGGGCTAAGTTTCAAATCGGCGGCGGTAGCGTTGACACTTTTAGCACTACCACCGATTTTGATCAGCACAGATGTTGCCTTTCGCAATATTGAACCCACTATCATCGAAGCCGCTAAAGGAATGGGGATGTCTCCCCGGCAAATTCTGCAACAAATCGAAATCCCATTAGTTTTACCCGTAATCATTGCTGGAGTTAAAACCGCGACAGTCGAGGTGATTGCCAGCGCGACTCTGGCTGCTTTTATTGGTGCGGGGGGATTGGGGAGTTTTATTGTCTTGGGGTTTGCGCTTTATGATCAAAGTATTTTATTAGTGGGTGCCATTCCAGTGGCAATCTTGGCATTAGTCGCAGAGGTGGGTTTGAGTACTCTACAACGATTAACATCCTCACATAGCGCGTAAGAGGCAAAGATGGTACAGACACCTGCTAGTCGAGAAACTGAAACTCTATCGATTGAATTACCCAAGGCGATTGGGCTGTACGTCACCCAGGAACAGTTTGCTGCTTTAGCCGCAGCCAATCGCGACTTGAGACTGGAAAGAAGTGCAAAAGGAGAGTTAATTGTGAACCCACCAACAGGCTGGGAAACTGGGAGACGCAACCGCAGCCTCACCGGACAACTTGATCGCTGGTACGAAGAAAATGAGGATTTGGGTGAAGCCTTTGACTCCTCAACTGGCTTTATTTTACCCAATGGTGCAACTCGCTCTCCCGATGCCTCTTGGGTAAGTCGGGAACGTTGGCAGGCGCTTACTCCGGAACAAAAAGGAACCTTTGCTCATATCTGCCCGGATTTTGTGGTTGAGTTACGCTCTAGTTCAGATACCCTCAAGTCTGGGCAAGATAAAATGAGGGAATATCTCGACAATGGCGCTATATTGGGATGGTTAATCGATCCGCAGCAGCGACGGGTGGAGATTTATCGAGCGGGTAAGGATGTGGAGGTGTTGGAGAATCCGGCTGAGTTATCCGGTGAAGCCGTGTTACCGGGTTTTGTGGTGAATCTGCGTCGAGTGTGGGATTGAAAATGGTATTGTAAACTATTAGTACTAATCTCATATAATAATTAAAAAACACAAAGCAGGTGTCATTATCATGCAGGCTATTTTTTGGAGTGTAGAAGAAGTTGCCCACAGAGCTAAACAATTTTACGAAAATGAAATTCGTCAACAAGTTGAGTATGGTGATAATATTGGCAAAATGATTGTGATTGATTCTGAAACAGGCGAATATGGAATTGATAAAACTGGCGTAGAAACAGCATTAAAATTAAAGCAGAAGAAACCAAACGCCAGGTTATTTACGATGCGGATTGGTTATGATGTTGCTGTCAGCTTTGGTGGCGCGATTGAGCGCACTGTCAAATGATTTACGGCAGATTGACTCCTCATTAAGATGCAACAACACCTGCTCCAACTCTTTTACCAATCTCCATTCCCAATCAACCCTCACTCATCAGCTTAATTTTTCGTTGCGGATTTGATAACCACTGTAATCCTAGCAAGATACCATTTAAGGCAAACGCCAAAATCGCCACAGTAATTGCCCCCGCCCAAATTTTATCGTAGCGACTCTGAGACACCCCATCAAAGAGGAGTACTCCCAATCCTCCCGCCCCAAATTTAGCACCAATTGTGGAGATCGCGATCGCGACAATGGTTGCCAGACGGATTCCGGCAATGCCAATGGGTAAAATTAGGGGAATTTGTACCCACCACCAACGTTGCCAAGCATTCATCCCCATCCCGCGTGCGGCTTCTAAAATTTTCGGATCAATCGATTGTAAAGCGACTAAAAAATTTCGTACCAGAATCACCTGGGTATAGAGAATCATTGCCACCACGACTGATTGGCGATTTAAGCCCAAAAGTGGCACAAGCAGAACAATTAGCGCCAGACTGGGTATGGTGTAGAGGATGCCCAGAATGCCCACGACTGGGATACTCAGCCAACGGTAACGAGTGATCAGCACCGATAAAGGCAGTGCGATCGCCACAGCAATCAGTACAGCTAAACTCGTCATCTGGAGATGTTCGAGCAGTAATTGAATAATATCTTCAGGATTGTTAATAATATAGTTCATCAGGAGTTAGACAAATTAAAGTGGATGGTTGAGATTAGGGAATAGAGAATACCCAATTTATATTAATTTTGATAAAAACACAAACAACCGAGGGTATTCATAACACAATCAACTAACACCGAGACCCCGATTTAGGATTAACCCATACCCGTGCTAGTCCCTGAGAGAAGATACCCAAATTAGCCGCTGCTACTGGTGGTTGTAGCGCTACTTTTCCCGTCTTATCGATGTAAACCCAAGCTCGGTTAAAATGTACGGCGGCTAGTCCTTGAGAAAAGTTACTAGCTCTAGCAAATTGAAAGGGAATGGCTAATTCACCACTCTTATCAATATAGCCTAACTTGGCTTCTACTCTCACCAGCGCCAATCCTTCGGCAAACTCTTTGGCATCATCGAATTGGAGTGAGATGACGACTTTACCTGTTTCATCAATATAGCCCCAATTTTCCTCTATTTTTACCGCTGCTAATCCTTCCGTAAATCTTGTCGCTTGATTAAATTGGGGTGAGATGACGACGTTACCTGTTTCGTCAATGTAGCCCCATTTCTCTTCAATTTGTACCGCAGCTAACCCCTGATTAAAACTCTCAGCATTATCAAATTGAGGTCGAACAACTAGCTTACCTGTTTTATCGATGTAACCCCACTTGGTATCAATTTCTACGGCGGCAAACCCTTGAGTGAATTTCCGGGCTACATCAAATTGAGGTGGAACCACGACTTGACCACTCTTATCCATATAGCCGTATTTATCATCAATCTTTACGGCTACCAATCCTTGCGAGAAGGAAAAGGTAAACAAAATAGAATGATCGGGCTGGGGGGGAACGACTGCTATTTCCCCGCTCTTGTCAATGTAGCTCCATTTTTCGTTAATCTGCACAGCGGCTAACTCATCAGCAAAGCTCAGAGCTATGTCAAATTGAGGCGAAATCACCAGCTTTCCCGTTAGGTCAATATAACCCCACTTCTCCCCAACTTTTACCGCTGCTAATCCTTCGGAAAAATCGGTTGTCGAGGCAAATTGTGGGGGTACAACAAACTCGGCATTCTGGTTGATATACCCCCCACTTCCACCACCAGCGCAAGCTCGTGCCGGGATGGGTTGGCTACTGCTTAGAGTTGTGAGAGTCAGCATTAGTGCGATTATCGATTTTTTCATGGTTATTTTAACTCCAATAATTAGGGAAAGTATCCACTAGGTAGAGTCGCGCTCGTTGCCCAGACTTACTTGTTAGGGAAGTTTGCCAGTAGGTCGCCTAACCGTTAAATTTAAAAATTATACTAAAGTTACCACTCCAGCCTAAAATGCAATTGGATTCAATGGAAGATAAGCATGTGCCGATTACTGGGCTACCTGGGTTCCCCTGTCCAACTCAATCACCTTTTGTATAAACCTGAACGTTCTCTGGTTGTCCAGAGTTACTTACCCCAGGAGATGACATCGGGGGTTGTCAATGCGGATGGATTGGGCATTGGCTGGTATCACTCCACCCAGGATGTTAATCCATTTACCTACAAAAATACGCTACCCATCTGGAACGATACGAATCTACCGGAATTGAGCCGTTATGTGCAATCCGACTGTGTACTGGCGTATGTTCGTAGTGCGACGCCCGGTCAAGCTTTAGACATGGGAAACTGTCAACCCTTTCGTCGCGATCGCACCTTATTCATTCACAATGGTTTTATCGAACGGTTCCGTCAAACGCTCTATCGACCGATTCGCGATCGCCTGAGTGATGAAATTTACCAGTCAATCCACGGTACAACCGATTCTGAGCATATTTTTGCCCTCCTTGTCAATGAAGTCCAAACGGTTCCCGATGCTTCCTTAGAGAAGGCATTGTCGCAAACCTTGATCCAGTTGACAACATTAGCCCAATCCTATCAAGTCAACTTTTCTGCCAATGTGATTATCAGTGATGGGCATAGCCTCGTTGCTAGTCGCTACGCATCGGGTAGCAGTGCGCCCACTCTCTACTGGGTAAGGGATGAACTCAATTACCCTAACGCTGTCCTAGTTGCCTCTGAACCCTTGTTTGCGGGGAATTGGCACAGTTGCCCAACCAATAGCCTGCTGGTGGTTAAAGAGGATTTGGACGTTCGCATCAATCAATTCTAAAGAACTGATCATGTCATGGAACTTGACCTATTCTAGAGGATGCTGATGCACCGCCGTCTCAATGGCGTTGCAGTTTGTGTTATTCTAATAAATACCTACCATCTCATTTTTCTCAACCCAGCGATCTCTCACGCTCGGGTTTTCTTAGATGTCTAACTAAGTCGAATAGGCATAGCTTGAGTTCTATGGCTTAGTTCTTAAGATTAGTTTGAGATAAGTTTAGGGTATTTTTTTCCGGCTTCACTATCTTTTAACGGTATTGCTCAATCCCTTTATCTGGCAGGATTCCTGCATTCTAGATACCTGCACTTATCGCCTCATACCCTAGGTTTATTCATTAATCTCACCCTGCCGAAGACAACTACTGATTAGCCACGCCAATCGGGAAATTGACCCTGAAGACAGGCAGCGATTTCATCGTTCCAGTCGTCTTCTATTTGGGTAATCCACGCCTCAAACTTATCCTCAGTTTTTGAGTTGAACATTTTGTACCGTAGTTTTAACGACAATTTATCTCCGTGCCGAGATTGGTTATGAGAGAGTTGGCAATAAGTCATTATTAATCTTCCGATAATTATTAATTAACTACAAATCCGTGACTTTATAAACTTCCTTTAACAAATATATTGAATTGTAAAGAAAAGATCTAGGGATTGAATAACATAACCTAGGTGATGATAAAAAATAAGATTGGTGATACTGTATGGTCTGGATAAGTAATTTCAATGCAACGTCAGCGTGACTAGACAGAATCCCTTTGGTGAGCGAGGTCACAAATTTTATCTGTGCCTCTCTACCCAATCCATCGGAAACTTTTTTGATCAACTGGATCTACTCGACTGTAAAATCGGTAAATCAGTGGGATGAGATCCTAGAAAGCAGTTAACGGCGGTTAACGGAGTTTTGAACCAAATGGAACAACATCAGAAATCAACAGTTGTAATTACGGGTGCCTCGTCAGGGGTGGGTTTGTATGCTGCCAAAGCCCTGGCGCAACGGGGAAACTGGCATGTGGTGATGGCTTGTCGGAATTTAGAGAAAGCCCAAAACGCTGCCCAAGAAGTGGGTATGCCGGAGGACAGCTACACGATTATGCATATCGACTTGGGTAGCTTAGAGAGTGTGCGCCAGTTTGTGACTAAATTCCGGGAAAGCGGCAAATCCTTAGATGCCTTGGTGTGCAACGCTGCCATTTATATGCCCTTACTCAAGGAACCTCTGCGATCGCCAGAAGGTTATGAGTTGAGCGTTGCCACAAACCACCTGGGACATTTTCTCCTAAGTCACCTGATGCTAGAGGATTTGAAGCATTCCTCGGCTGAGTCTCCCCGGCTGGTTATTTTAGGAACGGTGACTCACAATCCCGATGAATTGGGTGGGAAGATTCCACCGCGTCCAGATTTAGGGCAACTCAAGGGGTTTGAAGCAGGATTCAAAGAGCCTCACTCGATGATTGACGGCAAGAAGTTTGAACCCGTCAAAGCTTACAAAGACAGCAAAGTCTGTAACGTTCTGACCATGCGAGAACTGCATCGGCGTTATCACGAATCAACAGGTATCGTCTTCAGTTCCCTGTATCCAGGATGTGTGGCGGATACACCCCTGTTCCGCAATCACTATCCCTTGTTTCAGAAAATCTTTCCCTTGTTCCAGAAACACATCACGGGTGGGTATGTGTCCCAGGAGTTGTCAGGTGAACGGGTTGCAGCCGTCGTTGCCGATCCTGAATATAGCCAATCGGGTGTCTATTGGAGTTGGGGGAACCGACAGAAGAAAGAGGGCAAATCCTTTGTACAAAAGGTTTCTCCCCAAGCCCGCGATGATCAAAAAGGGGAACGGATGTGGGAGTTGAGTGCCAAGTTAGTGGGAGTTGCTTGATGGGAAACTAAGCTGTCACCCATTTAAATGGGGAATGGGTAGTGTTACGCATTTAACTTGGGAATGGGTAGCGAGCAAGATGCTCACCCGACAAGGATTTCACCATTATTGACAGGTTGAAATACCAAACAGCTTAGGTGTTACCGTTTCTCCCAACCCCATAATGAGTCGGGGTGATTCATAAATTGCCCCGACTATAATTTTGGAAAAGATTAATTAGTCTTTGGCTATAAAGCATTAAGAAATATTAACAAGTGTCAACTTCTGACTGTTCTCTATTCCCCGTTTCCTGTTGCTTTGTCCATGTCCTGACGACTTAATCGAAGAAATAATACAGTGTATTACGAAAGCGTTGACAATTATTGTATCCTTTTCTACCATAGTTAATATTCCTTCTAAAGAAGGTAACATAGATGTATTACAGTAAGGGAATTTACTCTCACAGCCAAAAGAAAATCCCATTGCTGTAGACGATTGATGTTGACGATATTTAGATAGGGCGCATTTACCCAAAAAAGCCGTTAGGTTTTTAAAGCTTTGTTTTTTTAATCTAGACAAAGTTTTGTAGAACGGCAAAACCTGTTTGAATGGAGCGATTGGTTGAAAAGAGATGGCTCTACGCGAACAGGTACTGGTAAGTAAAACTTTAGTGATAGCAGATGGATGTTAGGGTGCATTTTCAGATTCAAGTGACGTGTTTGATAAGGGTCTTTATTTAATCAACGCCACTGATAGATAAGAATACGCGATCGCTTTTAATTCTCTTTCAACAAGAGAGAGCGATCGCCTTTTTTTGGGTTAAATCTCCAGGATGGGAGGTTGAGTTGGATTCGCCGAGCGAATAACCCGACAGGGGTTTCCTACGGCGACAACATTGGCGGGAATATTTTTAGTCACAACGCTACCCGCACCAATGGTTGTGTGATCACCAATGGTGACACCTGGACCAATAATTGCACCGCCACCAATCCAGACATTATTGCCAATTTTAATCGGTGCAGCGAGTTCGCGTCCCGTTAATCTTTGGGCGGGATCAGTGGGATGATAGGCGGTATAAATCTGGACATAGGGACCACATAACAGGTTATCGCCTAGGTGAACTGTATTACAGTCGAGAATCACACAGCCATAGTTCATATAGAGATTATCGCCAACATAGATATTACTGCCATAATCACAGTAAAAGGGAGGACTAATTTGAGGATTAGATCCCAGCTTGCCAAATAAGTCTTGTAAAAGTTGCGATCGCGTTTCTATTTCGTCTTCGGTTGTCGCGTTGTACAAGCGCGTGAGATGACAGGCTTGATTGTGTAATGCTTTTAATTCAGGGTCAGATGCTAGATATAGCTCTCCCGCTAACATTTTCTGTTTTTCACTCATTAGAAACTAACAGTTGCCTTCTACTCTACGAATCGTTTTAAAATTTGAATCACCCGATGTAGCTGGTTCTCACGGCGAGTTGAGAGGGTAAATTTATCGGATAAATCATATTCTCTTTGCTGAGGGTTGAGTTTAACAAAAAGGTAATCTTCTCCGGTGGTAATTAAACCATAAGCGGGATTCTCAGTTATCGGGTTAGACATCATGTAGGCGAGGGTTTGGGGTAAAGCCTGCATCACACTAAAACCATAGCGTTTGGTTTCTAGAAGGATGAGCCATAATCGCTCCTGCATGACTAAAATATCAATGAGTCCCTCTAGGATTTGGTCTTTGTCTTCGATTTCAATTTTGATGTATTTTTCCCCTTTGATCAGATAGGGGGGATCATACAAGCCTAATAATTCTAGAATGGGAGCAATTATAATCAGGTTTACGGTGCTTTCGGTAATCGCTCCTTCAGCTTGATAGTAACGATAGCGGGTTCGTAGGCGATCGCACATTTCAATTTCCCCTAGACTGAGTTCTGGCAAGGGTTCTAGCCATTCGGGGAAGAAGGTGGGGTTGGTTGTCGGCTGCAATTGAAAGGTTTGATGCGCTTGGTTTAAGTTTGTAATTGCTTTGGTAACACCAATAACTTGGGGCATGGCATAGATTTGAGATAAAGGGGCGATTTCTCTGGGGAGTTGGCGACGCCTGGGCGTTCTTTCATTCTAGGGGTGGTTGTTAACCTGTAAGCCGAATCGGGGCGATGAATTCTGATTCTCTGGGATAGGGCTTGGTTACCAAGCCCCTACGAGGGTTGGTGCTAACTGAAAACTCGGATTCTGAATCCTATATCCTCTACAGGATAAGGCTTGCGGCGGAATGGCTTAACGGGTACGATGCCTTGATTGGGAAAGGGTTGGAGTCAAACGTTTAAGATTTGATACGATACCCTTGTCAAATTCCGCTAGGCATTTGCTAGATTAGGATATCTTTTTCCGGTTTTTCCGATGAACTCAGTCCAACTCGGTATCCGCATTCCTACTCATCTTAACCAACGTCTGACTGACTACATTGAACGCACGGGATTGTCAAAGACGGAGATAGTGATTAATGCGTTGGCGTCTTATATGGGGTGAGTAACTGTAACCAAAACCCTTGACACATCTACCCATTGTTGCCCATTTATTGGTAAGGTTCTATCCGGAGAGAGTTGACTGAGGTGATATAAAATAAGACGAACATTGAGAGGTCGAAT
>JGI12048J13642_10014665_pt1 | contig 10720 bp, 10 predicted proteins | sample ElkSlonscriptome_16_FD_13642 | JGI IMG/M metagenome (IMG submission 13642) | reverse complement strand
GCGAAGGCATAGACCAGAAAGAAGGTCATGAGGACCTCCCCGACCCATCCGGTCACGAATCCCCCGACGTCGACCGACCGGCCGGGCAGAAGGGCCGGAACCACCACCTCCGGGACCAGCTCCACGAGGAGGAAGAAGGCGGTGAAGATGGCCCCCAGCTCCACGTAGAGGCGAACCTCGGATCGGGCCTTCGCCCGAAAGGGCGCCGTGAGGGCGCCGGTGACGGGCCGCAGAAGGAGGGAGAAGGGCGAGCCCGGGGGGTTGTGCCGGTAGAAGAGTCGGAGCTGGTGGATCCACCGCTGGAGGGCCCGAGTGCCCGGTACGTCGTCGAACCAATCGGGGCCGGAGCCCAGCGCGGTGAGACCCGCCAGGAGGAGGACGGCGGTGGCCGCCTCCAGCCCCCCCTCCACGTCGCCCACCATGCCTCCGAGGGCCGAGGTCGCTACCAGCAGCACCAGGAGATCACCAAGGAGCCGGAGCCCGCGGGAAACCGGACCTCGAGCCCTCCATTCCTCCACCCAGGCCGGTGTGGCAGCGAGGGAGACGTCGTCCAGGGGCGGCATGCCGTCCAGCTCCCGGGGCGGCCGGCCCTCGGCCTTCCGGAGGGCCTGGTCCTGGTTGTAGGCCAGGAGCATGCGGTCCACCAGGAAGGCGTCCACGCCCCACCAGACGAAGGCGCCGCCCCCGGTGAAGAGCATGGCAAGCCCGGTGAACTCCCGGTTCAGGTAGAAGCGGTGGGCCCCGGCCCATCCCAGGAAGACCCAGAGAAGCCAGGCGACGACCCTGCGCTTCCGCGGGTAGTCGTAGAGCTCCCGGAGGACCTCCCGGGAGAAGTCGGTGTCACGCGTGGCTTCGGCGGGCATGCCCGGAGGCTAGACAGCACCCGCCCGAGAGGCAATCCGTCCCGGGTTCAGCTCTCCCAGAGCTCGTCGAGACGGTCGTCGCGACCGCAGTTCCATCGGTAGAATTCGTAGCGGACCGGATTCTTCTCGTAGTAGTTCTGGTGGTAGTCCTCCGCAGGATAGAAGGTGCGGTCCTCCACCACCGGCGTGACCACCTCCTGAGAGAAGCGATGCTGCACGGCCTGCATGGAGGCACGCCCCCGTCGGGCCTGCCGGGCATCCCGGGCGAAGATGGCGGTGGTGTAGGAGAAGCCGCGGTCACAGAACTGGCCGCCCTCGTCCAGGGGATCCACGTTCCGCCAGAAGACCTCCAGAAGCCGGGGGTACGACACCCGGGTGGTGTCGAAGGTGACGAGGACCGCCTCACGGTGGCCGGTTCCTCCTGCGACCACCTGCTCATAGGTGGGGTCCTCCACCTGGCCGCCGGCGTAGCCCGAGAGGGTGGACACCACCCCGTCGAGCTCATCGTAGGGCGGCTCCATGCACCAGAAGCAGCCGCCGGCGAATACCGCCGTGTCGTTGGGGACGATGGCGTCGGCATCCGGGGACTGGGCCGCGGTCGAGCAGACGCCGGGACCGGAGATCGTCAGGAGGAGGGCCATAGCCAGCGCAGCTCCTGCGGGGGCGAGCCTCATCGTCGCAGCTCCGGCAGCTCGTCGCCGGCGGGCACGAAGTCCAGCGCCGCTCCGTTGTTGCACCAGCGCTGGCCGGTGGGCTCCGGACCGTCGTCGAAGACGTGCCCCTGGTGGCCGCCGCACCGGGCACAGTGGTACTCGGTCCGCGGCCAGATGAGCTTGAAGTCCCGCTTGCTGTCGATGTTCTCCGGCGCCAGGGGCCGGGTGAAGCTGGGCCACCCCGTGCCGCTCATGAACTTCTCCTCCGAGCGGAAGAGGGGCAGGTAGCAGCCGGCGCAGATGAAGGTGCCCTCGCGGGATTCCCGGTTCAGGGGGCTGGACCCGGCGGCCTCGGTGGCCTCGTCCCGTAGGATGCGGAACTCGTCGTCGGTGAGGATCGAGCGCCAGGCATCCTCGGACAGCTCCAGCGGCTCCCAGTCCGGGGGCGGAGAGGAGGGGGAAACGTCCCGGGGTCCCATCAAGGGTGCCCCCGCTAGCGCGGCGAGGGATCCGAGGAAGCTCGTTCGATCCATGGTTCGGTCGGCGGTGGGTCGCAGGGCGACGAGGGACGCGGGTTTTCGGGCAAGACCCGTCATCCGCATAATATGTGGAATGCAAGAGACGTTCCGTGCCCCGTGGCGCCCCTCCGACTAGTCCACCTCGCCGACCCCGGCGTCCGGGAGGCGCTTCCGGCGCCAGATCCAGGGTCCCAGGAGCGACACGGCGGCCAGGGCCCAGAGCGATACGGCGAGTCCGCTGGAGAACATCACCGACCAGTCCCCGGCCGAGAGGGCCAGGGCCCGACGGAGGTTCCTCTCCATGAGGGGACCCAGGACCAGCCCCAGGATCACAGGAGCCAGGGGGAACCCCGTTCGTCGCATGACGAAGCCAAGGACACCGAAGCCCGTCATGAGAACCAGGTCGAAGGCACTCTGGTTCACCGCGTAGACCGCCACGAACGAGAGCGCCGCCACCCCGGGCATGAGCACCCACCGTGGCAGGCGCAGGACCCGCACGAAGAGGCCCACCAGCGGCAGGTTCAGAAGGAGGAGGAAGGCGTTGCCCACGTACATGGAGGCCGCCATCCCCCAGAAGACCTCCGGATTGCGCTCGATGAGGAGGGGACCGGGGGTGAGGCCGAGGCCCAGGAGCGCGCCCAGGAGGACGGCGGTGGTGCCGCTCCCGGGGATGCCCAGGGTGAGGAGGGGGATCATGGCCCCGGTGGTGGCGGCGTTGTTGGCGGCCTCCGGCGCGGCTACTCCCCGGAGCTCTCCTTCCCCGAAGCGGGCGTCCCCGCCGGCGACCTTCTCCTCGACGCCGTAGGCGACGAAGGAGGCGATGGTGCCCCCGGCACCGGGGAGCACCCCGACGAGGAACCCGGTGACGCTCCCCCGGAGCATGGCGCCGACACCGGCCCGGAGATCGGACAGCGCCAGCGTCACCCGGCCGTAGGCGATGGAGGCCTCCTCGCCCCATCGACTGGACTGCAGGACCAGAAAGACCTCGCTCACCGCGAAGAGCCCGATGGTCACCACCACGAAGTCCATCCCGTCGAAGAGTTTGAGCTGTCCGAAGGTGTAGCGGGGCACGGCGCTGTTGGGGTCCATCCCCACCGTGGCCAGCAGGAGACCGAAGCCCGTCGCCGCCAACGCCTTGGGGACGCTGTTCCCTGCCACGCTGGAGAGCGCAGAGAAGGCGAAGATCATGAGGGCGAAGTACTCCGCCGGACCGAACCGGATGGCCCACCCCGCCAGCACCGGCGCCAGGAAGACGAGCCCCACGATGGACAGCGTTCCGCCGACGAAGGATGCCACGGCCGACATGGCCAGCGCCTCGCCCCCGCGGCCCCGACGGGTGAGGGCGTACCCGTCCAGCGCCGTCACCACCGCCGCCGCCGTTCCGGGAACGTTCAGGAGGATGGTGCTGATGGAGTTGCCGTACTGGGACCCGTAGTAGACCCCCGCCAGGAGGATCAGCGCCGTCTCCGGGGGCAGGCCCACGGCGAAGATCAGCGGGATGAGCATGGCGATGGCGTTGATGGGACCGATGCCCGGGAGCATCCCCACCACCGTTCCCGTGAAGACGCCGGCGAAGGCCAGGGCCAGGTTCAGGGGCTGGAGGGCCACGCCGAAGCCCTCCCCGAGAAGTCGGAGTGCCTCCACCGCTCAGCCCGCCAGGAAGCCCAGAGGCAGCGGTAGCCCCAGGCCGTACACGAAGAGGAAGAAGAGCGCCAGCGCAAAGCCCAGTCCGGCGCCCAGGGAGGGAAGGACCCGGCCCCCGAACAGCATCGCCAGGGCGGCGAACTCCAGGGTGGTGGCCGTCACGAACCCCGCCGGTGCCAGGAGGAGGGCGTAGCCCACGAAGCTCACCGTGGCCAGCGTGATGCGGCGGAGCACACCCGGCGGCAGCGGGTCCGGAGCCGCCGAACCCTCCAGGAGCACCGCCCCACCCCCCAGGGCCAGAAGCGCGGCGGCCACCAACGGGAAGGCCCCGGGACCGAGAGGATCGGTGGGGAAGGAGACCACGAAGGTCCGGGCCTCCAGGGCCACGGCAGCGGCCAGGGCCATGATGGCGAGGCCGGCGACGTGACGTCCTCCCCTCATCGGATGAGCCCGATCTCCCGCGCCAGGCCCCGGAACTCCTCTACCTGCCGGTCGACGAACGCCTCGAAGTCGGCACCCATCACCACGTAGGGACGCAGGCGGGCCTGGTCCCGGGCGACGGCCCACTCCTCGGACTCGGCCAGGGCGCTCAACCGGGCGACCCAGGCCTCGTACGCCTCCGCCCCGATGCCCGGCGGCGCGAAGAAGCCTCGCCAGGTCACCCACTCCACGGGATAGCCCGACTCGGTGGCGGTGGGCACCTCTGCGAAGAGTCCTTCCAGACGCTCCGGCGAAAGCACGCCCAGCACGCGGATGGACCCCGTCTCCAGGTGGCTCACCACCTCCGAGGCGTCGCCGGAGAAGACCTGTACGAAGCCGCCGAGGAGCGAGGTCAGGGCTTCGCCGCCTCCGTCGAAGGGGACGTAGCGGACGGTCCGGGGATCGATCCCCGCCTCCCGCCCCAGGAGGAGGACCTTCATGTGGTCCTGGCCCACCACGGCGCTGCCGCCGCTCACCACGATCTCGTCCGGGCGCGCCGCCCAGTCGGTGAGGAGCTCCTCCAGCGTTTGCCAGGGGGCGTCGGCGGCCACCGCCACCACCCCGTACTCGGCCCCGAGGGCTCCCACCCAGCGCACGTCCGCGGCGTCCAGCGGCCCGAACTGTCCCTGGGCCAGTCGCAAGGTCGTCCCGGAGCTGGCTGCGAAGAGCACCCGGGTGTCTCCTTCGCGCTGCCCCACGGCGTGGGCGTAGGCCACCCCTCCGCCTGCCCCGGGCATGTTGGAGGTCGGCATCCCACCCTCCACCAGGCCCAGTCGGGTGAGAACACGGGCGGTGAGCCGGCAGGTGAGGTCCCACCCACCGCCCGCCGCCGCCGGGGCGACGCACTCCACACTTCGCCCGGATTCGGGGAGGGAGCACCCGGAGACCAGGAGGAGGGCGACCAGGAACACCCCGCGCCAGCCGCTTGGGACCGACGCCTGGACGACGCTCACACCGGCACGAGCGGCAGGACGGCGTGGGATGGGCGGTTGCGGTCCATGTAGACGGTGTTGCGGGCCACCCGGATCTCGGTGGCCTGTCCCTCGGGCTCCCCGGTGTTGAAGTTCAGATCGAAGTGGGGGTAGTTGCTGCTGGAGACGTCCAGACGGATCCGGTGCCCCGCGGCGAAGAGGTTGGAGGAGGGGAAGGCGGCGATCTCGATCTCGTAGACGCGGCCCGGCTCCATGAGCTCCGGCTCCTCCCAGGAGTCGCGGTAGCGCACCCGGAGGACGCCGTCGGTGACGTTCATGGCGTAGCCGTCCGGGTAGTCCTCGTTGGGGGGGTACACGTCCACCAGCTTGGCAGTGAGGTCGGTGTCCGGTGCGTCGGAGGCGATCCAGAGGCGCACCACCAGCGGTCCCGTGACCTCCACCGCCTCCTCCAGGGGGGGCGTCTGGAAGACGAGGACGTCGTCGCGCTCCGCCAGAGGTCGGTACGGCTCCTCCGACCCGAAGAAGTCGGGTCCCTCCCGCTGGTCGTAGGCGCCGCCCTCCATGATGGGCGCCCCCGAGGTGATGGTCCCGCCGATGCTCGGGACCGGGGACGCCGGATCGTAGTCGTAGGAGAGGGAGGCCTCCTCCGTCGTCGGCACCTCCAGGGAGAGGGTCCCGTCGGCGTGGAGGTAGAACGGGGTGTGCGCCGCTTCCGGCACCGGCCAGTCCGAGGCGCTCCGCCAGCGCCCGCCATGGTCCATGCGTCCGTCGGCGTTGCGCCGGCCGCTTCCGCCGCCCATGACGAAGTAGCGGACCCTCGGCTCGTCCCCGACCCCGTTCTCGACGTCGCGGAGCCAGTGGTCGAACCAGCGGAGGCGCAGCTCCCAGTGATCCCGGGCGAGCTGACCGTCCAGGGTGGCGGCCGACCCGAAGTCCACGTCGCCGGCGTAGGTCAGCGAGCGGTCGCCGTGGGTCCAGGGCCCGAGGATGAGGTACTGGGGACCCTTCCCGGCAGCCTTCAGTCCCATGTAGTTCTCGGTGGCCGTCCGCGGATACGGGTCGAACCAGGAGGACATGTGCATGGTGGGGCAGTCGGGCCATCGGTCCCAGAATCCCGCCGCCCAGATCTCCGGCTGCTTCCAGTAGTCGGTGAAGGCGCCCTCCCTCCACTGCTCGAAGAGGTAGGACTCGTACTCCGGCGCCAGCGAGACCGGGGAGCGTCCGGGAGCCCACGGCATGTCCCGGAACCAGGCGTGGACGTCCACCTGCTCCATCCGTGCCCGGAGCTCGTCGTCGGCCAGGACGGCGGGGCTGACCAGCGCGTTCCGGTAGGCCCAGGTGGCCTGCTTCAACTCGAAGGCGCCACCCTGGCGGATGCCACCCTGGTAGCTGTTGGAGAAGCCGCCGGAGTCCAGGAACATGGCCGACACCCCCGGGGCCCCCGCCGAGGCCAGCGCCGCCTGGGTATGGGCGGCGTACGACAAGCCCTTGGTCCCGATCTGCCCATCGCACCAGGGCTGCTCCAGGATCCAGGCGCAGGTGTCGTACCCGTCGTCGGAGTTGCCCAGGTACTTGGTGTACTCGCCCTCCGAGTCGTAGCGCCCCCGCAGATCCTGGTAGACCACCGCATAGCCGTGCTCCGCGAACACCCGCGCCACCTCGGCCCGGGACTTCGCTTCGTCGGGCTCCGCCACCGAACGCTCGCTCCGGGAGGGACGGGTCTTGCCGTAGGGCGTCCGCTCCAGGAGCACGGGAAAGGGGCCGGGGAGGGCCGCGCCTCCCGAAGCCGGCAGGTGGACGTCGGTGGCCAGCCGGACGCCGTCCCGCATGGTGACCCAGAGGTCGGAGAGGACCTCCGTCCCGTCCACACCAGTGCCGGCTCCACCGGTTCCACCGTCACGGCAGCCGGGGAGGGCGAGTCCCACGGCGGCAGTCCCCAGGATCTGGGTGAAACGGCGGCGGGACAGGGAGGGATCGGGAGGGGGCACGGGTCCTCCGTGGTGGCCTGGGGGATGGTCGCACTGCGGGGAGTGCAGGCGATTCTACGCCGCGCCGTCCTCCTCCACCAGACGGCGGAAGAGCCGCTCCAGCTCCCCCGACGGATCCGTGCAGCTCCCCTCCCGCACCCGGCCCGGCTGAAGCACGTCGGAGCGGGGCGCCGTGATCCAGTGGAAGCGCTCCGAGGGCGGGTGGAGCGCCACCGGTCCCGCCGACGCGTCCCCCCGGCAGATCGCCTGGCACGACCGGAGGTAGCGGGCAAGGAGGGGCACGTCGGCGTCCGGGACCCGCCGGGCCAGCCAGGCCTCGTCGGTGACCACCCGGAGACCCAGGTACTCGGCGGTGCGGGCATGAAGGACCACCCCCACGTTCACGGAATCCCCGAGGTGGGGATGGGGCACGGCGCGAAGGGGGGCCCAGGAGCACGCGACCGCGGGGGCCGTCACCGACGGGCCTCCAGGCGGGACGGCGGGCGGGCGAGGCGCTCGGCCCGGGCAGTCGCCGCCTGGTCCACCCACCGCCGGGGCGCGCGCATCCGGAGCTCCAGGTAGTCCACGTAGCGGATCCGGGCCTCCTCGGCGTCTTCGAACCCATCTCGTTCGGCCGAGTCCAGGAGGAGGTCGTCGGGGACGGCCGCCAACACCGTCCGGAGGAGTCCGGCATCCACCCGAGGCGCCAGCCGGGCGTCCGCCGCCGCCAGGTCGGCGGCGTGGGTGAGGAGCACGTGGTCCCCGATGAGGGGGAAGGGCGTTCGGGTCCGATTCTCGTCCACCCGGTCCCAGGCGTGGTGGGCGTAGAGGGCGGCCCCGTGATCGATGAGCCAGGGCCCCCGCTGCCAGACCAGGAGATTCGGGTTCCGCGCCGTCCGGTCCAGGTTCGTCACCAGGGCGTCGAACCAGACGATCTCCTCCGCCAGGTCGGGGGAGAGGAGGTCGCCCGCGGCCAGGAGGTCGAAGTTGAAGGCCCCGTCCAGGTAGACGAGCCCGACGTTGGTCCCCACGCTGGCTTCGAGGAGCTCGCGGATCTCCGGGTCCTTCTGCTCGTGGCCGAAGCCTTCGACCAGCTCCACCGCCGCCAGCCCGGGAACGGGAAGTTCGAGGGCGTGGGCCAGCAGCCCGGCCACCAGCTCCGCCACCAGCGCTTTGGCTCCCTGCCCCGCTCCCCGGAACTTGGTGACGAAGAGGCCGCCGTCCGTCTCCACCACCGCCGGGAGCGAGCCACCCTCCCGGAGGGGCTGCAGATACCGGAGGGCCCGGTGCCGGGGAAGCTGCACGGCATTCGTCCCTCCCATCCGAACCTCCTCGTCGCCTGGGTCGTCTTGCACGGAGACGGCCTCCGCCTCCACCCTGGTCGGGAATCTCACGCCCGGCTCGGGGGAAGGGAACCGTGGATCCGGACCCCTCCCTGCTGGCCCCCGGGCCCGTCCGCCCTCCACCGGAAGACACCATGGCCACCCCGCCTGAGGGACTCTCCCGCCGAGCCTGGCTCGCCACCGCCTCCGGCGCCGTCGCCGCCGGGTTGGTGAAGACCCAGTTCGACGCCGTGAAGCTGGACGCGGCGACCCTGCCGGTCCCCCAGCAGGCTCCGGCCGATCCCACGGAGGTGCCGGGGCGGGTCGTCTCCCAGGTGGGACAGCGGGCTCCGGGGGAACGGCCGGTGCGCCTCCTGCGCTCCACCGAGATCTCCTCCTCCTCCCGGACACCGCTCCAGGATCTGGACGGCATCCTCACCCCATCCGACCTCCACTTCGAGCGCCACCACGCCGGCATCCCCGACATCGTCTCCGAGGAGCACGAGCTTCTGGTCCACGGGATGGTGGAGCGGCCCACCGTCTTCCGGATGGCGGACCTGAAGCGCTACCCCGCCGTATCGCGCATCTGCTTCATCGAGTGCTCGGGGAACGGCGGCGCCGGCTACGGCGAGACGAACATCCCCACCGAGATCACCCCCCAGGCACTGGACGGCCTCCTCTCCACCAGCGAGTGGGTGGGGGTGCCCCTCTCCACCATCCTCCGGGAGGTGGGGGTCCGCGACGGCGCGTCCTGGCTCCTGGCCGAAGGTCGCGACGCCGCCATGCTCGCCCGGAGCGTCCCCCTGGAGAAGGCGTTGGACGACGCCCTGCTGGTCTACGCCCAGAACGGGGAGGCCATCCGTCCGGAGCAGGGCTACCCGGTGCGTCTCCTCCTGCCGGGGTGGGAAGGGAACGCCCAGGTGAAGTGGCTCCGCCGCCTGGAGGTCACGGACCGGCCCACCATGACCCGGGAGGAGACCTCCCGCTACACCGATCCGTTGCCCGACGGGACGGCCCGTCAGTTCTCCTTCACGATGGATGCCAAGTCCCTCATCACCTTCCCGGCGTACCCCTACTCCCTCCCGGATCGGGGCTGGTGGGAGATCCGCGGGCAGGCCTGGACGGGTCGGGGGCGCATCACCGGGGTGGACGTGAGCACCGACGGCGGACGGAGCTGGACGCCGGCGCGGATCCAGGGGCCGGTCCTTCCCAAGTGTCCCGTCCGCTTCCGCCACCTCTGGGAGTGGGATGGTCGGGAGACTGTGATCCTCTCCCGTGCGACGGACGAAACCGGCTACATGCAGCCCACCACCCGCGAGCTCCTGGCGGCTCGAGGGGAGCGCACCTCGTACCACTGGAACAACATCCGCGGCTGGAAGGTGGCGGCGGACGGCACCGTGACCTTCGGCCTGGGAGAGCTGCTGTGAGGCGGGCGCAGCGTCGCATCCCGGTCTGGGTCCTGGTGCTCCTGGTGGCGGGCTGCGGTCCCGCGGACGCCGGGTCCGAGGCCGCCGAGGGTCCCTCCGCGGGCAGCGCCCCCTTCCTGGACGACGTAGCCTCCCGACCCACCCACCCCCTCCCCGAGGGCGCGCCGCCCCGTTTCGACTTCGGTCGGGCCGCAGGGGACGAGCGGATCGCCGCCTGGGACGTAGACGTGCGGCCGGACGGGGCGGGGCTGCCGGAGGGCTCCGGAAGCGTGGCGGAGGGTGCGGAGGTCTGGGCCGCCAGCTGCGCCGCCTGCCATGGCGCCACCGGCACCGAAGGGCCCTTCAACGCGCTGGTGGGCGGACGCTGGCCTGCGGACGGCTTCCCGGAAGCCCGCACGGTGGGGAGCTACTGGCCCTACGCCACCACCCTCTACGACTACATCCGTCGCGCCATGCCCCAGGAACAGCCGGGAACGCTGGCACCGGACGAGACCTACGCCGTCATCGCCTGGATCCTGAACCGGAACGGCATCGTGGCCGACGATGCGGTGATGGACGCCTCCACCCTCCCGGAGGTGGTCATGCCGGCCCGGGATCGCTTCGTACGGGATGACCGCACCGGAGGCACCACCCTCCGATGATGCCCGCACGTCCCCCGAGGCTCGGCCGCGGCCTGCCCCGGGTGACATGAACCGTCGGGCGGGAGTCCGGGGTTGTAGTCGAGACCGCTCCGACTCCTCCCCGCTCCCGCCCGTCTTCATGACCCCCACCTCTTCGCCTCCCGTGGACCACGCCGTCCTCCTCCTGGTGGACCTTCAACCCGACTTCATGCCGGGCGGGTCACTCCCCGTGGCCGGAGGCGACGAGGTCGTGGACCCGGTGCGCCGCCTCATGCGGGACGGTCCCTTTCACCT
>JGI12048J13642_11232531_pt1 | contig 10724 bp, 7 predicted proteins | sample ElkSlonscriptome_16_FD_13642 | JGI IMG/M metagenome (IMG submission 13642) | reverse complement strand
CTCGTACCCAACTATTTCTGGTTTTCATCCTGAAACGGCTTCCATTTATGATCTTGATCTCAGCCACAGTTGGCTGGTAACCACTTGTCCACCAGCCACATCTCAACCAGCCAATACTTCCGGTATCCGCATCTTTACGTAACTTCCCGGCGCATCTTCGATCACCTCTAATTCGCCGTCCCCTGGTACGCGGGGTTTAACCCATTCCCCGGCATAAGGAGCAATCCACTGATTCCAATGGGGCCACCATGAACCGGGCATTTTTTCCGAATCCGCCAACCATTGATCGGCTGACTCTGGTAAGGCCTGGTTCACCCAGTAACCATATTTTTGAGCTTCGGGCGGATTGACCACACCGGCGATATGGCCAGAACCGGAGAGGACAAAGGTGACATCTCCGCCATGTACCTGAGTACCTTTATAAGTGGCTTTCCATTTGGCGATGTGATCCTGCACGGTGGACAAGAAGTAAACCGGCGTCTTGATCTTGCGGTGGTCAATGGGTGTATCCGCCAGCTTCACTCCTCCGGGTTGAATAAATTTGTTCTCCAGGTACATGTTACGCAGGTACCAGCCGTGCATGGCAGCGGGTAGATTGGTACCATCTGAATTCCAGTAGAGCAGATCAAAGGCCTGGGGTTTCTCACCCAGCAAATAGTTATTCACATAGAATGACCAAAACAGGTCATTCTCCCGCAGCAGATTGAAGCTAAAAGCCATCGAGCGGCCATCGAAAAAGCCTCGCTTACTCAACATTTTTTCGATGCTTTCCACTGAAGAATCATTGACGAACACGCCAATTCCGCCGGGATCGGTGAAATCGATCAGTGTGGTCAGATAGGTGGCCGATTTCACCCTCTTAGCTTTGCGCTTGCTGGTCAAGTAAGCCAGTGTGGCACTCAGCAGCGTTCCGCCAACACAATAGCCGATCAAATTAACGGCATTTTCTCCGGTTGCTTTAGCCACCGCGTCCATTCCAGCGATGGCTCCTTTCGTCATGTAATCTTCAAAATGAATATCGCGTAAGGCCGGACCAGGATTAACCCATGAAATAATGAAAACAGTGTGGCCTTGGTCGGTTAGCCATTTTACCAGCGAATTTTCTTCCTTCATGTCGAGGATGTAGTATTTATTAATCCAAGGTGGAATGATCATCAGTGGGATTTGATGCACTTGCTCTGTGGTGGGCGTGTATTGAATCAATTGCATCAATTCGTTTTGGAACACCACTTTACCTGGTGTGGTGGCCAGATTTTTGCCCACTTCAAAGGCGTCATGGTCGGTCATGGCCACGTTTAGAACTTTGGAGTTACTGCGTACATCTTTGAATAAATTTTTGGCTCCAGTGAGCAGGTTTTTTCCTTTGGTCTCCACCGTTTTGCGGAGCACCTGCGGATTAGTGAGAACAAAGTTAGTGGGAGCTAGCGCATTGACCAGTTGCCGGGCAAAGAACATAAACTGCTCTTGCTTCATGTGGTCCGTGTCTTCCAGGGAGTCCACCAACTCCAGCACAGCTCTTGAATTCAATAGATAAGCTTGTTTTAAATAATCGAAAAAGGGATTTTCCTCCCAGTCTTTGTCAGCGAATCGTCTGTCTCCTCGCGCTGGCTCTATAACTGGCTGTACTGGAGTGCCGAACAATTTGGCTACACTGGTGCGCAACAGCGCCACATGATCTTTGAGTAACTCGATTTCAGTTCCTGTTGTGCGCACAGGACTCAGCGCAAGTTGTTCCGCAATAACCCGGTAGGAGCTGATCATGTCGAACATTGTGTTCAACTGAGCATCATCAACCAATTTGCTCTTACCCAGCAGATTGGTCACTTGTTTCCTTGCTTTCCAATTGATGTTGTCGACTACACCCACTACTTTCTTGGCAGTTTTACCGGCTACTTGACTACCTGGAATTTTCATTCAGTCATCACTCCTAATTTTGGTGCAATCGCTTGGGTGCAGAAGACACGGGGATCACTCATAAAAAAGAAATGCCGCCGTCAAAAATAGTAGTTGGATGCCCCATCAATTGCCATAGGACTTAGTGGTGATCGGAAGTACGTCCCCAAACCGGACTAAGAAAGCGCCACACCACTAATAACAACAGGGTAGCCAGCAGAGATACCGCACCTGCCACATTAAAAGCGGCGGCCTTGCCCAGCTCAGCAACCAAGAGACCGCTGCCCCAGGCCCCTAGACCGCCCCCAGCGCCAAAACTCAAAGCGCTGTATAACGCTTGACCCTGGCCCGCATGAGTGCCTGCAAAGGTTCGGTGAACGAATTCGATGGAAGCGGCATGCAAACCACCAAAGCTCGCGGCGTGAAGCAATTGCAGCAGAACTAACCAGAAAACCAGGTGGGCAAGGTGAGCGATACCGAACCAACGCACAGACGTTAGCGTCAGGCAGACCAAAAAGATCAGTTTTAACGACAGACCTTTAATAAGATGATGCATCACTAAAAACAGAGCCACTTCAGCGCCCACACCCAAAGCCCAGAACAAGCCAATCGCGGTTTTACTGTAGCCAAGATCTTGCAGGTAAAGGCTAAGGAAGGTGTAGTAAGGGCCAAAAGACAATTGCAGCAAAAACGCCAATACAAAAAAAACGGCGGTATTTTTATTGAGAACATATCGAAAGAAGCCTCTGAAAGAGGCGTCTTCGTTTTTTTCAGGTTGATGCTGCACAAGACAAGAAAACAAGGTAAGACATAACAGAAACAACAAAAGCCAAGGCATCAACCAGTGAATCGCAAACACCTCAAAAAACAGGCCGAGGCCTATCACCGCCACAATAAAGCCCACGGAACCCCACAATCTGATTTTGCTGTAGTGAGCGCGCTCAGAACCCAGGTTGTAAAGGGTGATGACTTCCCATTGAGGCAAGACTGCATTCCAGAAGCAACTAAAAAGAACCAGTGCCAGCACGTGCTGCCAAAACCCATCAGCCAGTATAAAGCCAATAAAAAACAGGCTGGAAAACAGCCCCCCCATTCTGACCAGTGCAAGACGCCGCCCGGTTTTATCCGCAATCCAACCCCAGAAATTGGGTGCCACCAACTTGGTTAGCATCACAATGGCCATGAGCTGACCCACAGCAACGGCGTCGTAGCCAATGAAAGAAAGATAAAGCGGTAAAAAGGGTGCTATTCCACCCACGATGGCAAAAAAGAAAAAATAGAAAGCCGATAGTTTCCAGCAAGGGGCAGAAGCTTGAGTCCGATGGCTTTCGGTCATTTGGCCTGATATGCAAGAAGGTGTAAGGGATGGCTAAAGTTGTGGCAAATAATCAGACAGCGATTAGCGCTCCTGCCCACGTTTGACTGCCTCAATATCCGGCGTCGCCACTGTCACATCCTGATTTTGTCCCCGTTGACGGAGATAATGGTCCAACAGCACGATCGCCATCATGGCTTCAGCAATGGGTGTTGCCCGGATGCCCACGCAAGGATCATGGCGGCCCGTTGTTCTGACCTCGGTACTGTCGCCATGAACATTAATGGATTGTCCAGGTAAATGCAGGCTCGATGTTGGCTTTAAAGCAATATGCGCAATGATGGGTTGGCCACTGGAAATACCGCCGAGAATACCGCCGGCCTGATTGGATAAGAACCCCTCGGGACTGAGTTCATCCCGGTGTTCGGTCCCCTTTTGGGTAACGGCACTGAAACCTGCGCCGATTTCCACTCCCTTGACCGCATTGATACTCATTAGAGCATGGGCCAGATCCGCATCCAAACGATCAAAAATGGGTTCACCCAATCCAGGCGGCAAGCCCTCAGCTACCACCGTCACTTTAGCTCCAATTGAATTACCTTCTTTGCGCAAAGCATCCATGTAGGCGGCCATGGTATCGATTTTACCCGCATCAGGGCAGAAAAACGGATTTTCGTTAACAATCCGCCAATCCACCTTGTCCACGGTGATGGGGCCTAATTGTGAAAGATACCCTCGTACCTGAACCCCCAGCTTCTCTCGCAAATATTTCCTGGCAATCGATCCTGCCGCCACTCGCATTGCGGTTTCCCGAGCGGAGCTGCGACCACCACCACGATAATCCCGGCGACCGTATTTGTGCCAGTAGGTATAGTCAGCATGGGCTGGCCTGAAGGTATCTTTGATATTGCTGTAGTCTTTGGATTTTTGATCGGTATTTTCGATGACCAGACCAATCGGTGTGCCGGTAGTTTTGCCCTCAAACACGCCGGACAAAATCTTCACTTGATCCGGCTCTTTGCGTTGGGTGGTATGACGGGAGGTGCCCGGTTTTCGCCGGTCGAGATCGTGCTGTAAATCCTGCTCACTCAGAGCTAAACCAGGCGGGCATCCATCCACGATACAACCCAACGCGGGACCATGACTTTCGCCAAACGAGGTGACACAAAACAAATTACCAATTGTGTTTCCAGACATACGGTTATATCGCTTTATTAAAGTAATTCAGAGGTTAATATTAAAGTCGTATACTGACCTTTGGCGAATCTATCTGAAAGCTACCTGAGCGCAGACTTAAATACATCCCGATAGTTTTTTAATTCCTTATCCGTTAATACGAAGACGCCAGTGCCTCCGTGTTCAAAATCCGGGCAAATAAAGGCGACTTCCGGGAAAAGTGTTAGCAAAGCATCCAAGCTATTACCTACCTCACAAACCAACAATCCGCCGGGTTGCAAATAGTCCAAAGCGTCGGCCAGAATGCGACGGCAAAGGTCCAGCCCATCGTCGCCCGCTGCTAGTGCTAAGCGGGGTTCGTGACGGTATTCTGCCGGCAGATCGTGCATATCTTGCTCATCAACATAGGGAGGATTGGCCAAAATCAGATCAAACCGTCCTGGTACTGACTGCAACAGATCGGATTGAACCAGATTCACCTGATCATTGAGTTGATGTTTTTGGATATTGCTGGCCGCCACAGTAAGCGCTTCTGTAGAAATATCGCTGGCCACCACCTCGGCCTCATTAAAGACCGAAGCCGCACCGATGCCAATACAGGCGCTGCCACAGCACAAATCAAGGATTCGTTCCGGCTCCCGATCAAGCCAGGGCTCCATGCGATTTCCCAGCAATTCAGCAAGCGGCGAACGTGGAATGATCACTTCAGTAGTGACATTAAAAGGCAAACCCATAAACCAACTGGTGCCAGTGATATAGGGAACGGGAACACGATCAATCACCCGGCGTTGAATGGCTCTCACCAGGTCACCCTTTTCATTGGCCGTGAGCCTCCCATTAAGGAGACCTTTATCAACATCCCAAGGCAGGCTCAACATACCTAGCACCAAACTCACCGCCTCATCCCAGCTATTGTCAGTGCCATGACCGTAAAACAAATCGTTTTGATTAAACACCGTTAATGCAAAACGAAGAAAATCATTGATCGTATCTAGTGCGGAAAGATTGTCTTCGTCAAACATCAGACGTTCAGATCGACCACAACGCGTCCCTTGACTTGCCCTTTCATCATCGATTCAGTGACCCCAACTACTTCTTCCAGGCTGATGGTCTGACTGAGTTCACCCAGATCATCAGCAGACAATAATCCGGCCAACCGCTGCCATGCCAAATTGCGCCTTTCATAAGGACATTCAACAGAATCTACCCCCTGCAAACGCACGTTGCGCAAGATAAAGGGCATCACGGTGGTTGGTAGCTTGATGCCCATGGCCAGACCACAAGCGGCTACTGTGCCATTGTAATTAGTTTCTGCGAGGATGCGAGCCAGAATGGCATCGCCGACGGTGTCCACCGCACCAGCCCAGCGTTGAGCTTCTAAGGGGCGACAAGGTTTAGCCATCTCCTCCCGGCTGACAATATCGCTGGCACCTAAACCACGTAAATAGTCGGAAAGTTCTTCCCGGCCTGAGATTGCCGTGACTTCATATCCCAATTTATGCAACAACGCGATGGCCACACTGCCGACGCCGCCCGCAGCGCCTGAGACTACAACTTTTCCATCTTCTGGCTGTAAACCGGACTCTTCAATGGCCATGACACACAGCATGGCAGTAAGGCCTGCAGTGCCAATGGCCATTGCTGTCTTACCATCCATGTCTTCTGGCAGTGGCACTAACCATTGGGATTTGACCCGCTGAAATTGCGAGTAGCCACCCCAGTATTTTTCACCAACTGCCCAACCAGTCAGCACCACTTTCTGACCGGCATGATAGTTTGCAGACGAAGATTCGATTACCGTCCCGGTCAAATCAATGCCTGGGACCATGGGCCAGGTCCTGACTATCTTGCCAGAACCTGTGACCGCTAAACTGTCTTTAAAATTGATGCTGGAGTAGTCCACGCTGAGTAATACGTCACCATCCGGCAGATCATTTTGAGTCAAGGACTCAATCCCACTGACTGTTTTACCGTCTTGTTCCCGCAGCACGAGAGCTTTGAATTCAGAAGGCATTTGCTGACTCATAGATCACTCCTTTTATTTTTTAGGTGATTAAATTTTGGTGATTAGAAATTATTGTTGTATTGCAATACGTTAACTGAAAGAGTGTATTTGATTTTCTAAACAGCAATTTGATTGGGCTGAACACTGATTCACTGATTCACTGATTCACTGATTCACTGATTCACTGATTCACTGATTAGTTTAAACCAGCATTTAAGCGACCAGAAAGATGTGTTATCTCGAATTGAATGAAAGAAATGGGTGCTTTAGTTGATAAGACTAACGACAATTTAACAGGGTTTTCCCGGCAGCAAAAGAAAGTTCTGGTAATATCTTGGTAGCAAGCTACCGCGTTTGCCAGAAGGAGTCCCTATTAACTAACTACGGTCCATTTGTACCAATGAAAATCGAAAGTTTCGAATTAAGTTGCAACCACTGCCTACACCTTGGCAACTGCCTACACGTTGGCAACTGTCTCCACCTTGGCGATAAGCCCGGCACCCTATGAAAAAACAGTTCTATATGGGGCGACTTGTTAAACCTGCCTCGAACATGATTATAGCTATGTTGATGTTACTGCCTCTGATCGGAGTAGCCCAGCCTCTTTTGGCTGCTCCATCTGATCTATCAAGGCCACCCACTCTGCCCTGGGAAACACTAAAATTTGAGGGTTCCAAGTTTTTAATCAGCCTCGATGCTGAGATCAAGCAAGAGATAATCAGCCAAAGTCAGGCGATAGAGGAACTTTATCAGCAAGAAACTGAGCAAGCTAAGCCCAAACAACCGAATGCAGATTGGGTAATTAAAACCCAGATCAAAACTGAGGTATTGGGCAATAAGTCCCATTATACGGCCTGGCATAATCCTGACCTGGAAATACTACAACGAACCACTCTTTATTCTGGTTTTAATAACTGGTATCGCAATTATCGGTTTATGGCCGACCAAGTCCACTCGCAAAAAATTGAGCCCGCTGCCGGAGAAAACGATAAACCCTGGTACCAATGGTCTGATATCAGAAGTTCATTGCACGATTACCGACCGGCCAGTGAAAGCTTGCAAGGTATCTATCAGTCCATGGCTTTAAGCGAATCAGCCGCTATATTTTCTGCGCTTACGGCTATCAAAGAGGTTGACGACCGCCAGACCCTGCAAATCTTTAATCGAAGAGGGAACTTCGTCGTTACTTTAACCGCCTATGACAGCCGTTCAATTAAGGCGGCATTTCAGCAAAGAGTCGATGACAAGAAGTCTAAAAGAAACTACCGGGCCAAGGCACTTGCCATCCGCGTTGATGCTAAACCATTGGATACTCAGCAGAAAAAAACAGAATTTAAGTTTCTTGGCTACAAAAACAGCATCGTCATCTATTACGACCCGGAACTGAAATTGCCTCTCAGACTGAGTGGTGAAGTAGATTATGCCGGTCATGTACAGATCGATTTGAAAAAAGTCCGGTTTAGTAGTGAACCCAAATAATCCGGGTTCCTACTCTTAACGCAAATGCCTTCAATCACTCTCAAAAGTTGTAGTAAACCAACAATTCTCCTGCGTGAAAGAGTGAAAAGTGAAAATAGTGATTAGAAAACACTACGCCCAGTCCCCTTTGTACCCTTAGTCGGCGGATTTATAGTTGATTTTTCCAGGAAATTTCTCAATTCACTGCTTTAATTGATTAAAGTTACCAAGCTAAACAATTGGCAGGGATAAACACGCGCGGATCTATCAATCAATTGCTAACCGGAACGGCGCAATGACAATTTTCAAGCAAATAGAAAAAAAATACTTTAATTCCCTAACGAAAAAGCTGATTTTTTTTATCGGTTTATTACTGAGTTTTCAAGCCGTCGCACTCTGGCTTCAGCTTAACAATATCGAACAAGCAAACAGCCTGCTCACCAATTCAACCAGTAATGATGATTCCATAGGGTCGCAGTTACAAACCCTGCTGGCTTCCCACACCGAGTTACTATTTACATTAGGGGTAATGCAATTACTGATTGGCGCTCTGGTCATTTATTTTGCCCGCCGCGCCATTGTGAAGCCTGTTCAGGCGATCATCCATTCGCTGAAACAAGTCAACGAAGAAAATGGCGACATCTCTACGACACTGCCAGCTTCATCGTTCGACGAGGTTGGCATGATGGCCTTAGGCTACAATGCTTTTTCCCGCAACCTTTGTAAGGTATTTGATAAGATTCGCCGACGCACGGTTAACATTGCATTGGGCTCCAGTAATTTAAACAAGACGATTTCCACGGCACTCGATCGTGTCAACATGCAAGAAGAAAAAGCAGCTTTGGTTTTTCAGTCGAGCGGTGAAGCGACCGAATCAATCGATGATATTGCCCGGCACACAACGTCAATTTCAGAGCAAAATACATCCAATCTAACAACCGCTAAATCTTCTTCTGGCGAACTCAGTAATGCAGCCCAACAAATCGAAGAAGTCAGCAGGTTACTCCTGAACTTTAATGAGACGGTAGGAAAACTGAGTAATAACTCTGCCAACATTCGCCATATCGTCACACTGGTTCAGGAATTTTCAGATCAGACTAACCTATTAGCTCTTAACGCAGCTATTGAGGCGGCGCGAGCGGGCGAACACGGACGCGGGTTTGCCGTGGTAGCAGACGAGGTCAGAAGCCTCTCGCAAAAAGTCAACGAAGCAACCGGACAAATCAGCAGCAATATTGGCGAGATGAGCAAATTAGTGGCCACCACCAAAGCGGGTACCGAAGAAATTCATACTTACACGGCGAACACTCAAGCGGTGATCAGAGCCAGCTGTTCCGAATTTGAACAAATGGTGGTGGAATTTGATAAAACCAACGAACAACTAGTCAATATTAGTGCAGCGATTGAAGAGCTATCCATTACCAATAAAGAATCCCACCAGCACGTAACCGAAATCGTCCAACTGAGTAAAGAAATTAGTGCCGAAATTGACGAGTCTAAACAGCATTCTGAAAGCCTGGAGGTGGCCACTGAACAAAATCAGGAATTGCTGTCGCGTTTTACTATTGGATTTGGAGGTTTTGAAAAGATCATAACGCTTGCCCGGGGCTGGCAGAAGCAGGCCAATGACGCTATCAATGATCTGGCGGCCAAGGGGGTTAACATTTTTGATACTGACTATAAGCCGGTAGTCAACACAAACCCACAAAAATACAGTGTTAGCTATTTAAACGTTTTTCAACCCGCAATACAGCCACTCATTGACGGTTTCCAGCGAGAAAAAAGCGAGCTGATTTATATCGTATTAACCGATAAAAACGGTTATGTGCCCATTCATCACGCAAAATTCTCACAACCAATGACGGGCGATGTGCAAAAAGATATGCTGAATAGCAGACACCAAAAACTGTACAACACCAATCGCACTGAGCAGCGAAGAGCCAGCCACATGGAAAAATTTCTCCTGCAGACCTACCTGAGGGATACGGGTGAAATATTGAATGACTTGTCTTTTCCGCTTTATGTTAATGGCCGTCATTGGGGCGCACTGATTATGGGCTTCCAGCCCGAATTGTTGCTCAATGAGCAGTAGTTGTTAGCTTTACAGAAGGCTTGCCGTATCTCCCGACAGGTCATATCTGAGAACACGGGCTATGAGACACTGGCGATTCGCCCCTAACGTTTACGGACTATAACATTACCGGCTGAATATCCGGCACCAAAGGAGCAAATGATCCCCAAATCCCCTGCTCTCAGGTCGCTGTTGTACTGGTGAAAGGCAATAATGGACCCGGCTGAACTGGTATTGGCATAGGTGTCAAGAATAGTGGGGGCTTCATCCGCTGTGGCATCCCGTCCAAGCACCTTTTTGATAATAAGCAAGTTCATATTGAGATTTGCCTGATGTAGCCACATACGCCTGATGTCTTCGATTGCCAGACGGTTGGCTTTTACATGGTCAATGATCATCGCCGAGACCAAAGGAATGACTTCTTTGAATACCCGTCGGCCTTTTTGCATAAACAATTTATCCGGGGCACCAATACCCTGCTCATCACAGCGATTCAAAAAACCAAAGTTGTTACGGATATTATTAGAGAACTGGGTTTTTAATTTACAATCCAGTACGTCAAAACCCCGGTCATCCGCCACCTGCTCTCCAGCTTCGAGCAAAACGGCGGTACAAGCGTCACCAAAGATGAAATGGCTGTCACGGTCGCGAAAGTTCAAATGACTGCTACAAATTTCCGGACTAATTACCAACACCGATTGAGCAGCTCCGGATTGGATCGCGCTGACCCCAGCCTGAATTCCAAATGTCGCGGAGGAACACGCCACATTCATATCAAAAGCATAACCCTCAATGCCTAATGCCTG
>JGI12048J13642_10008202_pt1 | contig 10729 bp, 6 predicted proteins | sample ElkSlonscriptome_16_FD_13642 | JGI IMG/M metagenome (IMG submission 13642) | reverse complement strand
AACCATGACAAGCCTTTAATGCCATTGAAAATACCGTTCATTTGGTTGAACTCTTTTTCCAAATTGAAATGACCGAAGGCACGATCATCTTCGGGATGAATTTTATGTCGTGTTTTTAGCTTTTCTACGATCTTCTCCTGCATGAGGGAAACGGGAACGTTTTCTTGGCTTGTGATGCTCATCCAACCCACAACATCTCCGTAATTAAACGCTTTCTGAAACGTAGTAAAAGGCACAAAAATACTTTTGGTGTCCTCCTCGGCCCGCTCACCGGAGTAGGTGGATTTATACACGCCGATGACTTGAAAATTAACTCCGCTTATTTTGATGTATTTCCCAAGTGGTTCTTCTCCTTTTTCGAAAAGCTCCTGCTTGACTCGCTCTCCTATGACACAAACCTTTCTCAATTCATCCAGATCGGCCCAATTTATAAATCTTCCTTGCGTGATGGGTCGAGGTTCCACTTTGAAATAATCAGGCGTATCCCCATAAACGGAGAATGACCCGGTTCGGATTCCCCGTGTCACGTTGTTCTCTCCACGGTACCCACCGAGTTGATTTCGGGGTGAGAGGATGTCAATTTCAGGAATATTGCCCTTGAGGTAATCTACATCGCTACTTCGCAGTTCGAATCGCCGACCTTGCTTGAAACCCGCATAGGCTTTCGTGGTAGACTGGGTCCAAATAAACATGCAATTGGTTACCCGGTTGAAGTTGGCGGTAACTCCATTCTGTAATCCTTGTCCTGACCCCATCATGACAATGAGCATCATAATACCCCACATCACACCAAATGCAGTGGCCACGGTGCGGAACGGATTCTTGCTCAGCACCTGAATGACTTCTGCCCATTTATCTCGATCGAACATGCTATTCGTCTTTTAAAGCTACTACGGGTTTTATGCGTGCCGCTCGCAATGAAGGGAACAAGCCCGCCAAGGCGCCTGCAATAACCATAATGGCCAGAGTGATTAATGCGACATCAAAATCCACTTCGGGATTTCTAAACATTTCGACTTCCCCGATGAGGTTGGATACTCCTTCTAAAGTAAATACTCCAAGCACCAAACCGATGTACCCCGCCAAGGCTGTAATAAAAACCGACTCTTGAAGGACTAAGAAAACAACTGAGGCGGGCGTGGCGCCAAGCGCCTTTCGCACGCCTATTTCCTTCGTACGCTCTTTCACGACGATGCTCATAATATTGCTCACACCTACTATTCCTGCAATGATGGTAAAAGCTCCGATGATCCAAACGAAAACTTTGATGCCCGTCATGATATCGGTTATTTCCTTGAACTCTTCGTTGTTGTTTCTTACACTGATTGCTCCTTCATCGTCGGGGTGAATGGTGTGCTTCCGACGAAGCATTTGATCAATCTCTTCACTCATCCGCATAGATGCAGGCAAGGAAAGATTGCCCGTGGTGACCATAAACATTTGAATGTCGTCGCCCGCTCCAAAAACCGTCTGACCGGAGCTGAGCGGTATATAGATGTAGCGCTGTTCTCTTGAGTTGCCGGTGTCTTCAAAAACACCAATTACCTTGAAGGGGATGCCATACACGCGTACGTGTTCTCCGATAGGATCCTTATCGGGAAAAAGATCATTCACGATCTCCTTTCCGATTACGGCTACTTTACGCTTTTGATTGAGATCGGCAGGACTCAGAAAACGACCTTTCTTAATCAGGCTGTTTTCCAGATATTGGTGATCGGGATTTACCGCTCTCAGAGGATAGGTACTGAATTCATCTCCATATGATACTTCGGCATTCCAGACCATGTAGCGAGCCGTGGCGTATTCGACACCATCAACCAGATCGCGTACGTTCTCAAAATCTTCGTTTTTGAATTGGATATCTCTGCCGGGCTGCAATCCCTTATAGGCCATGGAGGTTTTTCCCGAATAAACCCAAATACTATTAATGGCATCATCGGCAAAAGTGTGAATGACCCCTTGATGGAGACCCGTGCTGGCCCCGAGAAGGATAACCAGCATAAAAACTCCCCACATTACGGAAAAAGCCGTGAGGAAGGTGCGCAACTTATTCTTTCGAATCGTTGCCAGAATTTCTTGCCATTTATCCGGATCAAACATGCGCCATAAGATTGTGGCTTTCTATAATTCCGTCTTTGAGTTTTATCAGACGGTCGGTCTTTTCGGCGATATCACGTTCGTGCGTGACGATTACCACGGTCATACCTTCGGCGTTTACTTTTTTTAGCAAGTCCATAACGGCGTAGGAGGTGGTTGAGTCGAGTGCTCCCGTAGGTTCATCGGCTAAAATCATCTTCGGATTGGTGATGAGCGAACGAGCTATAGCCACTCGCTGTTTTTGACCTCCGCTTAACTCTGAAGGCATATGGTCAGACCAGTCGAGGAGCCCCACTTTGTCGAGGTATTCCCGAGCAAGTTGATTTCGTTTTTTCCTGGAGACGCCTCTGTAATAAAGCGGCAAGGCTACATTCTCCTCAGCATTTTTAAAGGATATCAAATTGAATGACTGGAATATAAAACCGATCATTTCGCTGCGGTACTTGGCCGATTTTGTTTCAGAAAGATCTTTTATCAACTTCCCATCAAGAAAGTATTCACCCGAATCATAAGTATCCAGAATGCCGAGAATATTCAGTAAGGTGGATTTCCCCGAGCCTGAGGAACCCATAATGGAAACCAGTTCGCCGTCTTTTATGTCAAGATCAATGCCTTTTAAGACGGGCAGCGGACGATTGCCCACGATGTAGCTTTTATTGATATTGTTGAGGGTGATCATATCGAATAACGAAAATAACGAGGTTCACTATAAAGGCCGTTGCGATTTACTTAAGCGGCATTATGACCTGATACATGGATAAAAAAAGCCGCCCGGCTCGAAGTTAATCGAGCCGGGCGACGGAAAATAAAATTCAACAAAGTTTAACGGAATGCTATTCCGGGCAGCCGGGAATGAGCTGAACGAAACTACTAAAAGGTGCTGCAGAAAGAGGAGGCTTGGTAAATGAAACTTGGATTTCATCCAAAAAGTCGTCTTCGCCGAGGCCAAAAAATTCTTCGGGAATCATGGTTAATGAAAATATTCCGCCTCCCTCGTTGAGCATCTCCACCGTAGACTCATCCGTTACCTCAAATTCTTGCAAGTCTCCCCCGTTAACCCTGTAGCGGAATCGAGCAAAATAGGCATCTCCGTCTTGCAATCCGGGATTGCTTTCCTTATTGCTATCGTAGTTGATGGCAAAAAAATCTTCTTGGAAAAAGGTGGTGGGGAACGGGCAAACTTTTTCAAAACAACCAACAGGCTCAGGAACAATGTTTAAATCCGGAGACTTTTGTTCGGGTAAATCTGCCGGGGCGCCATTCTTTTCTTTCAGTAAGAAGTCTATTCCACTTTCATAGAATTGCGCTGCAGGTACGTTATAAAATTGAACGAGTGAAGCACCGAGGAAATCAAAATACCATAAATTCGGATCATTTTCATCTTGAGTAAGTTGGAGATTGTCATTCGAATCTCCCCATTGGCCATTTGTTACGTTGAATGTTTCTCCGCCAACGTTCAGGTCAGGTCTCGCTTCATTAGGATTCCACGCCCAGATATAAAGCGGATTTGTTTCCGGATCGCCATCTTGTAATTCAGGACAATTACATTCGGGTGAACTGACGTCAATATACAACCGTACCGGACTGGTTACATCTGTAGGTGCAGGGTCAAAATAAATTCCTTGTCCTGACACTTGCAGAACTCCTCCAAAGAGTATTACCAGGATTAATGCTGAATTGAATTTCATTTTTTTCTCTTTACGATTTTCTAATAAAAACCAACCTGTATCCCAGAACAGGCTTATCTTCTCCGTCACTATTACAGAACTTCTGAACGTTCATTTTGAGCTCGTTATCCACGATTCGTGTAGGGCCACCCAGAGGCGAGTCGATCACCACATCGCCGGAGACTAGAACAATACTAGACGGAGTTTCAGGATCATTGAATGACCAAGTGCCATCATCAGGAAAAAAGTTTACCCCCGCTCCTGCCGTCGTTTCAAAGGTACCATCGGCACTGAACTCAATCTCGAGCAGGTCATCTCCCTCCGTATAATATTCGGATATTTCTCTTTCGGGCTTGGACGGGTTTCCCTCATCCACTAAAAAAACCTGACTCACTACCCAAGGGGTCGCAACAAGTCCTTCGGTCTTGCCAAAAGGCTCGCCAATTTCGGGCTCATCTTCTTTACACCCTTGAAATACAAAGGCTGACAAAATGAGTATCAAAAATATATTTCGCTTTACCATCATAACAAAAGTTTTAACATCCACCGGATTGATTCAAAGGAAAATTATCGGTTCCCTCAGTGGAAGGAAATTGTAAAATCATTCCGGGACAATCATACGGAACTCCTCTTACCAAAATGTCTTCTCCTTGAGAGCCAATTCTCTTAATGTCATGCAAACGTTGACCGCTGACGGGAAACTCCAGTCTACGCTCTAGTCGAGCAGCTTCGATAATCTCCTCAAAAGTGGCACTTGGTATAAGGTCAAGTGCTACAGTTCCATAAGCTCTCTCTCTAATGTCATTAATGTCTTGGATAGCCTGATCTCTGTTTTGACCAATTTCAGCTGCACTCTCAGCTCTGATTAACTTCATTTGAGTCAATGTAAGTAACGGAATGTTGTAATCGTTGGTATTTCTATCAGGGGTCGGTGCAAACATTTCGGTCACATAAACCACCGTTTCTTCTTGTTCAACAAACCCAAACAATGTGTCGCGTGGCCCTTGAAAATCAGATTGGCTAAGGGTATAGAATTCTTCGGTGAAGTTGCACGTTGTTACTTGGTCAGGGCCAGAGTAATAATTGCCCGTAAAAGCACCGCTACGGCCATCCACGTTTCCATCTTCCCTTACCACGGAAAAGATGTAAAAGATCGCTTCAGAACTGGCTTGAGGCCATTGGTAGCGGTTCCACATATCGTCAAACATGTATGGACTCTGTGTGATGACTTGATTAGCCAAATCGTAGGCCATATCATATTCATGCATCTGAAATCTAACTTCAGCCTCCAGAGCTAAGGCAGACCAACGGTTTGCGTAGACTCCATTCACATCCGGCAGATTTGTCTTCGCGATGGCGATATCACTCAAAATACGGGTGTATACCTGATCGACCGTGGCTCTTTCCGCATTTACGATTTCTGAACTGGTTCGGATGGCTACGCCCGGATGTGAATTGTTCGGGGTCCAATCATAGGGATGAGCCCATCCCCTGACGGCATCAAGGTGACATAGTGCACGAATGAAATGAGCCTCGCCTTCTATGCGCGTGCGATCCGCGGCATCAAGTCCTGACACATTGTCGAGCTCTTCCAGTACCGTATTTGAACGGAGAATAGCGATGTATAAATTAAGAAATCTGTCACCCACATTTCCATTAAAAATACTGGTATTTCTCAACCAAACGGAAGTATAGTTATCCTGTTGAATAGGTCGGTCTAGATTGTCCGTCAACAAATTGAAGAGATTTTGAAGGTTTCCATCATATGTATTTGCCAATACATCGTAAGCAGAATTTAAAACCTCTTGCAAATCTTCGGCAGTCTCCACGGCTTCGTCAGGCAGTAATAAAGCTCCGGTCGTCGGTGGTTTTTCTTCAAGAAAATCATCACAGGACGAAAGTGACAAAACGGCAATAAACAGAATTGCCGAGAATCTGAAAATATTTTTTGTCGTCTTCATTTTTTTAGAATCTTAAGTTGAAGGCCAGGTTAAAACTCATCTCCTGAGGAGGTGTTAAGTAGGTGATGTTCGGACTCAAGTTACGGTCGGCTGCATTCTCAAAATCACGAGCAATCTCAGGATCAAGTCCATCAAAGTTTGTGAAGGTCAAGAAGTTTGAAGCACTTAATGTGATAGAAGCACCTTCAAAGCCCATAGATGAAATATTGAATTGCGGGATGCGGTAAGTAACACTCAATCTTCTGACCCGCAAGTAGTCGCCGTCATCCAAGAATTGCGTGGTATTGTTATTAAAAGCATCGTCCAAACCATAATTCTCTACTTGACGTGAGAGGCGCGCAAATTCGGCATCATCGCCTACTCTTCTCCAGCGGTCAAAGACTTCGGTGCGCATATTCCAATCGGTAACGACCCCATTTTGACGCTTGGATGAAGAATCGTAAATATCGCTACCCAGATTAAAGATCATGACCAATCCAATTTCCCACTGACCGAATGTAAATGTGTTGGTCATCCCTCCGATGGCGATGGGAAGAACACGTCCTACCCCAACACGGTTGGCAGGATCCCAAGTTGAGGTGGGATTGCCATTAATATCGAGATAAACGTTTCGGCCTGTTTGAGGATCTACACCTGCAAACCGAACCAAGAAGTTCGTACCTACCGGCTCTCCTACTACTACTCTTGTATCGTTGGTACCGCCGCTAATTGCATCTTCGCTGTAATTTCCAATGCTTACAATTTCATTGTAGTTATAAGAGACATTGAAATTGGTTCTCCAAGTGAAGTTTTCCCGATCCATGTTTACGGATGTCAATTCAAATTCAATCCCGCGATTTAATATCTCTCCGACATTATCCCAGTACCCTGTAAACCCCGTACTTTCTTGAGGAGTAATGTTCAGCAAGACATCCTTCGTTCGCTTATTGTAAAAGGATAGAGTTGTCGTAATTCGATCGTCAAAGAAACCCGTCTCCAAAGCAACATCAATAATATTTGCCGTTTCCCATTGTATTTCGGGGTTTTGAGGCTGAGATAAAAATCTGAAATCCTCATCATTGTAACCATCGAATGCCACTTGATACCGTCCGTCAGGCAGGTAATTGGGGATGTTTGCATTACCCGTAATACCCCAACCTGCACGCAACTTCATAAAGGATATAGTTTCATTTGCCTTAAGGAAGTCTTCCTCACTTAATACCCAACCAACACTGGCGCTAGGAAAGAATCCGACCCTTTTGTTCTCACCGAATCGAGAGGAACCATCCGCTCTGAAACTTACTTGACCGAAGTACTTGTTCTCTCTGGCGTAATTTACTCTACTGAAAGCAGATAAAAATCGATAGATCTCACGAGTGTTTCCGCCGTCGGTATCAAATCCCGGTCTGCCGGGGGTGGTGTCGGTTTCATTTATCAATTGTTGATTGAGCAGATCGGGATTCTCATAAAAGGGTCCGTCTACGGCCTCATCTTCCCTAAATACTCTTGATTTAGAAACCGAAACTGCCTGTTGGTACTCCGTACCAATCATGTAGGTAAAGGTGTTCTTTTCATCTAAATCATGAATGTAGGTAACGGTAGCATTCGTATTCCAGTTATTGTTAAATGAAGACCATCGCTCTGCAAGATTATTGAGTCCTGAAGTTCGCTCCCCATTTCTCAATAAAGCATCGGTAAATTTATCGTCCTTAAGGTCCAAATAGTCATAACCACCATACACCTTGATAAACATGTTTTTAATCGGCCTGTATTCGATATTGATGTTATTTATCGATCTCCATTCGGTGGTTCTCCAATCTTGTAGTTCTCTTTGACGAACCGGGTTTGATCCATCGTCCCAATAGTCGGTAGGCAAGTGAAGAATATTTCCCTGCCCGTCAAAAACCGTATCAGGGTGGAAAATGGGATAAATCGGTAACGCAGTAGACATGGCAGCACCGAGCCCTCCGCTCCAAGCAGCATCCACTCGATTGTTTACACCTTGGCTTACCGATACATTGGCAGAGATATCGAGCTTGTCATTCACCTTATAAGTTGCGTTTGTTCTGAAAGAAGAACGCACATAGGAGTTGCCGATTAGATAAGAACCGTTGTCATCGTAACCTAAAGAGGAGAAGAGTTTAAGTTTCTTGGTTCCGTAGTTGGCAGAAAAATTATACGATTGCTTGAACCCTACACCGATTGTTTCATCCACCCAGTCCGTATCAGTTTGTCGCGCCTGCTCCCAAGATCTGTTTCCGGGAAGAGGAGCCAAACCAACGTTTCCGTCGTTTTCCCAAGCCTCTTGGTAGAGTTGAAGCCACTGGCCTCCATTGAGCATGTTTGGTCTTGCCGTAGGTAATGACACTCCGTGTCTGGTGCTCAAATTAAAATCCCATCCCGTGCCTGATCCTGATTTTGTGGTAATAAGGATTACACCATTAGCACCACGTGAACCATAAATACCCGTGGCAGCAGCATCTTTTAAAATTTCGACGCTTTCGATGTCATTAGGGTTGATGGTAGCTAATGGGTTATTATTCATTGCACCGCGATTTCCATTGAGGAAATAATCCTGCGTGATGGGTATTCCATCTACTACGTAAAGCGGATCTCCCGCTGCCGAGATAGACGCAATCCCCCTTACGCGTACAACTGAAGCAGACCCTGCCAAACCGCTACCTTGGGTCACCTGAACTCCTGCTGCTTTTCCTTGCAGACCCGCTTCAAAACTTGGCGTTGGAATATCGGTAAGTTCCTTCGTAGTGACCTTCTCGATCGATCCTGTTACTTCTCGCTTTCGCTGAACTCCATACCCTACAACCACAAACTCTTCAAGACTTTCTGAATTAACAGTCATATCTCTATTCTTGGTCACGCTGCCTGTAGCAGGAACATTTACCGTTTCACGAGCTTCTTCATAACCGATGAAACTAAAAATCAAGACCTGTTCACCGACAGGTGCATCATTGATTTCATATTTCCCGTCCAGATCGGTTGCGTCTCCTTTTGTCGTCCCGTCTATTCTCACGGTTACTCCAGGCATTGGTATCCCGTTTTCATCATTTACAACCCCTGAAATGGTTTGGGCTTGGAGCGCCGATGCAGAGAGCAGAAACATTAGGACTCCGAAAACTCGAGACATTTGCGTCTTCATATTTGAGCAGTTTAATGAAGTGTTAAAAGTATAAAATTATCTATGTGTCAGGTCTACACAATTGCAGTACCTGACCAAAATCATTATTTCAAATCTACCATCACTTTAGCGGTAGCAATACCGTCCTCCGTTCGGAGTTGAATCAGGTATAACCCTCCTGCGACTTTCTGACCCGAATCATCTCGACCATTCCAGCGCTGCATGTGATTCCCTGCAGAAAAATTACCCGATGCTAAAGTCCGCACCACTCTCCCCTGCAAGTCCATAACCACCATTTCCAATTGACTCGACTTTTCGAGTGTAAAGGAAAGCTGAGTGAAATCTGACATAGGATTGGGATATGGCGCATCTAAAGCTCCACCAACAAAATCAGTATCATAAACGCCAACGGTAATGTCGGGAGTTTCGAGCTCTTCGGTGGTATATACACGGTATTCTCCAGGCTCCAGCAAAAAAGCATTGCCGAGGTCACTCACGTTGATTTCTCCACCTGTGAAGTAGTCATACCACGTACCTGTTTGGGTAAAGCCGGGAACTATATTAATCGGATTAACTTCAAAGTTGGCGATGATCACCACATCCATTTGAGGATCTTGAATGATCAACCGTTTACCCAAGCCGCTAACGTCCCAAGTGTAATTGTCACTTCGAAAAGCCTCATTGTCCGTCTTTAACTTGATCAATGCAGCGGTCACTTTATATAGCCTTTCTCTGGCAGGCTCATCCTGATAGTCCCATCGAATAGGTTTTGGATTGGTTCTGCACCCCTCTTGTATTGTTCCGTCTTCGCAATAATTGATACTGTAGTCATACCCCAACTCACCGAACTGCCAAAGCATTTTTGGTCCTCTATGTGGATACAAGAATGCTGCAACGGCTTCTTGACGGGCCAATGCCGTTTCAGGATCAGTGACATCATAATCACCACTACTATTTCCAAAAGCCAAATTTTTGAACATCAAACGTTCCTCATCATGGCTTTCTGCGTAGCTAACCAAGTTAGGCTGGCTCCAACCTCGCACCTGGTAATCGGCCCAATTCAGATTTGCGTTTGAGGCGTACCCCATCGAATTCTGATTATACTGATCCGTCATCTTACCCCAAAGCATAAACCCAAGGTTGGCCAAAGCTGTTTCTTCCGGATTATCACCCAAGTGTTCCAATATTAAGTATACCTCATCATCGTATTCATATATTTCATCGCGAATTCTGATCCAATGATCTACACGATCCTGATCGTATTGATTCCATTGGCCCACATTGCTACTAAAGTTTTGGGTAAAGCCTTTACTCAGGTCGAAACGGAAGCCATCAAATTTATACTCCTCGATCCAAAAGCGAAGGTTACGATTCACGAATTCCTGAGTATGCGGCGAGTCGTGATTGTAGTCGTATCCTACGTTGAATGGGTGTTGCGCTTGAACATTAAACCAAGGGTTTTCTGCTGTGGGCGGCCCCGCTGCACCATTTTCGGAATACATTCTAACTTGAGGGTTCTGTCCGAAAGAATGATTGAATACCTGATCTAAAATCACGGCAATGCCTCTGGCATGACACTCATCAATAAATTCTTTGAGTTTGTCTGCAGGTCCGTAATACTTGTCCGGAGCAAAATAAAACATGGGATTGTAGCCCCAACTAATGTTTCCTTCGAACTCCATAATGGGCATAAATTCGATGGCATTGACACCCAGTCTTTCGAAATAGGGCAAAGTATCAATCAAACTCTGATAGGAGTGATCTTCGAGAAAATCTCTCACCAAGAGTTCATATACGACTAATTGATCGGCGGGTGGTCTTTCAAAATCATCTACCTGCCAATCGTATTCTTCCTGAGCCGTTTGAAGAACACCGACAATTTCAGTAGT
>JGI12048J13642_10641315_pt1 | contig 10730 bp, 10 predicted proteins | sample ElkSlonscriptome_16_FD_13642 | JGI IMG/M metagenome (IMG submission 13642) | reverse complement strand
GTTAACATTATAAGCCACCAGGAAATCCCTGGCACCCACGGCGATCGTCCCGGTACGGGCAACAAACTTAGCCGGTCCGTAATCGGGCTTCCACTCCGGATCCTGCAATTTGTCGGCCAGCCCCTCATACTCACCGGCACGGACAGTGGCGAGGTTCTTACGCTTTTCTTCCTTCGCTGCATTTTCGTAACAGTAGACCGGAAACTTCAACTCCTCACCGATCCGCCTGGCCAGCTTATGTGCCCATTCCACGGTCTGCTCCATAGAGATACCCTTTATGGGGATCAGCGGACACACGTCGGTGGCACCAAAGCGTGGATGTTCACCCTGGTGTTGGGTCATATCGATCAGTTCAGCAGCTTTTTTTACAGCCAGGAAAGCTGCATCAATCACCTCCTGAGGCGGTCCGACAAATGTTACGACGGTACGGTTGGTAGCCTTGCCCGGATCAACATCCAGCAGTTTCACCCCTTCAACAGAAGAAATTTCATTTGTAATCTCTTTAATCAACCCCATGTCACGTCCCTCGCTGAAATTGGGGACACATTCTATAATCTGATTCATCATCTTCTTTAGATTTTAAGTCGCGTTGTTATGCTTCTTTTTTTAAACTGGCCTGCCGTTCAGGATCACTTTCTCGACGAGATCGCTTCCATATGCGTAGGGAATATAATTGATTCCCGGTACCTGCTTTGTGATGACCAGGTTGGCCCTTTTGCCCGGTGTGACGGATCCCAGTATTTTTTCAACCCCCATGGCATATGCACTGTTGAGGGTTGCAGCATTGATCACCTCTGCGGGAAGCATCTTCATATTTATCATGGCCAGTGACATCACCAGCTTCATGTTGCCTGAAGGGGATGATCCCGGATTGTAGTCCGTGGCAAGTGCTACGGGCAGTCCCGCGTCGATCATTTTCCTGGCTGGGGCATATCTCATCCCGAGGAAGAGTGAGGCGCCGGGAAGAAGCGTGGGCATGGTCCCGGTCCCTGAAAGTGCCGCGATCTCCTCCTCACCAGTAAACTCCAGGTGATCCACTGACAGGGCATTGTATTTAACGCCTGTTTGTATCCCCCCCGAGTAATCCAGCTCATTGGCATGGATCTTTGGCTGCATGTCATATTTGACGCCTATTTCCAGGATTCGGGCAGTTTGTTCCCCGCTGAAGAATCCGCGATCACAGAATACATCGATGTAATCTGCCAGTCCTTCTGCAGCCACGGCCGGGATCATCTCTTTGCAGACCAGGTCGACATATCCGTCCCTGTTATCCCGGTAAGCTTCCGGGAAAGCGTGTGCACCCAGGAAGGTTGTTTTTACTTCAAGCTCCGTTTCATCACCTATGCGGCGGGCCACCCTGAGCATCTTGATCTCATCAGCCGTATTCAGTCCATAGCCGCTTTTGATCTCCACGGCCCCGGTGCCAAAGCTGATGATCTCGTGTGCACGTTCCACCGACTGGCGAAAAAGTTCCTGCTCCGTGGTATTGTGCAACAGCTTCGCAGAATTCAATATGCCTCCCCCCCTTTCAGCAATCTCCTCGTAACTCAGTCCCATTACCTTGTGGGTGTATTCATCCTCGCGGCTGCCGGCATATACGAGGTGTGTATGAGAATCACAAAATGCAGGCAAGACCGTTCCACCTTTCGCATCGATCCTCTGACCGGCGATGACCGGCGGATCACCAGTACCGAATTCAGCAATCTCCTTATCCCTGATCAGCAGCCATGCGTTTTTAAGCAGACCAATCTCGTTCATCTCCGAACCTGCTTTCCATGGAATACCTGCATCCAGGATGCCAACCAGTTGACCTATATTCTTTATCAGTAGCTGCATAGAGCGAAGATAGGGAAAAGAGGGGATTGGTGAAATGTTGTGTGACAGTTGCCAGCCATCAGCCTTCAGCCGTCAGCCGTCAGCCGTCAGCCGTTAGTTTCGACTTTTCTTGACTTTTTAATTCCTTCGAATAAGCTTCCGCTAATCATTTATCTGCGGAATGAATTCCGCAGCCAGGAGGCTTAGCTGCCGGGCACGGCACCTAACCTCTCTTAACACTTAACTCTCCACTCAACTAAAACAACTCCAGGATACCGGCGACCAATACGCCCAGGTAGTTCCCGATGGCATACCCGATCACGCCGATGATCATCCCAGGTACCATAACCTCTTTATTTTTAAGTGCAGCAGCAACTACGGGAACAAATGGTGGCGAGTTAGAGAGCGCTGTTGAGGTAATGATGAAATCATCATTGGTGATACCGAATATCTTTGACAGTAAGGAATGGAGGAATAGTGATCCGGCCATGGCGAGTGCCACATAAATTGCAATATTACCTAGCAGCTGGGCTGATTCCGGGGCAAAGATCTCCTGCAGGTTGGCTTTGGAAGCGACGATGACACAGAAGACGTAGATGAAATACATCCCCAGCTGAAATGACTTTTTGTTCCTGTTGATGGCTGGTATCAGTGAAAACAGGATCCCAAGGGTGGTGACTGTGAGGATGGCTGCTGTATCCTTTGCCTCCCCCTTTACTATGAAAGTGGCACCATACCCCACGAGGAAGACAATAATTGCATAACCGAAAGCCTTAAAAACCCCGGGGAGATTCGTCCTGTGCAGAAACGCATGGTATGAATTGAATGACTTGACTGCCTCTTCGGCCTCCCTGACATCATATTCCTTGGTTTGCCGGTATGGTTTGAGATATATACCGAAGAAACGTTTTGCACCGGTGATCAGGAACAGCAACACGATTGCCCCGATGGCCAGGTCAACGGTATGTGTAAGGATATACATGTCTTCATCCACATTCAGCCCCCTGGCAATAGCTGCCAGGTTGGGGGTTCCGCCGGTATATACCCCAATGAGCAATCCTCCGATCTTGTGAGCCTCGGGGATCACATCCTTCAGCAGGAAATATCCCACAAAAACCATTATTACCACGGATACAACACCAAGTATCAAGGAGAGAAAAGTATACCGTGCCATTTTCACCCACTTCAGGATGTTCTCAGAAAACAGCACCAGCGGAATACCTAGCAGGATCACAACCCCCATCAGATCCCCCTGGAGAGAGCCCATCTCCTCCGGGACCATCCCTGTATTCCCGATGATCAGTCCGCCCACGTAACAAAAAACAATTACCCCAATCCGGTTGATGATGGTGTATTTTCCGCTGAAAGCGAGAAGAAGTGCCGGAAAGAGAAAATATAGCAGCAGGATAATGACAGTCATGAAATCGCAGTTTAGTTGATTTCAAATATAGAAATTATTTGCGTAGTGCGTAGTGCGGAATGTGGCAAACGGAATGGCTTTTTGCTTTGGTTATGGGGATCAACTCCTAACGTCGCTGCCGGCTACTGACAACTGCCGGCTGAAGGCTGACTAATGCTGACCATCACTCGACCCTCGACTCTTAACTCTTAACTCTTAACTCTTAACTCTTAACTCTCCTTAAATCTCTCTACATCCTTTTCATCGAAAGGAATATCTTCCCCTACAGGCGGGCAATCTTCAAAGCTCTTTTCGTATTGCTGAATGGCGCGCAGGCTCATCCCCATGCTGGAGAATCCTCCGTCATGGAAAAGATTCTGCATGGTCACCTTTTTCGTCAGGTCTGAGAACAGACTCACACAATAATCGGCACACTCATCGGCAGTGGCATTTCCCAATGGTGACATACGTTCGGCAAAGTCTTCCAGTTTGTCAAATCCGGATATACCGCTTCCTGCTGTTGTGAGTGTTGGTGACTGCGAGATGGTATTGATCCTGATCTTCTTTTCACGGCCATAGATATATCCAAAACTCCTGGCAATCGATTCCAGGATGGCCTTTGCATCTGCCATGTCGTTGTAACCTACAAAAGTGCGTTGTGCTGCCACATAGGTCAACGCCACCACCGATGCCCATTCGTTAAGTGCATCTTTTTTGCGGGCGGTACTGAGGATCTTATGCAGAGAAAATGCAGAGACATCGAGTGTTTTATGGTAGTATTCATATTTCAGCTCATCATATTCGATGCCTTTGCGTACGTTGGGTGACATCCCGATGGAATGCAGGATAAAATCGATCTTTCCCCCGAGGATCTCCATCGATTTGTCGATAAGGTTTTCGAGGTCTTCGAGATTTGTTGCATCCGCCGGGATGATCTCGGCATTGCATTTTTCGGAAAGTTCGTTCATGCTGCCCATCCGCATTGCGATAGGTGCATTGGTAAGGACGATCTCAGCACCCTCTTCGTGTACTTTTTCAGCCACCTTCCATGCAATGGACATATCATTAAGGGCTCCGAAAACGATTCCTCTTTTTCCTTTAAGCAGGTTATAAGCCATAATTCAGTTTAGGTTTGTAGATTATCATTGACATAACAAATCATTCCCTGGTTTGTGCGACGGCACTCTGAAATTGCCTGCACTTATGCATTCATCAGTTCCCTTGCATTGGAGATGGCGGCATCTGTCAGTTTCTCCCCGGAAAGGAGTTTGGCGATCTCCGTGATGCGCTCCTCCTGGCTAAGTTTCCTGATCCTGGTTACTGTTGTGTGCTCGTCATCCTCCTTGTAGACCAGGAAGTGTTCTGACCCCTGTGCGGCCACCTGCGGAAGATGAGTGATGGCGATCACCTGCCTTCCCCCGGCCATTTTTTTCATTATCGACCCCATCTTCTCAGCGATTTCCCCACTCACACCAGCATCGATCTCATCAAAGATCAGGGTAGGCAGACCTTTGTATCCAGACAACAGGTTCTTGATTGTGAGCATCAGCCTTGACACCTCACCACCGGATGCAACCTTTGAAATCTCCTCGGGTGGTGACTGCCGGTTGGCGGAGAAGAGGAAACGTACATCGCTCATCCCGTTTCTGCCCGGCTCATCCGTCCTATCCACCTTCACTTTGAAAGTAGCATTTGGGATCCCCAGCTGGACAAGCTGACCGGAGATCTCGTTTTCAATATACCGACCGGTCTTCTCCCTTGTTGCATGAAGACCGGCTGCTTTTTTCTCAAGTACGGATCGTTTCTCACTTACTTCACGATCCAGTTTTTCAAGCTGTTCGTCTGAGAAGGTGATCGCTTCGATCTTCCTGCCCAATTCCTCACGTATCTTTATCAGCTCCCCAACCTCCCTGACGCGGTGTTTCTGCAGCAAGCTGTGTACAAGATCGATCCTGTCCCTGGCCTCCTGCAATTTTTCAGGTTCATGCTCCACCTTTCCTGTAAGCGATCCCATCTCTGATGCCACATCCTTTAATTCGATATATGCCGATTCCAGTCTGGTTGCGAAATCATCAGCTGCCTTGAAATAACCTTTAATGCGTTTCTGCTGCTGTATTGCCTCTGTCAGCATGCTGAGCACATTCCCCTCCCCTTCTATGTTCAGCGCAGCTCCCGAAAGGGACTTTTTTATCTCCTCCGCGTGCTCGAGTCCGCTCATCTCCTCTTCAAGTTCCTCCAGGTTGGTGCCGTCCAGCCGGGCACCAGAAAGTTCATCATACTGGAACTGGTAGAAATCCAACTCACCACTGATCTTCTCAATCTCCTCCTTCTGCCTGTTCCGCTCACTTTTCACTGAAACATATTCATCATAGAGTTCGCGGTATTCAGAGATCCGGGCAGTAAGCTGACCCACATGATCNACGACCCTGAGCTGGTAGATATGGTCATTCAGCTGCAGGTTCTGGTGCTGAGAATGGATATCCACCAGTTGATCACCCAGCGCCTTGAGCACATTCAGTTTTACAGGTGTATCATTGATGAATGCCCTTGATTTACCACCGGGAAGGATTTCCCTGCGAAGGAATGATTCTGTTTCAAAATCGAGGTCATTATTTTTGAAAAAGAGTTTGTGCTGGGGATCGATCCGGAACTGCCCCTCTACGATGCATTTGTTTTCCTTGTTCAGCAAAACGGATGTGTCGGCCCGGGTCCCCAGGATGAGTGAGAGCGCACCCATCAGGATGGATTTTCCGGCACCGGTCTCCCCCGTGATGGTAATGTAGCCCGATTCAAATCCTATTTCCAGATTCTCGATCAGGGCATAATTCCGGATCTTTAGATTGCTGATCATTAAAAGTCTACAGTACTGTTATCTTCCAGTATTGTTTTATATTTATTGGTATTGGTCTGGTCCATTTCCGTTAAGATAAGGAATACGCGATTCTTTTCTTCGGGAAAGGACTCTGAAAAAACATTGGATATCTCCTCAGCTTTTGCATCAAATACCAGTCGGAGCACATGCATATATGGATCTGGTCGGTCACGGTAAACCTCCTGGAGCAGTTCCAGGGATTTGGCAATCTCCACTCTTCCTTCCGGTGGTTTTGATTCCATGATATCAAGTCCGTGTCGGTGATACCTGTAGTAGAATTCCCTCACCGGGCCATATTCCGAGTCCAGGATGTCCTTTACCAGCCAGTAGCGGTTCTTGTGCGACATATCATCAGACGGCTTCCATCCCTTCTCGCCCGTGTTTTGCGCATTGATAACGATCTGTTCCGCATTTTTATAGAACTGGGTTCCTCCCTCAAGACCAAAGGAGTCATAATCCAGACCGATCAGGAAATAGGCATAGAAGGCGAGAATGGAGGTAAGGTTTGAGGTATAGGTGTTCAGGTCAAATTCCAGTGGTTCAAACTCAATGTACCGGAACTGTACATCACCGTCCACGAAGTTGATCATGGGACTGTAGTAATTTGAATTAAATACAGGTCTGCGTGACTGAATCGTCAGTGTAGCCCTGAATTCATCGGCAGATATCTGTTCGGTAATATTGAACATCAGGTTACACTCGATCCGTTCCTCGATGCCGTAGACATGTTCGGTCCAGACCCGGTTGTTCATAAATTCAAATATTTCACTCTCCAGTGTCTCAAAAACCTGTTTGTTTGAGCCCTGCACCTTGTTACTTACCACCTGTACGTTGCACTTCAGTTCCTGTGCATCCAGGGTGGTGGTCGAGATCACCAGTAATATGGTCAATATATATTTATGCATTCTCCATCAATTTTAAAATCTTCATCAATATATCCCTGGCGACAAGATCTTTCGATTTCAGATCAAATGTATCAATTCCACCGGATCTGTCAATCATCGTCACCTTGTTCGTCTCTGTCCCGAACCCGGCCCCTTTGTCTGCAAGTGAATTCAACACCACCAGGTCGAGATTTTTCTTCTTCAGTTTCCCGGTTGCATGTTCCAGTCCTTTTTCAGTCTCCAGGGCAAACCCGACAAACAGCTGCTCCTTCTTTTTCGACCGGCCGAGCGTCTCAGCAATATCTACCGTTGGCCTGAGCCGAAGTACCATCTCATCTCCTGAACGTTTGATCTTCTTCCCGGATTGTTTTTCTGGTGTAAAATCTGCCACCGCAGCCGCAAAAACAGCAATGTCGGCATCTCCAATATGTGCTTTACAGGCTTCGAACATCTCTTTGGCTGTGGTGACATTGATCGTCTCTGCCGCAGCCGGTGGAGAAAGCACCGAGGGGCCGGTCACCAGCACCACCTGCGCACCCGCTTCAGCAAAAGCATCGGCGAGGGCATATCCCATTCTTCCGGAAGAATGGTTACCAATAAAACGTACGGGATCGATTGCTTCGTGTGTAGGTCCTGCAGTAAGCAGCACTTTTTTATTCAGGACTTTTTTTTTTCATGTCCACCCAGGCTGACAATGGCTTCCATGATCGCTTCAGGCTCCTGCATGCGCCCTTTCCCCTCAAGTCCGCTGGCCAGTTCACCCTCCGCGGGTTCAATCACATGATTTCCGCGCGATTGCAGAATCTCCAGGTTCTTTTTTGTGGATGGATGTGCAAACATGTCCATATCCATGGCAGGTGCGATCACAACCGGACAGCGGGCAGAAAGGTAAGTGGTGACCACCAGGTTGTCGGCTATCCCGCTGACCATTTTGCCAAGCGTAGTAGCCGTGGCCGGGGCGATGATCATCAGGTCGGCAGAAACACCCATTTCAACATGACTGTTCCAGTAGCCGCCCTTTTCATCAAAGAATTCAGAAAGGACACTTTTACCCGAAAGGGCCGCAAAGGTGACCGGGGTAATAAACTCCTTTGAAGTAGGGGTCATCAGCACCTGCACATCCGCTCCCTCCTTCACCAGGAGTCTGAGCAACAAGACTGCCTTATAAGCAGCAATGCTTCCGGTGACGGCAAGAATGATCTTTTTTCCGGAAAGCTTCATACAAGTTTATTCTGAAGGCTGAGTTTCTTCGTTGATCCTGTGGTAGATATTATCTTCATCCAGTTCCTGGAGTGCAATCAGACTTGGCTTGGGCAGACGCTCAAAATACTTGGATATCTCGATCTGCTCTGGATTTTCAAACACCTCTTCCAGGTTATCAGTATATGAAGCGAACTCTTCAAGCTTCTGATTCAGCTCCTGTTTCATCTCAACACTGATCTGGTTGGCACGTTTGGAAACTACCATTACTGCTTCATAGATGTTCCCGGTCTTCTCGTCATTCGCCGCGAGATCACGTGTTACAGTTGTCAACGGTGCTTTGGTTTTCTTGTAATCCATTCTTAGTTATTTGTTGTATACATTTCCAATGATTCCTGGGTCTCCGCGTACATCTTCTCCGCTTCCTTGTCATACTTGCTGTCGGGAAACTCAGATTTAAAAGAGAGGTATTCATCCACAGTAGACTGCAACCGCTCCTGTTTTTTGCTTGCCACACTGTTGTCGGCCAACAGGTAACTTGACCTGAGTACCAGGTAGAGTAACTCTTCCCGGTACTGTGTCTCGGGGTACTCTGCCAGGCTGTTTCTCAAAGCGATAATGGCTGACTTGTAATATCCCAGGTCGTAATATAATTTTGCGCTGTTATATGATTTTTCAACGATCTTATCACTCAGTTCAGCTATCCGCTCCATGCTTTCTTCCACCTTATCCGAATTGGGATACCTGGCGATGTACATCTTAAACGCATTGATCGCCTGAAATGTTGACTGCTGATCGAGTGAGGGCCTGGGAGAAAGTTCGTAATAGCACAATGCACGCATGTATTCGCTCTCCTCCAGGTACTCGCTACTGGTATATGTTGTTGCCAGTTCGTTGAAATAGTGACCCGCCAGGATGTAGTCACGCTGACCGAAATAACTCATTGCCTGGTAGTATTTTACTGTATCAGCTTTCGTTGTTCCGCGATAGATATCTGCGACCTGATCAAACAGGGTGGCTGCTTTTACATATTCACCCTCCACATAATACTCAACAGCCCTTTCATATTTAACCGGGTAATCCCTGCTCTTGAGGATCTTTTCGTATTCCCCACAACCGGCAAGTAACAAAACCGTTACAAGCAACATCCCAACTTTCTCTATACCTGATTTTAACATGGCGCAAAAATACAATAAATGATTGAATAAATGAAACAAAATTCTTCTTAAACCAACAGTCCCGATCCGGCTCTGAACGCATGTCTTCAGGAACAGTTGAGTTCCCGGATCGAAATCTATCTCAAATAACGCAATTAATGATGAACAAATTTCAGGCCAAGTGTTAAAAAGGGTTAAGGGGGCAAGGGGCAAAGGGCAAGGGGCAAGGGGCCATCTTGGGTTTTAGGATATGGGTATTTTTTTTATGTTGCCGTTAATTAGCCTTCTTAATTCCTCAAGTTGTTCGTCAATATCCATGAACGCAGCTTCTTTAATTAATTTTCTCTCCTTCATTTTATTCAGCCAGGTAATGGTCTCATAAACAGAACCCCGTGCATAATACAAGAATTTTCGTTTGGCCTTGAAATAGTAAACTCCTTCTCCTTCACTAATATTGGCAGCGATAGAATCGGCAGATCGCACCACCTGGAGTCCCAATGTTTGTCGTGAAAAATAATCATTGACCACGATACAATTCCAGATTTTTTCTCCGATTTGCATTGCCAATTTATACATTTCAAGTTGCTCTAATTTCATAATATGAAAATGATGTTACATAGGTTAATGTGCTGAATACTGTAAATATCGTTTCCCTATCTGATTTTTTAATTGCTGTACCCATTGCCCATTGCCCATTGCCCTTTGCCCTTTGCCCTTTGCCCCTTGCCCTTTGCCCCTTGCCCTTTGCCCTTTGCCCTTTGCCCCTTGCCCACTCACCAAAAATCCCTACATTTGCCTCCATTATTAACCAATAAAAATTTGAGTAGTGGATATTTTCGAAAGAATTACTACCGACAGGGGCCCGATAGGCCAGTACCAGAAAGCGGGACATGGATATTTCGCATTCCCCAAACTGGAAGGTGAGATTTCATCAAGAATGAAATTCCGTGGAAAAGAGGTATTGACCTGGAGCCTGAACAATTACCTTGGACTGGGTAATCATCCTGAGGTGAGGAAAGCAGACGCAGATGCTGCTGCTGAGTACGGCATGGCATACCCGATGGGTGCCAGGATGATGTCCGGACAAACCAAGAAACACGAAGAACTGGAAAATGCCCTGGCCGATTTTGTTCAGAAAGAGGATGCGTTCCTGCTGAACTATGGGTACCAGGGGATGTCATCGATCATCGATGCATTGACCACGAGAAACGACGTGATCGTCTATGATTCCGAATCCCACGCCTGTATACTTGACGGAATGCGGATGTCGCTGGCGAAACGTTTTGTTTTTCCGCACAACAACATGGAAAATTTTGAAAAGCAGCTCGAAAGGGCCACCAAGAGAGCTGAACAGCAAGGTGGTGGCGTGCTCGTGATCACCGAAGGTGTATTCGGCATGGCCG
>JGI12048J13642_10085001_pt1 | contig 10730 bp, 2 predicted proteins | sample ElkSlonscriptome_16_FD_13642 | JGI IMG/M metagenome (IMG submission 13642) | reverse complement strand
GGAGTCATTCCTTTTAAAGTGTGATATTCAAAGTAGGATGGTATAAAAATGCCCAAGCTTGTTGGCTCAGGCATAAGTATCATATCGAAGCATTACAAATGCAGTGGACGCAATTCGACAATACTATTATGATTTTTTTTTCAAGTATCAATCTTTGTATAATAAAGTTTGACTGTTTCCCATGGGCTATAACTAATGCGGAGCGATCCACCTGACTTATCTACTTCGAAGGTAGCACCGACTAAAACCGAGCTAAAGCTATAATTGTCTGGATAGTTTTGATCTGGGTCGACAAAATAATCTTTGAAATACATCCTATTACGGTCTGTAAACTTCCAAGTCCCTTCCTGACTAAAAAGTAAAAGACCGTCACTTCTGTTATAAAGTCGCCGCTTGTATTCTCCTGAGTCAAAAATGATCAGTGTGTCGATATTATTAACTCCATTTCCCGTATAGATTCCAGATATGTTGTCACTGTAATCGCATGATTCCAAAACCAGCAACCCCAAAAACAAAAGATAAGACATAACTCTTAAACTCATATTTCTTCACTTCAATTTAGCTTACCATGAACCACCGCCGCCGCTGGGAGGGGTTGGAATAGTGAATATGTACGTTTGATAAGTAGTTGCTCTCTTAATTTTAACATTTGAGTAACGTGGATGATTTACTGGAAAGAAGATTAGTTCTTGAAAATTTACTTCATCACCATCAAATGGGTTTGGTGTCCACGAACTTATGGATTTGCTGTCAGTTACAATTAGCACCGTCTTATCACCAACTGGATAAAAATTAAATACGGCTTTCCCTATCATCTGAGCTGCCATATTATCACCAGCTGCGAATAAACCTGGTAGTCCAAACTTTCCTGGAATTCTTTGATTTGATTCCTTTCCATTGGCTATAAATTCAGCTTTAGCATCTTCAAACATCGGTGATGACAAAATACCTTTATTCAAGACCTGATCATTACCCCCAAATAGACTTTTTTCTGGTCCTTCCGTTCTATCCCATTCATCAAAAACTGCTGACCAACTTGTGTTTTTATCTCTGTGCTCATAACCTTCTAAAAATACTGTAGCATTCGACCAAGTACTTGAATTGTCTCCTGTGTTGACAATTTGAGTTTGACCATCGTGAGCCCCACCTTCTGCGTGTAAAAAATCTATGCCTTCATTGTCACCGAGTGTGCTGATTTTATCCCCTTTTACATACTCCTTCTTCTTCTCGTCCCAAACTGTCTTGTATTCTCCAGCATTACTCCCACGTGGATCCACCCAATAAATTGGATTATTATCAAAACTGTTATAAGGAGAAAGACTGTGATGAACAATCGGATCTGTACTTAGCCATCTGCCCAACCTTGGATCTAAGGCTCTAAACTCAGTAGTGTATTGATTCCCACTCCCCTTCACTTCATCGTCCTTTTCCATACCGTTAAACCCGTACCTGTAATCATCCGATTCTTCGCTGAGTTCGGGAATAAGCATTCCGAACGGATAGTAATGAGAGGTGGTTACCACATTAGGGCTGATGATTTCCGGCGGCTGAGAAAAGTCTGCCTGCAGCCCGTCGTTTACCGTCGCTCTCACGTTACCTAAATGATCGGTCAGCTCATAGTATTTGCGCTTCACATATCGGGAGACCATAAACTGACTCTGATCTGCCGGAAACAATCGATACGGATGCGCTGAGATGCTTCCCGTGACCGTATTGCCTTCATCTACCTGACTCATGGCTACCGTCGGGCTGCTGTCATCTATCACCCAAAGATCCGTACCCACATAGCGGGCGATGTATATCCGACCGTCCTTCTGTTTGCGCAATACGCCCGTATTGAAGGTTATTGAGGTGACTGTATTTTGCCCCCCTCCGTAATCCAGCGCATGTACCTTGGCCGTACCTTTATAAAAGCCCAGCTGACTGTAATACAAACGGTCTTCTCGCTCCGTGGAAAAGGCCACCGTTGCATATGGCTTGCTGCTTCCGCCGAACATATAGTGTGTCCAGTTTGCCGTCGGTACCGGACGGTAAGCGGCATCCAGATTGTAATGCTTCAATTTTGCGTAGTGAACGTCTGAAAAGACTTCTACATCCAACACCATTACGGCCATTTCATCCAAATCGTCATTGATATCTATGTCTCCCATCGAGTTGTTCAGCGGCTGGCTGTCGGAAAACGGTCCCGCCAATGTCGTGTGACTCTCCACACTCATCAGACCGGATGCATCATCGATTACTACTGACTTTAACGCAATGACGGATTGACCCGGGGAGGATTCGTATTTGTGCTGAAAGTATACCCGAGACGGGATGCCGGGCACCTTGCTTTCTATCGAAGCAAAATAAGGACCCACTACTCCCCCTTCCGGAAGGTCTATCACTTCACTGCTCGTTATCATGCCGGGCTCACCTGCCCATTCCACATCCATGTCGATCGTCCCTACCGTCAACTCCTTATCCGGATTCAGGTAAAATACGTAGTACTTCGACGCGTCAGTGGATGAATGAACGACTTCCGGATGACAAAATTTATCAGATAACAAATAAGCGCCGCTCAAGTATGCTCCGTTGGGGTGAAAGCCTCGGATCATCGTCAACGTTGTACCGTATATGCTAAAGGTCACATTGCGCAATATAAAATCCGTATTCCCGTAAGCATCCGTCCCGATACCCGATCCCGTCGCGTTGGCCGCAAAAATAAAGCCGCTCACTTGCTCGGAGGTCAATGTCTCTCCGTCCGGACCGAAGCTGTAGCGGTTGGCCTGAACCGAAGGAAGACCCCCGCCGAAACTGCCGCGGGTACCCGTCGAAAACTCTTCGTTGTAAGCTTGGGTCGTATACGTAATTCCGGATTCTAAATACGGCTCTTCACCGGCGCTGTATTCTGCCGTACCCACAATATAGTTATTGCTGTTGTTGTTCACGAACATCCCCAATCGACTCGACCCGTACATCGGCTGATCTTTCAGAGAAAAACTCGCTTCATATACCCCGCCTCCCGTGTCGCTGTTCTTGCGTATATAAGTCGCCAGCATATTGCCTTGTGCATCCCGCACATAATAGGTCGTCTCTATTTGGGTCGGATCCGTACCATCCCCGTTGTCGACTATCTTCGCTATTCGGTTTCCCTCTCCGTCATATAAAAAGGTAATGTCAGGTATCTGTGATCCCGCTTCCGATTTTATCTCCTTTACCTTCCCTGAAGCCGTCCAGGTGATTTCTTCTATGTCATTTCCCGGATCGCTTATTAAGTTTCCGTTGGCGTCATAGCTGTAGTCATAGATGGTATTATCCAAAAACAAGTCATCATCATTGAGGCCCGTTGCCCCGTCGTCCACTTCCGACAAACGGTTGTTCGGAGTCGGAAGGTCAGGATCATCATAAGTATAGGTCAGATCATCCGCTACCCCTCCCGTCGCATCGCGCCGCTCCAAATAATGAATGTTGCCGTTTGCATCATACGTATAACGCGTCGCCGAATGATCAGAGGGCGTATACTGGGCACCGCCGGAACCAATACCGGCCGTCAGGTTTTCCGTCTCCTTCAGGCGATTCAAATAGTCATAACGGTAGCTGAACGACACGGGCGTAGTCGTCGCTCCTTCTGACCATACCGCAGAAGTAACACTCCCGATGTTGCCGTTGTATAAATCAAAATCAGGTGAAGAACCTGCATCATTCAGGTAGTTGTATCCTGAAAACGGATCAGGAGTGCCGTTTACCGTACCGTCGTAATCGCCGTTAAAATAACCCAAACTCATCCCGAATACATCACGCTCAAAATCACTGCCGGCCGTGCCGTCCTCTCCCGGATCCAGACTTTGGTCATCAAGGTTCGGATGATTGATCGCTTTTAACCAACCCTGTGCGGTATAGGTATAGTCCACTCCTTGTACAAGGTCTTCTCCCAGCTCCATGCGCTTTAAGGGGCCGTGCGCATAATAGCTGTACTTTGCATCTCTGTCCCAGATCACGCCGTCACGACTCGTCTCCGCTACCTGAAGCCGGTTCATCGCATCGTAAGTGTACCGGTGAAAAAAACGATCGTTGCGGTACTCGTTGTATGCGACTTCGGTCACATTGCCCGAGATCAGGTCATACTCGTAACGAATGTAATTCTTCCCCAAACCGGGAAGGTCGCGAATCAACCACTCCACATTTCCGTGCGGATCGTAACTGTAATACGTCTTTACCTCTCCCAAGGGCTCTCCGTTCTCGTCCGTTGCGGCCGTCTCTTTTACCACATAACTTACCCGATTCTGCAAGTAGCGTTGCGGCTGACCGTAATACGTCACCCCTTCCGCAGCGGTGCTGTAATAGGTACGGGTCACTTCGCTTAATGCTATATCATTCGAGGACAAAGGAAAATTCACATCATCACGATACCCCTCCAATGCCGCAAAATTGCCTGCGGAAGGCGTACATTCGCCGGTCTCCGTCACACGCGAAAGGTTGTCGTACTTCGTATACGAAAAACGCCACGGACTCGAATCTGCCTGACGGGCATCGCGTGAAAAACGAAGACGACCCGCCGTATCGTACATGTATTTTGAAGGACCGCTCTGATCGGGCATCTTCTGCGCGATCAATTGTCCCAATGTGTTGTATTGATAACGCGTTCGCATCGTATGCTGGGGCGTTGATTCGCGCAACCCCGCCAAATATCCTTTCAGATTGTCCGCCTTCGCTACACTGCTCGTTGCCAAAGCCACTCCCTTCGGTGGTACCGTCTCTATCAAATTACCCGCCCGATCGTAGTAATACAACGTATACTGCTTCTGATCAATCGCGTAACTTAACTTTAACGTATCGCGAAGTAAATCCGGGTCCAAACACAGTTTTACAAACCGCTCTTTACCACCTTGTTGGGCCGCCAGATTACACGAAGCTGCAAAACTGTTAAATGAAGCTGTCAAAGGAGGAGGGGGAGGTGTAGGTGGAAACGGTGGCGGTGGCGGTGGCGGTGGCGGCTCCTGTGGTTCGCCGCTCCATCGCATGCAAAAATTATACGTCACATCTTCGCTGTTGTCATACCAAAATACTTCACTCACTGACTCGCAGCCGTTCCCGTTGCTCACCACTACGTAATACCCCCAATCATCTACGGGCGAGTTATACGGATTTGCCCCCTGTCCTTCTGACAATACATCAAATCCTGATGTCAGCACTTCCTGGGTATCCTCATCTTCCGCATACGCACCACCGTACCAGTAATAATAGAATGCTCCTGATAAAGGAGTAGTCGTTCCTTCTTCAACCACTTCCAATCCGCATAACCCTACCGTCAAAATCTCCGGATTCGCTGCCCAGTCGATTTGCTCTATCTCTACTGCCGTATTCGTTATACACCCCAAGGCATCCGTCACTTCCAAAATGTAATTGCCCGCAGGTGCTCCCGTCAATATCGCCGACTGTGAACTCACCGGACCCGTCCAACTATAACTATACGGAGGAACCCCTCCCATTACCTGTGCCGTTACACCGCCGTACTCCACCGGGTCCCCGCCTCCGTTGCAATACAACGCTCCGCTCTGATCCAACAAATCAATCGTCAAATCCTCAAAAATACCCACGGTGTAATCCGCATTGTCGCTGCATCCCAAATCCGAACTTGTCGCATCAATCGTATACTCAACTCCCTGAACCACCTGAAATGTCAATTGGTCACCGGGGGTCATTGTCTGTACCTGATTGTATAAACTCCCCTCGGTAGCAGCATCCGTCACCGTTACTTCCACACTGTTTGACAAGCCGTCCAAATCTACCTCTATCAATAACTCCGCTCCCGAACAGCTTATCTCCTCGCTCGGAATAATCTGAAGTTCTGCAGCCGCTAAGGGAACGGAGCTGCCCAACAGGTCTATTTCACAATTGGGTGTACTGAATCCCAAAAACGTATAATCCCCGGGAGGTGCATTCACTATGGTCTGCGTTTCAGGCGGAAAACCATTCGGTACAAAACCGCCTTCAAAACCCCAATCATAACCGGTGATGCCGGATGGTGCAGGGGTGATCTCTACCGATACCGTACCCGGCAAGTCCCCTCCCGCTGATGAACAACCGGTCGGCCCCTCTACCGTTACCACTGCCGTGTAAGAAGTGACTCCTACCTGTATCCCGTCTATCGTCTCCGTGCAATTGCCCGTGGTTATTTCTACTCTGTAGGTCTCATCAGGGTCAAGACTGTTTATGTAGTTGCCAGTACCCGCAACCGTACTGCTGCCTTCAATAAACCACTCAAATGCCGCGTCTGGATCACTCGTCCATACCTCGGCCGCTCCGTAACCCTCGCTACACGGTGCATCCGTTAACTCAATCTCTGCTTCGGATACCGGACTCGGAAATACCTCCACATTCACTACCGTCGCACAGCCGTTGTCCCAAACCACTAACTGATACGTGCCGGGTGAATCAACCGTATACTCCTCATCTTCCAGACCCCCTTCCCAATAAAACTCACACGATGTACACAATCCGCCCGAATCCTCCGCCTCACCCGTCAAAACTATCGACGAGCCGGCGCATATGTAAAACTCTCCCGTACTCGAACTTATATCTACCGATATTCCGCAGTTGTTATCGTTGCATTCAGACGTGAAAAATGGTAAAGGTGCAGGTTGTGAATCGAAAGAAGCGTATACCCCCTCTGTTAAAACAGTGTAAACTAATCCATTATAAATTGTGGAGTTACCTAATAAATCAAGGGTAGACGCACCAAAGGATGAAAAAGGATATGCCTCAACATTAAAACAAGTGTTCTCATTCAGATAACTATGAGACAAACGAGCATGACAAATTCCACCTTTTTCCGTATGAGCGGCGGCATAAAAATCCGTTGAAACAGAACTTTTGAATTGATAAAAATTAGTAACAGCAATATGGCCCTCATCGCAACTTGCTGAACCTACATCAAACAATTGATCATCGCCAGCCAAATGATCGAAAGGAAGTTGAAACTGTGTAATTAAATTATCTTCTAACCCATTAAATTCTCCCGTCACCATAAGACCAATTTCATTACCGATTCTATCAATATCCTCAGATGTAATACTTATACTACCTCTGTCAAGTGGTAGGTTCTGTAAACTTAGGGAAGAAGATAAAACACCCGAAACTAATCCGAATGTCGCCGTATATAAAACAGGAGCAGCAAAAGTCCCTAAACCGGATGATTGCTTAATCTCACCTATTAAATTAATCTCAGGACCACCTGAAATAGTAAAAAAGGCACCCTTGGGTCTGACTAAATCATTTACTCCTGAAACAAAAAGCCGCCCGTCATACAAAGAATAGTCATATGCATTTAAGAGACCAAAAAAATGGCCCTGAGTGCTACCGTTCTGCCCTCTGCCTGAAATCAAATAACCCGAGACAATTTGTCCCTGATAATCGTACTCGTAATATTCAATATAATTTGCAGTAAAAGAAACGTTGAGTGGTGAGTTCAACCTAAAAAAAGCGTTGTTTCCGAAGTAACTAGTTACATTGTTCAAACTATTTCCTAGATTGAATCTAGCCAGTAAAACTTCATCACCAAAACTGGCATATGTCTGTTTTAAATTGATTACAAACATTAAATCAGGCATAGATTGACCGTCCTCAACTAAGATAAGATTGCTGATGAAGGCATATTTTATTGGAAACCCATTAACCTGATATTGTTTATTCCATAGCTCATTACCGTTAAAGTCAAAGCCGGTAATAAAAATAGTAGCAACACTGTTGTTTACAATATAACCGACCGCAACGTATGAAAGATCGGATGGATTTCTGCTGTTAATCGCTACAATATCCCAAATCTCTAAAATACCATCTTGATCGGTGGTCAACTGCGTATTCCATGTAGGCCCAGTGGCATCAAATTGAAAAAGTTCGGTAGATTCAAATAAATTACTGGAACCGAATAAATCGACCGAATGGGAAGATATCAAGACATCATTTAATACATCTGCCTCTAAGGCGGTTGGTTTAACCGAACCATTAAAACTGATCGAGCTCTCCTGGGCCGAAACAATAACTGAACAGTAAGAAATTACAACCAAAACAAAACCAAACTTTAAGGAAGAAAACAGCTTCATCATCTTCTGGCTCATTCAGAATCACTAAGAATCATCACCTCTTGCTCTTCCCACTCAGTCTCAGTAATGATAACCTCTTCATCACATTCCGGACCGCCGGGGCAGTTTTCAACCACGGGCGGACCTTCAGCACAATTGTCATAAAACTTCAACTCCATATCCCAAGTAGTTGCTCTGTGAAGTGCACGCTCTGCACACTCGTCCACGTAGACTTGACAAGTTTTAATATTATGGTGATCGCCAGCCTCATTTACTATATTAAAAAAATCAGGCCCAACACCTTGGCTATTGCAAAAATCTTCAATGTTTCCTATTACAAAATCTTCTATCGGTAACTTGCACTCTTCTGAAGATGGAATATTCAGAGTACTACAAGTACTCGAAACACAACACGCATCATTAGGATTATACAAGCAATGAAGAGCATTAGTTTCTTCAGGTGAAAGAGCCAGGTTGTTAATCCAACTTCCCCAAGCTTGTGAATCACATTCTGACCAAGGGTCATATACTCCGGGATCTGAAGTTTCGGCGCTTTGCATTATGGCGAATTGCGTCCAAGAGTCTAAAATTGAAGAGGATATTGCAAAGAGATTGCGGCGATCTATTTCATCAATTTCACCTTCATTTAAAATTAAGCCGGTCGTACACTCACTCTTACATCGCTCAACCATCTGTTCTGCCACTAACGGAATGTGGCTTATAATCATTTCGCCAACGGATGCGGGCTCCGAAGCAGAGGGACATTCTACAATATCCCAACATGCTACTTCTAAAGCATTATGAATTGAAAACTCCAAAACTTCCTGCCTATCCTCACATGCATCTAAACAATCTACGACATCATTTATCAAAGCCACTCCCGCAAAAAACTCACTACTTTTTCGCTCAGGCTCCCCATCGCAGGCATCCGTATCATCCCAAGAAAAAGAAGATTCGTTTGTCATTATGCACTCATGGAAAGCACTCCATTGACTTCGTTCCCAAGAAGTCACACCTGTAAATTCATCAGATTCATTTTTTGGACACCCACCAATTCCCCAATCATAACATTCGGCATTTTCAACAAAAGTTCCGAGGCCATCTCCTGTCTCATAAAATATATCTTCTTCCCTCAACATACATAAACTTGTCTCGCAAACCAATGAGGGAGCAAGAGCTCTGCTGTACTTAAAAAAACGGTGTGGGTGAGTAGTAGAGGGTAAAAGAAACTTAGAAAAAAAATCGTTGCTTGATAAATCAATGATAATTGATGGATTCTGTAGCGTAGCATTATCATCACCAGCACCGACCCTATTACTCTCAAGATTTAGATTACCATTGCTATCTATATATCCTTCAAAAGCAAATCCGGTACATCTAAAGAATAATTCAACGGCGCTAATATTTTGACTCGTGATCCCAATATTTACTTCTTCTTGTCTGGTTTCCTGTGCTAAATCATCAGGGCTGCCACCATAGAACATTTTCATAAATAGCTTTAGAAGCCATCCACCGGGGGCTTCGTCTTCTATACCTTCATCAAATTCATTTTGACCATACTGACCTGATTCAGACTCATCATACGGTACTAGAGATGCCCCCGACGATGACCCTTCATTAGTAGACATCGATAGGACTGTCTCAGTAACGGAAAGCCAACAAGAAGCAAGTTCTTCATAAGAATAGTGACATTCCACACTATTTGAACTCAATGAGCCACCAATTGCATACTCATCAGTGAGCATTCTTCTTATAACATCGTCAAATTCCCCGGGCCCATAAGGCGCTAAATAGCCTGAATTTCCCAAATTGGAGCATGTACCACCATAAATTTCTGCGAGCGCATTGTCTAAGCTTATGCCTTCATTTAAATACGAGTTTATAAGAATGCACTCAAAAGATGGATGGCTACCGACATTAGCATTACAACTTTCTGTTGAAGAAGGATTAACTACAATATCAGTTAAAGTTCCCGCCAGAATCGCAATATTTCCTCCTGAGCAGAGTATAGCTTCACTACAGTCTACATTATATGGTTCTCCATGAAGTAAAAATTTTGATCCCCCACAACATTCGAATACAATCTCTCCGTAAATATTGTCTTCATATTCATCAATATTATCTGGAATGGGAGCGCTAAATGAGGGGTCCGTGGTCATTACAGTGATAAAATCAGCTAGGTTTATTTGACCTTCTCCTTGGCCATAGGCACTCCCAAATACCTCATCAAACGTAACAGAAACCCCTTCGACAATTGGGTAAAATGAAGCATCTGTTGGATTATTCAGAAAAGTATTGAAATTTAGGATAGCTACGGAAAGATCATCCAGAGAACTCCAATAATCAATTAAAAAACTCAGGCCATCAAGAACATCAGAAGGTACTTGGGGGGTAAAGAGTGCACCAAATTCTGATTCTTTAATGGGATAAGTGTTGTCAACACTAACCGGAATAAGTTCTTTCTCAACAAAATATACACCCGGTTCTAAAGCTAAAGTCTTCTCAAAATTTGGTGAGGTGATAGGTGTATTTGTGACAGGATCCCACTCATCAAACAACTCAATGTACGGATTGGTATCATTACAATCTTCACGTGAAACGATAGCATAAAAGTCTTCATTGACTTGAGTGATAAACTGTGATTCTAAACTACTTTTAACACTTACCTTA
>JGI12048J13642_10081764_pt1 | contig 10730 bp, 8 predicted proteins | sample ElkSlonscriptome_16_FD_13642 | JGI IMG/M metagenome (IMG submission 13642) | reverse complement strand
AGCCCCCCCATGGTGGACCATCCGACCTGAGCCGCGAGGCGCCCGCAGGGCCAGGCGGCGTGAGGAGAGCGTAGCACGCGCTACGCCGACGAAACGCCAACGATGCCCTGCGGGATGCATCGCGGCTCAGGTCAGTTCCAGAGCGTCCATTGGATCCCATACACCGCCCGCGTCGCCGGCAGCACCCGCCCCGGCAGGTCCTGGAGGTTCCGCCGAACCGCCCCGTTGTCCCACCCGAGGAAGATCCGCACCGTCACCACCCGTACCTGGAGGGTGGCGTACCAGTTCTGGTAAAAGGGCACCGTGGCGAGCATCGGGACCGGCTCCTCTCCCTCCCCCACACCCTCCCCGTCCTCCACCTCCTGGAAGCGGTGGACCTGCATGGGATCCCGACCCCGCACCCCCACCCGCGCCCGCAACTCCAGATTTCCGGACTCCAGGAAGGTGTTGTGGTAGACGAAGGCTCCGCGGTAGATGCGGCCCGGCAGGTAGCGCCAGGCCTCCGTGGGCTCCGGGCCGGGCTCCGCCAGCGAATCCGTGGGCTCGGTCCCACCCAGGGGCGCCTGGTCCCACCGCTGATAGGAGCCCTCCAATCGCAGCCCGTCCAGGATCGGTAGAGGGACCGCGCCCCACACCTCCCACCCCGACCGCGTGCCTCCCGGGAGCGCGGGCTCGCCCTGATCGAACTCCAGCCCGATGGGCAGGAGCGAATCCGCCTCCACCTCCAGGACCGCTCCTGCCAGCGCCACGTCCCGCCAGGCCCAGCGGGCCCCGTAGCGGGTGGCGGTGCGGTCCACCACGCGGAAGGCGGGCAGCTCCACCGGCTCCCCGGTGGAATCCGGCACCTCCTGGAACGCCACCGGGAGCGCCCACAGCCCCATGGCCTCCTCCCCGGTGGTGCTGTCCGGCATGACCTCCACGGCGGTGCGGACCGGCCGGGTGCGGGCACCCCGGGTGCCGGAGGCGCGACTGGCGAAGAGGGAGAAGCCCAGGAGGGGCGCCGTCCAGCCCCGCAGGTAGGTGGAGGAGGTGGAGGTGTCCCCCCACCCCGCCCGCTCCCACTCCGCCGACACCCCGCCGACCCGAGGCAGCGCCCCGCCACCCGCCACCGTCCATCGGTCGCCGGGCAGCGCCTCCCCGCCGAACCGCCGGTAGCCTCCTCGGGCGAACACGCCGCCCCGCTCGAAGCCCAGTCCGGCCCCGAGCTGGGAGCGGGAGCCCCCCACCCCGAGGTACCGTTCCCGGGGATCGTCCACCGAATACCGCGACCGTCCCCAGTAGCCATTGGCCACCAGACCCGGCGCGAGCTCCACGCTCCCCTGCACGTTCCAGTCGGTGCGGGTGGTGGCGGCGGCGTACTCCTCCACCTCGGTCTCGGTGTTCANCCGCTGGAAGGTCACCCCCAGCCCCGCCCGATCCCCCCGATGGAGCTGGTACCGGACCCAGACCCCGTTGCGGTTCCCCGTCTCGTCGCCGGCGGGCCCCCGCGTGTCGGCCCGCTCCAGAGCCAGGGCCACCGAGCCGCCCAGCGCGGTGGGGTTGGCGAAGGTCCCCCGGAAGAGGTTGGTATCCAGGTCCCCGGTGCCGGCCTCCACCGTCGAGTAGGGTCGGGGATCGTCGTAGCGCACACTGGTGAGGTGCACCACCAGTTCGTCCAGGCGGCGCTCCAGACGCACCTCCTCGACCCCGCCCAAGCCCACCCTCTGGAGGTCCACCACCGCACCTGCCAGCGGCGTCAGCTCCACCCCGTCCCGGTAGATGCGGATCCCGCCTCCACCCACCCCGAAGGCACTGAGCCCCAGGGGCGTCCCGTAGTCTCCGGCGCGCAGAGGCACGAGCCCGGGAAGGTCCACCACCAGCTCCAGCACGGTGTTGGCCCCCACCGCCAGGATGTCCTCCCGGGTCCAGCTCCAGATGCCCCGCTCGAAGCCCGGTTCCGGGCCCCGGGGGAGGGTCGGGACGTTGTAGAAGATGGTGTCGGCCTGGAGGGAATCGGCGGCAAGGGAATCCGCCCGGAGCGAGTCCGGCCCCAGGAGCGAATCCGGGAGCGCCAGGGAATCCGGCGCCGTCACCGAGTCCGCCGGGAGGGTGTCCGGCGGCTCCTGCGCCGACAGCGACCCGGTGAGGAGAGCCACCAGGACCAGGACGAGGGCCGGCACGCGACCACCCCGCCGCACGGCGCGGGACGGGACGGCGGCCCGGGACGGGAAGGGTTGCCTCATGCCCCGGCGACGCGACTCCGTACCCAGGCCACCAGCAGACGGGTGGGGAAGCCGAAGCCACCCTTGCGCTGGTACGGCAGTGGATCCTCTCCGTAGGCCGTCCCCGCCACGTCGAGATGGCCCCAGGTGGCGTCCCCCACGAACTCCCGGAGGAAGGCCCCGGCAGTGATGCATCCTCCGGGCCGTCCCCCGACGTTCTGCAGGTCGGCCGTCCCCGAATCGAGCTGCTCACGATACTCGTCCCAGAGCGGAAGGGGCCAGCAGCGCTCCCCGGAGGCTCGGCCCGCCGCCCGGAGCTCCTCCACCAGCCCGTCGTCGTTGCCCATGACCCCGGCGGCGTGGTGCCCCAGCGCCACCACCACCGAACCGGTGAGGGTCGCGCAGTCCACCATGGCCGCCGGCTTCCGCGAAGCCCCGTACGCCAGCGCGTCCGCGAGGATCAGTCGACCCTCGGCGTCGGTGTTGATCACCTCCACCGTCTTCCCGGCCAGCGTGGGGATGACGTCGCCGGGCTTCACCGCGGTCCCCGACGGCAGGTTCTCCGAGGAGGGCACGATGCCGATGACGTTCAGGGGCAGATCCAGCTCCGCCACCGCCTTCATGGCCCCCAGGACCGCGGCGCCGCCGGACATGTCGAACTTCATGCTCTCCATGCCCTTGGGCGGCTTCAGCGAGATGCCGCCGGCGTCGAAGGTGAGGCCCTTCCCCACCAGGATCAGCGGGGCCTCTCCCTCGGCGCCGCCGTGGTGCTCCAGGATCATGAGGCGGGCTTCCTCCACCGAACCCCGAGAGACGGTGAGGATGGCATGCATTCCCGCCTCCTCCATGGCCTCCTCGTCGAAGACGGTGATGTCCATGCCCGTCTCCTCGGCCACCCGGCGGGCCTCGTCGGCCAGGTGCGTCGGGGTGGCGATGTTGCCCGGACGGGATTGGAGGGTGCGGGCGAAGTTCTCCCCGTCCCCGATGACGGCGCCGATCCGGACGGCCTCCTCGACCACCTCGGTGTCGCCCTCGCCGTGGATGTGGGCCGACTCCACCTGGGTGGGCACCTCGGCGTCTCCGTGGTCGCCCTTCAGCTCCCGGAAGCGCCAGGCGGCCAACGTCAGGCCTTCGGCGGCAGCCTGGGCGGCCTGGGCCTCCTCCCCATGGCTCGGGAGCATCGGAAGCCAGAGGGAGACAGAGCTCAGCCGGGCCGTTTCGGCGGCGCGGACGGCGCGGCCTGCGAACCGCCGCACCCCCTCGGCGTCCAGGGACTCCTCCTCTCCCAGCCCCAACAGCAGGATTCGCTCGGGGCCGCCTTCGGGCCCCCAGAGCAGGACGCTGTCCCCGGTCCGACCCGTCATGTCCCCGGCGGCGAGGACCCGGGCGACGGCACCGCTCAGATGCTCGTCCAGCCCTACCAGGAACCCCGTAGGCTCCTCGAGCCCCCGGGGGACGCCGACGGCCAGAAGGGGGGTCGGGGAGGTAAGGGGATCACCGTCGCGGAGTCGTACCTGCATGGAGCTCTCGGGCTGGAGGAGAGGGTGGGCTGCCGTCCCGGGGTGGACGGGAGACGGAACGCGGGATGCGGAGCACCCCAGGATAGCCCCACCGGCGGCGCAGGTGGAGCCCCCGTCCGCGGGTAGGACCCCGGCCCCCGTCCGCTGGATCCGTCGCCGGGCCTGTTAACTTTGTCATCCCCCCGCCGACCTGCCCTGCCGCCCACCTCCACCCTTCCACGGCCCCATGTCCCCCGACGGCGATCCGCAGGGGATCCTTTCCGGAACCCCCAGCGGGCTGTTCCTGGACAACCCCGCCGCCCTGGCGGTGATGGACGCCGCCACGCGCTCCGTGGTGGCCGCCAACCCGTCGCTGGCGCGGCTCCTGGGCGGCTCGGCCGGCGAGGTGGCGACCCTCCCCCTGGCCGAGCTGGACACGGACCCCGACGGCCTCGCCGAATACCTCTTGCTGGCCGCGGCGGTGGGGGTGGACGAGCCCCGGCGGCGTCGCTGGCGCACCCGGAACGGGGACGAGATCCCCGTGGAGATCCTGGCGACGCCCCTCCACGGATCCAAGGGCACCCGGCGGGAGCGAGCACATCCTCCTGGTGGAGGACGCCGCCCGACTGCGGGCCCAGACCGCCCGCCTCCTGGGGAGCCTGGGCTACGAGGTGACCCCCGCAGGAGGCCCGGACGAGGCGCTGAGCCTCCACGCCGACCTCTGGGACGACGAGGGTCGACACCCCGTGGACCTCCTCCTCACCAACCTGGTCCTGCCCGGCATGTCCGGCACCCGGCTGGTGCGGGAGCTCCGGGTGACGCGGTCGGAGCTCCCCGTGATCTACATGTCGGGCTACGGCGACGGTCTGGACAGCGAGGGCGAGACACCCCCCGAGGGCCTCTACCTGGCCAAGCCCTTCACCCTGCGCGGGCTCGCCGGGAAGGTGCACCAGGCGCTGGCGGGTCCCCCGGACTGAGGGCGATGGAGGACCTCACCGGAGGAGTCGAGGGTCGGGGCATTGGGATCGGGGAGGACGGGACCGTCGGGCCTGTCGTTCCACGTAGGCGGTCGTGGTCACCTCGATCATCTGGCCGCGTCCGAAGCTCTCCACCAGATAGATCTCCGACGGCCGGTAGGAGTCGAGCTCCAGCAGGCTTCCCTGCGCGACGCGCCCATCGATGCAGACCAGCGCAGGCCGCACCTCGTTCCAGATGCGCACGCAGTCGACGACCTGTAGCGAGTCCGGACAGCGCTCGATGAGGACACCGAGTCGGTACAGGAACTGCCGGGAGTCGATCCAGCTCCCGGTGACGATCTGGTGACGGCTCAGGGAGCGCACGGTCGTCAGCGCCACGGCTCGCCGCCGACTCTCCCGTTCCGCGCGGAACCTGGCCACGCCCCGGAGGACGGCGGAATCCGGTTCGAGGGGAATCCGCAGGGTGTCCTCCATGCCCGGCAGGAAGGTCCGGAAAAGAATGGGCCGGTATCCGACCCGGGACACCCGGATGAGGTGGACGTCGGCGGACAGATCCTCCAGCTCGAACTCTCCCGCGCCCCGGGTGAGGACACCGGAGGGTCCCGATCCGTACGGCAGGGACACCTCGGCCCCCAGCAGCCCGTCCCCGCTGACCTGATCCACCACCCGTCCGGCGAGGTCGAACCTCGTGGCGATCTCGACGTCCAGGCCGTCCACGTCCAGGGGCGCGGGGTCCAGCATGATCTGCAGGGGCTCGGGCACGTCGGAGGTGCTCACCTGGAGCGTCATCGTCCGATACCCGAGGGCCTCCACCGTGACCTCCATCCACTCCCCCGACGTCCGTGGGAGCTCGAAGGTCCCGTCCCGGGCCGTGAGGCTGGACTGGCCGATCCCGGACACCCGGGCGAGCGCGCCTTCGATGGGGGTCAGGGTGAGGGCATCCCGCACGACCCCGCGAAACGCCTCCGGAGCGTCCTGCCCGGAGGCCGGGCACGGCACGATCCCCGTGAGCAGGACCAGCATCCATCGCCATCGCACCCTGTGCATCGATCTCCCCCGGCCTCCCACCGGACCGCCCTTCATCATCAGGGTCCGTCGATCTGTCCGAGGCCGCGACGCGCCCGCCGGAAAGCTCCGGATGGCGCCGTAGGACGAGGGAGACTCAAGTCGGCGCCGACAGCCGAGCAAGAATGGACCGGCTGGGCGCAGACCGATCATCACAGGCGCGGATCGGGGCATCCGGACAGGGGAGGTCGAGACCGGAGAGCCTCGCGCTCCATGTAGTCCACGGTGAGCACCTCGATCATCGCTCCCCTCGCGAAGCTCACGATGAGGTAGATGTCCGAGGGAGCGTACGTATCGAGCTCGACGAGGCCTCCATGAGCGACTCGCCCGTCGATGCAGAGTTGGACAGGCTGCAGGCCACCGCGCACCCGAACGCAGTGGAAGTCCGCGACGGACGCCGGACACGGTCCGGTCCGCACACCCAGGCGTCGCAGAAGATGTCGGGTGTCGACCCACCGCCCGTTCGCCACCTCCCGGCGGCTCAGGGACCGGACGCTCATGGTCGCCACGGCCCGTCTTCGGCTCCGGAGCTTCGTCCGCATTCTGGCGACGCCCCGAAGGACCGCCGAGTCCGGCTCGAGGGGAATGGGAAGCGTGTCCATCACGGTGGGAACGGGCACCCGGAGGAGAACCGGGACGTACCCCAGCCGGGATACCCGCACCAGGCGAACCCCGGGGGCGAGGTCCTCCAACTCGAACCGTCCCCCCTCCCGGGTCACAACTACCGTACGCCTGGATCCATAAGGTAGGGATACGTCCGCTCCGAGCAGACCCTCCCCACTGATCTCATCGGTCACTCGCCCGAAAAGGGGGAACCTCGTCTCGATATCGACATCCAGGCCCTCCACATCGAGGGGCGCGGGCTCGAGTGCGATCTCCAGCGATTCGGGGACGCCGGATGGACTCACCTGCAGCGTGAGCGTCCGATACCCAAGCGCCTCCACTGTGACCTCCATCCGCCCTCGGGCCGGCCGCGGGAGTTCGAAGGTGCCATCCCGGGCCGTGACGTCGGACGGGCCGGTCTCCCGGATCCGGACGATGGCACCCTCGATGGGGTTCGAGGTGATGGCATCGCGCACGATTCCCCGAAGCCCCTCCGAGGCGTCCTGCCCCGCTGCTCCACCCGGTAGGATCCACAGGAGCAACAAGAAGAGGGAGGCGGTGCCAGATGGCCTTCTCAGGACGGTCACGGTCCAGCGCCCCACATCTTCCTTGCCACTCCATCAGTTGGGCGGTCTCCAACACCCACCTGAAACGCCTGAGGCAACATGTCGTTCGCGACTCCGTTGGTCTTCCGTCGCCACCCCAACCACCCCATCCCTGCGTCGCGAGGCACTCCTTCGCGCCGCGGCACCTCCAATCCATATGCGATCCACCGATCAGCCACCGCCGGGTCATATATCATTTGGACCAACCTGTACTGAATCTCGTCTCACCGATAACTAGAACATAGCGAAGAAGACACCAGAGCTGATATGTTGATAGTGCGTTTTACCACTATACCTCTCTCGACAGGAGAAAGCAATGAAACGGCTCGCATGGATTGCATTCATGGCCGTAGGAGTATTCGCGTTCAGCTAAACGCCAACGGAAGCATTCGGCTTCGCGTGTGACCAGGACAACTGTACCCGAGACTTTCAGTGCCAGTCGGACTGCAACACTTGTACGGGGGATTTTTTGAATCCCGGCGAATGCACTGTCGAATATTGATTGCCCAGTCGCATCCGTTCAATGTGGCACCTCAGGTACGATATTCTGCCTCGTTGGGCGGATCGACTACTCACTTGGTCTACCCTAATCGCTACCGCGGCAGTTCTCATCGCCGCTGGCCGTCACTATTTCGGACCGACCTTGCCACGTCTAGCCGAAGACTCTCGGCCCAGGCATGTTTCGTCTTGGCGGTCCTACCTTAATGGGTATCAGCCTTGGCCCTCAACAAGCCAGCCGATAGCCAACTTGGTCATATTCTCTGACTATCGCTGTGAATATTGCTCCGAGACCGATAGTGTTCTAAGTACCCTCCCGTCCATCCAGGAGGGATCCCTCAGAGTCATCTATCGTCACCTACCCATGTCGCCTTTGGCGCGCAATGCTGCGCTGGCCTCAATCTGCGCCGAAGACATGGGCCTTGGGCGCAGGATGCACAGTCGCCTCTTTGCAGTATCCGACTCATTCGGCTTCCTCTCCTGGAATCATATTGCTGCCTCAGTGGGCCTTACAGACACCCTCTCCTTTGATCGCTGCCTGGCGGCATCTAGCAGTTCAGATCGACTCACCGCCGACCTGAATGCGGCCGAGCAGCTGCGCATTCGCAGCACACCGGCTCTTCTTCTTGACAGCCTCCTCTTCATTGGTGTTCCAAACCGGACATATATCTCCTCATACGTCCTTGCGCAGACTACCGATGCGCGCCCCTAGAAAGGCGGTCCTTGCGAATGCCCCGATCCTGTCAGGTCAACACACCCCTGTTCATAAGTCCCCTTCTCCTCATATCCTGCCTCACAGTAGCCTGCGAGGCACCCAACCCCCCATCCCACACACGAACTCTCAACCACGTTCCTGACGCCAGTCGATGCCCAGAGTGCCGTCTCGTATTCCACGAAACAGCCGTACTTGGCTCCACAAGTGACCCCGCATCCATCCGGCCCGATGCAATGCGCGGCTGCATGATCGACAGCCTATCTACCGGGCATTTCGTCGTCAGTGGAGTTGTTGGTGGTGGACAACTGCTTGTGTACCCACCCGAAGGTGGTTCAGCGATAGACACCATCGGGAGACTTGGCCAGGGGCCAGGCGAATTTGGCCAATCCGTTCGCATTATCTCCGGACCCGGTGACACGCTTCACGTGATTGATGACGCCAACGGGCGCCTAAGCGTAGTAGAAAGGGACGGAACCCCAGTTCGGTCCTTTCCTCTTCCAGACGGATACGGACCTGTAGTTCTCCTTCCGAATGGACAGTATCTCTTCCACACAACAGCAACCGCTGGCACAGATGGACTCTTCCATCAGATTGATCCAGAAGGTCAGCACATCAATAGTTTTGGGTATCCGCGCGATCTGCCCTACGACATCGATCAGCGGGTCATCGGACCCAGCGTCAATGATGGCTTCTGGACTGCTGGCATCTGGGAATATGTGGTTGAAGCACGCACTCAGGACTCCATCCGTTTCTCGCTTGCTCGGAGTCCTGATTGGTTCGACCAAAATGCTCCGCCACCTGAAGCAGTAGTCGACGAGATCTACCGGTCGCAGCCCCCAGTTCCACTCGTTCGCAGCGTTTGGGAAGATCCCATCGGTCGTTTATGGGTCTATTCTCAGGTTCCAGATCCAGGATGGACGGCTGGCATGCCGGTACGAATGAGCCCCGCATGGGGCCGGAACACCTTCGATACGGTTGTCGAGGTCATCGACGTCCACGATCTGGCTGTTATCGTCCGGCGACGCTTCGACGAGCTGTTGGGATTGAGTTGTCAGAGCCATATAGCGTACGCTGTTCGAGAAACACCGAACGGTGATACTAGGCTAGTTGTCTTTCGGCCGGAATTGAGAGGACCTCAGTAAGACAAGGCGCCATGCGACACAATCGGCGTACATATTATGCAGAACAATTACGCCCATGGCCAGTCGGAACTGATTGCAAGTGACTGGTCTGTCATCGCGCCGGACTACTCCCATGAAGTAGTCGTAGTAAAGGATGCACCATTTTTTCCGATAGGTTCTGTTCTGGTGGTAACATTACATTTAGCGGACGATATGACACCAGAGTGTCTTGGTCCAATTGTCGCTAGAGCTAGGCACATGCGGCGCTCAGATCCGAACTTTTTCGGGTGCGTTCGGCTATCGGGGCACCGTACTACTCCGGATATTCTGGCAATATATGTATTGCTACGGTCTGCTGGTATACGCGGTTACTTGGATGGCGAGGGATCTGAAGAACGACTGCGCGGATCGATAGCTGCTGCGGGTGTCGATGTCGAAGACGTTGTCCGATGGCTGGCAGCATACTTTCGACCTCGGGGGCTCCGGGAGATCGGTGTGATGAAGGCTATCGGCGCTTTGCTGGCCCACCAAGACATCGGTAATGTAGAAATGACCGAGTTGCGGCGATGGCTCCGGCTTCTCAATTTGCCGGCACCCCGCGCATGGAAGAGCATGAGCCGTGTTTTACATGCTTCTGTCGCCTTACAGTCTAGCAATATTTCTGTACGAGCAGCAGCAAGAGCAAGTGGATTCGCTAACGGTTCAGTGCTTGCACACGCGACTCAAAGATGGTTGGAGGTAACTCCATCATTCCTAAGAACCCATTTGGGCTGGGAGTGGCAGTTGTCGAGATTCTTGGAGAAGGCTAGCGGAGGCTGGTAGTCGAGGCCGGAATGGCGCCGCTCGCGGCGGTCGTACTGCGTCTTCTGCTTCACAACCGCATCAAGCAGCAAGGCTCCGAGTCAGGCCCTTCCGGGCACCCCATCGCAGGGAAGGTCTGTGAAGTCCGTGGAGAAGATCTCCAGGACATCGAGATCTTGGTTACATCTTGTTTAGGTGGCCTCGGGCGTCCGAGATGAGCCGACGGACCGGACTGCTTCGGCCGAGACGACACGGTCCGATACAGCGGCAGATCTCACGTCAGGGGCGGATGCTGAAGCCGCTTGTCGTTGACGATCTCGCCGGTCCCTGTTCCAACTCGGGGCAGAGGCATGGATAGCTGTAGGCCGGGTGGTCCCGGATGGGTCGTGAGGACTTTCTTTCTTCTACCCCCCAGGCTTTCGCGTACGCACGCCATCCACCAGAGCTGTCGGGTCGATCCGGTAGCGCTCCTCGAAGACCCTTTCCGGCAAGATCTCGTTCATCTTGCTCCCCCACCCGCCGATTCCTACCTTCGGGTAGGTGTTCGGTATTTATTCGGTACCCGGGTGTGTTCGGTCCCCCGGGGTCGGCCCCCACGCTCCTCCGGGTCCGTGAAGGCGCCGGTCCGGGGGATTCCGTGTCCCC
>JGI12048J13642_10074892_pt1 | contig 10736 bp, 8 predicted proteins | sample ElkSlonscriptome_16_FD_13642 | JGI IMG/M metagenome (IMG submission 13642) | reverse complement strand
GCCAGCGCAGCCCCGCATTGGTCGAGGCGACGCCGACGACCGCAGTGCCGGCCAGCAGCACAGCAGCGACCGCGCTGATCAGTAAAATTCGCAGCGCGCGCATTACAGATCCGGACTCAGCGTGACGTGGAGACGAAAGTTGTCGCGCTTGCGGTCGGACAACGGCACAGCGATATCCAGCCGGATGGGACCGACTGGCGAGAACCACCGCACGCCACCGCCGGCCGCAAGCTGGAAGTCACGGTTACCGAACGAATTAAACGCGTTGCCGCCATCGACGAATGCCGCCAGCGCCCAGTTATCGGTCACGAGGCGATCCAGTTCAAGGCTGCCGGTCAGCAGGTTGGAGCCGCCCCGCACTTCGCCTTCGGCGTCAAGGGGTCCGAGCGTCTTGTAATCGTAGCCACGGACGCTGAAATCACCACCTGCAAAAAACCGTAGCGAGCCTGGCAGGTCCTGCGGCTGGTCCACCATCGTCGCGCCGACATCCAGGCGGGCCAGCAGCCTGATCCCCCACGGCAACGGCGCGATGGCCTTGGCCGAGACCAGCGTCTGCAGAAAGCTGAGGTCGGATCCGATCGCTTCGGTGGTACCGCTGAACTGCAGGCTGAAGCGATACCCCGAAGTCGGTCGCGCCGCCGCTGAGCTGCTGACCAGGCTCCAGCTGATCCCCGGTGCGATGTAAAAATTTCGTCCTTGTTCCCCCGCAACGGAGAAGTCATCACGCGTGACGTCGAGAAACTGGGTTTCAAGCCAGCGCGTCCCGCGTAGCTGAAGTCGGCGAATACCAAATTTCAGCTGACGGCTCTGCAAGGTCTCCACGTCCTCGTCCTTGTAGCCGCCTTCGAAACTCAGCCACTCCGCCCGCGGCTGCCGCAGCGGGATTCGGTACTCCAGCCCCGCCTGCTTAACTACGGGCGATGCACTCGCACTGGCGCCCCACTGATGCCCCTTGTCGTTGAGACGCCGATTAAAGTAGGCCAGCCTTGCCTGCGGGCCGGTGTCGGTGCCGAAGCCGACTCCAACGGTCCAGGTCGATGCTTTGGCGGCTGAAGCGGTCAGCGTCACATCGACGATGGCACTGCCGTCCCTGCGCGGCATCGGCTGGACTTCGACCGAGCTGAAGTAGCCGGTTACCAGCATGGCTGTGTACAGCTCGCCCAGTTCATCTGCGTCGAATAGCTGGCCGGTTTCCATGTCCACAAAGCGACGCACCAGCGAGTCTTCGACCACCTGCTGATCCAGCTGCACTTCCCCAACCCGATAGCGGGGCCCCGGCACGAAAACGAGGTAAACGGCGGCAGTGCCCTCGTCGGGGTAGACCTGCACCTCCGCGCGCTCGAAGCGCGCATCAAAGTGGCCGTAGCGGCGCGCGCGATCGCTCAGCCTTTGCTTGAAGCGCTCGTAGGCACTGTGCAGCAGAGGTTCGCCGACCACGAGTGGGCTGGAATCGAGCAGCGGCTGCCAGTAGCGTGCCTCGCTGCCCGGCCCCCGCAGCTCCACCTGCGCCGTCGCATAGCGGACAGGATCGCCGGGCGTCACACGATAGCGTGCCTGCAGGCAGCCGTCGACAAGCTCCTGCTCAGCCTCGATCTCTGCCTCGTAGTAACCAAAGACCTCCAGGGCTTCACGAATCTGCTGGGGCGCGCGCTCGTGTAGCGCTCGAAGGCGCCACTCAGGGCTGTCACAGCTTTCCTGCAGGAAACCGCTGTAGGCACGCGCATTGGCCAGCGCGTCATCCTGCAGGCCCTCAATCGTCAGGACGTTGGCGCTGGCCGCGCCAGCGAGACTGAGGAGCAGCACGGCCGGACTCAGGGGCGAAACAACAGGCGAGGGCATTACAGTCGGTAGCTCGGGCGAATTCGGAAACAGGCGGAGCTCGGTCGGCATGCCGGCGGCAGGCCAGTGCTAAGCTCCGCAAACAACTACCATACCTGACTATGCAGCGGAGATTCGGCATGAGTACATCATTTAGCGGCTGGCGCGCGGCTTTGGTGCTCGCGGCGCTGGGCCATGCGTCCCTGGCGCACGCTATTACCGACGAGAATCTGACCATACGCGAACTTACGGTTTACAAGAGCGGACTCATTTTTGCGGTGTTTACGCACGAGGCAGTGTCGGGGTGCGGCAACGAAAACAACGAGTACCAGTTTGCAGTAGGCCGCAACGCAATGACCGAAGCAGGCCTGGCGCTGGCGTTTGCGGCGCTGAGCGCTGCCGCTGCGTCCGGTGTGCCGGTTGACATAAACCACGACGGCAGCAGCAGCTGCTTTGGCCGCAGCACCACGGTCAGCGGCAAGACAGGCACCAACAGTCCTGTGCCGACTCCGGACATCGTCGAACTGGCGACCACGACGGCAGTAGCGCCGGGTCAGGCCGGGAACCTGCGGCGCACGACTCCCACCGGTCTCAGTGCAGGCGACTTCAGCGTACCGGACGGCAAGCAGTTGGTGCTGCAATCGATACAGCTGTTCCCGGAGACGCTGGGGTCCGGCCGCCTGAATGTTCAGCTGGTGCAAAACGCGCTGGTGCGCAACTTCTGGATTGTGCCCCAGAACGCACCGACGCTGATTCCGGCTGACCCCGGTATCGTGATTGCGCCCGGCTTCAGCCTGGACATTGCGAACGGGGCGGTCAGTGCAACCAGCGTGCGCGCCGTGGCGTATGGCTATCTGACAGATGCGGAGTAAGCGCAGTCTGCCCTGGCAGCCGCAACCGCGCGGCCCGCAGTGCTAGACTGCACCCATGCCAAATTGTCACCCCTTATGACCACCGACTGGGCTCGCTACGACGCCACACAGACCTTTGACGAACTGATCACGCCCGATGGCGGCGCTCGTCAGGCCGGCGCGCCGCTGGCTGAGTACCTGCAGAAACTGGGTAATACCCGGCTGCAGCGCCGCCAGAAGGCCGCTGAGCGGGCCATTACAGAGATGGGCATCACCTTCACCGTCTACTCCGACGGGCAGAACATCGATCGAGCCTGGCCCTTCGACGTCATCCCGCGGGTTATTCCCGCCAGCGAGTGGGACCGCACCGCAGCGGGCCTGCAGCAGCGGCTGCGGGCACTTAACTGCTTTATCGCCGACACCTATGGTGAGCAGGCCTTCGTGCGAGCGGGCCACATGCCGGCCGATGTCGTCACGACGTCGGGAAACTACCTGCCGGCATGCCAGGGTGCGCGACCGCCGCACGACGTGTGGGCGAACATTTGCGGCAGTGATCTGGTGCGCGGCGCCGACGGACAGCTGTACGTGCTCGAAGACAATCTGCGCGTGCCTTCCGGCGTGTCCTACATGCTGGAAAACCGTGCGGTGATGAAGCAGGTGTTTCCCGAAGTTTTTGCCCAGCAGTCCATCCGCCCGGTCGATGACTACCCCTCGGAGTTGTTCGACATGCTGGCAAGCCTGGCGCCGAACGCCGGAGACGACCCGGAGGTTGTGGTACTCACTCCGGGCATCTACAACTCCGCCTATTTCGAACACGCCTACCTCGCGCAACGGATGGGCGCCGAGCTGGTGGAGGGCGGTGATCTGCTGGTCGATACCGATGACTGCGTATACATGCGGACCGTCGCGGGGCTAAAGCGGGTTGACGTAATCTACAGTCGCATCAACGCTGAATTCCTCGACCCCGAGGCGCTGCGGCCGGATTCCGTACTGGGCGTGCGCGGGCTGATCCGGGCCTGGCGCGCCGGCAATGTCGCGATTGCCAACGCGCCCGGGACCGGAGTCGCCGATGACAAAGTTGTCTATGCGTATGTGCCGGCAATGATCCGCTATTTCCTGGGTGAAGAGCCTTTGCTCCCCAACGTGCCTACACACCTGTGCTCCGATCCGGACCAGTTGCAGTACGTGCTTGACCACCTGCCCGAGCTGGTCATTAAACCCGCGAACGAGTCCGGCGGCTACGGCATGTTGGTTGGACCGCAGGCGACCGAGGCTGACCATGCGCGGTTTCGGGAACTGCTGAAGAACGACCCACGAAACTACATTGCGCAGCCGGTTATTCAGTTGTCCACGGTGCCAACGCTGTTCGAAGGCGGCTATGAGGCTCGCCACGTGGACCTTCGGCCCTTTGTCCTGCAGGGCCGTGACTCCTACGTAACATCCGGAGGGCTCACCCGCGTTGCCCTGCGCCGCGGGTCGCTGGTCGTGAATTCGTCGCAAGGCGGGGGCAGCAAAGACACTTGGGTAGCGGAGCGCTAGGCGGGTGCTGTCACGAGTCGCTGAACGAACGTACTGGCTGGCGCGCTACCTTGAGCGTGCGGAAAACACCGCGCGGCTGATCGCCGTGTACTCCAACCTCTTGCTTGACCTGCCAAAGTCCACTCAAATCGGCTGGGATGTTGTCTTGCAAAGCAGTGGTTGCGGCCCCGCGTTTGCGGCTTGCGGTAAAACACCCAAATCGCCAGACATTCTGCATTATCTGTTGCATGCTGAAGACAACGCCGGATCGCTGCTCAACTCGCTGCGGTATGCGCGCGAAAATGTTCGAACAACGCGTGACATCGTGCCGAACGAGGTCTGGCGAGCGATCAACGAACTGGCTATTTATAGCAACGAGCAACTGCCGAAAGCAGTGCAGAGGCGAAAGCGCGCGCAGATACTGGCCCATTTGCTGGAGAAGCTGCACAGCATCACCGGCCTGCTTGACGGGACGATGAGTCACGGCAAACCCTACCAGTTCATTATGCTGGGAAGAAACGTCGAGCGCGCTGACATGACGACGAGGATGATTGACGTAGCCGCAGCGGTACTGATGACGAACCGGCCGGAGCTGCACCAATACCAGAACACCCTGTGGATGACCACGCTACGCTCGTTGGGCGCCTATCAAATGTATCGCCAGTATGTGCGCCGCCGGGTGCGCGGCCCCGACGTTATCGATTTCCTGTTGCTGGATGACGAGTTTCCGCATGCCGTCGCGCACGCGCTACACGAAGTCACCGACGCACTGAAGAAACTGCCGGACTCCGAGGCTATCGTCGCCATGGCCCTGAACATTCGTGCGGAACTCCACCTGCTTGATCCACAGGTACTTGATGCAGCTGCGCTGCATCAGACGAGCGACAAGCTGCAGCTCGATATCGGCCGGCTTCATGAACACATCACCGCACAGTGGCTGAAGATCGCGGCGGCGTCTTGAAAAATTTCTTCTGCAAGTGCGGCCAGCGGGTGTTTTTTGACAGTACGCAGTGCGTAGCCTGCGGCACTGCGCTCGGCTTCGATCCGTACATACTCGAAATTGTTCCGATCACTCAGCAGTACTGGTCGTGCAAGAATACGCTCGATTATGCCGTCTGCAACTGGCTACTCCCCGCCAACAGCGGTATGCAGTTCTGCATGTCCTGTGGGCTCAACGAAATCATTCCGAACCTGGGCGAGCCGGCAAACATTGCACTTTGGCAACGCCTTGAATCAGCGAAACGCCGGCTGCTGTATACGCTGCTCGGTATGCAGCTCGATTTCCTCGGCAGCGAAAATACGCCGAGTCTTCGGTTCCGCTTTCTGGAAGACAAGCGCCGAAATCCGCAGGCGCTTGAGGATTTTGTGGCAACCGGACATCTGGCCGGCACCATCACCATCAACGTTGCAGAAGCAGACAACGTTACGCGTACCGAGCAACGCGAATTCATGCAGGAACGCTACCGCACGTTGCTCGGGCATTTTCGCCACGAAAGCGGCCATTTCTATTTTGAGCAACTGATTACGTCACCCAAAGTGTTGCGCGAATGGCGCGCTATTTTTGGCGACGAGCGAGTGGACTACGCGCTGAGGCTGGAGGAGCACTATCGCGACGGACCGCCGCCGGGCTGGGAACATAACTTTGTCAGTGCCTACGCGGCTGCCCACCCACATGAGGACTGGGCTGAGAGCTTCTCACACTACTTGCACATTATTGATGCGCTGGAGACCATGCGCAGCTCAGGTATGACCACAGTGCAAGCCGATGGCCGACAGGGATGGTTACTGGAGTGGATGCAGCTTTCCGTAACGCTGAACGAGCTGAACCGCAGTCTTGGTCTCGAGGATGCCTATCCTTTCGTGCAAAGCGGACCCGTCATCGACAAGCTCGAATTTATCGATCGCCTACTCCATCCACTAAACGCATAGCAGACGGTTTAGCCGGCAGCTGCGGCAAGGTCGCGAAAGCTTGCTGCAGCTTCGCCTGCCAGGCTTCGCGGAGCTGCTGCAGATACGCGTCGCCCTCATCCAGCACATAGCGAACGCCCGCGCTCAGGCTGTCCCGCTGGTAGATGAGCAATTCGATGGGAGGGCCCACCGACAGGTTGCTGCGCTGCGTAGAGTCCATGGAAACCAGCGCACAGCGGGCCGCGGTCTCGAGATCGATGTCGGCCGCAATAATGCGGTCGAGAATCGGCTTGCCGTATTTCAGTTCGCCAATCTGCAGATAAGGTGCGCGGCTGGCCGAGCGAATGTAGTTGCCCTCGGCGTAAATGAGGTAAATGAACGGTGGCGTGCCCTTGATCTGCCCCGCCAGAATAAAGCTGGCCTCGGGATTAAAGCCGTCATCGGCGGCGGTTCGCCGCTTTTCCTGCTCGGCGACGCTCACCTCACCGATGTACTCGGCAACGCCGGCCAGCTTGGGAATCGTCTTGAGGCTGCGCTCTGCACCGTCTTCGAGGTCATGACGCAGCCGGCGAACGACCGCCTGGCTGGTGGCCAGGTTGCCGGCCGTCATGACCATTACAGTTCGCTCACCGTCGCTGAGCAAACGGTGCATCTTGCTGTACACGTTGACCTGGTCGACACCCGCATTGGTGCGGGAGTCGGACGCAAGGACGAGGCCATCGTCGACATTGATGGCAATGCAGTAAGTCACAGAATAGACTCCAGAAAAACCCGAAACCTCATCATAAGCTGAAGCGCGGGCGGGTCAAGCGATACGCCACCCTGGCGGCACTCAGGCAGGCAGATAGTCACTGACCAGCTCTGTTGAAACCTTCCAGAGCCTGGCGGCCATTTCAGGGTCTTCGGAGTTGCCACCCAGCACCACAGGGCTGCAGTCGATAAAGTAGTAGCCGCTGACATTCTCCACCGCCGGATGCGCGGCCAGGTAGCAGATAGTACTGGCGCCCTGATCGGGTTTTTTCATGAACAGCGGACCAAGCACATTGCCCAGCGCCACCAGCCAACCCGGGGCATGCCGGCCCACCTGAGTAAGAACAGGACCCGGGTTCATTGCGTTGGCGGTGGCCGCCGTTCCGCGCAGGCGTCGCTCAAGCTCGATAGTCATCAGGCAATTCGCGAGTTTCGATTGCCCGTAAGCCCGGCGTGCATCGTAGTCGCGTTCGCCGGACAGGTTGTCCCACTCGATGCCGGCGGGGTCAGCCCATTTCAGAGCGCTGCTGGACACCGAGACTATCCGCCCCTGCGGCGCAGCTTTTACCTGCTCAAGCAAGAGGTTTGTCAGCAAAAAGTGGCCGAGATGGTTGGTCACAAACTGCTTTTCCAGCCCGTAAACCTGTTCCAGTTCCGGCAGGGCCATCACCCCCGCGTTGCAGACCAGAATGTCCAGCGGTTCGCCAGCGACCGCCGCTGCGCAGGCCGCCACAGATTCAAAATCTGTGAGCTCGAGCTGCAGCGGTACCGCGGTGCCCTGCACGCTGGCGCAGGCCGCGCGGGCTTTCTCCAGCGTGCGGCCGGTGCCATAGACCTGCGCACCCCGGAGCGCGAGCACGCGCATCGTTTCGAACCCCAGTCCGGAAGTGGCTCCCGTCACCAGCGCGCGTTTGCCGGTGAGGTCAAGACCAGCCGTGACTTCCTCACTGGTCACATCGGCATCGAACGGACTGAGCGGCACGCCCGGAGGTCGCCGCACCGGCTCGTCTTTTCCGCCCAGCGACCAGGCGGCGGCCCCCACGGCCACTGCGGCTCCGGTTCCCAGCAATACATTGCGTCGGTTAGGCATCGGTCAGCGCTCTCACGTCGTTTTGATGTGTGCAGTATAACTGACTGCATACGTATGCATGAGCTGGAGCCTCCTCAGCGGATTCGGCTTGCATACGTTTGCAACTTCGCATAAATTCAGGATCTGGCGAGCTACCGAACCTAGCCATACTAACGGTGGCGCCAAGCAGCAGGCCCGACTCATACCGGCCACTGCCAGTGCATTGACAAGCCCGGGGGGGTCCATATGAAATATTCACCGCAGTTTCTGATCGTTCGGCTGTGCAGTGCCGCATTACTCTGCTGCAGTGCTTCAGGGGTGCAGGCCCAGCAGGGTTCCACGGAAAAAGCCCCGGCCGCGCTCAGCGACGCCGGCAGCGAAGCCAGAGACAACGACCGTGACGAACTGGTGGTTACCGCCCGCAAACGCTCAGAGAGCGTGCAGGATATTCCGCTCTCAATCACCGCCGTCGGCGGGGTTCGGCTTGAGGAGCAAGGCATCGTCCGGCTGGAGGACCTGAACAAGCTCACCCCGACTTTGACGTTTGACTACGGTATCTCGCGGAGCGACTCGCGGCCCTCAATGCGCGGACTGCAGGCGGAGCGCGGCCGGCCCAGTGTTGCGGTTCTGCTCGACGGCCTTGACCTGGCCGGTCAGGGCTTCACCACCGGTTCGTCGGCGTCGGTGAACGCCGCGCTGTTCGACGTCGAGCGTGTCGAAGTCGTTCGTGGCCCGCAGTCAGTGCTGTATGGCCGCGCGGCTTTCGCCGGTGCAATCAACTACATCAGCCGCCGCCCGACGCGCGAGTGGGAAAGCCGCATCGCGGTCGAAGTGGGTGAGTTCGGGCTGGTCGACAGTCGCCTGTCCGTCAGCGGCCCGGTCAGCGAGACGCTGGCGTTCCGGGCCAACCTGCTGAAACGCGACACGAACGGGTTTTTCAAGAACCCGAATACCGGGCAGCAGCTGAACGCAGAAGACACGTTCGGCGGGGCACTGGCCCTGCTGTGGGAACCCACCGAAAATCTGTCGATCAATACCCGCTATCAGCTCGTTGATGATCAAATCACGCCGACCGCTGTGGTCAATGTTTCCGCCAACGGTCGGGTGGTATTGCCGGGTGCGACCTACGTGCCCGCGCCGGGCCAGCCCGCCATTGACTGCCCGCAAAACGTCGCCGACGTGCCGGAGGCCAACCTCACCAACTGCACGCGCCGGGTTTTTCTCGGTGACATCGATGCCAACGAGAACCAGCTTGATCAGTCCCCCGATCCGCGCACCGGTCGAGGTTTTCCGGGTCTGAAGCAGACTCAGCAAACCTTCAGCACCGACGTCCGGTGGGGCACCGACTACGGCGACTTCACGCTGCTCTACGGCTGGCTGAACAACGACGCACGCAACCAGTATGACGGCGATTTTGCCAACTACCCCGAGATGGACCTGTTTGCCCTGTCGCTTAGCAACATTACGGACAGTGTCGCCGAGGATACCCGGCAATCGCTTGAGTTTCGCTGGGCCCGGCAACTGGGCAAGGTCGATATCGTCGCCGGCGTGCAGTACTTCACCGAAGATTCGGTCAGTATCGATCAGGGGCAGTTCTGGCTGCGCAACCCGAACTCGCTGCTCGCTACGCTGGTGTTCCCGCCATTTTTGCTGAACGGTGTGCGAGCGAACCCCGATCCGCGAGAGTTCCCGGTGCGGCTAACTCGCGACACTGATTATCTGGGTGTGTTCGCCTCGGCCGGATGGGAAATCACCGACCAGCTTTCGCTGACCGTGGAAGGCCGTTTCCATCGTGATGACATCAAGTACACCGGGCCGGGGTTTGACGGTGACAGCGTGACTTTCCAGCAGCTGGAACCGCCTGCCTGTCCACCGCAACCGCCGTTCTTTATCTCGAGCTGCGGCGTTGCCGGCACGGTCAAAGACTCCAGCTTTACACCGCGCATATCAATCGACTACGCCGTCAATGATGCCCTGCTGGTTTACGCCACCTATGCCGAGGGCTATAAGCCCGGCGGCATCAACGTGGTCGGCGCCTCCGACTCTTTTGCAGGGCGGCAGTTCGGCGAAGAGTCGGTCGACACCTACGAGGTGGGGTTCAAATCAGAAGCGCTGGATGACCGTATCCTGTTCAATCTTGCAGCCTATTACAACGAGTACACCGATCAGCAAATCGGTATCCAGCGTGAGGACCCTGATTCGGGCTTCCTGCAGCCGTTCACGGTTAACGCGGGTAAAGTCGATATCTTCGGCATCGAAATGGAGAGCACTTTTCGCCTGACCGATGCGGTCACGCTGAATCTGTCCTACGCTTACACGGACGCCAAGTTTGATGAGTTTATTATCGGCCCCGCCCCCGCGTCCTCGACGCAGCAGCGCGCAGAGGCCGGCAACACAGACGCTGACTTTTCGGGCAACGAAGTGGGCAAGAACTCGCGGCATGCCTGGAATTTCATTGCCGACTACCGCCGCCCGATCAATGCCGCCGGCAGCATCGACGGCTTTGTGCAGGTGGTGGGCCGCTACCGCTCGCGCCGCTATACAGATGAAACCAACCTGACAACCCTGCCGTCTTATGCCGTCGGCGACCTGCAAATAGGCACTACCAGCGACCGCTGGAGCGTGATCGGGTACATTAATAACGTGCTCGATAATGACACCGTTCAGAGCGCACAGCGTTTTGTGGACATTGGCATGACTGAAAACTTTGTACCGGTGCGCGCTTACCTGGCTTACCTGCCGCCCCCGCGGGTGGTCGGTTTGCGCACGGAGTTCCGGTTCTAGGCGTGCCGTCCGTTGCGAAACCTGCGCGCACATCGGCG
>JGI12048J13642_10231072_pt1 | contig 10740 bp, 11 predicted proteins | sample ElkSlonscriptome_16_FD_13642 | JGI IMG/M metagenome (IMG submission 13642) | reverse complement strand
GTAATCGATCTTAATTAGGTGTCTATCGCACCTGTTTGTTGATACTATGAAATTAGACAAATATTAGCTGCTAAGAATTGTTGGTAAGGCTATTCAGAATTATCTGATGATCTGTATCCTTACCAGGATGAATGGAGTTTTTTACATGGAGTAGTATAGCGCCCGAGCCACTGAACTTATCAGTTATGTAATACAGTCGTTTTACGGGCCTAATCCAGAAAACTCAACCAGTTTTAATCACCCAAAGCTTTTCTTCCCAACTATTTGGTAATCGTTGCTGTCATGCAAACTGCTCAACTAGCATACGGAAATATAACAAAGGTTAATTAACAAGGAGGTTACATGCCCTGCCAATTCACTTTCGACTAGAAATTGTGCGGCTGTATAAGAGCAGAAGGACTTAGGGTGAATAAAATGTCCACAAATCCGGCTCGCAAAATCGCCGAAACCGCTTTAGAAGACACTTCCACTGAATCAATAATCCGAAAGAAACCCGGAACAGTCAGTTCTTTGCGAAAAGCACGTCTCGACACATGGAGTGTAGAAGCGCCCAGTGCAGAAACTATACAAACACAAAATAAAATCTGGAAGTATTTACTGAAATACTATTTTCGCGTTGAGATGGCTGGCTGGGAAAAGCTGCCAGATTCGCCGACCTTATTAGTTGGTATCCACTCAGGTACGTGGTTAACCATGGATGCTTGGGTTTTATGTGCACTTTGGCTACGCAAATTTGAGACCCGACGAACCTTACACGGTACGGCACACGATACGTTATTTTGTATGCCAGGGATTGGCAAATATTTTAAAAAAGTGGGCGTGATTACCGCTAGTCGCGACTCAGTCACCGCAGCTTTTGACAAAGGGCACGATGTGGTGGTGTGGCCTGGCGGTGAACTTGATGCCATGCGCGCCTGGTCAAAGCGAGATAAGGTAACTCTCGGCAACCGCAAAGGCTTTGTGCGGCAAGCAATTCGCTCAGGCGTCCCGATAACCCCTGTGGCGACCACAGGGGGTCATGATACCGTGTTCGTATTATCTGAAGGCCGGGCCATAGCCAAGCGGCTGAATCTGAAAAAATGGGTGCGCAGTGAAATTTGCCCTGTCATCTTATGTGTACCCTTCGGAATAACGGTCGAAGCCTTTCCTATGCATATTCCACTGCCATCCAAAATCCGCGTCGAATTACTTGATCCAATTGAAGTCAGTACAGATCCCGAAAAGGAAAACGACCAAGACTATATCGATAAGTTGTACACTAAAGTGGAACGGAGTATTCAGGCAGGTGTCGACCATCTTGCCACAAAGCGGAAGTTTCCTGTTTTTGGTTGATATTCGCTGTGCCGCAGATGTTCATTTTTGCAAGCAGTATTCGTTAAGTTAGTCAAATCTGAAAAATGCCTGCCATGCTGATTTTAAGAACATTGTTTACGCTCACCCGACAATATTTCGATTGTGAAGTTGGAGGTAGATGCTGAGCAGCAGCAAAACCAATTTTAAAAGCTGAGGCATTGGATTGACCATGGAATTCAAAGACTATTATGAAATATTGGGTGTCAAACCTGACGCTGACAGCAAAGCGATTAAAACTGCTTATCGTAAATTAGCCCGGAAATATCATCCCGATGTCAGCGATCACCATGAAGCAGAAGAAAAATTTAAAGAGGTTAGCGAAGCCTACGAAGTATTAAAAGATACCCAAAAACGCGCTGAATACGAAGAAATACGAGAGTATGGAAATTACGGTCAAGGGTTTCAGCCGCCACCAGGTTCTCAGTCATCCAGCCATAGTAACGAACCATATCAAGGTGACTTTTCTGATTTTTTCTCGACGATTTTTGGTGATACTGCCGGTGGCAAAACCCGGGATTTCAGGTCAGATTATGCTTTTAATCAGAAGGGACAAGATATCGAAACCGATATGCCGGTTCTTCTTGAAGAGACCTTATCGAATTGCTCCAAAACCATATCCTATAGCCTGCCTCAGCGAGATAACAATGGTCAGTTAAGAGAGGTCAATAAAACACTCAATGTCACCATCCCTGCCGGAGTGCGTGACGGTAAACGTATCCGTCTTAAAGGACAAGGCGCGCCAGGCATTGGTGATGGACTGAACGGCGATCTTTATCTGCGAATTCGTCTGGTCCCCCACCCATTATTTGATGTTGAAGCCCACAACTTGCTGATCATCATGCCAGTGGCCCCCTGGGAAGCCGCTCTGGGTGCAAAAATTATAGTTCCAGCGCTGTCAGGAAAAATCAATGTATCAATTCCGGCAAACAGCCAAACTGGGCAGAGATTTCGGATTAAAGGTAAAGGGTTACCGCATAAGCACGGTCATGGCGATTTATTCGCCGTGCTAAAGGTTGTTATGCCAACCACAACAGATGATGAGATAAAACAACATTGGGAGCAATTAGCTAACAAGGCCACTTTCGATCCCAGAGCAGATTGGAGCAATTAGTTATGGCTGACTTAAAACATTATGATTTTAGCTTTGAAGAATTATGTGAGATTAGTGAGTTATCTTCCCTTACTATTATCGAGATCGTAGAACATGGAATTATTGAACCTGATGGTGCTGATCCAGAAAACTGGGTCTTCAGTACCCAAATGGTTGCGGTGGCAAAAAAAGCTTATAGATTACAAAGAGACCTGAGTATAGGTTGGCAAGGCATCGCCTTAGCGATCAGCTTGCTTGATGAACTGGAACAACTCAAGGCGGAGAATCAACAGTTACGGAGATGTTTAGACCGATTTATCGCTGACTCAGCTGTTTTATTTCCAAATAGGCACACGAGATAAATTTTTGGAGTTCATTGGCTATTAATAAGTCCATCTTTTATTCGGAAAGATACATACTAATTTTTTTTCCAAGAAGGGACTCAAATTGATCCTGGCTATACAAACCGAGGGATTCTGCCGCGACTGCCAGGGAGGTATTTTTCTGGTTTGCAAGATTAGCAATGCTGGCTGCCACATCATATCCAAGTTGAGGGGCAAGCAAGGTAATAGTCGACAAATTGCTGTTCATATTGGCCGAAATTTGCTGGTAATTAAGAGACAATCCCTTAATACAGTTTTCAGAGAAAGAGTTCATCGAATCGGACAACAATTCAATACTCTCTAATACGTTGTGAATAATCACCGGGCGATAGGTGTTAAGTTGCAGCTGTCCGCTCGAAGCGGCCAGAGAGACGGTAAGTTCGTTACCGAATACCTGCAAACACACCATACTTAAAGCTTCACACTGAGTAGGGTTCACCTTGCCTGGCATAATTGAGCTGCCCGCTTCGTTGGCAGGTAAACGCCATTCATTAAAACCGCAGCGAGGCCCACTACCGAGCAAGCGAAAATCATTGGCGAATTTAAGTAAGGTTGCGGCCAACTGTTTCAAAGCGCCATGGTAACGCAAAATATCTTCCTCTCCTGACACTGCCGCGTATAAATTAGGGTGTTGTATGAAAGGCAACTGATAGTGCTCAGCCAGCAACGCAATCACTTGATGACCAAACGAGGTTGGCGCATTTGCTCCGGATCCCACCGCTGTGCCACCAAGAGCTAATTGGTATACCGTGCTCAGGCTTTCCTCAATAGCAATTTTTGCCGCTGCTAGCTGACTAAGATAGGCTGAAAACACAGAACTTGCACGGATTGGCAAAGCATCCATAACATGAGTCCGACCCACCGTATAAGTCTCTTCAAATTCAGCTTGCTTAAGAGCTAGCTCCCGCTCCAATTGCTCCATGGCGGGTAACAATGTTTGTTGTGATTGCTGGGCTACCACAACATGCATTGCACTGGGAAAAACATCATTTGAAGATTGTGACAGGTTAACGTGATCATTAGGGTGAATCCTGACCTCTTTATTAACAACAGGGCCATGACTAGTGTTTTGCTCTTGTCTGTTTTCGATTAAATAGTTCTCGTCTAAATAGCTGCTGGCAATAGAACTAATCACCTCATTCACATTCATATTGCTCTGAGTACCTGAGCCAGATTGCCAAATAGATAGAGGAAATTGATCAGCATGCCCACCTGACAGAATTTCATCGCAAGCAGATGTAATGGCTTCCCGCCGTTCCAGAGATAACAAAAAGTATTGGTAATTCACTTCAGCACAGGCACGCTTGATCGTCACTAGCGCGTCAATAAAAATCTCGCTGAAACGTTACTTACCGATGTTAAAGTTTTTAAGTGAACGTTGGGTTTGCTGGCCCCACAAAAAGCCTTTTCCTACTTCACTCTCAGCAAAACCGACTTTGGGGACGTCTTGTGGTTTCGTCGTTAATTTCCTATGTAATGGTTCTTTCGCTGCTGCTTTTTTCGATCGTTTGCTCGTAATGTACACCAATTAACTCGATGGCTTCTACAGTTCCATAATGTGAAAAGGCAAAGCTCTGCCCAATCGTGCCTTAATGATGCAAGCCGCAAGGTTTTTTTCAGATTCAAAAAAGGCCGATCCTATTCCCACATAATGGAGGCTTCTGCGGCAATGGCAGCGGACAAGAGTGCAATGAGAGGAAACGCCTGATTTTTCAGGCTCACCAAGGGCTCCTTTTCCTCCTCATCATCATCTTCATAATCGCATACCACAGCGGACTCAGGGGGTGTGATTTCCCCTCTATCTAACGCTTTTGACAGGCTACTTAGTGCAGCGGGTACATCCACCGCCGCAAGTGACCCAGGAACAGTCCCACTATGGCCCATAGCCCTCAGGAATGTCAGCGCGACATCCCCGAATAAAGTGATGTTTGCGTAACAATCAGTCTTAAAAGTTACCAGCACTGAGTAATCCTTCTTTTCATATGGTTTGGCAGGCACCTAATACCCACTACTACCTGCAGGAGGCGAGCCTTTGAAGCGATTTATACCTCATTACAGAGGCTGACAGTAGGAGTACTCTGTTCGCCGATGCTCCCTGAATATTCTCGCTATCGAGACACTAATCATAGTATTTATGCAAACATAGTATTTGTGCAAAGATAGCTGCGCAAGAATTCTTTAGTGCTCTTTTAACGTATAAATGAAGGGCCAGTTGAGTACAAACAGAGTTACGGCATCGCCCGGTATTTCAATATCAGGCCAATAATTTCGTGGTCGCTGATAGTTGAGGAAAGAGATTCATTCATTGTCTTTCGTTGAGGCAACAGTATGTTGAATTTATCGCGAAGGATTTCCTTAACTTGTTGGTTTGAGTCAGGGTCAAAAGTTTTGCCCGCAAAATTGGATATCCTTGTAAGGATAAAATTCTTAGTGCTAGTAATCATAGCGTGTCTTCATGTTTCGTTAACGACCTGTAAAATATTAACAAGTTACAAAGCAATTATAGCAAGCGCCTGTAACCGTTGCGAATTTCAGCGTGCTTTCTCTTCTCTGTGGTTTTTATTGGAAGCATACTGAAACTCACAATATGAAATTAAATGATGATATGGACCCTGTTTGACTATTGAAGCTTGAACGTTTATCAGGAGAACATCAACAAGGCTGGGGCATATCGGTTTCCGATTAGCGATTGTTATCAAATACTCAGATTTTCCGGACTTGATGACTCTGCTAGTATATGCCTATTTACCAAGAAATGTGCACATTTGATTTGGCTCTACTATTTCTACCAAGACACCTGCTGGCTTTTAGTGGTTAAGTGGTAGTAACTAGTGGACTTCTTAACCGGAGATTCTAAGGCGGCGTATTCTGTAATAGTTCCACACGCACCTCTTGATAGGTAAGCTGGGCTGAAAGGCCGAATTGATTAAACACCGCAACATCGGCAGCATCTTTGCCGTAACCAAGGACAATATAACCATTCGGTAACAGCGGCTGGGTTGCATCGAAGGTATACCAGCGATTGCCAATGTAAGCTTCAAACCAGGCATGCATGTCCATGGGTTGCAATTGGTACAGATAACCCACCACCATGCGGGCGGGAATACTGATGCTACGACACATAGCGATACCTAAATGTGCAAGGTCTCTGCATACACCGAATCGACGACTGCTTACTTCTTGTGCCGAAACCGGTTGGTTGCTGTTACCGGGCTGGTAAGCAATATTTGCTTTAAGCCAACTTTCAATAGCCGCGACCTGATCGTAGCCGATTGGGTAACCTTCGGTAATAGACGATGTCATATCATGGAAGCAATCTGATTCACAGTACCGGCTTGGCAGCAAGTAACTAAGCGTGTTATCCGGTAGATTCTGGATCTCGACAAAACCTGCACCAGGCATTCGGTCAACCAGATCTGCAGCCTTGATTTCAGCCTCAGTGTAAATTGAAAACAGCCCCGGCGGCGCCACCAATCTCTGACACAAATTGCCATAGCTATCGGTAAACTCATCTGCCGGAACGTCGGGAAATAGCTTGTACTCTTCTTTAGCTACCCATTGTTGTGCTCCACTTTGGGGTCGCAACATCAAAATAAATGGTGTCGCCGCTGAATTGCTGAATTCAAGTCGGCAGCTTGTTTTTAACCACATTGAAATCACCTCTCTGGAGGAACTGTGGATGACCCGTCAGTTCATCGTTTAAGAAGAATTGATGGTCAGAACCAAAAAGACTCAGAAGTACGCGAAGGTTCAGCAAAGAGCAATGTTCAGTCTGAAGACAAAGGTGCAGAACTGAATGTAAATACATTTGGTCCCCGCTCTATTAAGGGTCTCTGGCGTAGAGGTATGTCTCCCAATAACCATGCTTCACATAACTCTTGGTTAAGTCCAGTATGTTCCTATGATTGTCAAAGTAAAAGGTTATTAAGTAAAGGGTTATTAAGTAAAAGGTTAATAAAGTAAAGCGGGAATTTAAAATAAGACTCACCGGGTAAGGGGCAAGTCAAACAGGGATCCAAAATCAAATCTGGTTTTCATCCAGAACCGCAGATTTTTGGATGAAAACTTACGCAGTGCATGGAGGCACTGCCAATATTAAAAAACCTAAGTTTTCGATATTGTTAGCAAAGTGAAAATCACATTTTCACTTTGCGTAGACGCGAAACGCCATGGATGGCGTTTCAGGATGGAAATAAATCTAGTTGCTGTCAGTAACAATCTGGTAACCACACAAAAATCTGCATTACCGTGTGCATTTATGTGTTGCTATAAAAGTTAATGCTTTCATTCAAATTAAAAGCAAAGTACCAAGTCCCAAAAAGGTGACGAACCCCACGATATCTGTCACTGTCGTCAGCACTACAGAACCTGCCAATGCCGGGTCAAGCTTAAGTTTTTCAAGCGCCACGGGAATGACCACACCGGCGATAGCGGCTGCAACCGTATTAACCAGTATCGCCAGCGCAATAATCAGACTAAGAATGGGGCTAGTAAACCAGATAAGTACTACTGCACCAATAACCACAGCCCATAACAGTCCATTGACTCCGCCCACACCTAGTTCTTTGAATAGCAATGCTTTGATATTACCCTTGGAAATCTGCCGCAGCGCCAAACCTCTTATTATCAGCGTTAAAGTCTGACTCCCCGCAATTCCACCCATACTGGCAACAACCGGCATCAGTACAGCCAATGCGACGACTTGTTCGATGGTGGCATCGAATAACCCAATAAACCATGAAGCTAAAAAAGCAGTTAACAGATTAATGCCCAACCAAATCGCTCTTTGCTTCGAGCTTTTCATCACCGGCGCAAACAGATCTTCATTTTCATCCAAGCCTGCTGGTGCCATGAATTTACTTTCGAAATTTTCATTCACCAGCTCGCAAGCAACTTTAATGTTGAGGCGGCCCAATAACTTGCCATTTTCGTCAGTAACGGGCAGTGCAGTGTAGCCTGAACTCTGCAGTTTGAGCGCCGCTGCTGCTGCAACATCAGTGGCTACTAGTGCGTGTAAACCTTCTTCTGCTAACTCAGCAAGAGACACATGATCTAACTCTGGAAATACTCTGCTGACTTTGACCGCTGACGAGAATTTTCCGGTTCGGTCAGTGAGAAAAATCGTGTCTGTATAAACCGGAAGTTGACGACGCAGAAACCGTATGGCATCTCTCACTCTGGCATTAACAGGTAGTACAAGGACATCATCGTCGATCCAGTGACCCACCAGCTTAGCATCATACTGCAGAGCATGGGCGAATAGATCACGCTGGCGTTCATCCATGATTTGCACGGCCCGTTCAAGCATGGGGACAGGCAGCGATTCCTCTAGCTCAATGAGATCTTCGGCATCAATACCCTCAAATAACTCATCCAGCTCGGCCACACTCATGTTTTCAAGCAGTGGCTGTCGCGGGTCGTTCCGCATCACCAACAGAATATCAAGGCGTTTTTCTTTGCTGATATTGGCCCAGATTTCTAACCGCGGCGGCAAAGGCAACGATTCCAGCAACAAGGCAATTTCTTCTGGGTTTTGCTGGGCAAGCGTCACATCGATATCTGATGATGCATTGCCTGGTGCAGTTGATTCGATGGCGCGGGTTATATTTTCAGGAAGCTCGTCTGTCATTGTTTCATCCGCCTACTACCAGTTGATTTTTCAGGAAATCAGATTCAATCATCAAGCCTGTATCATCCCCTGCTTTTTCTCAATAGTTTTAAAAAACTTTCCCACTGAATAAAAGTAACGACGACTGGCTGCTCTATCGCAGCCCAATTAAAATAAGGACGGTAACTTTCGGAAGAATTCAGGTTAATTGAGCCAGCAAAAAGGTATTGGCGGGGTCCACCAGTACTTTATCACCCATACCTTCCCGGCCAAGTAACATCAGATATGTCATATCAGAGCGGTCTGTCAGGGTAATCTCAATATCCCAGGTCATGTCCCCCAACTTGATCGGCGTTTTAATCACATAGCGTTGCTGCGACTCGCCATTGGACGACTTGACCCGACGTATATCACTAATTCTGGCTTTACATTCCACTATACTATCAACGCTGTGTATGTCTGGGTGGAGATGAAACTTTACCCAAGGCTTACCATTTTTCTTAAAGCGTTTGATATTATCAACATGCAGAGAGGACGTTTTAGCACCTGTATCCACCCGAACCTCAAGATCGGTAATCCCCAGCTCAGGAAGATGGCATATTTCCAGATTGCCAATGATCACTCTGTTGACCGCAAACGATTTGTCTGATTCTGACCCTTCCATTACCGCACCCCAATATAAAATAACTTATGTAGTTTTCATCCTGAAACGGCTTCCATGCCGTTTCGCGGTGTCGCAAAGTCAATCGCCCAAGCGATCGATTTTGGCAGTACTTCCTTGTACTGCGTTAGTGCCCATCAAAAACTGGCGTTGCTGGATGAGCACTATGTAGAACTCAACCTCTGCTCTCATTTCTGCTTATTCCCCTGAATTCTTTCTAACAACTATGTAACAGGCGATTGGAAATTGTCATCGGGTAATAGTGTCTCCTGCATGGCCTCAATATGCCCGGCCACTTCGTCATCATCTTCTTTGAAGTAGGCGATATGAAACATCGCATCACCCTCTTGAACTAAAGGGATATTCTGTTTGCCAATCACGATGCCTGAACGGGTTGCCTTAACTTTTTCCAATACCAGACCAAACGGATCACCAATTTCGGAGAGTATTTCATTACGCCCCACCTGGTCACCTAATTGTTTAAGATCCCGCACGATGCCACTGGCACCGGCACGGACCCAAACGCTTTTATAAGCGATGAACGGCTCAAATTTTTTGATCTTGCGACGTGTTTTTACCATACCCAGTTGCGCCAGCACATTGATGATGCCTCGCAATCCCGCTCTTATAGAGAGCTCATCGAAACGCAAGGCCTGCCCTGCTTCGTAAAGCAGTATCTTAGTACCATTTTCAACGGCTGCTTCTCTCAGAGAACCGTCCCGCAGGTTGGCGTTGATTAGAACGGGGACACCGAAAGATTCAGCAAGGGCTCTGGTCTCGGCATCATCCAGATTTGCTCTTATTTGAGGAAGGTTTGACCGGTGAATAGCACCGGTATGTAAATCAATACCAAAATCACATTTTTTTGCGATTTGATTGAGAAATTTATGGGCCACTCTTCCTGCCAAAGAACCGTTGGGAGAACCGGGAAAACTGCGGTTAAGATCCCGACGATCGGGCATATACCGGCTTTGATTCAACACGCCGTAGACATTCACCATAGGGACAGCGATGAGAGTGCCTTTAATGAGCTTGAAAGTCTTTTGATTGATCAGCCGACGTATAATCTCGATTCCATTAAGCTCATCACCGTGAACAGCAGCAGAGACAAAGACCGTCGGCCCTTCTCGTCGACTCCGGGTGATGTGAACAGGCATGGTCACATCAGTATCGGTATAAAGCTTGGCAACGGGCATATCAATCAGCGTGACGCTGCCCGGTGGAATTTCCTGACCATCAATCTGCAGATAATTCATATAATAGCTATCCTGTAACCGAACGGCGCTTAATTAAAAACTTATCTTCGGCTGGGTCAGTACACAGAACACCCTACCGGTGCTCTAAGGTCAGTCTGTCCAGCCATAAGCAAAATGATTACGAATGAAACATACCCGCTTTTATAACTACTCTTTTTTATCTGATTGTAATTCAAGAGCCTCATCAGGCAGGGGTTGGGCTTTGAGCGTCATTTTCCGCCGATTTCGAACGGGCACCATGTCCCTCATCGACTCCAGCTTGCCGAAGCAAAGAAGTTTGTCGTCCGCGCCCAGCACCCTGCTGTGCCTCGGATTTGGGATAATCTTTCCTCCCGCATAGAGTGTCAGTACATTCACATCCTTCTCGGGTAATCCCGATTCAGCAATGG
>JGI12048J13642_10222850_pt1 | contig 10744 bp, 7 predicted proteins | sample ElkSlonscriptome_16_FD_13642 | JGI IMG/M metagenome (IMG submission 13642) | reverse complement strand
ACCAGATCCAGTGAAGATTCTCTTGACCCGCCTCTCCGCCATCGGCGACGTCGTCTTCGCCACGGCATTGATCGACGCCTTTCGCCGCGCCTATCCGCAGGCCGAGCTGGTCTGGCTGGTGCAGCCCGAGTGCGCGCCCCTGGTGCAGCACCACCCGCAGCTCAGCGCCGTGCTGGTGTGGCCACGTCAGGACTGGCAGGCGCTCTGGCGGCAGCGGCGGCTGCTGCGCCTGGCCGGCGAGGTGCACGCGTTTCGGCGGCGCCTGCGAGCCTATCGCTTCGATCTCGCGGTCGACCTGCAGGGCCTGATGAAAAGCGGCGTCCTGACCTGGCTCAGCGGTGCTCGCGAGCGCATTGGGCTGGGCTCGCGCGAAGGCAGTCGATGGCTGATGACGCGAACCTTACCGCGCGGCGGGGATGACCAGCGCATCGGCTCGGAGTACCGCTACCTCGCCGAGACCTTGGGACTGCCGGTCGCCGACTTCGCCATGGCGTTGTACACGGGGGCGTCGGAGCGGGGCGCGGCCGATCAATGGATCCGCGAATACGGTCTGGGAGACGGCTATATCGTCCTTTGCCCCTTCACGACGCGGCCGCAGAAGCACTGGATGGAGCCGCGCTGGGCCGAGCTGGCGGGCCGTCTATGCGCCGAGCTCGGAATGCCGACGGTCCTGCTCGGCGGGCCTGGGGACCGTGCGGCGGCGGACCGCGTTCGGGCGCAGGCCAAGGGCGACTTGGTCGATCTGGTCGGGCAGACGCGGCTGCTCGAGGCCGCCGCCCTGATCGAGCGGGCGCGTCTTGTCGTCGCCGTCGACACCGGTCTCGGCCACATGGGGATCGCGCTGCGGCGCCCGACGCTGTTACTGTTCGGCGCGACCCGTCCCTATCTCGATACCGGCCGGGCAGACGCGCGCGTCCTCTATCACCCTCTCGGTTGTTCGCCGTGCCGGCGTGAGCCGACCTGCCAGGGTCGCTATATGTGCATGCGCCTGATCACGGTCGAGCAGTGCCTCGATGCCGCCTCGGCGTTGCTCGGTCGCACGGCGCCGTGAGGGTGTTGCACGTCGAGGCGGGGCGCCACCTCTATGGCGGCGCGCAGCAGGTCCTCTATTTGCTGCAGGGGCTCGCCGAGGCGGGGGTGACGAATAGCCTCGTCTGCCCGCGCGACAGCGATCTGGCCCGCGCCGCGGCAGGGCTGGCAACGGTGCACGAGCTGACGATGGCCGGGGACCTGGACCTGCGCTTGATCCCGCGCCTGGCGCGCCTGATGGGGCGCGCGGAGCCGGACCTCGTGCACCTGCACAGCCGCAGCGGCGCCGATGTCATGGGGGGCATCGCCGCGCGTTTGCGCGGTGTTCCCGTGGTCTGTTCGCGGCGGGTCGACAATCCCGAGCCGCGTTGGCTGTTGTCGCTGAAGCATCGCCTCTTCGACCGCGTCGTCGCGATCTCGGCGGGTATCGCCCGGGTTCAGCTCGCCGCGGGCCTGCCTGCGGCGAAGCTGCGCGTCGTGCGCAGCGCCGTCGATGACCGCGCCTTCGACATCGCCTGTGAGCGCAGCCGGGTTGCGGCGGCGCTGGGTGTCCCGGCAGAGGGTCTGTGGGTCGGTGTCGTCGCCCAGTTGATTCCGCGCAAAGGGCATGGCTACCTATTGGCCGCGCTGCCGGAGTTGCTCGCGGACTTCCCCCAGCTGCAGCTGATCCTGTTCGGGCAGGGACCGGCCGAGGCCGGTATCCGCGCCGACCTGGCCGCGGCCGGGCTCAGCGGGTGCGTGCACCTCCTGGGGTTCCGGCGCGATCTGCCCCAATCCTTGTCCTGTCTCGATCTCCTCGTGCACCCGGCGACCATGGAGGGCCTTGGCGTTTCCCTGCTGCAGGCGGCGAGCGCGAGCGTGCCGATCGTCGCCAGCCGCGTCGGCGGCATACCCGAGGCCGTTGCGGACGGACGCACCGGGCTACTGGTGCCGCCCGGCGACGTCGCGGCGTTGGCCCAGGCGTGCCGGGCCCTGCTCGGCGATCGCGAGCGGCGTCGGCAGATGGGGGAAGCCGGCCGGCGGCGCATGCAGGCGGAATTCTCGGTGGCGGCCATGGCTGCCGGTAACCTCGAGGTCTACCGGGAGCTTTTGGCTGGGAACGGCGCCGACCGGCCGGGAAGTGCGACGGGGGCGCGTGTGGCCGGAGCACCCTGAGATGTCGTGGATGGAGCGTCTCTATACGCCTTTGCTTTGGCTGTTGTTGCCGCTCGCCCTGTTGCGGCTGCTCTGGCGCAGTCGGCGGGTGCCGGCCTATCGGCAGCGGTGGCGCGAGCGTCTGGCCTTCTACCCGGTGGCGCCCTCGCCGGCTGCGGTTTGGCTCCACGCCGTCTCGGTCGGGGAGGTGCAGGCTGCGCAACCGCTCATCCGCCACCTGCGCGACCGCGATGCGGCCAATGGGGTGCTGGTCACGACGACGACCCCGACGGGCGCGCAGCGGCTCGCGGGCCTGTTCTCGGAGCCCGTCCCGCACCTCTACACGCCCTTCGATCTGCCGCCCGTGGTCAGGCGTTTCCTCGATCGGGTGCGCCCGCGGCTGGTGGTCGTGATGGAGACTGAGGTCTGGCCGAACCTGCTCAAGGAGTGTGCCGCCCGCCGCATCCCTGTGATCCTCGCCAATGCCCGGCTGTCCGAGCGCTCGGCGAGGGGCTATGCGCGTCTTGGGCGGTTCGCCCGGGCCACCTTCGGTCGCTTTGCGTCGGTCGCAGCCCAGTCGGCGTCCGATGCGGCCCGCTTGCAGTGCCTTGGGGTGCCGGGCGAACGCCTCCGTGTCACCGGCAGCGCCAAGTTCGACCTGCATCTGCCCGGCAGTCTGCGCGAACGTGCCGAGGTGATGCGCCGCACCTGGGGCAGCGAGCGCCCGGTCTGGGTCGCGGCGAGTACCCACGACGGCGAGGAGGAACTGCTCCTCGCCGCCCATCGCTGGGTCCGGGCGCAGTGGCCGACGGCGCTCCTCGTACTCGTGCCGCGGCACCCCGAGCGCTTCGAGCGGGTGGCCTCGCTGGTGCTGCGCCAGGGCTGGGCACTGGCGCGGCGCAGTCGCCCCGAGCCTTGTTCGGCCAAGACCGGGGTCTTTCTCGGCGACTCGATGGGCGAGCTGCCGGTGTTCCTCGCCGCCGCCGATGCCGCCTTCATCGGTGGGAGCCTGGTCCCGGTGGGCGGTCACAACCTCGTCGAGGCCGCTGCCGTGGGTGTGCCCGCGGCCATTGGTCCCCACTCCTTCAATTTCGCGTCGGTGACCGAGACCCTGATCCAGGCGGGCGCCGCGGTTCAAGTCGCCGATGCCCGGGCCCTGGCCCGCCAGATCACGGCCTGGTTGGGCGACGCTGCCGAAAGGGCCCGTATCGGCGAGAACGGCTTGTGGGTCGTCGCCGAGAATCGCGGCGCGACGCAGCGCCTGATCGAATTGGTCGAGGAGCAACTCGCAGGCGAAAGACAGCGGCCGGCCGGCGGCAGCTAGTCCAGCACCTCTCCGCCAATAACGACCCCAAGTCGTTACCGGTATCGGTATCGGTATCGGTATCGGTATCGGGATCGGTATCGGTATCGGCATCGAGATCGGCATCGGGCCCAGTGCAGATTAAGCCGAACTCAGTCGCGCCGAATGGCCCGCGTCGGGCGCGGACCGCGCGAAGTGCAGTCGGACTCGTTGCACGCATGCTCACCATCCCCGTTCCAACAACGGCTTCAGGAAGCGGCCGGTGTGTGACCCGGGCGCGGCGGCGATCTGCTCCGGCGAGCCGGCGGTGACGACCGTACCGCCCTTGTCGCCACCCTCGGGTCCCAGATCGATCACCCAATCGGCAGTTTTGATGACGTCGAGATTGTGCTCGATGATGACCACGGTGTTCCCTCGATCGCGCAGGCGGTGCAAGACGTCGAGCAGTTGTTTGATGTCGTGAAAGTGCAGGCCGGTCGTCGGCTCGTCGAGGATATAGAGGGTACGCCCGGTATCGCGCTTGCTGAGCTCGCGGCTCAGCTTGACGCGTTGGGCCTCGCCGCCCGAGAGCGTGGTGGCGCTTTGGCCGAGACGCACGTAGCCGAGTCCGACCTCGATCAGCGTTTGCAGGCGGCGGTGGATGGCCGCCACTGGGGCGAATAGGCTGCGCGCCTCCTCGATGGTGAGATTGAGGACCTCGTCGATGGTCTTGCCTTTGTAGCGGATCTCGAGGGTCTCGCGGTTGTAGCGGCGGCCCTGGCAGCTATCGCATTGGACGTAGATATCCGGCAGGAAGTGCATCTCGACGCGGATCAGGCCATCGCCCTTGCACGCCTCGCAGCGGCCGCCCTTGACGTTGAAGCTGAAGCGCCCGGGGCCGTAGCCGCGCGAGCGGGCCTCGGGCACGGCCGCGAACAGCTCGCGGACCATGTTGAAGACCCCGGTGTAGGTCGCGGGATTGGAACGCGGCGTACGCCCGATGGGGCTCTGGTCGATGTCGACGACCTTGTCGAAGTGCTCGAGTCCTTCGATCCGCTGGTGCTCGGCGGGGCGCAGACTAGCCCCGTTGAGCTGGCGGGCGGCCGCGGGGAAGAGGGTGTCGTTGATCAGGGTCGATTTGCCGGAGCCCGAGACACCGGTGACGCAGCAGAGGGTGCCGATCGGAATGGCGGCATCGACCGCACGCAGGTTGTTGCCGCAGGCGCCGAGGATGCGCAATTGGCGATCTGGCTTGGGCGCCGTGCGCTGCGTCGGGATCGGGATCCGCAGATTCCCGGCGAGGTAACGGCCGGTGAGCGACGCCGGATTCGCGGCGATCGCCTCGGCCGGGCCCAGGGCGACGATTTCGCCGCCGTGGGCGCCGGCGCCGGGGCCGAGATCGACGACGAGATCGGCCCGCCGGATCGCCTCGTCGTCGTGCTCGACGACGATCACCGTATTGCCGAGGTCGCGCAGCTGCGTCAGCGTGCGCAGGAGCCGACCGTTGTCGCGCTGGTGCAGACCGATCGAGGGCTCGTCGAGGATGTACATGACCCCGACCAGCCCGGCGCCGATCTGGCTGGCGAGTCGGATACGCTGCGCCTCGCCGCCGGAGAGGCTGTCGGCGCTGCGCTCGAGCGTCAGGTAGTCGAGGCCCACGTCGACGAGGAAACGCAGTCGGGAGGCGATCTCCTTGATGACCTTGGCGCCGATCTCGCCGCGGCTGCCGGGCAGCCGCATCCCCTCGAGGAAGGTCAGGGCCTCGCCGATCGGGCGGCCCGTCAGGTCCGGGAGGCCCCACCCGGCGACGAAGACGTGACGGGCCGCCCGGTTCAGACGCGTTCCGGCGCATGCGGGGCAGGGTTGCTGCGAGATATAGCGGGCCAGTTCCTCGCGGACCGTGCTCGAGTCGGTCTCGCGATAGCGCCGCTCCATGTTGCGAATCACCCCTTCGAAGGGCCGGCGGGTCTCCGCTGCGCCGCTGCCTCGCCCCGGCAGGCCGATGGCGAGCTCGGTCTCGCCGCTGCCGTAGAGCACCACCTGGCGGGCCGTCTCCGGCAGCTCGGCCCAGGGTGTTTCCGGGTCGAAGCCATAGTGCTGGCCGAGCGCCCGGATGGTCTGGAAGTAATACGCATTGCGCCGATCCCAGCCGCGGATGGCGCCGCCGGCGAGGCTGAGCTCTGGGTGGAGCACGACCTTCGCCGGGTCGAAGAATTGTTCGACGCCCAGGCCGTCGCAGCTCGGGCAGGCCCCGGCCGGGTTGTTGAAGGAGAAGAGGCGCGGCTCGAGCTCCGCCAGGTTATAGCCGCAGACGGGGCAGGAGAAGGTCGCCGAGAAGGTCAGGTGGGGGCGTTCCGGTGTATCGAGCCAGGCGACCCGCGCGGTGCCGCCGGAGAGGCGCAGGGCCGTCTCGAAGGACTCGGCCAGACGCAGCTGCAAATCCTCGCGCACACGGAAGCGATCGATCACCACCTCGATGTCGTGGCGGCGGCGCACCTCGAGCGCCGGCGGCTCGTCGAGCTCGTAGATCTCGCCGTCGATGCGGGCGCGGATGAAGCCCTGGGCATGGAGCTCGGCGAGGAGGCGTTGGTATTCGCCCTTGCGCGCGGAGACGACCGGGGCGAGGAGCATCAGCTTGGTCCCGGCGGGCTCGGCGAGGACCTGATCGACCATCTGGCTGACGGTCTGCGCCGCCAAGGGTGTCCCGTGATCCGGGCAGCGGGGCTCGCCGACCCGCGCGAACAACAGGCGCAGATAGTCGTAGATCTCGGTGATCGTACCGACCGTCGAGCGGGGGTTGTGCGAGGTCGTGCGCTGCTCGATGGCGATCGCCGGCGACAGGCCCTCGATGTGATCGAGGTCGGGCTTGTCCATGACCGAGAGGAACTGGCGCGCGTAGGCGGAGAGCGATTCGACATAGCGCCGCTGCCCCTCCGCATAGATGGTATCGAAGGCCAGCGAGGATTTGCCGGAGCCCGACAGCCCCGTCAGCACGATCAAGCGGTCGCGCGGCAGGTCGAGGTCGAGATTCTTGAGGTTGTGCGTGCGCACGCCGCGCAAGCGGATGCTATCCATTCGGGTCGGACTGCCAGGGTGGCAAACGAGTACTATAAGCAGCCTCCCTTGCGCGGCGCAAAACGACTCGCTCGGCCTGACCAACCGTCCCGGTCCTGCCGCTGGCTGCGTGGCGTGGCCGGCGGGCGCCGTTGGCGAGCGGCAACGGCGGCGCCGCGCATCCAGTTGACACCGACACGCGGCCGGAACCCTTTGCGTTCCGTGCGCCTTTGTGGTTTCAATAACCCCATCGTCGCCAACCACAGCTGCAGCGGAGGGGAGATGTCCAAAGGGAGCGTCAACAAGGTGATCCTGATCGGCAACCTCGGTGCCGATCCCGAGGTGCGTTACACGCAGAGCGGCAATGCGGTAGCCAATATTCGCCTGGCGACGACCGAGCAGTGGCGTGATCGCAACACGGGCGAGAACCAGGAGCGCACCGACTGGCACCGGGTCGTCTTTTTCGGCAGGGTTGCCGAAGTCGTTCAGCAGTACCTGCGCAAGGGCTCGAAGGTCTACGTCGAGGGCAAGCTGCAGACGCGTAAGTGGCAGGACCAGAGCGGCCAGGATCGGTACACCACCGAGGTGGTCGTCGATCTCGGCGGCACCATGCAGATGCTCGACAGCCGCGGGGCCGGCGCCGATACGGGGGGCGGCTTCGAGCAGGCCTCGGCGCCTCAGGGTGGGCGTGGTGGCGCCGGCCAGGGGCAGCCGAGCTACGGCGGTGCGGCTGGCGGTGCCGCCGAGTCGGGCGGGTCGAGCTACCAAGGCGGCGGAGGCGCCGCGAGCTCGGGCGGCAACTACGACGACTTCGACGACGAAGTGCCCTTTTGACGCCGTCGATGCGGACCCTCCTTGTGACCGGTGGGGCTGGCTTCATCGGCGGCAACTTTGTCCACCTGGTCATGGCCGAGACCGATGCGGTCGTCGTCAACCTCGATAAGCTGACCTACGCCGGTAACCTCGATACGCTCGCGCCGCTGGCCGGCGACCCTAGGCACGTCTTCGTCGAGGGCGATATCGGCGATGCCGCCTTGGTGCGGCGCCTCTGCGCCGACTACCGGGTCGATGCCGTCGTCAATTTCGCCGCCGAGAGCCACGTCGACCGCTCGATCGACGGGCCGGCCGACTTCGTGACGACCAACGTGGTCGGTACCTTCAATCTGCTCGACTGCGCGCGCGCCTACTGGGCCGAGCTGGATGGCGACGGCCGCTCGCGGTTCCGCTTCCTGCACGTCTCGACCGACGAGGTCTACGGCTCGCTCGGGGCGGCCGGACGCTTCACCGAGGCGAGCGCCTATGCACCGAACTCCCCCTATGCCGCCTCGAAGGCCGCCTCGGATCACCTGGTGCGCGCCTGGTGCCATACCTACGGTCTGCCGGTGCTGACGACCAATTGCTCGAACAATTACGGTCCCTTCCAGTTCCCCGAGAAGCTGATCCCGCTGATGATCGACAAGGCGCGGCGCGGCGCGCGCCTGCCGATCTACGGCGATGGCGGCAATGTCCGCGACTGGCTCTACGTCGAGGATCACTGCCGGGCCATCCTGCGGGTGCTCGAGGCCGGTCGACCCGGCGAGGTCTACAACGTGGGCGGCGACAGCGAGCGGACCAATCTCGAGGTCGTCGACACCCTCTGCGCTCTGCTCGATGAGCTCTGTCCGGACTCGCCCCATCGTCCGCATGCGCAGCTCAAGTCCTTCGTTCCCGACCGGCCGGGCCACGATCGCCGCTACGCGATCGACGCGACCAAGCTGCGCAGCGAGCTGGGCTGGCTGCCGCGCGAGAGCTTCGAGAGCGGCTTGCGGCGCACGCTGGTCTGGTATCTCGAGAACACGGATTGGTCAGCGCGGGTGATGGACGGCCGTTACCGGGGCGAGCGCCTTGGCAGTATCCGCTGACGGTCATGGGGCGAGGTGAGCCACCCCAGATCCCTCACCCTAACCCCTCTCCCCGCTGGGGCGAGGGGCTCCCGTGCCAGTGGTTCCTCAATCCTTCCTAATGGGGTCTTGAAGACAATGCAGCGCAAGGGAATCATTCTCGCCGGGGGCGCCGGCACGCGGCTCTATCCGCTGACGCACTCGATCAGCAAGCAACTGCTGCCGGTCTACGACAAGCCGATGATCTACTACCCGCTGAGTGTCCTGATGCTGGCGGGCATCCGGCAGATCCTGATCATCACGACACCGCGAGATCGGCCGTCCTTCGAGGAGTTGCTCGGTGACGGGCGGCGTTGGGGGGTCGAGCTGTCCTATGCGGTGCAGCCCGAGCCGGGCGGGCTCGCCCAGGCCTTTCTGATCGGCCGCGAGTTCATCGCCGGTGACCCCAGCTGCCTGGTCCTCGGGGACAACATCTTCTACGGCCACGGCTTGACCCAACGGCTGCGTGCCGCGGCCGAGCGCCGCGACGGTGCCACGGTCTTCGGCTACTGGGTCAAGGATCCGGGTCGCTACGGGGTCGCCGGGTTCGACCGGGCCGGGTGCGTGGTCAGCCTCGAAGAGAAGCCCAGCCGGCCGCAGTCGAACTTCGCCGTCACCGGCCTCTATTTCTACGATCGCGACGCCTGCGATCTGGCCGCCGAGCTGCGGCCCTCGGCGCGGGGTGAGCTCGAGATCACCGACCTCAACCGGTGCTATCTCGAGCGCGGCGACCTGCTCATGGAGCGGCTCGGGCGGGGCTTCGCCTGGCTCGATACCGGTACGCACGAAACCCTGCTGCAGGCCGCCGAGTTCATTCAGACTATCGAGGAACGACAAGGCCTGAAGGTCTGCTGCCCGGAGGAGATCGCCTACAAGAACGATTGGATCGATGCCGATCACCTTGTGCGGCTCGCCGACGGCTTGCGCCACAATGGCTACGGCGGCTATCTCGTGCGGCTCGTCGAGCGCAGTGGGGAGATCGGCCTATGAAGCGGGTCGAGACCGCGATTCCCGGGGTGCTGGTCCTCGAGCCGCGGGTCTTCGCCGATGAACGCGGCTTCTTCATGGAGAGCTGGCAGCAGCGCCGTTATGCCGAGCAGGGGTTGCCGCCGCTGGTCCAGGACAATCTGGCCGCGTCACGCCACGGGGTTCTGCGCGGGCTGCACCTGCAGCACCCCTTCGGTCAGGGCAAGCTGGTGCAGGTGCTGCGCGGCGAGGTCTTCGACGTCGCCGTCGACGTGCGCCGCGGCTCACCCTGGTTCGGGCGTTGGGTCGCGGTCTTACTGAGCGGTGAAAGCCGGCGCCAGTTCTGGGTCCCGGCGGGTTTCGCGCATGGCTATTGCGTCACCAGCGAGGAGGCCCTGTTCGCCTACAAGTGCAGCGACTACTATCACCCCGAGGCCGAGCTCGCCCTGCGCTGGGACGATCCGGATGTGGCCATCGATTGGCCTCAGGTGGGCGAGCCCCAACTCTCTGAGAAGGACCGTAACGCCAAGCGGCTCGCGGAGATCGAGCCGGACCGATTGCCGCAATACTGAAGGGGGCTGAAGCTATGACCGCGCGAGAAAAAGACCTGCCCCGCCTGCTGTTGATTGGCGCCAACGGCCAGGTCGGTTGGGAGCTCTGCCGCACCTTGGCACCGCTCGGTCGGGTCATCACCGCCTCGGTCGAAGGCGGGAGCGACTACTGGGTCGACTTGGCCGACACCAAGTCGGTCAGCCGCATGATCCAGGAGTCGCAGCCGCATGCGGTCGTCAACGCTGCCGCCTACACGGCGGTCGACAAGGCGGAGAGCGAGACGCTGATCGCCCAGCGCATCAACGCCGATGCGCCCGGGATGCTAGGCGCCCTGCTGAAGGAGCGCGGTATCCCGATCATCCATTACTCGACCGATTTCGTCTTCGCCGGCGATAAGCGCGCCCCCTACCGTGAAGACGATCCGACCGGCCCTTTGAATGTCTATGGCGCCACCAAGCTCGAGGGTGAGCGCCTGTTGTTGACCTCGGGCGCGAATGTCGTCATCTTTCGCACGGCTTGGGTCTACGGGGCGCGCGGTAGCAACTTCCTCTTGGCGATGCGCCGCATGTTCGCCGAGAAAGACGAGCTGCGCATCGTCAACGACCAGTTCGGGTCGCCAACCTGGAGCCGGATGCTCGCCGAGGTGACCGCGCTGGTCCTGCACCGCATTTTGATCGGCGAGCTCGATATCGAGCGCATCAAAGGGGTCTACCACCTGACCGGGGCGGGCGAGACGAGTTGGTACGACTTCGCCTGCGCCATTCTCGGCACCAGCGGTGCGCAATGCCGTCTGCTTCCGATCCCCAGC
>JGI12048J13642_10304798_pt1 | contig 10747 bp, 10 predicted proteins | sample ElkSlonscriptome_16_FD_13642 | JGI IMG/M metagenome (IMG submission 13642) | reverse complement strand
CGCGGAGTCGCAAAGTAAAATGTCGATTTTACTTTGCTCGCAAAATCAATCGCTTAGGCGATCGATTTTGGCAGTACTTCCTTGTGCTGCGTTAGTGCCCATAAAAAACTGGCGTTTCTGGATGAGCGCTAGATAGCATTGCAGATTTCAAACAATTCTTCTTTCAGGCCCTTCACCAGAGGTCATTAAATGCTGGTGTCGACTACGATACCAACAAAAACAGCCAAGCCGACCCAGTTGTTATTCAGAAAAGCTTTGAAGCATTCGCTTTTAATGCGGTATCGCAGCAAATGCTGCTGGTAGATGAACAAAACGGCGGTAGCCGTCATTGCCATGTTGTAGGCATAGGAGAGTTCATGCTGAAACCCCACCACGTAGAGTATGATCAGAGTCAGGCATTGTAATATTCCAATCATTATCCGATCTGATTTGCCGAACAGAATAGCGGTCGATTTAACGCCAATTTTCAGATCGTCATCCCGGTCCACCATGGCATAAATGGTGTCGTAGGCCACGGTCCAAATCAAAGTTGCCAGGTAAAGTAGCCAAATATCTTTCGATAGGGTACCAGTTTCTGCTGCGTAGGCCATTGGCACAGCCCAGGCAAACGCGGCTCCTAGTACCACTTGGGGCAGGTAGGTATAACGCTTCATAAAGGGGTATGTGCCAGCCAGAATAAGCCCGCCGAAGGATAGCATCACCGTCAGCGAGTTGGTCATTAGCACCAAGGCAAAAGCCAGCCCGGAAAGGGTGAGAAAAATCATGACCGCTTCTGCTGTAGAAACAGACCCAGTAGCCAAGGGGCGATCCTTAGTTCGCGTGACCCGACCGTCGATTTTGCGATCGGCAAAATCATTGATGGCACAACCCGCCGAGCGCATCAAAAAGACACCAAAAGAAAAAATGATGATGTTTTTCCATTGCGGTAGGCCATCAGCAGCTAGCCAAAGTGCCCAAAACGTGGGCCAAAGTAATAACAAAGTCCCAATGGGACGGTCGAATCTAACCAACTTCAGGTAGTGATGCACTCGGGAGTGGGCGGGAGTGGAAGGCGAAGATCGGGTGTCTTGCATTGACTGCGTAGTCCGCGGGTTTGTTTGTTAATTAATTAGCTGATGTTGTGCACTAAACAACTTAGAAAGTGTAGAGGAACGGAATGCTATTGACCATCGCATATTTTAAGTCAATGTTTTTCGAGCCTTGTGGAATCAGCAGAAGCTAAAGCAGATCGGGTAAAAAGAACTCAGACACCAGCAGTGGTCTGCTATTCAGATAGAATACGGAGCGTCTTCCCCAGCCAGCGCAGGGATGGTCACTGAACAGGTGATGGAACTGAGCCAGTTCCAGCGGGCCACGAGTCATGTTGCGGTGTTGGAACAATAACGCCCCCAGAGGCTTGTTGCCGAGCCGTGTCAATTGTTTCTCCGGGCCCTTGAGCGTGGTTATTGGAATGACGCTACGTGCAAATACCATGGGCTGGTGGTGACAAAGTAAGGCCACTTCGCGGATTAAGCATGTTTGCCGGGGTAGCAGCGACAAAGCGATGCGCTCACTGGTAACCGGTGTCGTCATGAAGTGACGCAATACCTGGACGCGGAAGTGATTGCCACTCAGCGTGATTAAGCGCTGAGTCAGTGAGCCACGGTCTAGTAGCCAGCCACGCCATTGATGGCTTAAACGCTGATTGGGGGCCCGACGATAATGCTGCCAGTGGAGTTTTGTCAGCGGATCAAGCAGAAACACTAAGAGGGTTTTCCTTGCAATGGACGATGAATGAAGGAGTCTGCCGGCGGAGCGCGATAGTATGGCTGGTGGAGAACCATGGTTTAGCCAACAGCGAGTTATAGTATAGCGATTTCCTGGTCATTTAACTTGAAGTGTGGCTAATCATACCCAATAAGGGATACTGGCTGGTGACCCAGACCAAATGAGTGCCAACATTCTGTGTCCAAAGACAGAGGGCAAAATTTCTTATTCGGTTTTAATGTGCAAAGGGTGAGCATGCGAAAGTGGCAATGTGTTGTGTGTGGATTGATATATGATGAAGCCGAAGGTTGGCCGGAGGATGGTATAGCGCCCGGAACCCGCTGGGATGATGTGCCTGATGATTGGCTTTGCCCTGATTGCGGTGTGGGCAAGGAAGACTTTGAGATGATTGAGATCTAGATGAGCGAACAAGTCAACGATTACGAGTCCGGGCCCTTGGTGGTAATCGGCACAGGTCTTGCAGGATATTCATTGGTTCGGGAGTTTCGTAAGTACGATAAATCCACACGCATCATTATGATTACAGCGGATGATGGTGTTTCCTACTCTAAACCCATGTTGTCTAATGGCTTCAGTAAAGGCAAAACTGCGGAGCAATTGGCCATGGCTGATGCCGGTCAAATGGCGATTCAACTGAACGCCGAGATCAGGACATTTACCCGGGTCAGTGGCATTAATGCCAATGATAAGCTGGTGATGATTGGTCGTGAGCAGCTTAAATACAGCCGTCTTGTGATCGCCGCCGGCGCGGACGTGATTCAGCTCCCGGTAACAAGATCTGATGAATCGTCCGCAGGCTTGAGCAAAGATCGGGTTTTCTCTGTCAATGATCTCTTGGATTACCGCGAAATTCGCCAGTCGTTGGAAGGTGATCAACGGGTTGTCATCTTGGGAGCTGGTCTGATTGGATGCGAATTTGCTAACGATTTGGCTGAGGTGGGTTATCAGGTTGATATCGTTGCTCCCTGTGAATCACTGTTACCCAGCTTGTTGCCGCCTGCCGCAGGTGATGCACTGCAGCGAGGTTTGGAGAAAACAGGTATTCATTTCCATCTTGGCCATGTGGCAGAACAAATAGATCATTCCGATAACGGCGTTCGGGTTAGCTTGGACAACACTGCTGTTGTTGAAGCTGATTTGGTATTGTCGGCAGTTGGATTACTACCTCGCAAACAGTTGGCAGAACAAGCGACAATTGCTTGCGGCAAAGGCATCAGGGTCAACCGCTATCTCGAAACCAGTAGCAAGGATATCTATGCCTTGGGAGATTGTGCTGAGGTCGAGGGTTACTCCCTTCTCTATATTTTGCCCTTGATGGCATCGGCGAGAGCGTTGGCGAAGACGCTGATTGGTCAGCCAACACCTGTGCAATATGGCGCCATGCCAGTGACGGTGAAAACCCCGGCTTGTCCGGTTATTGTATGCCCGCCGCCCGAACACGCCGAGGGTAGTTGGCAATGTGAGAATGTCTCACCTGTGGATGTAAAGGCAAGCTTTACCAACGCTGAGGGGCAACTACTTGGATTCGCTCTTACTGGGTCATGCACCTCAGAAAAACAAACACTGACCAAGTTGGTGCCCCCGCTGTTTGTCTGACTGTAGTCACTATGTCACTATAAAGCTACGAGAATAATAGTCGCTGGCTAACTTATACAAGCTTGCAAGTATATTGCCTGATCAGAGTCGAGATGAGTTGATGATTAAGACTTCAACTCGTCTGTTGGCTGCTCTGCCACTCGCTGTATCGTTAGTCGCCACTGGATTGCGGGCACCATGGCCTACTGATATGATTCGTTCTTCTGCTATCAAGCCTGCAATGATCATGAAATCAGCAACGGCCTTGGCCCGTTCCTCTGATAAGCGTTGATTAATATTCGAATTGCCCCGGTTATCAGTGTGCCCGGATACTTCAAAATTGGCTTTTGGGAAAGCCTCTGCCGCGTCGATGAGTTTGTTGATCAGGGCGACATTTTCTTCGGTGACTTCACTTGAACCGGGCATAAAAGCGAAACCATGAGCGCGGATCAGAACATTCTGGCCCTGTTGGTAGACATCCGCTTCCTCTGTTGTGAAAAGCTCCTGGACAAATCTTAAGCGTTTTCTTTGCTCTTCTATGCGCCGCTTGGCGGCGTCAGACTCTAACTGTACCGCCAGCATCTGCTGCTCCATATCCTGGCGTAAGCTATCGATATCCATTTCCTTTTGCTTCTTAATCGTGTTGGCTGCTGATTTGGCCGCTGCAATCTCCGCTTGTGCCGCTGTGATTTCCACCTTCAGCACTTCATTTTCATCGACAACACGGGTAATGCCAGAACCCATGGCGAGCGCTAGTGCCGCAAAGCCCTGGCGCTTGGGTAATTCCGCAATGATCGGTTGGGCGGCCTCAGCCAGCTGGTTTTCATGCCAGAGCAATACATCCTCCAGGGTTGATTCAGACTTCTGGAATTGTTTGATGCGCTCAGTGATGGCTTCGGCGTGCTCTATGTGAGTGACCACGTTTTCGGCGTGAATGGCTGCCCGCTCTGTTTGAGTCCGGTCTGCTGCCAACAGGGAGGTGCCTGCTAAAAACTCTTCTTCTGCAAGTCGCATAGTTCGTGGTGCATATTTAGCCAAATCACGTTCATCCGCCATGTCTAACAAGTTATCGGCTTTGCCCATGACATCCTGTTTCAGTGCGCGGAGTTCAATGTTTGAGTAGGTTTCTATTAGTTCTTTGCTTAGCTCTTCAGTGTTGTAGTCAGGCTTATCTTCAAGGATCCTGGCTGTGTCCGCCAGTTGCTCGTCTGCTTCAGCCATATCTTCTTTGAGTAAATCCGCCGCACCCGCTGCCACTGCGTTCTGGCGGGCCTTATCCACTGGTGCCAGCTTTTGTTTAATGTTCTCAGCTTCATCTGCGAGTTGGCGCGCCAGCCTTATACCTTTGCCCGCAGATTCTTTGGCTTTCGCTGGGCGGGATGTCAAATATTTGCTGGTGCTAAGGTAATAATCAGTGACTTCGCTGAAGGTTTCAGGAGCGTAGAGGTCAAACTGCTGTTTCTCAGCCTTTTCCAACAATTGAGCGAGTTGGCTGTGTTGTTCCCGGGGAGGACTGACGTCAGCGGATGGGTTGTTGGTGGCCAATGTGCCGCAGCCTGCTATCAGCGTGAGCAATAAAATAGTTAGGCTATATCTCATGAGGTTCATTTTTGTTCCATAGAAATAATAAAATGAAGAGTAGGGCGTTCAATTTGATGCAAAAATCACTGACGGATATTGGCGTTCTTAATATTGTTAAAATCGCCTTTAACCGATACTCACTATTTTCTCAGTGCATGCAACGCCATTTCTTATCCCGGCTGTAAATAATCGTTTCTGTAAAAATGCCGATTTTATTAATTACTTAAAGCTGTGCTTCGGGTTGGCGTTAGGTGGACTTGTCGGTGATTGCATAGGCTTCCCGTTTGCTATTTCTCGTTTACTGTCTCTGCTCAGTAGTTAGCATCCGATTAATTCTTTCCATTCTTACTGAGTTGCCGCAAACATCTTTTGCACAGACATTTTTCGTTGGTCTTGTTGTTTATTATCAGGCCGGCAGGTGGCTCGTCAAAACACCAGCAGGTCTCGTTGGCATTGTCGATAGCGCAAACCACGTGGGTGCCGCAGTTGGGGCAGTGGTGGCTGCGATCCTTCTGCCTTTGTGGTGCTCTGTTTTCTATGGCAACCATTGTTTAATTCCTGTTGTCACCCTGCAGTTATTTCCGACGCCTGTTAACCGAATACTATTATCAAGCGTTGCTAACATAAAGTCATATTTTGTCTTGGCGGACAAGCTGGGATAGGTGTTAGCAAGTTACCTGATTCTGGCCTGAAAAAAACCAACTTAAGCTTGACAGCAGATTGAAAGCTGGTTTTTTGTCCTTCTTGAGCTGTTTCACGCGACTTGTTAACTATTTTTGCTGGTATCCAATAATAGAACGATCGGTGGCTATAGCGCTTAATCCAATATCCCAGCTTGCTGTAGAAAGTTTGCTAACTTCTTGAAAGTGATGGGCTGTTCCGATCAGTAGTGGTTTTTTTATGCGCAAGCGTTGGTTGGCTAGAGAGCGGTCGTAGTAGCCTCCTCCCATTCCCAGGCGGTTGCCTAGACTATCAAACGCAACCAATGGCAGGCAAATAACGCTCAGTGTCCAAGTTGCTGTGGGTTTGCTGTGCTTTAATGAAGGCTCCGGAATGCTGTACTTGTTTTTAACCATCCTGGTGGCTGCATGATAGCGTGCGAAGTATAAACGGTTAGGATTGCCGGGGCGAAGCATGGGCAGAAAAAGCTCACGATGGTATTTTTTAAGTTGAGCGCATAAGAATCTGGGGTCGATCTCACCATCCTGGCTGATATAGACCGCCCAGCGACGTCGAAAACGCGCCGGTCCAAACCCCATTAGTTGCCTGACTATCCCTTGAGCTGCACGGGTTTGTTGTATAGGGCTAAGCTGACGGCGACGCTGTCGCATGTATCGGCGTAGTGCAACTCTGTCATCAGCATGTTGATGGTCTGTAATAGCTGTCAAAGGGACTTGAATAATTTATAGCCGTTGGATTGCTCGGTTTTTGGTCGGTGCAGGGGTCGTAAGATGGCTGGTGGTGCAATGGTGAAGAGATTAAACTCCTGGAACCGCCGCTGCAAGAAATCTCCTTGAACCCAATTGCTCAAGGGAGGAAGCCACTCAAACGAATTAGGCTTTCCCATACAAGTGGGACTTGCTCACATCATCTGGAGGTAGCGACCAAATTTTCAATTTATCGGCTCGAGGATGTTACCTGCTGGCTAACGATTCCTGGAGTTCGTCTCTAGTATAACTAATACCTGATATTTTTTGATATTAAATCGCTTCAGGCACTCAGTTTTTTTTGACTTTTTTCAGAAAATCTAGCAATTTGGACGCGAAAAACTTTGCTCTGGAGCCAAAGAAAAAAGTCAATTAGCCCTTGGGTTAGATGTCGGAGCGACTATTGGACCATCTATTGCGGCATCGATTTTTTTGTGGATGGCCTCAATGGTGGAATCGAATAAACCGGACTTTTCGTCTTCCTGGAGTAGGTCATGAGTCAAATTGAGTGCAGCCATAACTGCTATTCTCTCAGTGCCATAGACTTTACCGGACAGGCGTATTTCCCTCATTTTTTCGTCTAGTACTTTGGCCGCACTTTCCAGACCCGCTTTTGCTTCAGGGGGGCAAGCGACCTTATAGTCTTTGTCCAGAATGTTTACAGTGACCGTATTTTGATTGATGCTCATTAGTTTTGCTCCAGCGCTTTAAGGCGGCTAATCATGGCTTCTATTTTAGAGCGGGCGAGATCATTTTTCTGCAACAACTTCATACGCTCCTGCTGCCATTCTTCTTGCATACCCCGGAGTGCATGATTGTCTGATTCCAGGTCTTTGCACTTATTAATCAAGCGGTCAATTTTGTCGTTTAGTTGTTGCAGTTGGGACACTTCCATTTCACTATCCGAAAACTGGTTGGTTGACGTCGACAGCCCGGAGGCTGTTTAAGCTACTGTTTTTAGCTACCATAATCAATCTATTGTCAAAATGCCTGCAGTGGACAATGGCAAAAGTTCTGCCCTGACCGGCTATGGGGTCGGCATTATTTTTTGTTGTTGCGTGTCTGTTTTTTTGCCTTATTAGTTAATAAAAACCAATGGCTTAAATATAAATCGGCAGACCCGGAGGGTCAATTATTGTCGCTAACCAGATGACAACAAAAGCTGGAGTAGATGAGTGCAAAAAGAGGGCAACAGAAGTTATTACCTTGAACAAATATAGTAGCATATTTACTTTCTGTAAGGTTCTTCCGGGTATATGCTGTGCCATCATGGCAGCTAAACGGGGAAAGGTTGGTTACTATGCACCCTCACCACGCATTACAACAACTTCTGATAAAGATTGATGCAGATGTGTCAGCCGCTACTATTCACGGAATTTGGTGCGGCAGGCTGGCCGCTGGGGATCAGTTTACTTCTTCTGACTGGTGGATATTTACCCAGCGTTTATTAGGAGAAGAGGTGGTTTACGAGGACAATATGGTGGCTGCCTTTAAGGCAGTTGCTAAATTTGCAGACCAACATCTGCAAAGCGATAGCTTTGAGTTTGAGCCTTGGTTACCAGCGGATAATAGTGATTGCAGTGACCGTTTGGCTGCTCTGGCTGAGTGGTGCCAGGGCTTCATAGAAGGCTTGATATCAGTGCTTGGTAAACGGCTGGCCGCGACTTCTGAGGATACCAGGGAAGTGGTAAAGGATCTGCTCGATATCGGCGAGGTGGATTCCACAGTATCTGGCACAGAAGAAGATGAGAAGCAGTTCCGGGAACTAGCAGAGTACGTTAAGGTGGCGGCACTTAATGTTTGGCACGATATCGCAGGTCAGTCAGACAAAAAAGAGGCTGGGCCTGAAGCATCACCCACAATCCATTGAATGAGTCAACACGGCCTGCTCACTCCTTCGTCGACCCTGACTAGCCGAGGGGCGCTTTTTTCAGAGCGGATCAATCAGGCCTTTTGATTCAGCCAGTTGGCAAAGGTGCTCTCAAAGTCTGTGTTGTTGATTATTATTTAGGTGGTTATATGGTTGATAATTCATGCAAATAGCAAAGAAAGATTTCCTGAAACGCCGACAACAGTTAATCGGTGCGATGGATGAAAACAGTATAGCGATTGTTCCAGCGGCTCCGGTCAGAATCCGCAACCGGGATGCGGAATACGCTTTCCGCCAGAGCAGTGATTTTTATTATCTCAGTGGATTTGCTGAAGCAGAGGCCGTGATCGTATTGATTCCTGGTCGGGAACATGGTGAATCTCTGCTTTTTTGCAAAGAAAAAGATGCGGAATATGAACGCTGGAATGGCGCTGTGGCTGGACCCGGTGGTGCCATCAGTCAGTATCTGTTTGATGATGCCTTCCCCATTGATGACATTGATGACATTCTACCAGGGCTGTTGGAAGGCAAACAGCGGGTCTATTATTCTATGGGCCTGGACGAAAAGTTTGACCGCCATGTGATGGAATGGGTCAACGTCATTCGCAGCAAGGTCCGAAGTGGTGCCAAGCCGCCCGGAGAATTTGTTGCCCTCGAGCACACCTTACACGACATGCGTCTGTATAAAAATGCCGCTGAGATCAAAGTGATGCGACGTGCAGCCCAGATCAGTGCAGAGGCTCATTGTCTTGCCATGCAGACTTGCCAGCCCGGCATGTTCGAATATCAGTTGGAAGCCGTCATGCAAGGCCATTTTATGATGGAAGGTTCCCGGGCACCTGCCTACAACACCATTGTTGGTGGCGGTGAGAACGCTTGTGTGCTGCATTATATTGAAAACCAGGCCAAGCTTCACCGGGGTGATTTGGTGTTGATTGATGCGGGCTGTGAACTGGATAATTATGCCTCAGATATTACCCGTACCTTTCCCGTTTCAGGCCAATTTTCAGAGCCACAAAAAATCCTGTACGAAATAGTATTGGCTGCGCAACTGGCGGCTATTGAAGAAGTAGTGCCCGGCAATCATTGGAATCAACCCCATGAAGCGGCTATCAGTGTGATTACCGAGGGTTTGCGAGAAGTCGGCTTGCTTGATGGAGAAGTCAAAGAACTGATAGAAACAGAAGCTTACAAGAAATTTTACATGCATCGTACGGGTCATTGGTTGGGCATGGATGTGCATGATGTGGGCGATTACAAAGTCGGTGGTGAATGGCGGGTACTGGAGTCAGGAATGGTGATGACCGTTGAGCCAGGTATCTATGTCGCCTCCGATATGCCAGACGTGGATGACCGTTGGAAGGGGATCGGTATTCGCATTGAAGATGATGTTTTGCTGTCTAAGAAAGGTCCTGAAGTCTTGTCGGCTGGAGTACCAAAGTCGGTGGGTGCCATCGAGGCCCTAATGGCGGAAAGCTAACCCTTTCTTCCTGCCTTGGCCCTTTTTTACAAATCTGGCACTTTTTTCCTGACTTAGCCCTTTTTCCTAACATAGGAGTGACATAAGCGTTATGCAGTTGGATGTGGTCATTGTCGGCGCAGGGCTCGTGGGTGCCAGTCTGGCACTGGCTCTCAGCCAGGCCACTCGGCGGCGGCATAAAATGATGTTAGTCGATGCCTTTCCTCTGAATCCCCGCAAACCTTACAATCCTGGTTTCGATAGCCGAACCACGGCGCTGTCCCTTAGTTCAAAAGTGATATACGAAAAACTGGGAATCTGGCAGGAGCTATCCAATCAAAGTGCCGCCATAGAGACTATTCATGTGTCGGAGGCGGGTCGTTGGGGCAGCACTCGCCTGGTCGCCAGCGAGCAGTGTCTCGAGGAGTTTGGCTATGTGGTTGCTAATGAAGTGATTGGTCAGGTTCTTTTGAAGACTCTGATTAAACAGCGAAAAGTGATACTGGAAGCGCCAGCTCAAGTGTTGCAGGTTAAACCCGCAGAATCTGGCTATAGCATTAGGATCAAGCCGGCAGACGATCCGGAGGGCGAGGAGGTGTTCACCAAACTATTGGTTATTGCCGATGGTGGACGCTCTAATCTGCTACAGCAACTGGGCATCGAAACACAAGTGCATGATTATCAGCAGCAGGCACTGGTGACAAACCTTGAAGTATCCAAGGCACATCAGCAAATTGCCTACGAGCGCTTTACCAAAACAGGGGCGCTGGCCTTATTACCTTTACCTGATTTTGCAGGCAAGCCACGCTACTCACTGGTCTGGACAGCAGCTAACGAGGAGGTGGATGGATTGCTGACTTTACCTGAACACGACTTTCTTCAACAGTTGCAACAGCAGATGGGTTTTCGCTGCGGTAAGTTCGTAAAAGCCGGTGCTTTGGCTCACTATCCACTCAGCCTGGCGCAGGCAACCGAACAGGTGCGTCCCGGTCTGGTGGTGCTGGGTAATGCCGCCCATACACTGCATCCAGTGGCTGGGCAGGGTTATAACCTGGCCCTGCGTGATAC
>JGI12048J13642_10127993_pt1 | contig 10750 bp, 6 predicted proteins | sample ElkSlonscriptome_16_FD_13642 | JGI IMG/M metagenome (IMG submission 13642) | reverse complement strand
GGGGAAGCTGACCGAGCGTCATCCGTTCATGGCCCTGAAGGTCTCGGTAGGTCTGAATCTGCACATAGCCCGAGGTTTCAAGCAGCCCGCGCACCGACGCTGCCTGGTCAAAGCCATGCTCGAACAACAGCCAGCCACCGCTCACGATATGGTCGCGGGCCTGAATGATAATTGTTCGGTAGGCGCTGAGCGCATCGGGCCCCGGGGTCAAGGCCCCGCGGGGTTCAAACCGGCAATCGCCCCGGTCAAGGTGCGGGTCATCGATGGCCACATAGGGCGGGTTACTGACCACCAGGTCAAAGTGCCCCTCCAGTCCGGTCAGCCAGTCACTGCACAGGAACGCCACGTTCTCCAGCCCATTGCGGCGCGCGTTTTGCCGCGCGATTTCCAGAGCCGCCTCACTGACATCGGTGGCAATAAGCCTGGCAGCAGGACGTTCACTGGCCAGTGCCAGCGCAATAGCCCCGGAACCTGTACCCAGGTCTGCAACACGCAAGGGTGTGTCCGGGGTCATGCGCTGCAGAGCGGCCTCGACCAGCAGTTCGGTCTCGGCACGGGGAATAAGAACACCCGGGCCGACGATCAAATCCAGATTCCAGAACGCCCTGGTACCGGTCAGGTAGGCGATTGGCTCACCGTCGAGACGCCTTTCCAGCAGGGTTTGGAACTTGCTTGCCTGCGCCTCGGACAGCGCTGATTCGCCATGGCTGAACAGAAAAGACCGCGGTCGATCCAGAATCCTCGCCATAAGCAGCTCTGCTTCAAGGCGTGGTGACAAGAGGCCTTCGACATCCTTCTGAGCCAGGCGGGCGGCAGCTGCGCGCAGCTGTTCGGTAATGCGCATCGGTTGATGAAGGCGCGAGGCGGGACTCAGGCCTTGGCCGGGCCCGCGTCATCATCCGCGGTGCGACGCTCTGCTATAAGGTCTGCCGCAGGCTCAGGGTCCTTGCGACCGGGCAGAATCGCAGCCCAGGCGTTTTTCCACCACGATGCTCCATCTTCGAGAATGAGGTACAGGGTAGGGATCAGGATCAGGGTGATAAATGTGGCAAAGACAATACCGAATGCCAGAGACGCCGCCATCGGTACGACCAGTTGTGCCTGCAGGCTCTTCTCAAAGATTGTTATCGGGGCCAGCCCCATAAACGTGGTCAGCGAGGTGAGCAAAATGGGCCGAAAGCGGGTCCTCGCGCCATCCAGCACAGCTTGCCTTAGCGGGATACCTTCTTCCTTCTCCTTGTTGATGTAATCGACCAGAATCAGGCTGTCGTTCACCACCACACCGGACAGGGCAATGATGCCAAAGTAGCTGAACATGGAGACGGGTATACCCAGAATCCAGTGTCCGACCAGGGCGCCGATGATGCCGAATGGAATCACCGACATGATCAGCAGTGGCTGGCCATAAGAGCGCAGCGGAATGGCCATCAACGCGTAGATCAGGAACAGGGCCAGGGCGGCGCCACTTAACAGCTGACCCTGCACTTCCTGGGCAGCCTGGCTGGAACCGCTCAGCCGCGATCGGACACCCGGGAACTGAGACAGGACTTCGGGAAGTTCGGTACGCAGGATATCCGAGGTGATCTTCTCAGGCTCGGCGATGTCCTTGTCCACTTCGGCGGTGAGACGCACGGCGCGCTCGCGGTCAAAGCGCTGGATAAACAACGGGCTTTCGGTTTTCTCGACCTCGGCCACGGCATTAAAAGGGACCCGGCCGCCGTCGGGCGTGCGGATGCGCATGGTGTCCAGGTAGCCCACCGAATCGCGCTCACCTTCCGGGAAACGGACCATGACCCGGACCTCGTCCTGTCCGCGTTGAACCCGTTGAACTTCTTCGCCATAGAAACCGGCGCGGACCTGTCGCGCGAGATCTCCCAGGGTCAGCCCCAGGGTTTCCGCCTCGGGTTTAATGTTGAGTTTGATTTCCGGTCTGCCGCGCTCATAACTGTTGCGGATGTCGTACACACCGCTGTAGGAAGCGATGCGCCGTTCCAGCTCTGCAGCGGCCCGTGCGACCTGGTCGATATTGGCGCCGATCAGCTCCAGGGACAGTGCCGGTCCGCCACCGGGCCCGCCACCACGGTTACTGAAGCCCAGCTGCTTAACACCGGGAATCTGGCCGACTTTCTCCCGCCAGACACGCAGCACTTCGTTGCCGGACGGGCCCTGTTCTTCATCACGCATCAGCTCCACGGTAAGGCGCCCGGACGTTTCGCCGGTGGCAATCGTGAGTACATGATTAACCACGGAGCCCGGTTCCTTGCCCTGCAAGCGGCTCAGTTCCGCATCCGTCTGGTACAGGCCATCCACCAACTCACGCAACGCCAGGTGAGTTTGTGCTGATGGTGTACCTTCGTTCATTTCCACAGATACGCGCAGGAAGTCAGAGGCGACATCCGGAAAAAACACGGTCCGCAGGATACCGCCGGCGACCAGGCCGATAGACAGAATCAAAGCGGCGACAAAGCTGGCCAGCGTCAGATAGCGGCGCTCCATACATTTATCCAGAAAGGGCACGTAGTAACGATCAACCACCGTGTGCAGGCCTTCGCTGAAGAACCGTTGAAAGCGCACAAAAGGATTAGGCGTGTCATCGGCATAGGCTTGAATCTTCATATGCGCCAAATGCGCCGGCAGGATCAGTTTTGATTCAATGATCGAGAACACCAGGCACAACACCACGACCCAGCCGATCGGAGCCATGAATTGCCCCGAAGTACCACTGACCAGCAGAATGGGAAGAAAGGCGGCAATCGTTGTAAGCACACCAAACGTCGCCGGAACCGCAACGCGCTGGACGCCCTCCACGATGCTATCGACCGAGTGCCCCTTGGCGCGCATGTTGGTATAGGCGGATTCCCCCACCACGATCGCATCATCGACCACGATACCCAGCACCACAATGAAGCCAAACAGGCTGATGAGGTTGACGGTCACGCCGAGGCCGGGCAGAAAAATGAAGGAGCCCAGGAAGGCCACCGGCAAACCGACCATGACCCAGAACGCCAGCTTGAGACGCAGGAACAGGGACAGCGACAGGAACACCAGCAGGGCGCCAAAAAACAGGTTCTTGAGCATCAGGTCCAGGCGACCATCCAGGTAGTACGTGATGTCTGCCCAGTAATCGATGTTGATACCTGTCGGCAGGTTTTCCTGGCGTCCATCAACCCATTCGCGAACCGTTGCGGAAATTTCCAGTTCGTTTTGGGTGCCCACTGACTGTACCTCGATGGAGATGGCCGGATTGCCGTCGAACAGGGAGAAGCGCCCTACATCTTCAAAGGCGTCGCGAATTTGAGCCACGTCCTTCAGCAACAAACGCGACCCATCACCGTTGGTGCGTACAACGATCTCTTCGAAGTCCCGGCCCACGTAGGCCTGGCCCTTGGTCCGGACCTGAATATCGCCTGCCTCGGAACGGATCGCGCCGGCAGGCAAGTCCAGGGAGCCCTGGCGGATGGCTTGCGCCACTTCTGCCAGGGTCAGGTCATAGCGCTGCAGGTCATACTCGCTGACCTCGATGCTGATTTCGTAGGCGCGCGAACCCAGGATCTGGGCCCGTGTCACACCGGGCAGGGCGACAATCTCATTGCGAACCTGCTTGGCATACTCCTTGAGCGTGCGTTCATCAATATCACCGGAGACCGTAACGATCAGGACCCGGGACTGGAACCGGGTTCGCGAAACGACCGGTTTTTCGGTGTTGTCCGGAAAGGTCGGAATGGCATCAACACGGCTCTTGATTTCATCCATGACCTCGGCGACATCATAGGATGCATCAATCTCCGCCTGCACGGTGCCCGAGCCCCGGCGTGCTGTCGATTGCAGTTCCTTGATGCCCTCAATGTCCTGGATAGCCTCTTCGATTTTGATCAGAATCCCTTCTTCCACGTCTTCCGGGCTGGCACCGAGAAACGGCATGCTGACGGTGACGTAGTTGAGGTCAATCTTCGGCTGGGCTTCCTTTTTCATGGTCAGGGCAGTGACCAGGCCACCAACAATGAGGATCATCATCAGCAGATTGGCCGCGACCGCATTGCGGGCGAACCAGTCAATGAGCGCGGTATAGGGGTTCATGCTCGTCACGCGTTTAACCTCATCCTTCCTTGACCGGCTCTGACTCTGAATCCGATTCCGACTCCGTGGTATCCACGGCAATGGCTGCCTCCGGGGTGGCTGAAGCGTTCTCGCCGGAAATCAACAGCCGTGTGCCGGGAAGCGGTGCGTCAAGCGTGGTTGTTATGACCATCTCTCCGCCCTCGACCCCGGACGTGAGAAACACCTGCGCAGGCTCGGCCCGCGCCACGACTACGTCGCGTATTTCCAGTTCCCGTTCGGAGTTGGCCACCAGCACCGTATTGTCATTGCGCAGTACATAGCGTGGCAGCACGACAGCGTTTTCAATGTAGCGGCCTTCAATTTCTGCTCTCACGAAGGTGCCCATGCGCAGCTCCGGCTGCTTGCTTTGACCAAGCAGTCCGTAGGGGTCGTTGACTTCTGCCACCACGTAGAGCACACGACTTGCCTCATCGATAACGCCTTCGGTGCGGATCAGTCGCGCCTCCCAGCTGTCGGTCCGGCCGGCAACCTCTGCCTGCAATCGCACCGCCGGAAAATCGGCCATTTCACCCTCAGCGGGAGTGGGGAGGTTTAGGAAAGCCAGATCATTCGATGCCAGTGGCAAGCGGATTTCAGCGCGGTCCACGGCAAAGGTGACACCCAGCTGGGATCCGAGTGAAACGAATTGCCCGATGTCCACGCGCCTGCTGCGGACCAGGCCATCGTAGGGTACGGTGATTCGGGTCCGCTGAAGGTCGCGGCGGGCCTTGTCGAGATCGGCCTGGGCCGCCATAACATTGGCCTGCGCGTCCGCCAGTTGGGGCTCACGTGCGACCAGCGGGGGTGGATCTCCGGTGCGGCCGAGACCGCGCCAGTCTTTGAGGGCCTGGGCAGAGCGCGCCTGTTCATCGGCGAGTTGCGCCTCGCGGGAGGCCAGCGATGCCTCGGCACGTTTGACCGCGGTCTGAAAGTCACTGGGGTCAATTTCCAGCAGTACCTCCCCGGCGCGAAAAAAGCCACCAGGAACAAAATCCGGAGAGACGGCCACGATTTTTCCGGATACCTCGGCCACCAGGGTGGTTTCAGTCCGGGGGCGCACGGGCCCCTGCGAGCGAACAATAAAATTCAGCGACTGCTCTTTGGCTTCCACTGCATCCACGAGCACCGCCGACTGTCCCTCATCAACCCGTTCAGGGCGCTTGCCGTCACCAAAACGGGTCATGGCGATGACCACGATGATGGACAGGAAAATCAAGCCCATGGGCAGGAAGTAGCGGAAAAATTTACGTGCAAAGGTCATGGTTAATTCCAATGAAAGCGTATGGCGCGGCGGTCAGCCGGTCTGCGGCGCGTGCCAACTCTCAAGTCTGACTGTTTTCAGCGCGTTTTGCTTCATTATTCTTATTTAGTATCCCGATTTTACCGGTCTGCCGTGAAGCCCGGGTCGTTTCCCAGCGCGCAGGAAAGACAGATTTCACCTGCACAAGGTACAATGTCCGATTGTCAGAAAACACCATGTAAGGCACCGGATTATGCTCAAACCCCGCGACAACGGCATCATTTTGAAATCACCCAGTGACATCGAGGCCATGCGCACGGCCGGCGCGATGGCCGCCACGGTGTTAAAGATGATTCGTGAACATGTCCAGCCTGGAATTACTACCGGCGAGCTGGATCAGATATGCCACGACTATATTACCCGGGAGCAAAAGGCCATCCCGGCACCGCTCAACTACAAGGGCTTTCCCAAATCAATCTGCACCTCCGTGAATCACGTGGTTTGCCACGGCATTCCCGGGGAGAAAAAGCTCAAGGATGGCGACGTGGTCAATATTGATGTGACCGTGATCAAGGATGGCTGGCACGGCGATACGAGCAAAATGTTCGTCGTGGGGGAGCCCTCGATTCGCGCCAAACGGGTATGCGACATCGCCTATAACGCCATGACCACCGGTATCGAAATGGTCGCGCCGGGCGTCAGGCTGGGCGACATCGGGCATGCGATCCAGCGCTTCACCGAAGGCCAGGGTTGCTCCGTCGTTCGCGAGTATTGTGGTCATGGTATCGGGCAGGTGTTCCATGAAGAGCCACAGGTGTTGCACTACGGCCGGCCGGGTACCGGCGAGGTACTGGTCCCCGGCATGGTGTTTACCATTGAGCCCATGGTCAACCTGGGGCGCCGGGAAACCCGGCTTCTGCCTGACGGCTGGACCGTGGTGACCCGCGATCGCAGCCTCTCAGCCCAGTGGGAGCACACGATTGCCGTCACCGAAGATGGTTTTGATGTTCTGACACGCCTTCCTGGCGACCCGCTCTGAGCCCAGCCAGTATGCCCTCAACGGCAACCAGCGGCTGTCGGGGCACATTACCCGATCCCGGGTTTGCCGGTGACCTCCTTGCGCGTGACTGCCTGAGTGGTGACACGGTTCCTGCAGTTATCGACAGCTTGCGCGAAGCACTAAAGCATGTTGACCAGGATCTGAACAGCCGCTTTGGCGATGGCACTGACATTCAGCAACTGGTGGCTGCCCGGGCCTGGGCAGCAGACCAGATGCTGCACTTCGCATGGCAACAACTGATGCAGCAGGCTGGAGAGGTCGCCCTGCTCGCGGTCGGCGGCTTTGGTCGCGGTCAGTTGCATCCACACTCCGATATTGATCTGCTGTTCCTGTATGAGGCCGGTGATCTTCCCGGCTCGGCACGCGAGGCCATCGAACAATTCATAACCGTTCTCTGGGATGCCGGGTTTTACCTGGGGCACAGCGTCCGCAACCTGGCGCAGTGTTATGAGGAGGCTGCCGCCGATGTGGTGACAGCCACCAGCTTGATGGAAGTGCGGCTCCTGTGTGGTCCGGCGCATTTGTACGACGCCCTGGTTGAAGAGATTGCTCCGGATCGCGTCTGGCCGGCGGCAGAGTTTTTCCGGGCCAAGTTTGAAGAGCAGCAAAAACGTTACACACAATTTGGTGAAACCGCCTACAACCTCGAGCCCAATATCAAGGAAGGCCCGGGTGGTTTACGTGATATTCAGATGGTGGGTTGGGTCGCGAAGCGCCGCTTTGGCGACACGGACCTGTATGGCCTGGTCCGTCATGGGTTTCTCAACGAGTCTGAATATCGCGAGCTGCTTGAGGGCCAACGCTACCTGTGGCGGGTCCGGTACGCGTTGCATAAGCTGTCAGGCCGGGGAGAGGACCGTCTGCTGTTCGATTTTCAACGCCAGATTGCTGAGGGCTTTGGCTATACGGGCGATCCGGCGAGCAACGATGCCGTAGAGCAATTCATGCAGGGGTATTACCGCGAGGTGACGCGCCTGGAACGGCTCAACGAACGCTTGCTGCAGCTGTTCCGCGAGGAGTTCATGGGGCAGGAAGGACTGCCAGCGGAGCCTCTGGGTGATGATTTTCGCCTGGTCAACGGCTATCTCGAGGTGCGGGAGCCGAGCCTATTTCAACAGCGACCCCTGGCGATCATGGAGTTATTTCTGTTGATGGCACGTCACGAGTTTATCGAGGGTGTTCGTGCCTCCACGATTCGCCTCGTGGTTGATCACCTGTACCTGATTGACGAGGACTACCGAAACGACGCGCGGGTTCTCGCACTGTTCCTGGAGCTCTTGCGCCAGCCGCAGGGCGTATACAGCCAACTGCAGCGCATGAACCGCTATGGGGTTCTTGCGCGGTTGATTCCGGACTTTGCGGCCATTGTCGGGCGCATGCAGTTCGACCTGTTCCATGCGTACACGGTGGACCAGCACATCCTGTTCGTGGTGCGTAATCTGCGGCGCTTTGCCTATGGCAAGTATCGGGAGTTATACCCGAGGGCGCCCAGTGTTTTTCAAGGCGTGCGCAAGCCCGAACTGCTGTACCTCGCAGCACTCTTTCACGATATCGCCAAGGGCCGCGGGGGTGATCACTCCGACCTTGGTGCTATTGACGCAATGGCGTTCTGCAGCCGCCTTCCGCTTTCCACCGAGGACGCTGAACTGGTCACGTGGCTTGTGCAGGAACATCTGCTGATGTCGCAGACGGCGCAAAAGAAAGACATCAGTGATCCCGCCACCGTGCAGGCATTTGCCGCAAAGGTTAAAACCCAGCTGCGTCTTGATTATCTTTATTTGCTGACCGTTGCGGACATTTCCGCCACCAGCCCCAGGCTCTGGAACAGCTGGAAAAGCGGTCTGCTCTGGGAATTGCGCCAGGTTACCTGTCGCGTCCTTGCGCAAAATCCCGAGGCGCCGCAGCTGCGCGAGCAGGCCATTGCCCAGTCGCGGGCAGCAGCGCTGCATCGCCTGTTGGGTGAGGGTCAGGCGCGTGAGGCGGTAGATGCCGTGTGGTCCGTGTTGCCGAGCAGCGTATTCCTGCGTCTGAGCGCCTCCCAGCTTGCCTGGGCGACGGGCGAGGTGCTCAACGCCCCGCCCGGGTTGACGCTGGTAGCGTTGCGGCCCTGCGAGGAGCGTGCGGTGAGCGAAGTGCTGGTGGTGGCTGAAGATTATCCGGGCCTGTTCGCAAGTATCACGGCGGTATTTGACGAAATGGGTCTGGACGTTTTGTCAGCGCGAGTGGCGACAGGTAGCGATGGTCGAAGCTTTGACCTGTTCCAGTTGATGAATGGTAGGGGAGAGCCGCTTGATGATGAGGATGTTGGATGGCTGCAGGAGCGTCTCGGTGAAGCACTCACCCAGTGCCTGATTCTGGACCCGGTGCAGCGCCCGCTACCTCGCCGCCTGCGGCCTTTCAAGGCAGCCACGGAGTTGAATTTCCGCCCCGGCCGCGGCGGACAGGTCACGGAACTGGAGGTCAGCTGCACGGATCAGCCGGGCCTGCTCTCCAAATTGGCCGCAGCGATGCATGTCAGCCGGGTTAATATTCACGATGCGATGATTGCCACCCTGGGTGATCGCGTTGAAGATACTTTTTATCTGACCGGACCGGATGGACAGCCGCTGGACGAGGAAACCCGCAAGGCCTTGTCTGCAGCGATTCACGAGACCCTGGATTAGCGTTCCGCGAATGATCCGGTCATCGTTCGACCGGGCAGCAGATCGTCTGTAAAACCGTTAAACAATCAGCGCAACACAATCAGCGCAACAGAATCAGAGCAGAGGACCCCATGACCAGCAAAGCACTCAAAGCGCAGATCGAAGCGGCCTTCGAGGACCGTGCAAACCTCAGCCCGGATTCGGCACCAGCGGCCTTGCAGTCAGCGGTGGAATCGGTTCTGGACGGCCTGGAAAGCGGCGTGTTCCGGGTAGCCGAACCGGATGCGCAGGCCGCGGCTGGCTGGCGGGTCAATCAATGGCTCAAAAAGGCAGTACTGCTGTATTTTCGTTTGTCACGGAACGAGGTGATGGACTTTGGCGGCATGCGCTATTTTGACAAGGTGCCGATGCGTTGGGCCGGAGATGATTCGGGTATCGAGTCGGCCGGCCCCCGGGTTGTGCCGCCGGCGGTGGTGCGCCGTGGCGCACATGTCGGTCGCAACACCGTTCTGATGCCGAGTTATGTGAATCTGGGGGCCTGGGTGGGTGAGGGTACGATGGTCGATACCTGGGCAACGGTCGGCTCGTGTGCGCAGATTGGCGCGAATGTACATCTGTCCGGCGGTGTCGGAATCGGTGGCGTGCTGGAACCATTGCAGGCGAGCCCGACCATTATCGAGGATGACTGCTTTATCGGTGCGCGTTCCGAGGTGGTTGAGGGCGTGATCGTGGGTCGCGGCAGTGTCCTGTCGATGGGGGTGTTTATCGGCCAGAGCACGCGGATCTATGACCGCGAAAGTGGCAAGGTGCTGCGTGGTGCGGTACCCCCGGGCTCGGTGGTGGTACCCGGCTCCCTGCCCGCCGAGGATGGTTCGCACAGTCTCTATGCGGCCATTATTGTCAAACGGGTGGACGCGCAAACGCGCGCTAAAACCAGCGTCAATGAGCTGTTACGGGAGTATGACCACCGATGATCACCGTGTATGGCATTCGCGCCTGCGACACCTGTCGCAAGGCGCTTAAATGGTTTGAAGCAAAAGGCCTGGCGCACCAGTTTCATGATCTGCGCAGCGACGGCCTGGACACCGATCGGGTCACGGACTGGCTCGGATCACCCTTTGCCGACACGCTGGTGAACCGGCGCAGCACCACCTGGCGGGGTCTGGGTGATACCGAACGCGCGGCGAGTGGCGATGCGCTGAGCGCCCTGCTGGTCAGGCACCCGACGCTCGTAAAACGCCCGGTCATCGCCGTTGGTCCCGATGCAGGTGACGAACTGATCACGGTAGGATTTGATCCGAAGGCCCTGGCGCTGACACTGGGCGTGAGTCCGTGAGTGAAACCCTGCAACTGGCTAAAGCCCTGATCGAGCGGGCGTCTGTGACCCCCGAGGATGCCGGCTGTCAGCAATTGCTTGCCGATCGTCTCGCGCCGCTTGGTTTTACCGCTGACTGGCGCGTTTTTGGCGAGGTCAGCAACGTGGTTATCAGCCATGGCCAGGGTTCGCCATGCTTGTGGTTTCTGGGCCATACAGACGTAGTTCCGCCCGGCCCGGAGCGGCTTTGGAACTCGCCGCCCTTCAAGGCAACGATTCACAAGGGGATGTTGGTTGGGCGCGGTGCCTGTGACATGAAAGGTGCCGTTGCTGCCATGGCCGTGGCGCTGGAACGTTTCGTGCGCGACAACCCCGACCATCCCGGCGAGGTCGGT
>JGI12048J13642_10849179_pt1 | contig 10751 bp, 6 predicted proteins | sample ElkSlonscriptome_16_FD_13642 | JGI IMG/M metagenome (IMG submission 13642) | reverse complement strand
ATAAGATTTAGGTATTTAGAATAAAATTCATCATCTTTCGATTCTTGAAATATTCTATGTCTTTTACTCATAAAATAAGCCTCTTCACGCAATTGTGTTTGATTTACATAGTCAGCGTATTCATTCACGCAGAATGTATGGCACAAATGCAAACTCCCTTAATCACGAATTACGGGAAAGATGTTCATCAGGGAGGGACCCAAAACTGGGCTATAGCATCTCATCAAGATGGAGTCATGTATTTCGGAAACAATAGTGGAGTTTTGGTTTTTGATGGCGATGAATGGATTGTAGTACCGCTTCCCAATCGAACATTTGTTCGATCCCTTTGCCAAGACGATTCCGGTAAGCTCTTCGTAGGGGGGCAAAACGAATTCGGTTATTTTTCAAACGGATTGGTGAATCGTGAGTCATACCATAGTCTGAAAAGGTTAGTCCCCGAAGAACACTCCGACTTTGAAGACGTTTGGCGGATATTCGATACGGGCGATCACACATTTTTCTGCACGGAAAAGGCGGTATTTCTTATTCGTGACGAAAAGTGTAAAGTCATTCTTCCCTTAGGCAATCGCTTTGAAAATTTCTTTCTCTTCGAAAATAGGCTTTGCACGCAGGAGATCGGCACGGGGCTATCCATTTACCGTGATGATCAACTTGTTCCATTTTTTGATGCCCAAGAGCTACATGCTAAACGCATTGCCTCCATTGTACAATTATCCGATGGAAACCACATGCTACTCACGCAGAATGGAGATCTCTATCGATTAGAAAACGGGAATCTTACTCCTTTTGGCGGAGAAGCTCAGCAGTTTACCCGAGAATACAAGCCTTATGTGGCGATTAAGCTCAGGGATTCATCCATTGCCATTGGTACCACTCAAAATGGTCTGATTATCATGGATGAATCCGGCGAGATAAGGGAGCACTACAATGTGGATTCGGGGCTATTTAACAATACGGTTCTGTCGCTTTTTGAAGATCAGTCTGAAAACATTTGGATGGGTCTGGACAACGGAATAGCCTATTTGGAAATTAACTCTCCCTTTAGTCTGATTAATTCCATTAATGGATTGGAAGGCACGGGCTACGCAGCGCTTCGCTTTGGGTCATCCTATTTTTTCGGAACGAACCTGGGCTTGTACCGAGCGGAAAGCGATACGGATTCTGTTGAAATTCTTGAAAATACAAAAGGTCAAATTTGGAGTTTACAACCGCTAGACGATACATTTTTGATCAATAGCGATGGGGGAGCCTACTACTATGATGAAGGAGAAATAAATCGCGTTTCAGACGTCAGAAGTTCGTGGAAGTTTTATGAACTCAAAGGTTTCCCGGGGCATTATATTCAAGGGACTTACAGTGGCTTTTATTTATACCGCTATGATGAAGAAACGACTGCTCGATTGGATTTAGTCGGAAAGTTAAAGGGGTTTGATGAGTCTTCTCGAATCTTTGAAGAAGATCAAGACGGATACATTTGGGTCTCTCACGCCTACAGAGGTCTATATCGGCTGAAACCCGATTATGAAAACCTCCGCTTCGAAGAAGTCAAAAAATTCGGGGTCGAAGAAGGGCTTCCCGAAGACCTTTATATCACCGTTTCAAGAATTAGAGGAGAAATGGTCTTCGCTACACAGCGGGGAATCTTCCGTTTTGATAGGGAGAATGGGAACTTTCAGGTACACGATGAACTGACTGCACTCTTGGGAGAAAACCGCACTATTCAACGACTCATTGAAGACGAAACAGGTAATATTTGGTTTGTTACCGCTCAAGAGTTCGGTCTGATTGAAATTTTGGAAACAGGACTGTACAACGATGTGGAAGTACTCTTCTTCAATGAAATTCAAGATGAATTGGTTGAAGGATTTGAAAACATTTTTACCCTAACTGAAAATTCGGCTTTTATTCCCGTCGAAGGAGGCTTTTATCAATACCGCCTAAATCAATCTAAGAGACCGCCTGAATTTGAATATCCGCTCCGGATCAGTAAAGTTTACCTTACGGAAAATTCGGATTCACTTATTTATCAGTACGCTAAGTCAGATTCACTCGTTGAAACGGAGCTACCCGCTAAAGGTGGCGATATTCGCTTTCACTTCAATTTGCCCACTTTCGGAAAGCTGAATCAAGCGACTTATCAATACATCCTCTCGGGCGAAGATAATTCTTGGTCTGATTGGACTGCAGAAACAAAAAAGGAATACCTCAACTTAGATCACGGAAATTATACCTTCAAGGTAAGAGCAAAGAACGCCTTCGGTCGAATTTTGGAACCCGTATCGTTCAGCTTTTCCGTATTACCGCCGTGGTATAAAACTGCGGCCGCAAAAGCGGGATTTGTTGTAGTCGGTATATTAATCTTACTCGGTCTTATTCGGTTTGTGGCCTCTCGAGAAGCGAAGAAAACCGAGGAGGTAAAGCAGCAATCCATCCAAACAATTCGCAAGAAAGAGGAGGAGCACCTGCGAGAACAGGAAAAGTCTGAGAGTGAGATCATCAAATTGAGAAATGATAAACTGCGGGCAGAAGTGAGTCATAAGAATGCCGAACTAGCCTCGACTACCATGCACTTGGTTCAAAAAAGTGAGATGCTTCAGAACATTAAAAAGGATTTGACCGATTTGGCAGAAGACGGGGATGAATCGGTGAAAAAACGGGTGAAGCAAATTCAACGACTAATAACCGAAGATGTGCGATTGGATAAGAATTGGGAACGATTCGAAACGCATTTCGATCAGGTCCACGAAAACTTTTTTAAGAATCTACGTGCCAAATATCCGGAGCTCACTCCGAAGGATCAAAAGCTATGTGCTTATTTGAGAATGAACTTGGCTACAAAAGAAATTGCACCTCTGCTGAATATCTCGGTGAGGGGAGTAGAAATCAGTCGATACCGATTGCGTAAAAAACTAAACCTCGATTCGGATACTAACTTGGTCTCGTTTATCATGGAGATTTGACGCAGCAAGCCAAGGTTAAGAACTGAATTTGATCACATTACTTAACTTACCGACCTCTCACCTTACAGTTCGCCGCTGCTATAGAAGGGAAAGTTTGCAGTAGCGGCATTTCCATTTCCGTCGTATATGTATAGAAACAAGCGATAGGGCCCTTCTTTCGTTGGGGCGCGGAAACTTATTTCTCCGTCTTTCGGTTCGCCTTCTATTTTCATATCGATCGCTTCAGGCTTGGACTCTTTGTCTCCACCCACTTTGATATCAGTACTTTCAGGAAGTATTTCCCAGCGATAAGTCAATTGATCACCGTCTGCATCAGTTGCTTTTACTTTAGCCGTAGCTACTTTCCCGCTTTCAAGGTAAACACCGTCAAATCGGGTTTTGCCATTGAGCAGATACTTTTCAATTTGAGGAGATCTGTTGTCCGGGTATTTGCCCGACCACCCGTATTGCAATTCGTCCATCACTCCCGTTTCCTTGCCGTCTTCCAAGAAAAGGCCGTACCAAGTAGGAGTAGTCTCCTGCTTTTGTCCCCAAAGGAAAACATACGAGCCGATGCACATTTGCGGGTCGCGAAGAATCCCTTGCTCGTACCGCAGCTTGTATGATGCTGCCTTCTCAGTGCTCGTCTGCTCAATTGGTGCGCCCCAGGGTGCTTTTGCTACTTCCCAGTGACCATCGGGCCCCCACTCGGTGATAACGTAAGGCTTGTCCCACCCGAAGGCTCTGAGCATATTGTCTATGCCTATAATTTCTCCGTAAGTATTAATGCCGTAAACATCAATGGCGGGTGCGCGTTCTTTGATCAATTGCACCTCTGCCACATCAAGGCCGGCTGTTACGGTCATGGTTGGATGGTTGGGGTCAACTTCGTGAATCATTTCGGCTATATCGTTAATGGCATCCCAAACCTTAAAATCCGAATAAAATAAATCCGTTTCATTGCCGATTCCCCACATAAGGATAGCAGGATGATCTTTGTACTCTTTAACAACTTCCGTGAAACGTGCGAGTTGAGCTTCTACGGCTCGTGAGTCATCGTAGTCAAAACCTTGGCGTTCGCATCCAACCCAAAGACCGAATAGAACGGTCATTCCTTTCTCGTGGGCTTTGTCTAAAATGGCTATGGCCTCATGAGCTCCCCACGTTCTCACAGAATTAGCTCCGTAAGCTTTCGCTCGATCCATTTCGGTTTGACCGCCCACTCCTTTGATGTAATATGGTTCGCCATCTCTCAATAGTTCCCACTTGCCATCCTTTTCTACCACTTCCACTTTTATGACTTGGGCATAACAGAAATCTGAAAACAAAACGACTAGCGCAAACGCCGCCAATAAAGATTTTAAAACTCTCATTCGGATTTTCTTTTAGGTGTTAATTTACACATCTCAGTAGGTTTTTAGACTTTTAAATGCATAAAAGTTGTGTTAATGATGTAGTGATTATTGGCAAGATGTAGGCTTGATGTAAGAGTCGGGAGTTTTTTAAGCCAAAGAATTATTTAACATTGTGTATTCATCACACCAATTTAGTTCTTGTTGGCAAGAATGGTTGTGTGAGGGAGCAATAACCAATAAAATGTAAGATGCCCAATCACTTCTCTTTTGCGAGATGTACGTTGTTTCTTTTGATTGGTCTTTTTAGCCTTACGGCAAAAGGCCAAGATAGAACTGCCGCCGACTCCTCGGCTTTGGCCAATGAGGCAATAAAAAGTTTTGAGGATCAATTTTTAAAGCAGTCTGCGGGAATTCAATATGACTCTCTGTTTGTCGAAAAGAAACTTCGTGAGCGCCCTCAAAAACTTACTGCTTTCGGCTATTACCGACTCTTTGTTTACCAACGAAATATAACTCAAGCCTACCCGGGATTAGCCCCTTTTGAAAGAGGCTTGTCTGTAGGTGACGGCTACCGAGAGCCGATGTTGTCGCTCTCAGTAGTGGCGCGGCCCAATGGTAAAGCGAGTTTTGGTACGGAATTGTATTTCTTCACGCCCTATGACGGTTCCATTGAAGGCAACGTATTTTCTACCAACTTGGGACTGAACTTTTACGGTAACTTCAGAACACAGCATGGTAATTTCGGCGTACGAGCGGGAGGAATCCATTGGTATAATCTCAGTCCTTTTACGATGGGTGTGTTTCAAATTCTCGATCGCTTTACCATTTTTGACCGTACCCCTTGGGAGGGAGTTTCAAACATGGGCAAATACAAGTCCTATTATGAATCGGGCCTGACGAGCCCGGGAGACCTCAGGTGGAATAATCAGGCTTTCCAAGGATTGATTATAAACGGTGGTCGATTACCCGGTGATTTTGCCTTTGATTTGATGTGGGGGAAAACCCAACCGAACGGGGGCTTGTCCGGAGCGATCAATGATCCGTTTATCGCAAACTTAGGTGAATTGGACCAAGGAAATATTCCAACTTACGGTGGTTTTGCGGGTACAGACCGAACCTTACCATCCATTATACAAGGGGGGAGGGTTAGTAAGAGTTTCGACAACGGGAGACAGACCATCGCCTACAATGGATTTGTAAGCCAAACTGCGATTGACAGTATCGATCAAGATTTAAAGCGACAATATCAGGTTCACACCCTGCAATTAGATCTGAATATTCATGACATCAACATATCGGGTGAACTGGGCGCCGGATCTTATGAAAGCCCGACCTACTCCCAAAAGTGGGGAGAGGCGCTGATGCTGCGTTTTAAAATTCCTAAGAAATACACCATACTCCCACTCGATGTGCAAGCTTATCGCATATCGAAAAACTTCTTCAATGAAAACGGTGAGATTTCGACCAATTCAAATCTGGAAATTCTTGCGGACAGAGGACTTACCGTCAATGCGAACGGTGCAGGGGGGCAATTGGCCTTGGTAAATCAATTGGTGCACAATCGGCAAGGACTCAACGTAAACACCGAACTCCGCCTCGGCGATTTCACCTTGGCCGGTGGTATCGGCTGGTCGGCTGAAATTGACGCCGAAGCTGATGTTCTCAGCTTTGTACACAGAATAAACGGATTGGCACTCTCTCGTATCTACAATCCTTTTCCCGCTGATTTTGTCGGTCCTGTTGTATTTGGTCCTTATCAGAGAAAGTTTTCCTTCTTCCGAGGAGCTACTGAGATTGTTCAAACCACCGATTTAGACCCCGAGACGAATCGAGCACAAAACCGCAAATACTTTAAGGCGGTTGATATTCAAGGTAAATACCGCACGACTCTTTTTGATCGTGAACTTTATCTCTTCTACATTGGATCCTTCAACTCCGCTTCGGCCAATCTTGAAGTGGTTCCCGTCTACAATGAAAACGCCTACCTCTATGTGCAGTACCACGAGGTAGATGCCTACTACGAGATTATTCCCAAGTTTATTGTGACAGGATATTTTGGAATAGAGAATGCCCGAGGCGGATCGCAAACACTATGGAATGATGAAACCCAATTGCCATTGGATCAATTAAACACCGCCATAGGCGTGGGATTCGATTGGCAATTATCTGAAAATTCAGGTCTTTATGTCAGGCATCGCTGGATGAACTTCGAAGACCGCAATTTTCCCGACGATAAGTTTCGTGGAACAGAACTAACCGTAGAACTCAAAACCTTTTTCTAGATGTTAATCATGAATAAGTCCTATATAATTCGGTACTTGATGGTCCTCACCATCTTGTTTGCCTGCGCCTCAGAAGGGCTAGCTCAAGCAGAGGGAGCACTCTCAGATCAGGAAGCTGAAACTTTTCTTAAAGGAGTCAACTTTAATGGCCTTGGTCGGGTTTATTTGCGCCAAACAGATATAGAAGGTGATGTGCTGGAAAATGACTCCTTAACGCCTCGAAGACTTACCGATGGTGAGTTTCTGCTCGACCTCAAAATCAATGCTACTCCCAATAAGAAAACGGAAGTTCAATCGATCCTCCGTTTGAGAAATGAGTTTGGAGGTTTCTTTGGTGCAGGTCAGTCGATAGAAGTACGTGAATTATGGGCAAGAGGTATTATTGCCAATCGTGTAGAGTACCGGGTAGGGGATATGGATATTGAGATGTCTCCTTTTACATTCTACCTGCCTACTGAAGAAGGTGTAATCAATCAACCTTCTGCATTTGAACTGCAAAGAGATGTGATCTATTACGAGCAGTTTTATACCGATGAGCACTCGCGACGGATGCAAGGTGCCAACCTGAACTTCGGATTAAAGTTTGCACAAGTATTAAAGGATGCCGATCTCCGTGGTTTTATTGCACGGGTTAGGGGTACAGACTTTTTGACGATCCCCACTCGCTGGTCTTCGGGAGGGGAATTGAAACTTCGAACTAGAAAATTAGTGGATGCAACCGGAACGAAAGCTGATTTAGGATTCAATATTGCCTATACATTCGACGACCTTAAATCGGGAGATGCCAATTCCGGTATCCGAAACACGGTGTACACATTTGAGTATAATGTGATTGGCTATGAAACCAAGAAGATGGAGTACTCTCTTTTCGGGGAAATGGGTAGAAGTGTGCTGACCTCAAAAAATGACTCAACTACTTTCTTTACAACCGACGACGTTTTTGCTACTGTAAACGCCGGAGCTCGGTTTAAAGAAAAGGACCTTTTCGTTCATGCAGGCTTTTCTGATGTAGGCCCCGATTTTTTTAGTATCGGTGCACAGAGCAAAAGAGTAGATTTCGACGCTGCTAAAACATTTTATAATAGAATAGGGCAGGATCAAGATGTGAGAAATATAACGCTCTTCGACCTTAGCCGCGATGTGGCGATCTACACCTACCAGCTCTCTGATCGGTTGATGACCTACGATCCTCGTTTCTCGAATACCTTTCCATATGGTCCTGCTACTCCAAACCGACGTGGTTTGAATTACGGAGCCGATTATGAGAACTCAAAAGTTCAAGCCAGCTTAAATGGTGCCGTAATGTCCGAAATTCGAGGGCAAGGAACCGAACAGCTTAAAGACTTCTTCTTGGTCCAAGCGAAGGCAAACGTGAACGTGAACAAATTCCTGGAATGGGAAAACAACATCAATGTGACTGTTGGGTACCAATATGAGAGTACGAACAGAGGCGGGATTGAAGTGGAGCAAGTAGACTTAAATTCGAATCTCTTCGAAGCAGGCTTGGAACTTGAGCTTTTTGAAGATTTTGAAGTCTTGTTCGGCGCGAAAATTTTGGATGCGGTTGGAAGTGACTATATCCCGAGAATCGATGAATTCAACGATGTAGTAGACTTCCCCCAAAGAACCGAGTATGATGATACGGAAACACTTCTTGCGGGAGGTGTCAAGTACACGTTTAAAGAGGGAATCTATTTAACGCTGCAGTACCAATCATTTGATGCAACGGGACGCTCTGATTCATTCAGAGACTATACCCTCAATCAAATCTTTGTTTTATATACCATGAAATTTTAAGTAATGGAAACGACTAGGAACAACACAATGAGTAATAAATTTGGATTGAAGAGAATACTGCCACTGGCAATCGCTCTCGTTTTGTTTGCCGCGTGTGATCACGATACAGAACCTGAAACCCCATCTTTGTTTGATCGATTTGCACCACTTGAGCTTTTAGACTCATTACAATCCAGTACTACTGAAGTAGATTTTAGTGCAGGACAAAGCGTTTCTTTCACAGCTCGATTCAATAAGAATATTGACTGGGTAATCACCATTACGGGCCAGCTTAGTGGAGGGGTAAAAACGATTGAGGGTTTCGATCTCATTGTCGACCCCGATAATGCCACTTGGGAAGGCGGAACTACCGATTTGCCTTTGTTCAGAGAAGAACCTTGTATGGTTGTTTTGAGCGTGCCGGAAGAACCTGAATTTGGAGATACACTTATGATAGAGGTTTTGGGTACTCGTGTATACGAAGGAACCTTGGTTACGGACTTTGAGGATAATCCGGGAGCGTGTATCCAATTGGGTGATTTTGAGTTTGAATTGAACAACTCAGGAAGAAGAGATGACATCATCACGGCCGCTCAAGGCGATTTCTTTTACCGTTTAGCAGGAACAGATAATGAAACCGGAGGTCCCACTGATAACTTCTTTGTCGGTCTTGCCCGAATCTTTGCCTGTATCACCGGCGAAACCTACATCCAAGTGCCGACTACCGTACCCGAAAACCTTTACCTTAACCTATTTGTTGAAGGACGTGCAACACCGTACACCAGAGTTGTTTTAGGTTTAATTATCGACTCAAACGATAGCGGTGATTTTGAAGAAGGAGCTGATGCCATACGGTCCTTGGAATTTGATCCGACATATACCGGCTGGCGATTGCAGTCTTTCAATGGTAGTGATTTCGGTGTGACTCAGGAAGAACTGCAAAAAGTTGTGGGGATAGAGCTTGTTCTGATCTCGTTGAATAATTTGCAGCCCTCGCCGAGAGAAGAGGTCGGTTTTGAAACTGATTACGTTATTTTTACTCAAAACAGACCACTTGAGTTATAATTAGTAGGTAAATGGAGAACGTTAAAAAAATAGCATGCATTGGTTTCTTTGGCTTTGCACTTCTCTTGAGTGGCTGTGTAGAGTTTAAAGAAATTACGCTCTACGACGGTGTGAAACCGGCTCCCGAGATGGAAAAACCTGATATGATCAGTAAGGTAGTTGAACCCTTGGTTTACGACGATAACCCTTCTGACATGTGGGGTATTGAAGATGAAATTTGCAAAGAAGCGGAGTACACTTCGGATGTGGTTTATTCAGGAACTCAAGCAATCAAAATTTCATGGGATCGAAATGAGGAAGGATGCATCTTTGCGGGTTTCGGAATCGGCTGGGATGGCTGGGCAGGAAAAGACCTGACTCAGATCATGGATTATGCTGCTTTTCGCTTCTACGTTCGCACTACTGAGGGGCGTGCCTTTGGTTTACCAATCGTGCTCACACTCGAAGACTATAGCGGTGGTATGGGGTTTTGCTATACCGCCAATAAGTATTTTGAAAGAACCTTTATCGATACCGTTTGGCAAAAAATAGAAGTGCCTCTGGCTGATTTCGACTTGGAGACCGAAAACCTGGATATCACAAACGTAAAACAATTGCAGTTTGAACTTCAACAAGCGGGAAGTGTCTACATCGATGATATTGATTTGGTTTTTTATACTCCACCCGAGGTTGAACCGTGGTTGGAAGAAGAAGTTCTTCCCGATCCTTTAGATATGCCTGTTACCATCTTTGACGATGCTTTTATTAACGACAATGGTTGGGGTATGATGGACTACAATTGCCGTACCGTCAAGATTACCGATGAAATGGCTTACAAAGGAAAGAAATCGATCAGTGCCAAGTGGAACGATACAGGCGATTGTGATGTGATGTTTATTGCGGCCAGCTGGAACAAGTGGAATCCCGTTGACTTCACGAAAGGGGATTACGAAGACTTTGCATTTGAATTCTATATCTATAATCGCGGGGAGGCCTCTTCCGACCTCAACTTGAAGTTTGGTTTAACAGATTATAATGGAAACTATATCTCGACGGATGTCAGCGCAAAATATGCGGATACAGACCTATTTAATCAGTCTTGGACTCGAGTTTACATCCCCATTACTGAACTCAGAGGTTTAGCTATAGACTACTCTGATATCAAGCAGCTTGGTTTCAAATTGATTAATTCCGGTGATTTGCTGATTGACGAAATCAGAATGGTTCGCAGATTAGAGAATTAAAACAGTGATGATACCAAGTTTTTCCGAGAATTAAGGCATCACTGATCGGCTTTCATCAACCTGCCCAAGCCGCAAGACTCGCTATAGATCAGGTAAATTCCTTCTTTC
>JGI12048J13642_10195980_pt1 | contig 10751 bp, 8 predicted proteins | sample ElkSlonscriptome_16_FD_13642 | JGI IMG/M metagenome (IMG submission 13642) | reverse complement strand
CGCGGCTCGTCCACGCGACCCGCTGGAATCGTGATGATCGCTTCGAGGCGGCCGATGCGACGTATCGGATTGGCAACCATTTCCTTGGTGACGCTTACCGTTGTTCCCGACAAATCGACATCATGTCGCTCGGAAACAAGGCCCATGATCGTCAACAAACAACTGCCCAATGCGGTTGCCACCAAATCGGTGGGCGAGAAACTCGATCCTTTGCCGCCATTGTCGACAGGTGCATCGGTGTGCAGTTCGACGCCACTCGGCCCGTGGACCGCATCGACGCGAAGACTACCATGGTAAGTGGCTTGGATTTTGACTGACATTCGTCGAAAGCTCCGTTATAGAAAAATGGTGGTTTGTCCCCTATGTTACTCTATCCCGGAAAGAAAGGCATCCGCATCATGAACAGAATCCTCGACCTCGTTTCGCCACAACAGCTTGCGCGTATCGCATCGCTACAAATTTTAGCTCGGCAGACGGTCGAAGGCTATTTTTCTGGACGCCATCGCTCGCCTCAGAGAGGCGTCAGCGTCGAATTCAAAGAACATCGCCCCTACGTCCGTGGGGACGAACTGAAAGACGTGGATTGGAAAGCGTTCGCGAAAAGCGACCGGCTCTACATCCGCCAACATGAACAGGAAACCAATCTTCGTTGTACCTTACTAATCGATCGTAGCGGTTCGATGATGTACGGGGGGGATCGCAGTCGCCTGGAATCGAAAGACCGATACGTCCAGGGATTGGCAGCATCGTTAGCGTATCTGATGCTATCTCAGCAAGATTCTGTTGGTGCGATCACGTTCGACCACATCGTTCGAGCAAACATTCCGCCACGCAACCGTCCCTCTCATCTGCAGGCCGTTTTGAGTGCTCTATGCAGCCCGATCGATGGAGCGGAAACGGATCTCGGTGCTGCCATTTCGAGCATGGTGCCTAAACTAAAACGCCGAGGAATTGTCGTGTTGGTTTCCGATTGCATGGGCGATCTCGAATCGCTCGGGCGTGCTGTGGCACAAATCCGCTCTCAGCAACATGAAGTCGTCTGCTTTCGTGTTCTCGATCCCGATGAAGTTGATTTCCCATTTCATGGAAACGTCCAATTCCAAGATCTCGAACGGCAAACCGACGATGTCAAGCTTGATCCCGACATGATTCGCAGTACCTACTTGAAGCGGTTCGACGATCATGCAGCCGAGATTCGGGAATTGTGTCAAAGAAATCGCGTTGACTTGATCACAATCCAAACCGATCAGCCACTCGATCATGCGCTGCATTACTACGTTTCGACCCGCCGACAGCGATAGTGTGCTCTTTGTCCTATTGATAAACGCGTACGTAATCGACTTGCATCTGACAGGGGAACTCGGTGGTTGCGTCGGGTGATCCAAGGAAGTTGCCGCCCACTGCAACAGTTAAGAGCAAATGAAATTCTTGATCGAATGGTGCCGGAAAGTCGGCACCGGATGTGCTCCATTTGGTTTGAGTTTGGTAGCGTTTGCCATCGATCAGCCAATCGATTTTCCCAGGCTTCCAAACAATTGAAAACACGTGAAAGTCATCCGCAAAGCTTCCTTCTTCGAGTTTGTACTGATCGCCCGAGTAGGCATTTCGTGGCCAGTTGTCACCGTAGTGCAGGGTCCCCAGGACGATATTGGGTTCTTGCCCTTTCATTTCCATGATATCGATCTCGCCGCTCGCCGCCCAACCACCGTACTTTTCGTCGGTCGGCAGCATCCAGATTGCGGACCAGATTCTCAACTCATACCATCGCGTCTCGCTCATTGTTCGATGGTTGCTTCGAACGTCCCACGCAACATGCTTTTATTGGGTAGACAAACGTAAATCTTTCCCGGGAGCGTTCCATTGCTGGTCTGGCCGAATTCGAGACGCATTGCATACTCGTCCATGAACATCTCCGTTTTGCTGTTGTTGCCTGTATTGAATCGTTGGTGTACGTGCGGTGAACCGAAGCCCGTCGCCGGTGTGATATCGAACGATTTGCCTGCGACGCTTTCGCCTTCGTCAAGAAACAGGAAAACAATCAACGCATTTGCATCGAATTGGTCCTTTTGATCCTGCAAATGCAGAATTCGGTTTTCGAACCTCGCTTCGGCGATCGTGATTAATTCGCCTGCGAACACACCGCTGGCGGGCGTCTGCGGAATTTCAACGTTTGACAAATCCATTGACCATCCTTCCGGTGCGGGGCCATCCGGAATGTCGTAGGACGGTTCGGAATCCATTGTCATTTCGACCGTGTCCTGCTGTCCATCTGCCATGTCGAAATTCATTGGAGTATCCGACTCTTCGGCGTTTTGAGAAAACGAGATACTCGGCGGTATCATCGCTGCCAAAGGCCTCAGTGCGTCGTCGAATTCCGTTTGGGTCTCCGCTGCTAACAACGAATCGAGCAAGCCCTTAGCGGTTGCCGTCATCATCCCGGCCATCATCTGCGTTTGCTGTGCCTGCTCCGATGCTAACGTTTGCTTTTCTTGCATCTCTTTTTCAAAACTGCCGGACTCCAGCTTTTCCTCTAATTCCTTCCATGCGTCGAAAACGCTTTTGAACACCCATCGGCCGGAGACCAAAACCATTTCGGTTTGTTGTGACATCCCGGAGACGTCCTCTTCGGCAGTCGCGGGACGGACGACGGCGTGAGTCTCATCGACCATTTCAACCGTCAAATCGTGAAAGATCGAATCGACTTTTTCTGCGGGTAACGTCGTCAAGAGCACGCTTAAATGAGCACCAATTCGTGGTCCATGCGTGTCGATGATTTCTTTGATCGATCGCTCTTGTAAGTCAACGGAGAAACCAAGATCCGCCAATTCGTAGACGATACCCACAACCGGGTCATAACCTTGATTCACGGCAGTGGCGAACTCGGTCGGAATCTGCTGCATCCATTCTGATCCCAGTACAAATTGCTTCTTAGTCACTAAGACTTCCACGAACTTGAACACCAATGGTTCGAATTGATCTTTCGTTTGTGATTGCTGATCGACAAACGGGTTCACCGCGTTGCGAAGGCGTGGGTTGTTGAAGGTGTCTCGCATCTCTTGCGGCATCATGTACCAGAACACTTCGGGATGTCCGGCTTTGACCTGCTTCTCTACAAAATCAATCGTTTCCTTGACCGACAAGTTGTCTGGAAACTCTTGCATCGGAGCGGTCGCGGGAACTTGAGGTGGTGCAAAGCCGAGAGATCGGCTACTGGCCGACGTTGACGGTTTGTTTGCGGCATCATTTTGAGGAGTGTCCCCTTTTCCAGCCATCATCTGCTGGTAAAGCGATTTCGCTTGGGCTCGACTTTCTGGGCTCAGCTTTGCAATTGGAACCGAAACACGACTGCCGTCCTGCTTGACCAACACGATGTTCTTGCCTTCGACCCCCGTGAACTTAGCATCCACGGAAAACTTTCCGGTCAAGTCGGTCCAAGTCTCGGCCGTAGCGGGTGGGGTAGAGAGGATCGCATTCAATGAGAATGAAACGAAAAACGCAGCATAGATAGGGAACCGGAACATAGCAGGCCTCTTTCAGTTAAGCGGGTGGGATTCTAGCGATGCACCACCCAATATAACAAATTTCCGAACTCATTATTGTCGTATCAATTTTGACCTACGCTGGGTCTGGGGTGCTCCATATTCGGATTTACTCCTCTGGCCGTAAGCATCATTTTTTTTGGTGTTTGTTTGCAATGTCTTCACCCTTCCCGAACAGAGTTTGGGGAGGGTCGAACGCGGCTCCGAATCCGCCGTTCGGGAGGGGGGGCAAGTGACGGGGGAAGAGGTTAGCGGCGACGACGGAACAAACATGCTGCTGATCCACTTAGGCTTAGGATTGCTAAGCTCGAAGGTTCGGGGACGGCTTGCACCGTTAAGTTGTCGATTGCGAAATAGCTGGGGGTGTTCATCCCATAGTTGCCATTGTCGTTCGAAGCAAGGTTGAAATGCAAACTCGATGCGCCCGCAAGCGGGGTTAAATCCAAAAGGGTCCAGGCGTCGATGATGTAGTCATCGACGGAGCGATAATCGGCTAGATAAAACTCGATTTCGTTCGACAAAACTTCGTCATTGGCGTTGATGCCAAACACCGAAAGTTTGAAGAAATCCGCGTTGCCGAATGCCGTCGCTGGACCACCACCATTTTCCATTGTCAAAGCAGCGTACGTCGTATTGGTGATAAACGCGGAAGTCGCTTGTACGTTTTGCGGCAGATAGATGCTGGGCAAACCGCGGAGATGTGCCAAATTATTGCGGTCGAATGCCTCGTTCCCACTGAAGTTTTCAATCAGGTCATGGTAGCCGGAAGCCACGCCGTAGTTCGATGACCCGTTTGCGCCCGTACCGGCAACCGCGCTGAACTGGTTGGTGAATTCTCCAGTCGTCGTATCGGTTCGATTGGATACAGCGAAGCCACCCCAACTGCTATATAAGTCCTCAAAACGGTTTGAGAAACGAGCTCCTTGAACATCGATGACACCCGTAAACTGTGTGCCCCCAAACGGCCCAGGGCTTTCAACGGCTCCCGGAACGGGACCTCGAAAGTAGCCATCGCTTCCCAGGGTATAGCTTTCGAAATCGATGACCGTTGCGGCCTGAACACTTGAAGGTCGCATCGACAAGATGGTCGACACGACAACGAAACAGCACAAAACACGAATCATGTTTGGTCTTTCTTAAAGGTAGGGTGTTAACATCGTAAAGTTAAAAGTCGGCAACGATTTCGCCGCCACGCCGCGACAACAATGCCGCGAAAGTTTTGAGATCAATCTCATCCGTGACCGTGCGGACCGATCCATCGACCATCAGGAACAGCGAACCACCGACGTGATAGCTATGGAACTCTTGCCCGAAGTCACAGAAGTTTCCTTCGCGACTGCTGAGACCTGGCGAACACGATATCCAATCCGTTCCAGGAACAACTTGAGCACTGATCGGAGCACTTTGGTCGAACAAGTTCTTGTGGCCGATCCAGATCGAGTGCAGCCCTTCGGGGGCTTCGCCGACGATGATCGTGTGCGAAGTCCCGTCAAGGATGGCATTGATCCCCAGTTGGCCATCTTTTCCAAACAATAAAACGCCGCGACCGACGCCATCATTGATTCCGATATCGGAATAGTTATTCGGGCAATTTTTCAGCGGTGCACAGCGTAGTCCCTGTTCGCCATAATTCCCACCGTAATCCGTTCGCCCAAAAAGGACGGACGAGGTAACGTTGTCACCGTTGGGACGAAGCAACGTCGACTTTGGTGCAGAGGGGCAAAGGTAAGTGGGTACAATTTCGGCACCCGCTTCGTGGTTGGCCGGATCGAGATAAGACACGTCCATATCAATTTTTTCATAGATCCCTGGCTGCTCGATGAAAGGCAACAAAGACGTTCCCCAGCTCGGTCTCCAATGTTTCTTGATGAAGGCGTTCGTGGTACTCGCCGCCCCCGCCCCGCCAACCGGAAACTTCCGATACGCGGCATGGTAGTTGTGAAACCCAAGCCCCATTTGTTTGAGATTATTGGAGCATTGGATTCGACGGGCCGCTTCGCGCGCCGCTTGAACGGCCGGTAGGAGTAATCCAACCAGTACGCCGATGATCGCAATCACGACGAGCAACTCGACAAGCGTGAACGCTGGTTTCCGTTTGAGATTAATGTTGTCGGGATTATGAGATAGGTTCATCATCAATCCGGCTCATGGAAAGCCGCGACAATTCAGCCACAACTTGCGGTGGGTTCCGTAAAGAAACATTCGTCAAAAACAAAAGTGTTTTCGCAATGTCCGCCCCAATCCGAGAGAGCACAAAGACATCTGTTTCGTGGTAGGTCTTCTGACTCACTGCCAATCCACCATCACAGCCTTCTCGCTCTGGTCACCCGAGCAATGGCTCTTCATTTAAGAAGGAAAGTGGAGCTGATTGTGTTGAAGATTCTCTAAGCAATCACGGCAGTTCACAGCGGCTGGACCGTCCCGGAATTTCACCGGAGTTCCCTGTTCACTCGCTTCGAAGCATCAAAGCGAGTCACCACGAACAAGTGCAAGTCTAGCCGCAGGAGGATTGCCGTCAAGGGCCGAACTTCTCCTAATTTTCATCCCCTCATCGCGTTGATCGATCTCCTATTGGCCACACTAGCCAAAATCGTGCCGATCAGCGAATATGAATTGAATGGAATCGCAACGACAAAATCGCCACTGTCGCAGCCCGTTCGAATTCTTCGATCGCCGCACCTGTATGGAAGCGAGGCTGGTGCTCGAATCCGCCGGAATCGCTTCACACGCTTACCACCAACATGGCCAGTGGTGGCTGGCGGTCGCGGCCGAAAGCGAATTGGCTGCGGTCGCAGAACTGAACGCTTATGAGCTAGAAAAAGCCGAATCGCCGACGGCCAATAGGCGGAAGCGAACCGAGTTGTTCGGCGGTGCGATGGCTGGCGTTTTCGCCTATGCGGCGATCCTCACATCGTTCTTTCTCCTTGCAGACGTTTCCGCCTATCAGATCCCTTGGTCGGTCATCGGCCAAATGCAAGCGGACCAGGTCGTCCGAGGCCAATGGTGGCGATGCGTGACCGCATTGACGCTGCATGTCGACGGCACGCACTTGGTATCGAATCTGGGATTCGGAGCGGTCTTTGGACTGTTGGCAGGACGAATTCTTGGCGGTGGCGTCGCCTGGCTGACGATCGTTTTGGCGGGTACGCTCGGCAACGCGATCAACGCGTTGGTGCGAGACGCCGACCATGTTTCGATCGGAGCCTCGACCGCGGTCTTTGCCGCCTTGGGGATCATGGTCGCCCATGCGCTGCGGCCTCCGACGCATGACCGTTCCTCCGCAGCCTCGGAGAAGTGGGCAAAACGATGGAGCCCGCTGATCGGAGGCGTTTTGCTGTTGGCGATGCTCGGGATCGGTGGCGAGCGAACCGACGTGGTTGCTCATGTGACTGGCTTCCTTTCCGGCGTCCTGATCGGATGGTTCGGTTGCCGATTACCGAACCGAGTTCTGGCCAGTCCAACGATCCAGTGGTGTGCATCCATCGCAGCGATTGCACTGATTGCCCTGGCATGGAGCCTGAGCATCATCACTTCGCCCGTCGAGCGGTAACGGACAGCGTAGCGGTGGACAAGTTCGCTTGCCGTAAGATCGAGTAGGTAATTGCGTTTGATCGGAAACGTGGTATGCTGTATTGTTGGCCTGTGCGAAACAACTAGGAAGTTGGCTTGCCTAAAATCCGCGTATTGCGAATTGAAGCTTGCCGTTCGCCAATCGCAGTTCGCTTTCGCCGAAGACTCTCTTCTGCGGACATGCTGCATCAGGTCTTTCGATTGCCAAAGGAGGCAGTCATGGTGCATGGTTTTGCCAAGACACCGCGATATGTCTTGAAGGATGGTTCGCGTATCACGCGTCCGATCGTTTCGCCATCCTCTAGCGACGCGAAACATACCGTCATCTTTGCATTTTCCGATAAGCCAGAGTACGACACGTTTCTCCGTGCTAGTTTGGATGCGTTGACTCCCTATCCTCTTGTAAAGGGATATTTGCGAAATCAACTGATTTTGGATGATGAATGGTTACACTTGCTCGTTCTCGATGCCTCGGGTCCGCAGCAAGAGGTACTGGATGCAACGACATTCAAGGACGTTTTGGAAGCTTTTCAAACGGACTCGAATTCGGTCAACGTGACGTATCAACTCATCCTTGACGTCGCCTCAAAAGGTTACCGAATTGAGAAGCTCAAGAATGCGACAACCGAAAAGGTCGTTTCATGAACTCGGAAACGCTTTTGCTTCAACCTCGCGATATTCGGTCATCATGCGGCGAGGTAGAAGTGATTGGTGTGTTCAATCCGGCCGTTGCGATCGTTGAGGACGAAGTTTACATGCTTGCTCGCGTCGCCGAGCGTCCTGCGGAGGGGCATACCGGGTGGACGCCACTTCCTCGCTGGTCTCTGACCGCCACGACGGAAGTTGACTGGATTCGCAATGATGATTTGATCCAGGTGGATGCTCGCGTCGTTGCACTGAGGAATAACGGCAACCTGCGTTTAACGTCTGTTTCTCACTTGCAGTTGTTTCGTCAATCACGTCTTGTGCCTAAGTCCGAATCCGCCACACAAGCCGCCGGATCTTTAACAAGATCCACTACCGAAGCTTGGGAATTCGTCGCTTCGATCTTTCCCGAAGGTCGATGGGAAGAATACGGCATCGAAGATCCACGTGTGACCAAGATCGATGGCATCTACTGGATCACCTATGTTGCGGTTTCTCGATCAGGTGCGGCAACGGCACTCATGTCATCGACGGACCTAATCACATTCCATCGCCACGGCATCCTTTTTCCAAGCGAGAACAAAGATGTCGTGTTGTTTCCTGCTTTGATTGCGGATGACTTCGTTGCCCTGCATCGTCCCAATCCGCACTCTCACTTTAGTCCCCCACAGATTTGGCTCGCCCGCTCGCCCGACATGATTCACTGGGGCCGTCACGAATTCGTTCTCGGTGGCGTGCAACCTTGGGAAGGCGATCGGGTGGGAAGTGGAACTCCACCGATTCTTTGCGAGGAAGGTTGGCTGACACTCTACCACGGCAGCACACGTTCGAGCACATCTGGCACGGTGGGACACTACTGTGCGGGCGCTCTATTGCTCGATCGTGATCAGCCCAACCGCGTGTTAGCTCGGTCGACCGAACCGCTCATGCAACCGACCGCCCACTTTGAAACAAGCGGGTTCGTTCCCAATGTTGTTTTTCCGACTTCGCTGTTGTGCCGGGATGATGAACTGCAAGTCTTTTACGGAGCAGCAGACACCTGCGTCGCATCGACTCAGCTATCGAAACAATCCGTATTGAACTCGCTAACCCGACCAAATCAAGGCAAACGAAAACCATGACCACACCTGCTCTATTAAAGATTGCCTTTATTGGTGACTACTTGCCTCGCAAATGTGGCATCGCAACGTTTACCAGTGACCTGCGGATCGCGGTCGCCAAAGAGTCTCATGCTGAATGCATCGTTGTCACGATGGATGATGTCGCAGGTGGATACGCTTATGAAAACGAAGTTCAATTTCAAGTCGCAGACCAAGAGTTGGATGAGTACCGGGCTGCAGCCGACTTTTTGAATTTCAGCAACGTCGATGTCGTCTCGTTGCAACATGAATTTGGTATCTACGGCGGACCATGTGGTAGCCATATTCTTGCGCTCCTGCAAGACCTGCGAATGCCGATCGTAACGACCCTGCACACGGTTCTGTCGGAGCCCAGTCAAACACAACGTGCTGTGATGATGCAGCTTGTTCGATTGTCGTCACGCCTGGTCGTGATGACCGAACGTAGTCGACAAACTCTGCTAAACGTTTACTCGGTCTCCAGTGACCAAGTCGACTTGATCGTTCACGGAATTCCCGATGCTCCCGACACGGACCAACGAGTCCTGAAAGAGCAATTTAGTGTGGAAGACAAATGCGTCGCATTAACCTTCGGTTTGCTTTCTCCTGGAAAAGGCATCGAGCATGTTTTGCAAGCGATTCCAGAGATTGTTGCCAAGTTTCCAAACTTCATCTACATCGTGCTCGGAGCGACGCATCCAAGTTTAATTCGTGAACAGGGTGAGCGTTATCGAATCAGCTTGGAGCGGATGGCCAAGGAGTTGGGCGTGCCAAGACATGTGAGCTTTTACAACCGCTTCGTTGAACTGGAAGAATTGACGGAGTTCATTGGAGCCGCCGATCTTTACATCACGCCCTATTTAAACGCTCAGCAGGCGGTCTCGGGGACGTTAGCCTATGCGTTCGGTTGTGGACAAGCCGTGATCTCCACACCGTATTGGCACGCTGAAGAATTGCTTGCCGATGGACGCGGCGTCCTGGTCCCATTCGCCGATTCATCTGCGATTGCTCGCGAAGTGATCGCGTTGCTCGGGGACGACGACCGGCGTTTGGCGATGCGAGCCCAGGCCTATGAACTCGGGCGCAGCATGACTTGGGATCATGTTGCGAAGTTGTATGTCGAGGCGTTCAATCGTGCACGGGATCAACGCAGTGCATCGCCGAAACCATTGGCAGTTCGCACGCTTGACGAGCAACCGTTGGCGCTGCCGCAAATGCAACTCGATCATCTGCAACACCTCAGCGATTCGACTGGCATTATCCAGCACGCGATCTATTCGATTCCCGATCACGCTCACGGCTACTGCACCGATGACAACGCCAGGGCACTGATCTTGACAGTCTTGTTGGAAGAGCAAGGCAAGGACACAGCCGACGTCCATTCGCTATCCTCCCGCTACGCGGCCTTCCTCAACAACGCATTCAATCGAGAGACGGGGCGATTTCGCAATTTCTTAGGTTTTGATCGGCAGTGGCTCGAAGACGATGGCTCCGACGATTCGCAGGGCCGCGCCTTGTGGGCGTTGGGGACATGCATCGGGCGTTCACGACGTGCTGGGCTAGCAGCGTGGGCTCGCGAATTGTTTCAACTTGCGCTTCCGACTTGCGAGCAGACAACATCGCCCAGAACGTGGGCGCTTGCGATCATGGGAATTCAAGAGTATTTGAGTCGTTACAGCGGTGATCGTGCTGCCGCAACGATGAGTGGGCAACTCGCCAATCGATTGGCCGATATGTACGAAGCGACCGCAACGGATGATTGGCCCTGGTTTGAGAATATTGCAACCTATAACAACGCCAAACTGTCTCAGTCGTTGATCATGCACGGACGTTGGTCGGATGATCAGCGCGCATTGGAGATTGGGATGAAGTCACTGCG
>JGI12048J13642_10638856_pt1 | contig 10752 bp, 10 predicted proteins | sample ElkSlonscriptome_16_FD_13642 | JGI IMG/M metagenome (IMG submission 13642) | reverse complement strand
TTTTGTACCTATTAAACCTGGCATTTTCTGCGATTATTACTCTATCAAACTTTAATTTCTACTTCTACACCGCTTGGCAACTCAAGACGCATCAAAGCATCTACCGTTTTAGAGCTAGAGCTGTAGATATCAAGCAAACGCTTGTATGCACACAGTTCAAATTGCTCTCGCGATTTTTTATTTACGTGCGGAGAACGTAAAACCGTATAAATACGCTTATGTGTTGGAAGTGGAATGGGTCCACTTACTACTGCGCCGGTTGTTTTCACCGTCTTAACGATCTTCTCAGCTGATTTATCAACCAGATTGTGATCGTATGATTTTAACTTGATGCGAATTTTTTGACTCATCGTTATGAATGCTGCTTGTTACGCTTCTACTTTTCCTTTAACTTTTGCAATTACTTCCTCGGCAATGTTCTTTGGAGCTTCTGCGAAGTGAGAAAATTCCATCGTACTGGTTGCACGGCCGGATGTAATTGTTCTTAATTGAGTTACATAACCAAACATTTCCGCTAGTGGAACTTTGGCTTTTACAACTTTTGATCCGCTTCGGTCACCCATTCCTTCCATCACACCGCGACGGCGGTTAAGGTCACCTACAACGTCTCCCATATTCTCTTCCGGAGTTAAAACCTCCAGCTTCATGATTGGCTCAAGAAGCACTGGGCTCGCCTTTGGAAGAGCAGTACGATAAGCTAGCTTTGAAGCGAGCTCAAATGATAATTGATCAGAGTCAACAGCATGGAATGAACCATCCTTCAAAGTCACTTTAAGTGAGTCAACAGGATATCCTGCTAAAACACCATTCTCCATCGCATCTTTAAATCCTTTCTCTACGGAAGGAATAAATTCTCTCGGTACGTTACCACCTTTGATTTCATTCTCGAAAATCAAACCTGGCTCTTCCGGATCTCCCGGTTCTATTGTAACCACGATATCGGCAAACTTACCACGACCACCGGTTTGTTTCTTGTAAATCTCTCTGTGATTTACTGTTCCGGTAATAGCTTCTTTGTAAGTTACCTGTGGTGCACCCTGGTTAACTTCTACTTTAAACTCTCTTCTCAGACGGTCGCAAATGATATCCAGGTGAAGCTCACCCATACCACTAATTACAGTCTGTCCTGTGTCTTCGTCTGTTTTAACCTGGAATGTTGGATCTTCTTCGGCAAGTTTACCAAGAGCAACACCAAGTTTATCAAGATCTGCTTGCGTTTTAGGCTCAATTGCCAATCCGATTACAGGATCTGGGAAATCCATTGATTCCAGAACGATAGGATGCTTTTCATTGCAAAGCGTATCACCGGTCTTAATGTCTTTAAATCCTACAAGTGCTCCGATATCTCCAGCTCCAAGTGTATCAATTTGATTTTGCTTGTTGGAGTGCATCTGGAAAATTCTTGAAATACGCTCTCTTTTGGAAGTTCGCGTGTTCAGAACATATGTTCCAGACTCAAGAGTTCCCGAGTAGGCTCTTGTAAAGCAAAGACGACCTACGAAAGGATCAGTAGCAATCTTAAATGCCAGACCAGCAAATGGCTCATCAAAACTTGGCTTACGTCTCTCTGCTTCGCCCGTATCAGGATTGGTTCCATCTACAGCTTCAACGTCCAACGGCGATGGAAGAATCTCCATTACCATATCTAGCATAGCTTGCACACCTTTATTCTTAAAGGCAGATCCACACATCATGGGAACAACTTTTCCTGCGATGCATGCTTCGCGAAGTGCGTCAAGGATTTCTCGCTCAGTAAGCGATTCTGAATCCTCAAAATATTTTTCCATCAAGGTGTCATCAAACTCTGCAACAGCCTCGAGTAATTTCTCTCTGTGTTCTTTGGCATCGTCAAGAAGCTCAGCTGGGATATCAACTTCGCTAAAAGTCATACCCATATCGTCTTCATTCCAAACAATACCACGGAAGTTGATAAGGTCTACAACGCCTTTAAAATTATCTTCAGCTCCGATTGGAATTTGAAGGGGTAATGCGTGGCTTCCGAGCATGTCTTTAACCTGCTGACAAACATTCAGAAAGTCAGCACCCTGACGGTCCATCTTATTTACAAACCCAATTCTTGGAACATTGTAGTTATTAGCCAGGCGCCAGTTTGTTTCAGACTGTGGTTCAACACCATCAACAGCACTGAAAAGGAATACCAAACCATCAAGAACTCTCAACGATCGGTTTACTTCAACTGTAAAGTCAACGTGACCCGGAGTATCAATAATGTTAACGTGATAATCTGTTCCTCTGTAAGGCCAGTTTAGGGTAGTAGCAGCAGAAGTAATGGTAATACCTCTTTCCTGCTCCTGCTCCATCCAGTCCATCGTTGCCGCACCATCGTGTACCTCACCGATTTTATGACTCACACCACCGTAATACAGAATACGCTCAGTCGTCGTAGTCTTACCCGCATCAATGTGGGCAGCGATTCCGATGTTTCTGGTGAATTTTAAATCTCTTTTAGCCATTTCTAATTTTTTACTAGTCTCTTATAATTTTCTTTAGAATCTAAAATGAGAGAAAGCCCTGTTTGCTTCAGCCATTCTGTGCGTTTCTTCTTTCTTCTTAAAAGCAGCACCTTCTTCTTTCGAAGCAGCCAAGATTTCATTGGCAAGTCTTTGGCTCATGGTCTTTTCATTTCTCTTTCTTGAAAAACGAATTAACCACTGCATAGCCATAGCTTGCTTTCTATTTTCGCGAACGGGTTGTGGAATCTGGAAAGTAGCTCCCCCTACTCTTCTGCTTCTTACTTCAACAGCCGGAGTAATATTGCCAAGGGCTTTCTTCCAAACATCAATTCCTGAATCTTCACTTTTGTCATCAACGATTGCAATTGCATCGTAGAATATATTGTAAGCCAGGTTTTTCTTACCCGACTCCATCATGTTATTTACAAACTTCGTTACCAATACCTCGTTAAATTTCGGGTCTGGTAGCGTAATGCGTTTTTTGGCTGTCTTTCTTCTCATGACTTAACCTTATTTCTTTGGGCGTTTAGTACCGTATTTAGACCTTCTCTGCGTTCTACCATCAACACCAGCCGTATCAAGTGCACCTCTTACAATGTGGTAACGTACACCTGGAAGATCTTTTACTCTTCCACCACGTACCAATACAATACTGTGCTCTTGTAAGTTGTGACCTTCTCCACCTATATATGCATTGACTTCTTTTCCATTGGTCAAACGTACCCTTGCAACTTTTCTCATCGCCGAATTCGGCTTCTTAGGTGTTGTTGTGTACACACGGACACATACGCCACGTCTTTGCGGACATGATGCAAGTGCGGCAGACTTACTGGTTTTAACCTTAGTAGTCCTTCCTTTGCGTACTAATTGTGATATTGTTGGCATAGTCTAAATTTGCTCTAATTCAGTTTTTTAAACGCGCTTTTTGGCCCAACTTCCTTAAATTGGGGGTGCAAATGTACGAGAATAAATGAATAAAACAACAGGTGATTTCAATAAATTTGAAGGCTTCGCAAACAATTTAATTTAGCTACTGCCAGCTACCAATTTTAAAGGGCTTTTGGATTTTGCAACTGTTCATATTTGAGCACCAATTTGGGTAGAATAGAATTCGGATTTCCATTAGTTTTGTCGCAATGAATTATCTCGATGAATTAAATCCCGCACAAAAAGCTGCAGTTGAACACACCGATGGGCCTTCCATGGTGATTGCCGGAGCCGGTTCGGGAAAAACCAGAGTTCTTACCTATAGAATAGCACACCTTATTAATAAAGGTGTTGATCCCTTCAATATTTTATCACTCACATTTACCAATAAAGCCGCTCGCGAAATGAAAGAGCGGATTGGGCTATTAATAGGTGGTACCGAAGCGCGCAATATTTGGATGGGGACCTTCCACAGCATTTTCGCACGAATTCTCAGAGTGGAAGCGGAAAAACTCAATTACCCTTCTAACTTTTCCATATACGATACCCAGGATAGTAAGAACCTGATCAAGACCATCGTTAAAGAAATGGCTCTGGACGATAAACTCTATAAAACGGGCTTCGTTCAAAGTAGAATATCCGGAGCTAAAAATAATCTGGTCTCTCCAAAAGCTTACCGCGAGAATGTGGAGATAATGAGTGATGATGAAGTGAGTGGCAGAGGGAAACTCTTTGAGATATATGCCGAATACAACCGAAGGCTTTTTAAGGCATCGGCCATGGATTTTGACGACTTGCTTTATAAGACAAATGTGCTGCTTCGCGATTTTCCCGAGACTCTGCACAAATACCAACATAAATTTCACTACCTGCTGGTAGACGAGTATCAGGATACCAACTTCAGTCAATACCTTATCGTAAAGAAGCTCGCTGCCCTGAATGAAAATCTCTGTGTGGTGGGTGATGATGCTCAAAGTATTTACGGTTTTAGAGGAGCCAACATTCAGAATATTCTCGATTTCAAAAAAGACTACCCCGATTATAAGCTTTTCAAGCTGGAGCAGAATTACCGATCAACCAAAACCATTGTAGCTGCAGCGAATTCTATTATTGGTAAAAACCGCGATCAGATCAAAAAGAAGGTCTGGACGGATAATGACACAGGTGAGATTATTAAAGTTCACAGAGCCCTAAGCGATAATGAAGAAGGAAACTATGTAGCGAACGATATCTTTTCAGAGAAGAATAATAATCAACTTGCCAACAGTTCCTTCGCCATATTGTATAGAACCAACTCGCAGAGTCGTTCTATGGAGGAAGCCTTGCGGAAACTGAATATTCCCTACAGAATTTATGGCGGACTTTCTTTCTATCAGCGTAAAGAAATAAAAGATTTACTCGGCTATTTCCGGCTCACCGCAAACCCCAATGACGAAGAATCGTTTAAAAGAGTAATTAACTACCCTACCAGAGGCATCGGGAAAACAACGCTTGAGAAAGTGAATATTAAAGCTCGTGAGTTGGGAATCAGCCCCTGGAGAGTAATTACAGAAGAATTGCATCAATTACCCGTAAACGGAGGTGTGAAGAAACGCCTGAGCGACTTTTCTACCATGATTCAAAGCTTTCGTGCTGATTTGGAAAAGGTTGAAGCTTTTACACTGGCTGAGACTATTGCAAAATCTACAGGTTTGCTCCGTGAGCTTTACGCCGACAAAACCCCTGAAGGATTGAGTCGCTTTGAGAATATCCAGGAGCTTTTGAACGGTATCAAGGAATTTACGGAAAGTGATAGGCCAGAGTTTGATGGAGAGAAACCCACACTTAGCGACTTTCTTTTAGATGTTGCTCTTCTGACCGATGCCGATCAGGACGACGACGATAAGAATAAGGTGAGCCTGATGACCATTCACGCGGCTAAGGGACTGGAGTTTCCCTATGTATATGTAGTGGGCCTGGAAGAAAACTTATTTCCTTCACAACTCTCCTTGAGCGAGCGAAGCGAACTAGAAGAAGAGCGTCGACTTTTTTACGTAGCTCTGACGCGCGCCGAGAAAAAGGCTACCCTTACCTATGCATTAACCCGTTATCGCTACGGACAACTTAACCATTCGGAGCCCAGCCGCTTTTTGGATGAAATTGACCCGGATTTTGTGGATATGCCTGAAACGCTTGAACCCTATGAAGAGCGCGATACGGGGTTTGGTGAAAATTCCTGGTCGGGCTTTGGCGGCTCTGGAAGAACCCAACACAAAACGTACAAGAAACCTGCCGGAACTAAAAGCACCCAAAAAAGCAAGCCCGAGCAGAAAAAGCCACCAGTCCCAAAAAATTTAAAACGCGTAAGTGCGACGAGCAATATTAAGGGAGGCACTGTTGAGCCCGGTTCGGTTGTAGCCGGCACACAAGTGGAACACGAAAAATTTGGAAAGGGCAAGGTATTGAATGTGGAAGGGCAAATACCCAATGAAAAAGCCACGGTGTTTTTTCCGTCTGTAGGTCAGAAGCAACTCTTACTTAAGTTCGCGAAACTGAAGGTGTTGAACTAATTGAAAAATGTGAAATAATACGAGTTCAGCAATAACTGAGCTGCTGCGACCCTATTCCTACCCAAACTTTTGTTCCGGGTTTCATAATTGTTGCCAATTGTAGTCAACCTATATCAGGGAGGTCAGCTTCCGACTTCCAGCTTGTCGAAGTGCAGTGGATACCCCGATTTCTTTCGGAGCGGCTTGGGGCTTGCAGCTTCACTACTCAAACAAATCTCTCACCTTCTGAAAGAAATTCTTCTCCCCATGTTCTTCATGCGGCTGGAAGTTTTCACTTTCTCTCATTGACTCAAGGGTCTGACGCTCTTCTTTTGAAAGCTCTTTTGGCGTCCATACATTGATATTCACCATCATATCGCCTTTGCCATACCCTTGAATGCTTGGAAGTCCTTTTCCTCTGAGACGAACAATCTTTCCACTTTGTGTTCCAGCCGGAATATTAATCTTAGCCTTTCCTTCTACCAGTGGCACTTCGGCTGAAGCACCCAAAGTTGCGTCTATAAAGCTTACATAAAGATCAAAGTGTAAATCCTTGCCATTGCGCTTAATCGTAGGGTGTTCTTCTTCCTGGATTACAACGAGTAGATCTCCATTTACGCCACCCATAGGTGCGGCATTCCCTTTTCCACTGACATTTAGCTGCATGCCTTCTTCCACACCTGCAGGAATATCTATGCTGATTACTTCTTCCTTGCGCTTCAATCCGTTTTCGTCTGCTCCGGGCGGTACCTTGTCTATGGTTTTACCTGAACCGTGACAACTCGGGCAACTTGATGCAGTTTGCATTTGACCGAGAATGGTGTTGGTTACACGTCTTACCTGTCCGCTTCCATGACACGTTTTACACTGGCTAAACGTGGCACCTTCAGCTTGAATAAGTTTATTAACCTTTACCTTTTTGGTGGTACCATTAAGTACTTCGGCCAGGGTAAGTTTTACCTTTATTCTGAGATTAGAACCTTTTCTCATCCTTCGGGCTCCACCCCCAAAGCCGCCGCCTCCGCCGAATCCGCCACCAAAGGCCGATCCGAAGATATCTCCAAATTGCGAGAATATGTCGTCCATATTCATGCCGCCACCGCCGCCAAATCCGCCAGCACCACGCAGGCCATCGTGCCCGAATTGATCGTATCGCTGTCGTTTTTGCGGATCGCTCAGTACTTCGTAAGCTTCGGCCGCTTCTTTGAACTTGTGTTCAGCTTCGCTATCGTCAGGATTCTTATCGGGATGGTATTTTAAGGCCATTTTCCGATAAGCCTTCTTCATTTCAGGTTGACTTGCCGAGCGCGATACGCCCAATACTTCGTAATAATCTCTTTTCGCCATAAATCTACTGTCCTACAATTACTTTGGCATATCGCAATACCTTGTCATGAAAGAAATACCCTTTTTCTGCAACATCAACCACCTTGCCTTTCAAATCATCACTTGGTGCGGGAATATTGGTAATAGCCTCGTGATATTCTGTGTCAAATTCGTCTCCCTGGCTTTCCATGGGTTTTAAGCCCTGTTGCTCAAGGTTGTGCTTTAGCTTGTGATGTATCAGCTTAAAGCCTTCCTTCACATTATCAATATCGTTGTTTTCTTCGTTAGCTGCTATCGCTCGATCGAAATCATCCAGAGTGGGCAAAAGGTCTTTTACGATATTGCCACCGGCCGTTTGCATCACTTCCAGTTTTTCTTTCGCAGTACGGCGTCTGAAGTTTTCAAACTCTGAATACATCCGCAGGTACTTGTCGTTCAAACTGTCATATTTCTCCTGCAATTCCGTCAGAGGATCTTTCTCTTCTTTCTCGGCAGAAGGTTCTTTCTCAGTTTGCTCTACGTCCTGAACATCTTCCTGTTCCTGTTTTGTTTCCTGCTCTTCGGCTTGATTGTCAAGCTCATCAGATTGCTCTTTTATATTAGAATGATCTGTCATTAGTCCTTATTTTCATGGGCCATTGGTCAAATAGCAGACCAAACCCTATTAAGTGCCAATTCGGCATAAAAAGGCGCAAAAATAAAAATCCCCATTTCAAATTGAAATGAGGATCTTGAGTATTTTAAACTTGCTTCTTACAGGCTTTTCACCAATTCATCCAGAGCGAGATGCAAATTTCGCCCACGTAGATTCTTGGCCAGTATTTTTCCTTCAGCGTCAATAAGAATACTATGTGGAATACTTCGAACTCCGTAAATCGAAGCGGGTTTGGAAGCCCATCCGCCAAGGTCGCTCACGTGGTATTTCCAGTCGAGGTTATCTTGCTCAATGGCATTCACCCATCTATCCTTGCTCTTATCAAGACTCACGCTATAAATTTCGAAGCCCTTTGCATCTTTAAATTTGGCTTTTTGATATTTTTCATAAGCATTTACCACATTGGGGTTTTCTCGTCTGCACGGGCCACACCAGGAAGCCCAGAAATCCAACAAAACTACTTTGCCCCGAAGATCTGATAGCTTCAAAACTTTTCCATCCGGGTCTTCAAAAGCCAGCTCGGGAGCCATATCTCCAACATTTGTTCCTACCTGAATCTTTTCTTTCGTTGGCTCTGTCGTGGTATTCGCACTATTATCAGGCAACACAAATGCTGCAGTCAGTGCGCCTGCTAAAATGAGTATTGAAACTATTTTCAGTGTTTTCATAATATTTTATTCTGATGGACTTTTACTTACAAATAAAGTACCAAGTTACAAATAGCCCTTCGCTAAAGCAATGCCTAAACCCCGACTCAATCCTTCTTAAAGTCGGTTTGTAAGCTAGGCTACTCTTTCAATCTTCGCTCCGAGTGCCTGAAGGCGGGTATCTATATTTTGATAACCCCGGTCAATCTGTTCAATATTGTGAATGGTACTCTTTCCTTCTGCGCTGAGGGCTGCAATAAGAAGCGATACACCAGCCCGAATATCAGGAGATGTCATAGATATACCCCTCAAATTCACCTGCCTGTCAAGACCGATAACGGTAGCTCTATGCGGATCGCAAAGAATAATTTGAGCTCCCATGTCAATGAGCTTATCTACGAAGAATAGCCTGCTTTCAAACATCTTCTGATGAATGAGAACTGAGCCCTTGGCCTGGGTAGCTACCACAAGAACGATACTCAATAAATCAGGTGTAAACCCGGGCCAGGGATGATCCGAAATATTCATGATTGACCCATCTATATAACTCTCAATTTCATAGTGCTCCTGAGCGGGTATATAAATATCGTCGCCACGTCTTTCCAACTTAATTCCCAGGCGCTTAAAAGTGGCTGGAATAATACCCAACTTCTCGTATTGTACGTCTTTTATGGTAAGTTCCGACTGTGTCATAGCAGCCATACCAATAAAGCTTCCTATCTCTATCATATCGGGAAGTACGCGGTGTTTACATCCACCTAAATATTCAACTCCTTCAATTTCAATACGATTTGAGCCCGCTCCTGATATTTTTCCACCCATCCTGTTCAGCATTTCGCAAAGCTGTTGGATGTATGGCTCGCAGGCCGCGTTGTAAATGGTGGTTTTGCCTTTCGCCATGGAAGCAGCCATGATAATGTTGGCCGTACCGGTTACAGATGGTTCATCCAGGTGCATATAAGTACCGTGGAGGTTTGAGGCTTCAACCTGGTAAAAATTATCTCCGGGATCGTAGGTGAACTCTGCACCCAAATTCTGGAACCCTATGAAGTGCGTATCCAGTCTTCTTCTTCCTATTTTATCTCCTCCGGGTTTTGGAATGTAACCCTTGCCAAAACGCGCCAATAAGGGCCCAACTATCATGATGGATCCTCTCAGGCCACTACCCTTTTTCTTAAACGTATCCGTATGAAGGTATTCAATGTCAATTTCTTTGGCAGTGAATGCATATTTCTCTTTACCGAGCTTTTCAACTTCTACACCCAAATCCTTTAGCAAGTCTATGAGCTTATTGACATCCACGATATCGGGAACATTATCTATTTCTACCCGCTCAGGAGTTAAAAGTACAGCACAGAGAATTTGGAGCACTTCGTTCTTAGCACCCTGGGGTATAATCTCTCCGCTTAGTCTATTACCCCCTTCAATTTCGAATACTCCCATTATTTAGTTTCGTTTCTTGCGTGAACCTCTGGATCCTCCTTTGCGCTTGCGCGATCGATTACCTCCTGACTTCTTATTCACTCCCATCTTATTCATCACTTCACGCGTAGGGGCCAGTTCTTCTTCAGGATTTTCTACAACCAGTTTTCCACCTGATAATTTTTTCAGATCACTGGCTATAGCTTCGTCCTTAACAGAACTTTGATTCCAGACGACAGCAGAGCGCTTCATTAAGTTTGCTACTGCAATTGCAAGTTCGTTGCGTTTTTCTTCGTCTTCTTCTTTTACCACTTCTGAAATAATGTTCTCAATGGTTCTGCCATAATGTCCAAAACGAATTCTGCCTTTTGGATAGTGCACAGGTTTTGGCTTTGTAGTAAAGGTTTCGGGTTCCGGTTTTGGATAAGGAGAATCTACATCGAGCTTAAAGTCTGCCATAAGGTGCAAATGATCCCACAGCTTGTGGTTAAAGTCTTCGATGTCTCGTAGATGGGGAAAGAGATTTCCCATTGTTTTGATGATGGCTCTTGCACATCTGTTTCGCTCTTCGCGATCTTCGATACCCATGCAGAAATGCACCATATTGTGAATACTTCTTCCGTATTCTGGAATGGCCAGGTCTGGTCGGGCGCTATTGTAACTTATTTTCATGTGATTTTTCCGGAGAATTTGATTCTGTCTGGAATTCTATAAACGGCTGAAAAGTAAACATTGATATTCGCTGGACGAAATTATTGCTGTTACTTTTTTAA
>JGI12048J13642_10691436_pt1 | contig 10756 bp, 9 predicted proteins | sample ElkSlonscriptome_16_FD_13642 | JGI IMG/M metagenome (IMG submission 13642) | reverse complement strand
GCGATCGAGCTGCGCCTGCAGCTCGTCGCGGCGGGCCAGCAGCTCGCGATTGCGCGGCGCCAGGTCACGGACGATGTTGCGCAGGCCATGGAAGAAACGCTCGGCAGTGATTCCCGTGCCAGGGGCGATCTCCTTGGCGATGAGGTCGTAGAGGGGTTGAGCGATCCGTAGATCGCCAAGGGTGACGCGCTCGCTCATGGGGTCGTCTCCGCAATTGCACGGCGGTGAAAGATGTGGTCAAGGTCAGGGCGCCGCTGCGATTGGCTAGGTGGGCTAGAATGAAATCTCTAAAGGGATAGCATCAGCGGCTGCAATCAAGTCTAGGCGGGCGGCGTCGAAAAACGAAGCGGCTGGCTATCATTCGGTGTAGCAGGAGCGGATCTGCTCCCAGGCCTCCTCGGCGGTCTCGACATAGCTGAAGAGCTCGGCGTCGGGCGGGTCGATCGTGCCCTCCTCGACCAGTGCCTCGAAGTTGATGATGCGACGCCAATAGGTCTCCCCGAAGAGCAGCACCGGAACCGGCTGGACCTTGCGCGTTTGGATTAGGGTGAGCGTCTCGAAGAGTTCATCGAGCGTGCCGTAGCCGCCGGGAAAGGCCACGAGTGCGCGGGCCCGCATCAGGAAATGCATCTTGCGCACGGCGAAGTAGTGGAATTGGAAGCTGAGGTCGGGCGTGACATAGAGGTTCGGCTGCTCCTCACGAGGCAGGACGATGCTCAGCCCGACGCTCTTGCCGCCGACGTCGTCGGCACCGCGGTTCGCCGCCTCCATGACGCCGGGCCCGCCGCCGGTGACGACGACGAACTCGCGGTGCCCGTTGCTCTGTGAAAAGCGCGTGATGATCTGCGCGAGGCGCCGCGCCTCTTCGTAATAACGGGCCTTCTCGACGAGGCGCCGCGCTGCCACGACCCGTTGCGCGAGGACCGGGTCGGCCGGGTGGTCCAGCGCGACCCGCTCTGCGGCCGCGAGGCGTTCGGCGGCGGTTTGCGGCTCGGGGATCCGGGTGCTGCCGAAGATGACCACGGTCGAATCGACCCCCTGCTCCTGTTGGATCAGCTCCGCCTTGAGCAGCTCGAGTTGCAGGCGCAGTGGGCGGAGCTCTGGGCGGAGCAGAAAGTCCGCGTCGGTGTAGGCGAGGCGGTGAGACGGCGACCGGGTCTGCGGGGAAGAGGGGGTCAGATGGGCGACCGTCCCGGCGTCGTCGCGGGCACTGGGGAAGGCGGTCGGGTTGTGGTCTTGCTTGGGCATCTGACTATCCTCCGATGCCGACCCGATGTGGGCACGGCGGCCATGGCGAGGGCGGTGAGGGTACCTTGGGCGGGATCGCGGGGCCTGAGCCGCCGCGGCGAGGAGGATCGGTCATTGGGCTTNGGGGCCCGTGGGCATGGTACCGGGGGCCGGACTCGAACCGGCACGGTGTTGCCACCGTCAGATTTTGAGTCTGATGCGTCTACCAGTTTCGCCACCCCGGCTTGAGCCGATCAGTTTAACCGTTTGCCGGCGAAGCGCAAGCGCCGCGAGAGGGTCCGGCAGCGGCGGGGCGGTTGAGGAAAAGCGGGCGCAGCCCGTTCCCACAAGGCTGGGCGCTGGCGGCTAGCCGCTGGCAGCGCTTTCTAAGATCATGTCCACCTATGCGGCGCTCCGATTTTCATTACGAGCTTCCGGCGGCCCTGATTGCCCAGCGCCCCTTGCCCGCGCGCCGGGCGAGTCGTTTGCTGAGCCTGGAGGGTCCCAGCGGTCGGCGGTGCGATCTGCGCTTCGGCGATCTGCCGCAGCTGCTGCGCGGCGAGGATCTTCTCGTATTCAACGACACGCGGGTCATCCCGGCGCGGCTGTTTGCCCGCAAACCCACCGGCGGGCGCGTCGAGATCCTCATTGAGCGCTTGCTGGGCGGTGAAGAGGCGCTGGCCCACTGCCGCGGGGGCCGGGCACTGCGTCCGCCCGTCGAGCTCGAGCTCGAGGGTGGCGGCAGCTTGCTGGTTCAGGCCCGCGAAGGGGCCTTTTGGCGTGTCCGCGCTGGTGCCGGTAGCCTTGGCGAATTGTTGCAGCGCTGCGGTCACGTGCCTTTGCCGCCCTACATCGTGCGCTCCGACGAGGAAGCGGATCGGCAGCGCTATCAAACCGTCTATGCGCGGCGCGAGGGCGCCGTCGCCGCGCCGACCGCCGGCTTGCACTTCGATCACGAGATGTTGGCGCAGCTCGCCGCGCTGGGTGTTCGCTCCGCGCAGGTAACGCTGCACGTCGGTGCCGGGACCTTTCAGCCGGTGCGGGTTGAGCGCCTCGATGAGCACGTCATGCACGCCGAGTGGCTCGAGGTCGGCGAGCTGACCTGTGCGCGGGTCGAGGCGGCGCGGGCCGCCGGCGGTCGGGTCGTGGCGGTCGGGACGACCAGCGTGCGCAGTCTCGAGACCGCCGCTGCTGCCGACGGCGAGCTGCGACCCTATCGCGGCGATAGCCGGCTGTTCATCCGTCCCGGCTATCGGTTTCGCGTCGTAGACGCGCTGATCACGAACTTCCACTTGCCGGAGTCGACCTTGCTCATGCTGGTCAGCGCCTTCGCCGGCCATGAGCAGGTTATGGCGGCCTATCGCCATGCGGTGGACCTTGGCTATCGCTTCTTCAGCTATGGCGACGCGATGTTCCTGACCCGGCGCGCATAAAAAAAAGGCGCGACGGGAGGCGTCGCGCCTAGCAATACCACCAAAGGAGGATGGAGGAGTGTGCCGTCTCGCCGTTGCGGCGATCCAGCACATTCATAGTTTCTTAAATACCGATATTGCTGTCAAGCCGGGTATTCAGGTTTTTATGATTGGTTTTTCAAATACGGTGATTGAAGCTGGCGTGAGGCTTGGTCCTGCGGCGCTTGGCGCGCCGTCTAGCCGACGCTCCCGACCCCCGAGTCACGCCGAGCCGGTGCGCGCGGCTGGGACGCTCGAGTCATTGGCTGGGTAAGGGACGCCGCAGCCGCCGAGGCCGCAGTAGCCCCCGGGGTTTTTCGCCAGGTATTGCTGGTGGTAGTCCTCCGCGTAGTAAAAGGTTGGCGCCGGACAGATTTCGGTCGTGATTCGGCCGCGACCGCCTTTGGCAAGGGCCTGCTGGTACTGGTCCAGGCTACAGCGTGCGGTCTGCTCTTGCTCGGCGCTGTAGTAATAGACGCCGGAGCGATACTGGGTGCCGACGTCGTTGCCTTGGCGCATCCCTTGCGTCGGGTCATGCGCCTCCCAGAAGGCCTTGAGCAGTTCGCGGTAGGTGATGCGGTCTGGGTCGAACAGGACCCGCACGACCTCGTTGTGCCCTGTCAGTCCTGAGCAGACCTCTTCGTAGGTCGGGTTGGGGGTGTGGCCGCCGGCGTAGCCGACGGCCGTCGTGTAGACGCCCCGCTCCTGCCAGAAGCGGCGCTCGGCGCCCCAGAAGCAACCGAGGCCGAAGAGCGCTTGTTCGAGCTCGGGTGGGAAGGGCGGTTGGATCGGATGGCCGGTGACGAAGTGCCTGTTGGTCACCCGCATCGGCTCCGACCGGCCGGGTAGTGCCTGCGCGGTGCTCGGCATCGTTGTCTTGTTTCGCATCATGAACACGTGTCTTCTCCAGGGCTGGGCGGAATGCTATGGGGACGGCCGGCGGGTTTGCCGACTTCCGTCGCTGCGTCCTTCTCGGCAGAATGAGGGCCCCTCCTGCTGAGCCAAATAGATGACAGCGACGACGATACGGCTCTTGACGATCGATCTCGATGACACCCTGTGGCCATGTGCCCCCGTGATCCGCGCGGCAGAGGACGCCGTTCTCGCTTGGCTCGCGGCGGTGGCGCCACGCCTGGCCGCCGCCCACGACCACGAGAGCCTGCGCCGCCATCGCCGGGCCTTGATGGCGCGCCATCCGCACCTGGCCCACGATCTATCCTGGGTTCGGCGCGCGGCACTGGCCGAACTGCTCGACGAATTCGGTTATCCCGCAGACCTGGCCAACGACGGCATGGTCGTGTTCAGCGAGTACCGTAACAGGGTGGAGCCCTACGAGGATGTGGCTCCGGCCCTACACGCCTTGGCCATGCAGTACCGCCTGGTTTCGATGACGAACGGCAATGCCGATGTTGCCCGCAGCCCGCTCGTCGGCCTTTTCCACCATTCCCTGACCGCGGCCGAGGCCGGGGCCGCTAAGCCGCACCCGGCGATCTTCCGCCGGGCGCTCGAGTGGGCGGGGGTGCGAGCGGAGGAGGCGCTACACGTCGGCGACGATCCAGAGCTGGACGTGGCTGCGGCGCGGCGCTGCGGAATGGCCGCCGTCTGGGTCAACCGCGGCCATCGGGCCTGGCCGGCGGCGCTGGAGCCGCCGGCGCTGACCGTCACGGATCTGCATCAGCTCAGGCATTGGCTCGCGAGGGGGAAGGGTGCGCTTTGAGCTCCTGGCGCGCGACGGTGCCGCGCGCCGCGCCCGCCTGACCTTCCCCAGGGGCGTCGTCGAGACGCCGGCCTTCATGCCGGTCGGGACCTATGGCACGGTCAAGGCGATGACGCCCGAGGAGCTCGCTGGCCTCGGCGCCCAGATCGTCCTCGGCAATACCTTCCACCTGATGCTGCGTCCCGGCACGGACGTCATCCAGTGCTGCGGCGGATTACACGGTTTCATGCATTGGCCCGGCCCGATCTTGACCGATTCGGGCGGCTTCCAGGTCTTTAGCCTCGGGGCCCTGCGGCGTATCAGCGAGGAGGGCGTGCGCTTCCGTTCGCCGATCGATGGCAGCCCGGTGTTTCTCGGGCCCGAGGAGTCGATGGCGGTGCAGCGGGCGCTCGGCTCCGATATCGTTATGATCTTCGACGACTGTACGCCCTATCCGGCCGAGTCGCGCCAGGTGCGCGCATCGATGGAGCTGTCGCTGCGCTGGGCGGCACGCAGCAAGGCGGCGCACGGCGACAGCCCCGCGGCGCTGTTCGGCATCGTGCAGGGTGGGATGTTCGAGGCGTTGCGTGCGGCATCGCTCGAGGGCCTGCAGGAGATCGGTTTCGATGGCTATGCCGTCGGCGGCCTGTCGGTCGGCGAGCCCGCGGCCGATCGGCGGCGCGTCCTCGACTTCCTTGCCGAACGCCTCCCCGCCGAGCGGCCCCGCTATCTGATGGGGGTGGGGACGCCGGCCGATATCGTCGCGGCGGTGCAGCGCGGCATCGACATGTTCGATTGCGTGCTGCCGACGCGCAACGCCCGCAACGGCCATCTCTTCACGCACCAGGGGGTCGTGCGCATCCGCAACGCTCGCCACAAGGACGATCCCGGCCCCCTCGACCCGCTCTGCGACTGCTACACCTGTCGCCACTACAGCCGCGCCTACTTGCACCACCTCGACCGGTGCCACGAGATCCTTGGCGCGCGGCTGAACAGCCTGCACAACCTCTATTATTACCAAGGCTTGATGCGCGGGTTGCGAGATGCGATCGCGGCGGGCTCCCTGGCGCGCTTCGCGGCGGATTTTCACGCCCTTGCCGGGGCGCCTTGATCACGCACGCGCCTCGATCTGAGCGGGACTCGGCGCACCGCCCCCTTGGATTGATGGCGTCCCCTGCACCCGCTGCTCGGTCCAATGACGGCCGCAATTCCGACCCGCACGCGCATGCCGAGACATCCACCTCCTTCAACTTTGGCCGGCCTGTGTCATAATGAGCCGCTGATTTTGACCGCTTCGTACGGGCCAGTCGGGGACGATGCTGCGGCCCGATCGTCGATTTAGAACAACACCCTGAGGAGCCTCCATGAGCTTTTTCATCTCTGACGCGTGGGCGCAGCAGGCGCAGGCCGGCGGTGCCGCGGATCTCTTGCTGAGCCTGGCCTTCCCGATCGGGCTGCTGGCCATCCTCTACTTCCTGATGATCCGGCCGCAGATCAAGCGCCAGAAGGACCACAACAAGATGATCGCGGCGCTCAACAAGGGTGACGAAGTGGTGACCGTCGGCGGCATCGCCGGCCGTATCGTAGAACTCGGCGACAACTTCGCGCAGGTTGAGGTCGCCGACGGGGTGCAAGTGAAGCTACGTCGCCAAGCCGTCGAGGCGGTCCTGCCGAAAGGCTCGATGAAGGATATGTAACAGGGCATCGATACAATTCTTGAGGTGCCGGGCGGTGACCGGCCGCCGTCGCGGTCACTGCCTGCCCGGGCCTGCCTCGCCGCTGGACCCTAGCCGACCGGGTCAAGCTCGCGCTCCGCACAGTCGACACCCTCGCCAAGGGAATCCCGATGAATCAATACCCGCTGTGGAAGAATCTGTTGATTCTGGGCGTCATTTTGTTCGGCGTCCTCTACGCGTTGCCGAATCTCTTCTCGCAGGATCCCTCGATCGAGATCTCGGCGGCACGCGGCAACGAGGTCACTGCGACGACGCCCGCGGAGATCCGCTCGGTGCTCGAGAACGCCGATATCCCGCACAAGGCGATCGAGCCGCGCGTCGAGGACAAATTGTTGGTGCGCTTTCCCTCGTCCGGGGATCAGCTGCGCGGCCAGGAGGCGATCCAGGCGAGCCTCGGCGATCGCTACAACAGTGCGATGACCCTGGTTGCGGACCTGCCCGGCTGGCTGCAGGCGATCAACGCCCAGCCGATGTACCTCGGCCTCGACCTGCGCGGCGGCGTGCAGGTCCTGATCGACGTCGACATGGAGGCCGCCGTCGAGCAGGCCCTGGAGAACTTCGCCGGCGACATCCGCACCCAACTGCGCCGCGACAAGGTGCGCTATCTGACCGTCCAGCACAACGCCGAGCGCATTACGGTCCGCTTTGGCAACGAGGAGGCGCTGGAGGCCGGCCGCGAGTCCGTCTCGGACGAGTTCCGCGAGCTCGAGTTGGAGAGCGCTCGAGAGGGTCGTGACTTCAACCTCTATGCCCGCCTTGCGCCGGCCGATGAGGAGCAGATCCGCACCTTTGCCCTGCAGCAGAACATCACGACGCTGCGCAACCGGGTCAACGCCCTCGGCGTCGCCGAGCCGATCATTCAACGCCAGGGCGATCGGCGCATCGTCGTGCAACTGCCCGGGGCGCAGGATCCGGCGCGCCTCAAAGAGATGCTCGGCGCCACGGCAACGCTCGAGTATCGCCTTGCGGACACCCAGGGTAGCGTCGAGGACGCCGTCGAGGGGCGGGTGCCGATCGGCAGCCGGCTTTACTACGACCGCGAGGGGCGGCCAGTGCTGCTCAAACGCAGCGTGATCGTTACCGGCGACCAGATCACCAATGCCTCCTCGGGCTTCGATCAGCGCAGCAGCCAGCCAGCCGTGTTCGTCAACCTCGATAGCCGCGGCGCCCGGCGCATGCGCGAGGTCACGACCGAGAACGTCGGCAAGCCGATGGCGGTCGTCTTCATCGAGAACCGCACGGTCACCGATATCGTCGACGGGGAGCCGGTCAAGCGTCAGGTTCGCACCGAGGAGGTGATCAGCATCGCCAACATCCGCGAGCCCTTCGGCCGGCGCTTCCAGACCACCGGCCTGGACAGCTCCGAGGAGGCCCACAACCTGGCCCTCTTTTTGCGCGCCGGCGCGTTGGCCGCACCGATCCAGATCGTCGAGGAGCGCACCGTCGGCCCGAGCCTGGGACAGGAGAACATCGACAAAGGTTTCAAATCGGTCGTTTACGGATTGGTGTTGGTTCTGATTTTCATGACCGTCTACTACCGGATCTTCGGGGTGGTCGCCAACGTCGTGCTGTTGACCAACCTGGTGCTGATCGTCGCCATCCTGTCGCTGCTCCAGGCGACGCTGACCCTGCCCGGCATCGCCGGCATCGTTCTGACGATGGGTATGGCGGTCGACGCCAATGTGCTGATCTTTGAGCGCATCCGCGAGGAGATCCGCAACGGCAACTCGCCGCAGGCGAGCATCCACTCGGGCTATCAGAAGGCGCTCTCGACCATCATCGACGCCAACATCACGACGCTGATCGCCGCCGTGATCCTGTTCAGCTTCGGTACCGGTCCGGTCAAGGGCTTCGCCGTGACCCTCTCGGTCGGGATCTTCACGTCCCTGTTCACCGCGATCCTTGGTAGTCGGGCCCTGGTCAATCTGATCTACGGTGGCCGGCGGCTCAGCAAGCTGGCGATCTGACGGAGGACACGGCGATGGCACACATGCAACTCCTCAAGACGCTCTCGATCGACTTCATGGGTTGGCGGCGCCCGGCCGTCATCGCCTCGGCCATCGTGAGTCTGCTGTTCATCGGGTCGATGGTCATTCAAGGCTTCAACTTCGGGCTCGATTTCACCGGTGGCACGATCATCGAAGTCGGCTACGAGCGCCCGGCCGAGCTCAGCGAGATTCGTGACGCCCTCGATGAAGGCGGCTTCTCCGGCGCGATCGTCCAGCACTTCGGCTCGCAGCGCGACGTCATCATTCGGCTGCCGCTGAAGGAGGGACAGGAGGCGAGCGCGCAGCTCAGCAACATGGTCTTCCAGGCCCTGAATGCGACGAGCGAGGGCGAGATCGATCTGCGCCGCGCCGAGTTCGTCGGGCCCCAGGTCGGTGAGGAGCTGCGCGAGGATGGGGGACTTGCCACGCTGTTCGCGCTCATCGGCATCCTGATCTATGTCGCGGTGCGATTCGAATGGCGGTTCGCCGTCGGCGCGGTCGTCGCGACGATACACGATGTGATCTTTACGATCGGCGTCTTTTCGCTGTTGCAGATCGAGTTCAACCTGTCGGTTCTGGCCGCCGTCCTGGCGGTGATCGGCTATTCGGTGAACGACACGGTCGTCATCTACGATCGCGTGCGCGAGAACTTCCGGCGCATGCGCAAGGGCACGGTCATCGATATCGTCAACCGCTCGATCAACGAGACGCTCTCGCGCACGATCATTACCGGCGGTACGACCCTGCTGGTCGTATTCGCCCTCTACATCTTCGGTGGCGAGGTGTTGAAGGGCTTCTCGTTGGCCCTGATCATCGGCATCATCATCGGGACCTACTCGAGTATCTACGTCGCGACGGCTGCCGTCGTCTGGCTGGGCATCAGTAAGACCGATCTGATCCCGCCGCCGAAGGAGAAGACCGAGGCAGAAGTTCGCCCCTAAGGCGTATCTGCTAAGCCGGCATCCCAATGAAGGGAATCAGCGCAGTGGCGGCCAGGGATGGTCGCGCCCTGTTCCGGCTCTGAAGCGCCGTCGCTCCACGTGCCGGAACGAGCTTGTTGCTCCGGCGCGAGCCCTTCCACCCCCAAGGATCGTTGAGCGCGTGATGGCCCACCGAACTGCTCGCCTTGCATCGCTGACCCCGCCGCTGTTCGCCCTCGGCTTCCGGCCGTTCTTCCTGGTCGCCGCGGTGGCGGCCTTCGCCGGTATGAGCGGATGGCTTGCGATGCTCGAAGGCTGGTTGGCGCCGCCGCCCTACTACGGCGTCAATGCCTGGCACGCCCACCTGATGCTGTTCGGCTACACCGCTGCGGTGATCGCTGGCTTCCTGCTGACGGCCGTGCGCAACTGGACCGGGTTCGAGACGCCGCGCGGTTGGTGGTTGGCCGGCCTCGTCGGGCTGTGGCTGGCGGCCCGTGTCTCCCCCTTCCTGCCCCTGCCGGGCGGGCTGATTGCCGTTGTCGACCTCGCCTTCTTTCCGACGCTGGCGCTGGCGCTCGTGCGCCCGCTCTGGCAGGGCGCGAATCGCGCCAACCGGGTCTTTCTGCTGCTGCTTGCGGGCATGGCGGTGGCATCCGCCCTCGTCCACCTGGACCTGCTCGGCGTCTCGTCCGGCCTGGCATCCCGCGGTCACCGGTTGATGCTCGACCTGACGATCCTGACCCTGTTGCTCGTCGCGGGGCGCGTCATGCCCTTCTTCACCGAGAGCGCGATCGCTGGCGCGCGCCCCCGGAGCTTGCCGATCGTCGAACGGGCGACCTTCGCCCTCGCGACACTGGTGGTCGTCGCCGATCTGGTGACCGGGCCGGGTTCGCCCTGGGCTGGGGCTGTGGCCCTGTTGCTGGCGATCGTCCAGGTCTTCCGCCTCTGGCTCTGGTACCAAAATGGCGTCTGGCGGCTGCCGATCCTCTGGGTCCTCTACACTGGTTATGTCTGGCTGATCGCGGGCTTGATGCTCAACGGGCTCGCGGCCCTTGGCCTGGTGCCGGCCATCGCCGTCTTGCACAGCCTGACGGTCGGCGCCGTCGGTGTCTTCACGCTTGGCATGATGGCGCGGGTTGCCCTCGGCCATACCGGTCGGGCGATGCAGGCGGCTGCGCCGACCGTGTTGGCCTTCGTGCTCGTCAACCTGGCCGCCTTGGTGCGGGTCGCGCTGCCGCTGATCGACCCGTCCCGCTACAGCCAATGGCTCGTCGTATCCGGTCTGTTTTGGCTTGCCGGCTTCGCCGCCTTCCTGTGGGTGTACACCCCGATCCTGATCGCCCCCCGGGCCGACGGACGGCCCGGCTGACCTGACAGCAGCCCGGGATACTGACGAAGATGGACGACTTCGCGAGTGCAACCATTGTGGCGTTGATCGGGATTCTAGTGGTCTCGGTCCTGACCCTGTGGCTGCTGCGCCGTCTGGCTCGGCGCCATGTTGCGGTTGCGAATCGATCCGATCTTTGGCGGGGACGCGATTACCACTGCCCAGCCTGTGCCACGCCAATGGTCGCGGGCTGGGTCATGCTCGGCAAGGGGGCCATTTGGTCACCCCGCAGCAAAGGGGCGCCCGGGACCTTCGCGCACATTGGCCAGGCGCTGGAGAACACGATCAGCCTCTCGATGCGCCCGGCGGCGAATATGGCCTGGCATTGCCCCCATTGCCGCCTTCTGCTGG
>JGI12048J13642_10112115_pt1 | contig 10760 bp, 12 predicted proteins | sample ElkSlonscriptome_16_FD_13642 | JGI IMG/M metagenome (IMG submission 13642) | reverse complement strand
GGCGCATAATCTTCGATGATGCCCTGGGTACCTCTCTGTGTATGAAAGAGTCCGATAACCGCAAGCAATGCCGCGGCCACCGCGTGCAGCGGCGAGGAGAAAAATGCGCTCGCGACCACGTAATCAGCGCCGGCCAGCGACGCTCCCGCCCACAACAGCCATAAGCTCAGCGGAATCAGGAGGACCGCAGCGATGCGCTGCTGCAGCCAGTCTTTCGCACCGGCGCTCACGAGGCCACCCAGAGGGTTGTACCCCAGAGGGCCAGGGTTGCAATAACCGTGATCACACCGGTCGAGCGGATTTGGGGTTTTTCCAGAAAACGTCCGGAGTCCCACAGGAGGTGACGGATACCGGCAACCAGGTGATAGCAGATCACCAGCGCGCTCAGCCAGGCAATCACTGTACCCGGCCAGCTGCTCATGAATGCCTGCATGGCGTTGAAGCTGTTTGGCCCCAGCGCCAGCATCAGTACCCACAGACACGCCAGGGGCGTCATCAGCAGGGCAAAGAAAATCCCGCTCATGCGAAAAGCGAGAGACAGCACCGTCGGAAACTCAAAACGGTAATAGCTGCCCAGCATATAAGGAGATCTGGGTCGTTGTTTGGATTGATTACTCATTGTCGTGCCTGCTTGGCCGCGTTAACCCGGACGATGGTCCGGAACCTGACTTGCCGGTCCTGAATGCTTGTGGTTCGTGCTGGGCTCAGTTGGTACTGTTTCGTGGTGACCGTCCATGCTGCGATCGGCTCGATCGAGTCAGCTCAGAAATCAATACAACGTCCGGCTTTTTCCCAGTCGCCATAACGGGTCGGATCAGGACCTTTCCGACCACCAATCTCGCGCTGCTTTTTCAACTCCTGACCAGACTGTGACTGACCTGAGGGTTCAGGCCCATCGTGATCATGACCATCGCCCTGCGGGCGACTATCGGAGTTTACGCTGTCTGTGCTGCTCATAGCTGTCGATGCCTTGTATTAGCGCCCCCGCAGAGGTCGTGCAAGCGTACTGAACCCGGGGTTCCGGGGCAACCGCGTAGCGCCCCATGGGGGCAGTTTACCTTAACCCGGAGGGGTATTGATGACTGCCGCGATATCCGGGATTTTTCCCACTATACGGAATGCTGTGTTAGCGTTGCGTCATGATCAGAATTCAATCGCTAACTGTGATTTCCTTCACCGGCAAAGATGCGGGTTCTTTCCTGCACAATCAACTCACCGCAGACATTAAAACCCTGGCACCGGGTGACTGCACGTTCGCGGCGCTGTGTCAGCCCAAAGGACGCGTGATGGCCTTGCTCCTGGTGCACTGTGTGGAAGAGGGTTTCCAAGTCGTGTGCCGCCAGGCGCTGGCCGACCGCCTGGTCACTTACCTGCTGCGATTCCGGTTTCGTGAAAAGCTGGAGATCTCGGTGCAAGACGACCTTGCCGTGGTTGCCCTGGAAAAACAGGACAGCACGGCCGCGGCACTCGCGCCCATCCCGGGCGTCGGGTTTGCCATTGTTGGCAGCGATGCGGCGCCGGCGCCAAATCCACTCGCAGAAGAACACATCGAGGCGATGCACCTGGCCCTGGGCGTGGTCTGGCTCGACGAGGCCACCACGGAACAGTTTCTGCCGCAAATGCTCGGCGAGGACATCATCGGCGCGCTGAACTTTCGCAAAGGCTGCTTTCCTGGACAGGAGGTTATCGCGCGCACCCGTTATCTCGGGAAGCTCAAACGACATCCCTGGACCGGACGCGTAAGCAGTGCAGATTTGCCTGCAATAATGGATAAAGTTGTACTCGGTAACAGCGCAGAGTCCGCCAGTGGCGTGCTCGTCGCCAGGGCGAACGCGGCTGATGGCAGCCAGCAGGTGTTCATCGTGGCGCGTCGAACTGACACGTTCGAGGTGAGCGAGATTGTTGCGGACAATTCGACGTTAAAAGCCAGCGGTGAATGGCTTCTTGCGCCGTCTGAAGTGAAAAACTAAAGCAAAAAAAGCGGAGCAGTACTGCGGCGATTGCTGTCTGCAACGCTATTTTTCGGCCACCAGGTAACAGACCCATCCCGGATCTGCATCACCCACTTCACTGGGCTCGTAGAAACCACTGCCCTCGCCGGTTGCCTCGTCGGTGCCTTCCCAGTAAACCGTCGCCTTACTGAAACCGGCTTCAGTCAATAACTCGCGCAACTCTGGCAGCGTCCACAGGCGCCAGTGGTAGCGAAAAGCATCCTGCATGCGACTGCCATCGGCAAAGTCAAAATGAATGCGGCACTCCATCAGTGAGTTAATCGGGTTGAACGAGGCCTGCTCCCAAACATAGGTGAAGCCATCACATTCACGCTGTTCCTCCAGCACCATCGGTGCCTCATAGCCACCATAGGCATCCAGGAAAAACACTCCGTCATCGACAAGATTGTCATAAACCGACTTGAAATAAGCACCCAGTTGGGCGCGCTCCATCAGCAGGTAGTAGCTGAAGTTCATGGCCAGTACGGCATCGGGCGCGCGTCCGCTGCGCGCGCTGACATCCGCCTGGATCAGCGATATGCGTTCCCGCTCCCGCTCATTCAGGCGGGACAGGTTGTGCGCCCTGCCCCATTCCAGCACATCGCCGTCAAGGTCGACACCAATGGCACGATGCTGGTCACCACGCCGCACCCATTCACAGGCGGTGTTGGCCGTTCCACAGAAATCTTCGCGCAGCAGCTCAAGTGGACGTTGACGTAATTGGCCCCAGGTGTCCTCGATGAAATCAATTTCGGTCACCACGTCCTGCACGGCCAGCTGGTAACAGGCATGCTTGTCGGCGCGCTCCGCCTCGGTGTCAGGAGCTCCGGGCTTTCTAAAAGGCCGCATGGCTAGTTACGCGGCGCGTAGCGGGTTTGGACGTAGTTCTCGATCAGCGCGAGAAAATCCTGGGTCAATTCATCACCACGCAAGGTCGAGTGTTTCTCACCATCAATGAACACCGGCGCCACCGGCGCCTCGCCAGTACCGGGTAGAGAAATACCAATATCGGCATGGCGGCTTTCGCCAGGGCCGTTCACGATGCACCCCATGACCGCCAGGGACAGGTTTTCGGCACCGGGATAGGCGATTTTCCATTCGGGCATTTTTGCGCGCACAAATTCCGTGGTGCTTTGCGCCAACTCCTGGAAAAACTCGCTGGTCGTTCGTCCGCAGCCTGGACAAGCCGTGACCATCGGCGTGAATGCACGAAAGCCCATGCTCTGCAGCAACTCCTGGGCCACCATGACCTCGTCGGTACGGGCCTGCCCTGGCGCCGGCGTCAGCGAAATACGAATGGTGTCACCAATGCCTTCCTGCAATAGAACCGCCAGAGCGGCAGTGGAGCTGACAATCCCTTTGCTGCCCATACCGGCTTCGGTCAGACCCAGGTGCAAGGGATAGTCACAACGCGCGGCCAGGGTTCGGTAAACCGCGATCAGATCCTGTACCACGCTGACCTTGGCAGAGAGCAGGATGCGGTCATGTGCCAGCCCGATATCTTCGGCTGCAGCAGCATTTTCCAGAGCCGAGACCACCAGGGCCTCGCGCATCACATGCTGGGCAGAGGCCGGTTCTGGCAGCGCCGCATTTTGATCCATCATTTTGGCCAGCAGCTTCTGGTCCAGGCTGCCCCAGTTAACCCCGATACGGACCGGCTTGTCGTATTCGATGGCCTGTTCAACGATGGTTGAAAACTGGTCGTCCCGCTTGCGCCCGAAGCCCACATTGCCCGGATTGATGCGGTACTTGGCCAGCAGGCGTGCGCACTCCGGATGTTTCTTCAACAGCGTGTGACCGTTGTAATGAAAGTCGCCCACCAACGGTACGTCACAACCCATCATGGCCATGCGTTCGACAATAGCGGGCACAGCAGCGGCCGCCTTTTCCGTATTGACCGTGATCCGGACCACTTCCGACCCGGCGCGCGCCAGTTCGGCAACCTGCCGGGCGGTAGATTTGACGTCCTCGGTGTCCGTGTTGGTCATGGACTGCACCATGACCGGGTGTTCAGAGCCCACCTTCACCCCCGCGATATCGACACTCGGGGTTACACGACGAGACGACGGTTCACTCATGACTTTTACCCTCATTACCTGATTTCGTTTCGGCCGCAACGGCCTGCCCTTCCTTGCGCGCCATGATGGGCCAGGCTGACGCGAGGTATACCCACATCGACCACAGGGTCAGACCCGCTGCAAGGTACAGTAAAATTTCACCGATAAAATATACCGGGATCACCCACAGCGCATCCTGGTAGAGCAACATGCCAATAGCGACCATCTGGAATATGGTTTTGAGCTTGCCGACATTGGAGACTTTAACCCTGCCCCGCTCACCCATTTCCGCCATCCATTCACGCAAGGCGGAAACCACGATTTCCCGGCCAATGATGACCGCGGCAGCCAGTGCAAACAGCGGCGTGGGATTGCGCTCAATCAGCAGTACCAGGGCGACGGCCACCATCAGCTTGTCCGCCACCGGGTCGAGAAAGGCGCCAAAATCACTTAACTGGTCCCAGCGTCGGGCCAGAAATCCGTCCGCCCAGTCGGTCACCGCAGCGGTAACAAACACCACCACCGCAAGCTCGTTAGACCAGTTGGTAGGCAGGTAAAAACACACCACCAAAACCGGGATTAAGGCAATCCGCAGGAGGGTAAGCAGAATCGGGGCATTAAGCTGCATGAACGGTACTCTGGAGCAATCTGTGCATTATCTCAAACACCCATCAAGTTGCGCCACTGGATTAATGCAAAGCATCAAAAATCTTTTGCGCCAGGCCATGACTCACACCCGGGACGCTGGATAGCTCCTCGACACCTGCCTGGCGGACGCCCTGTATACCCCCAAAGTGACTGAGTAGTGCCTTGCGCCGCCCGGCACCGACGCCGGGAATACCTTCCAGCGGTGAACTCGTGGCCGCTTTTTGCCGCCGGCCCCGATGACCCGTGATGGCAAAACGATGGGCTTCGTCCCGGATCTGCTGAACCAGGTGTGAGGCTGGTGATTCGGGACCCGGGATCAGGCTGCGCGGCGGATCAGCAAATACCCACTCCTCGTGACCGGCGCGCCGTGAAGGGCCCTTGGCCACGCCCATGAGCGGCAAATCCGCGAGACCAAGATCGCCCAGCACCTCGCGCGCCTGGGTCAGCTGCCCTTTGCCACCATCCACGATGACAAGACCCGGCATGGTTGCTCCCTCTTCACTCATACGTTGATAACGCCGCGTCAGAACCTGGCGCATTGCCGCATAGTCATCTCCGGCCGCTATACCCTTCAGATTAAAACGCCGGTAAAGAGATTTAACCGCGCCCTGCTGGTCAAATACGACGCAGGAACCGACCGTCTGGTTGCCGCTGGTATGGGAGATATCGAAACACTCCACCGTTGCCGGTGCCTCCTCCAGCTTGAGCATTTTGCGCAACTCTTCAAACTGGGCGGAGATTCGCGCATCGGAGGCCAGATTCATCTGCAGCGAATGCACGGCATTGCGCCGCGTCAGTTCCAGCCACTGGCGTCGCTCGCCGCGCGGGTTCGGTTGAATCTGCACATTGCGGCCGGCACGTTCGCTGAAAACCTCCGCAAACAGCGCCCGCTGGGGCAAATCATCAGACAGGAGCAGATCGGACGGTGGCATGCGTTCGCGATAGAACTGGCCGAGAAAGGCCTGCATCACCTCGCCGTCGTCATGGCCTGTGGTCTGGGCCGGAAAGTAACTGCGCTGGCCCAGGTTGCGGCCGCCACGAAACGTCATTACCTGAACACAGGTTGTGCCCTGGTCGCGCGCCAGCGCGATGACATCGATGTCGCCGGTACCGTGGGATACAAATTGTTGGGCCTGCATTTTTTTCAGCGTGTTGATCTGGTCACGAAAAGTGGCCGCGTCTTCATAGCGCAGCTCTCCGGAGGCCTCCTCCATGCGCTCGATCAGACGGGTAATGACCTTCTGACTCTCGCCGCCGAGAAACAGCAGTGCATCGTCAACCTGTTGCGCGTAGTCCTCCTTGTCGACCAGGTCGACGCAGGGCGCTGTGCAACGCTTAATCTGGTACTGAAGGCACGGGCGGGAGCGATGCGCAAAGATACTGTCCTCGCAATTGCGCACGCGGAAGGTTTTCTGGATCAGGTTTATGCTTTCGCGCACGGAGCTCGCTGAAGGATAGGGTCCAAGGTAGGTTTTGCCTTTCTCCCGCCTGCCCCGGTGAAAAGCAATGCGCGGGAATTCCTGGTTGGTCGTCATTACAATCCAGGGATAACTCTTGTCATCGCGCAGCAGCACGTTATAACGCGGGCGATGCGCCTTGATCCACTCGTTCTCCAGCAACAGGGCCTCACCCTCGTTGCGGGTCAGGGCTGTTTCTATATTGCGGATCCGCGCAACCATGCGCATGGTGCGCGTGCCCTTGGGGCGCGCATCAAAATAGCTTGCTACACGTTTACGAAGGTTTGCTGCTTTACCGACATACAGCACCGTGCCCGCATCGTCGCGGTAGAGGTAGACACCCGGACCGGTGGGCAGCTTTCGGGCCGCCTTTTTCCCATCAAAAGGCGGTTGAGCAGGCTCCTGTTTGCTCATTGTTCGCCATTGATAATCTGGTCGAGCAAGCCGGCGGTAGCGTCATCCAGCAGATCGCACATATGCTCGAACCCGTCCTGGCCGCCATAGTAGGGATCGGGTACCTCGCGGACGGACTCGAAACCATTGGCGAAATCCATCATCAGGGCCAGCCGGGCGCCGTTACCCGGATCCAGCTCGCGCAGCAGCCGCAGATTGTGCTCGTCCATGGCGATGATCCAGTCAAAGTTTTGAAAATCATCAGCCGAAACGTGCCGCGCCCGCAGCGCACTCAGATCAATACCCCGGCGCAGCGCCGTCTCGGTCGCCCTTGAATCAGGTGGGTCGCCCACGTGATAACCATGCGTGCCCGCTGAGTCCACTTTTAACCGCGTGCTTGCATTCGCCCCGGCAAGGTGATGACGAAAATAACCCTCCGCCGTAGGTGAGCGACAGATATTGCCCATACAGACAAACAGTACGGATGTTGAGTTGCTGGAGTTCATGGTTTTTTGAGCGCGCTATTCCACGGAGCCCTGGACCACCTTGTCGCTATACATTCACAAAGGTGGCCAAATGCTGAGACGCGTCCTTTGGCCTGCACAACACCAACTAATCAGTCGCTTTCTGCGCCGAGCCAAGATGTTCGGCAAGCAGCTCAGCCCAGCCCCTCAGGATGCGATCAGCGGCCGCTGTGTTGGTCACCTTGTTGGCCTGCTCAGCCAAGGCCTCGCGGTCATATTGCGGATCAATGATACGGGCCAGCAGCGTGTTGGTTGTAGAGTCATAAAGCTCCATGTAAAGCGTCATGGAACCTGCGGAACTGACCACGGAAGTCTCCCACCCGCGATTCAGATCCGGTGCGGTGGGGTCGAGGTTGAGAATCGCCGGGCGAACGACCAGCACGTTCTTGCCAGCCTCCGTCACAACCTTGTGGCCCTTGTCGGTCAGGACCTTGGTAAATACCTTCTTGAACTCATTGGCCATCTCGGTCTGCATTGTCTGCATGTCTTTGTTACTGACCTGACCCACAAGACTGATCTCATTCAGGTTGAAATTTCTCTGCCAGTTTTTCGCGAACTGCACATAGGCATCCACCAACCAGACCTCGTCATATTGCTCCAGGCTCGCGCCGGGAAGTGCATAAACCGCTTTGGCCTTGGTATTTTCCTGCAGATGAAGGCCATCTTTGAGAACCTTCGGCAGGGTATCGTCCTTTTTGTCCTTGGCCATCACGGGTGCGCTCAGAAGCAGCGCAACGAACAGGGCCAATGAGAGGTTTCTGTTGGAGCGTTTTGACAACATCATGATGATTCCGATCTCCTGATAGGTTAAAGTTTAAAGCACAAAACTGGCAACTGCGTTGTCGGGAAGCATACAACAGTTGATGGGGTTCGTTCACAGGGCTGAAGTAATGCCCGGACCAGCGTGAAATGATAATAAATCATCGTCTCGAGCGCTGGTTCCGCCTTGCTGTTGATATCGTTAATCCCGGCAAGAGCCCCGGGATATGAAGGGCCACAAGTGCCGCGCAGGGTCATGCCGATGCCCCGAACGCCCCAGGCAGTTAATATGATCCAATCAATGCGCCACCTACCGTAACGAGGAACACCGAATGAAATTCAAAGTTTTCGCAATTCTGGGTTTTGGCATGATCGGCATCGCCCCGGCGATCGCAGACGATGTGCGAAATACCAGACTTCTGCTTTGTGCCAGTGTCGAGGCGCATGTCTGCCTTGAAGCCAGTGAATGCAAGCGGTTTCATACAGAGTCCCTGGAAATTCCACGATTTATCAAGGTCGACACGCAGGCCGGAACGCTGACCACCACTGCAGCGAGTGGAGACAATCGCCAGAGCACAGCGGAGCATGTCACGCGCACCGATGGCCGCGTTATTTTGCAGGGCTTCGAAAAAGGCCGGGCCTATTCGTTTGATATTGAAGAGTTAACCGGGCTGGCCACATTTTCCGCGTCCGAAGTAGGCAGAAGCATCACGGTATTCGGCGCCTGCACACCGGCAGACACAGACCAATAGAGATGACCATCATGAAACGACTGAATATTATTTGCATTGCCGCAGCCCTGGCTGCCTCATCCGCCCAGGCGCAGCAACAGTCGCTGGCAGCAAGCCTGAACGTCCAGGTGTTTCCTGCCAAGGGGCAAAGTGCCAAACAGCAGTCCGAGGACGAGGCCACGTGCTATCAGTGGGGTGTCACCAATACGGGCGTTGATCCTTTCGGTGTGCAAAAACAGCAGCAAGCCACGCAGCAACAGGCACAGCAGGATCAGGAAATGGTCGCGCAAGCCGGTGCCGGTGCGGGCGTGGGCGGCGCGGTTCGCGGCGGAGCCGCCGGTGCCCTGGTGGGCGCTATTGCCGGCGGTGACGCTGGCAAAGCGGCCGTATGGGGCGCAGCCGCCGGCATCGTGCGCAGCCGTCACCGCGTTCGTGAGGAAAGGGCTGAAGCCAGTGCGGATATCTCCTCGAGTGCTGCGCAGTCAGCGCAACTGAGCCAGGAGCAGATTACCAGTTTTAAAAATGCGTTCAGCGCTTGCCTGCAAGGCAAAAACTATATTGCGAAATTCTGAGTAGGGACCGGTTTACCAGGCGGCCTGTATACGTTGCAGGTCGCTGGCGATTGCCTCGGGATTGAAGGGTGAGGTAAAGATCGCATGGATACGGCCCTGCGGGTCAATCAAGGTCAGGGTCGACGAGTGTGCCACCAGGTAGTCCTCTGTTTCAGTCATCTCCGGAACTCTGTAGACCGCACCGGCCGCTTGAGTGATGACATCAAGCTGCTGAAATTCGCCGGTCAGACCCAAAAATTCCGGGTCAAAGTAGGTGACGTATTCCCTGATTCGTTCAGGCGTATCGCGGTCCGGGTCAACGGAGACCAGGTAATAACGATCATCCATGCCATCTTCACCGGCCAGCGCTTGTTTCACCTGCGCCATGACCACCAGTGAACCGGGGCAGATATCCGGACAGTAGGTAAAGCCGAAATACAACAGGGACCAGTGGCCCTTGAAGTCTTCCTCGGTGAAGCGGTCGCCTTGCTCATCCACTAACTCAAAAGCCGGCAGGACCCTGGGTTGATCCAGCACATAACCCTGGCTCTGAGGCTCGACGGGTGTCGGTGCAGTGAAGGCAAGGAATATTCCGGCACCGAAAGCGATCAAGCCCACCAGGGCCATCACCAGGTGTTTCAGCTTCATTGAGTGCGCCCGTCGCGCACCGCAACGGTCAGTTTCAACGGCTTGTTCAGACGAAAAAAGAGTTCGATTTCGACACTTTCACCCGGCTTCATCGGGCTAAATATATCCATTAACATCAGGTGCTTGCCGCCTGGCTCCAGGGAAACGGTTGCGCCTGAAGCGACGTCGAAAGAAGCGACCTGCTCCATGCGCATCATGCCTTGCTCATGACGATGCGTATGCAGCTGAGCCTCCTGGGCAACATTGGTGCTTGCACCCAGCAATACATCATCGGCGCCATTGTTGTGCAAGCTCAGGTACACCGCGGCGGTTTGAGCGCCGGGCGGTGTTGCCCGGACCCAGGCATCACTGACACTTATTTCGGCACGGGCAACGGTCGTCGTCGCCATAAGAAGAATCAGCAGGAAGAAGCGCATGTAAGAAGACTCATTGGCCAATAACGTTGGGATACAAGTGGGTCTGCAACAGGCTTTTTTCAACGCCTGCGCGAGGCTCGTTCGCGCTCCAGGTCATGAGCCGTATCAATGCCGGGTGGTATGTGTTCAAGCGCAACAGCGATACTTATGCTCAAGCCCAATTCCATAAAGCGCAGTTGCTCCAGGCGCTCTGCCTGCTCCAGCGGCGCAGGTGGTGCTCCCGAGAACAGCTTTAATGCGCGATAGCGATAAGCGTACAAACCCAGGTGCCGAAAATAGGGTGTTCCGCTGTGAAGCGCCTGGGTGCTGTCTGCCACGCCCCGGCAATACGGGATGGCCGCACGACTGAAATACAGGGCCCGCCCTGCCCGGTCAAAGACCACCTTGACGATATTCGGGTCATCGATATCGCGAGGGTCCTCAACCGGCCAACACAGCGTCGCCACGTCCGCCGAAGGGTTATCAGCCAGCAGGGATGCGACTTGTTGCAGGCAAACCGCCGGCATGGCAGGTTCGTCCCCTTGCAAATTCACAATGAGCTGTTCGTCGGGCCAGTCCAGCTGCCGGGCAACTTCTGCAATACGA
>JGI12048J13642_10158563_pt1 | contig 10762 bp, 10 predicted proteins | sample ElkSlonscriptome_16_FD_13642 | JGI IMG/M metagenome (IMG submission 13642) | reverse complement strand
AGCGGAAGCAGCGCCATCGGCAGCAGCGAGGTGACGGGAATCGGCACCGGTTCGGTCAACCACCATATCGCGCACCAGGCCGTGACCGCCGCGGTCGCGGCTGCGGCAAAAGTCATGCCCCAGGCAGTAATTCCCAGCCACAGCAGGATCGCAGCGACCGCAGGGCCCAGCCAGAGAAAGGCGAATTCGAGTCGGGAATGTCGGCCTGCGGTCATAACGCGGTTCGGCTTCTTTGAATGACATCGAAGCGTAGCCGATCGGGCCGGAAGAAACCAGATGAACGCCGGAACACGCGCATTGTGACCATTAACATGGCTTCGCTTCGCGGTCCCGGCAATCGTGCCGCGCAAGCGGCGTTCCGGACGCAACGACGATCGTTTTCGGCCATCGGGAAGACCGCGCGCCTTGCCCGCGGCGCTTGTGCGACGGCTGAGTGTTACCTAATTAGCCGCATGGCCCACTAGTGTACCCCGTCGTTAATCCTGTAACTTTCAGCGAGTCGGAAAGCGCTTAGCTGCAAGGCAGGGCTTGCCGGGAATGCTTCGCCTTTCCAAGAGGCCTAACGCCGCAGATGAGCGCGATTGTTTTCTTCTTCGGGCTCGCCCTTCGGGAGTGCGTCTGAGTCGACATTGCGGCGTTGCGCCCCTGGTAAAGGGCGTGCCATTCACTGCAGGACGCGTCTTGCACTGTCGACTCAGTCACACTCTGAACGTTACAGGATTAACGACGAGGTACACTAGTCGGTGATCGGCGAACCCACCGCGAGGGATTGGTCGTCCGCATCGGGCAGTGCTCTGAGACTGCGCAGATTATCGGCGATTGGCGAAATGGTGACTTCGGTCGCGCCGGGCAAGGCGTAAAAGACGTAGCCGGAGTTGACGCCGATAACGTGAACATCAACCGAAGTCTCGTCGCTGAACGTCAGGCGGGTGTCCGGCTCCAAGTCGCCGGCATGCAGATCAGCCCTTTGGGCATGCCCATGGCCGGCGCCGAACCCAACGAAGGCAAACAGCAGGCCCATCGCGCACATCGGCAACCAGACCTTGCCCAGCGGCTGCTCCAAGAGCTGCGCATTCTTCTTGCTCGGCTTTCGACGAGCCAGCCAGCGCATCAGCTTGAGGTAGGGCCAGAGAAATGCCGGCACGCCGAGTACCATGAAAAGCACCGGGAGTTCGCCCGTGACCAGCGCAATCGGGCTCAGCAGCACGTCGAGCACGTTGGAGTAATCGAGCACGTTGACCCCCAGCAGGCCGAAGTGAATCGACTCGCTGGCGATTCCCAGGATCAGCAGGTAAAGATAGCCCAGCGGCAGCAGCTCGCCCGGCGGCGGCAGACCAAGCGATTTCAGCACGCCTTGATCGTCGGCGTTGCCGGTGTCGCGGCCGTTGTTATCGTTCTGCCGCATGTTCCACCGGGCGTGCTTCGCGGGCCAGTCGATCCAGCACGCCGTTGACGAAGGTGTGACCCTGCTCGGCGCCAAAGCGGTGCGCCAGCTCGACGGCTTCGTCTATGACCACCCGGTAAGGAATCTCGGGATGCCTGAGCAATTCCAGCGCACCGATACGCAGAATCACACGCTCCATCTGGTCCAGACTCGAATCGATGCGTTCGACGTGCGGCCCCAGCCTGGCGTCCAGGGTTTCGCCCTCGGCGATCACGGCGCGCACGAGTTGCTGAAAGTATTCCGCATCCACGCCCTCGAAGTTCTGCTCTTCGAGAAACTGTTTGATGATGGAAACTGCCGAGTCGTCGTTCAATTGCCACTGGTAGAGCGCTTGAAGCGCGCGGCGGCGGGCACGGCGGCGCGGCTCGAAGGGGCTGACGGTCCGCTTGCGGCTACGAGCCATCGGCAACTCCTGCATCGGCAAGCAGATCGGCCAGGTCGACCATTTCAAGCGCCGCCAACGCGACCTCGCGGCCTTTGTTGCCGCGGGCAGGATCGGCCCGGTAGCGTGCCTGTTCTCCGTTTTCGGGCGTCAACACTCCGAATGCGACGGGCACGCCGGTATCTGCCGAAAGCTGCATCAGCCCTCTTGCGCATTCGCCGCTGATGAATTCGAAGTGCGCCGTCTCGCCGCGTACCACGGCGCCCAGTGCAATGACCGCGTCGTACCGGCCGATGGCGACCATTTGCTGACAGGCCAGCGGGAGCTCCCAGGCCCCGGGCACGCGCGCCAGGGTGATGTCGCCGTCAGCCACGCCGCAGTCGACCAGTGCCTCGCGACACCCGGCCAGGAGCATTTCGGTCACCTCGGTGTTGAAACGCGCAACCGCAATCCCGATCCGGCGGCCTTTTCCGTGCGGCTGCGGGTTGATTTCATTCACTGTGCCGACCACTTTGCCTGTCAATTTGCCAACCCTCCATGTTGACGGCCTTGCTCGTCATCGCCCGGCACGACGTACTCCGTGATCTCGAGGCCGAAGCCGTCAAGCGCATGAAGGCGTTTCGGCGCACCGAACACCTGCATTCGGCGAATTCCAAGTTCGGCAATGATCTGCGCGGCAATACCGTAACTTCGCAGCTCACTTGCAGCGCGGTCCTTGGCCTCGATTGGTTCGGACCCGTTTCCGACCAGGCCCGACAGGCGATCGCTGTCGCTTTCATCATAGCCCAGCACCAGCGCCAGACCGCGCCCGCGGCGCGCGATATCGGCCAGGGCCGCGTCCAGCGGCATGCCGAACGCGGGCTCGGTCAGGCCCATCACGTCGCCGAGCAGTTCGGGCACATGCACCCGCACCGGAAAAGGCTCTTCGGCAGAAATCTGGCCGCGTATCAGTGCCCAGTGCAGCTTGTGGTTGATCCGGTCGCGGAACACCTTGAGATCGAACGCCCCGTGGGCGGTGCCCACCTGCTGGCTATGGATGCACTCGACGTTCTGCTCGGTGCCGAGCCGGTAGCGGATCAGATCGGCGACCGTCCCCATTTTGAGATCGTGCTCGGCGACGAAGCGCTCCAGTTCGGGGCGGCGCGCCATCGTGCCGTCCTCGTTGAGGATCTCGACCAGCACACCCGCCGGCTCCAGCCCGGCCAGCAGCGCCAGGTCGAGGCTGGCCTCGGTATGACCGGCGCGCGCCATCACGCCGCCGGGCTGTGACATCAGCGGAAATACGTGGCCCGGCTGAGTCAGCGAGTCAACGGTTGCGTCGGGACGCACGGCAGTGCGAATGGTGTGAGCCCGATCGTAAGCCGAAATGCCGGTTGTAACGCCCTCGGCGGCTTCGATGGACACCGTGAAATTCGTCTGATGGTGACGATCGGTATCGCGCACCATCAATTGAAGTCCAAGCTGCTTGCAGCGTTCGCGGGTGAGCGAAAGACAAATCAGACCGCGGCCGTAGCGCGCCATGAAATTGATGTCTTCGGGCTTGACAAGACTGCCGGCCATGATCAGGTCGCCCTCGTTCTCGCGATCCTCGTCGTCGAGCATCACCACCATCCTGCCGCCGCGAATGTCGTCGAGAATGGATTCGATAGAGTCAAATTTCATGCGCTAATTCCGTTCGTCCAGAAGTCTTTCCAGGTAACGGGCAATCTGGTCGACTTCCAGATTGACCGGGTCACCTGGCGCCAGCCTGCCCAGCGTCGTGACCGCCAGCGTATGTGGAATGAGGTTGAGTTCGAAATAATTTCCGTCCACGCGGTTGACCGTCAGACTGACGCCGTCCAGCGTGACTGATCCCTTGTGCGCAATATAGCGCGCCAGGCTCTCCGGCGCTTCGAAGCGCAAGCGACGGTTGTCGCCTTCTTGATCCATATCGACAAGCGTCGCCATGCCGTCCACGTGGCCGGATACCAGGTGACCGCCGAGCGCGTCGCCGGCCTTCAGCGCCGGCTCCAGGTTCACCGTCGAGCCCGTTTCGAGACGTCCCAGCGACGTGAGGTTGAGGGTTTCGGGCGAGGCATCGGCGACGAACGACGCATGTTGCGGATCGAGCGCGGTCAGACACACGCCATTGACAGCGATGCTGTCGCCGACCTGCAGGCCGAACCCGGCCAGGGCCTCGGCCTCGATCGTCAGGCGTTTCCCGCCGTGCGCCGGCTCGATCTCATTGATGCGGCCCTGTGCTTTGATTATTCCGGTGAACATCTGGATTCTAGGTTTTAGGTTTTAGGTTTTAGGTTCTAGGTGAAAAGGTAGTCGGTGCTCCGTGGTCGGAATGATCGCGGTGGACGCTCCGGATATTCCGGCTTGCCTAAGTTGTAAGCGTGAAGGGCAAGCGCCTGCACCTGTCGCAATCATCGGCGGCAGAATCCGATTCGAAGCGATCTACCGATGTCGGAGCCGGCCTTACCGGCGATGGATTGTCTCCGACTTCCGACCACCGACCACCGACCATCGATTGCCGACCTGCGACTACCAACCTTCCACCGGCGCCAGGCGCAGGCGGATGTCCTGACCGACGTTCCGACGCTCCAATTCCTGGAAGTGGTGGCGCTGGTCCAGTTTTTCCACGCCGGCCAGGCGCAGGATCGCGCCGCCGTCGGCTCCGATCATACAGGGGGCCTGGTAGACGAGAAGTTCATCGATCAGCCCCTGGACCAGCAGTGCCCCGGTCAGTGTCGGCCCGGCTTCCACGTGCAATTCGTTGATGCCTCGCTCGGCCAACAACCCGAGCAGCGCGGCCAGCGACACGCGGCCGTCGGATCCGGCCGGAACAATTACCCGCTCGCAGCCCGCCGGAGCTTCGGCATCGGCGTGCACGCACGCCTGCAACACCCTGGCACGCGTCTTCAGCAATCTGGCGCCGCCAGGCAGCCGCGCGCGACTGTCCGCGACGACCACCAGGGGCTTTTTAATAAACCCGGGCAGGCGCACATCCAGCGCGGGATCATCGGCCAGTACCGTCTGTATGCCGGTCAGAATCGCTCCGGCCCGGGCCCGCCAGCGATGACCGTCGCGACGGGCCGCTTCACCTGTTATCCATTTGGACTCGCCGTCCGGCCCCGAGGTCTTTCCGTCCAGCGATCCGGCCAGCTTGGCCCGGACGAAGGGCCGGCTTCGCTCGATGCGGCTGACGAATCCTCGATTCAGCGCCTGCGCCTGGGACTGCATGAGACCGAATTCGACGTCTACGCCTGCAGACCGAAGCCGACGCATTCCTGCTCCTGCAACCCTGGGATCGGGATCGCGCATGGCGCAGACCACGCGCGCGATGCCGGCCTCGATCAACGCATCTGCACACGGCGGGGTGCGGCCATGGTGGCTGCACGGCTCAAGGCTGATGTAGGCCGTCGCACCCCGGGCTTGAGATTCGGCCTCGACCAGCGCACCGACTTCGGCGTGCGGACCGCCGGTGCGCGCGTGCCACCCGCGACCGACAATCCGTTGTCCCCGAGCGATCACGCAACCCACTCTCGGATTTGGCTCGGCCGTCCATAAACCTTTTCGGGCCAGGCGCAGCGCCTCGGCCATCATCGCGTGGTCCAGGGCGGTGAAATCAATCCGCGTCATTTACGATCCGACGTGAGGCCGGAAATTCGACCGAATCGGCGCGACCCGTAGTCGAGTGTCTCCGCTGCCGGGGCTGGCACTCTTGCCCGAATATTCTGAAATTCGCTATTCATCCCGGCGACCAAGCAGCGAGATCTGGCGGGTATCCAGGCCGTCGGGGCTTTCCCGTTCCAGACGCTCGATCTCTTCCCGGAAGGCCTGCACGTCTTCGAAGCGACGGTAGACCGAAGCGAATCTCACGTATGCGACCTGATCGAGCTTGGCCAGCTCGGCGGCCACCCATTCTCCAATTGCGGTACTGGGAACTTCAGGTTCCTCGAGCGTGCGAATCTTTCGAAGCAGGTCGCGAATGGCGCGCTCGACCTGCTGGGTCTCGACCGGTCGCTTCTCCAGCGCCCGCAGCATGCCGCCGCGCAGCTTGTCCTCGTCGAAGGCCTCTCGGGTACCGTTCGATTTGATGACGTTGGGGGCGCGCAGCGCAGGCGTTTCGAAGGTATTGAAGCGCGCTCCGCAATGCGCGCATTCGCGCCGTCGGCGTATCTGATAGCCGTCCGAAGTCAATCGGGAGTCGACCACGCGGGTATCGGTGTGATTACAGAATGGGCACCACATAGCGGTTTCCGGTCTTCTCCGGATTTTCCGGGCTTTCAGCACGGATTCCGGGGGAAAACGCCAATGTTACTTGGAATGAGTATTTCATGCCCGGTTTGATCGGATTGCTCAATCGTTGCGGGGACGGTTTGCCCGGACTGGTCTTTCGAATGTCAATTGTCAGATCAATTCAAGGCTGTCGGATACAGGTTACCTAACGCGAACCACCTTCTCTTCTTCCCTGAGGCCCGTAGAATTTCTTGCGTTCCGATTGCTGAATCGACTGGTCCCGCACCAATATCGAAACCAGATGATGGCAGGGCGCAATCTCACACGAATACTCCTTCATGGAGGCAAGAATCGATTGCGGCTTTTTCAAGCTGAATTCAACGATCGGAAACGAGTCATCCTCTTCGTCGGATCCCAGGAGTTCACCGGACTCATCGAATACCGCAAGATCGATATCCGTGCAATCGGAGTCACAAACGGCGAACGCCGCGTACTGACCTGCCTCCAGCGGCGCGGCCAGTTCAAGAAGGCCGTCTGCCGAAACGGTGCCGACATTGACAACGTCTATCCATGAAAACCCGTTCAATGCCGCTTCTTCGACCTGAACCGCCATCAGGAAGATAACTTCCTGCTCCGGGTAGGTCAGCCCCTGAAGCTCTGGCAGAATCAGCTCGAGGTCGAAATCCATGTCAGCCGCTTGTTCGACCACCCAAGCGGAAATATCCTCATAGCCATTCCGGGCAGCCTGTTCGGCGCCTGCCCAGTTCTGAGCCGCAAACCGGGCAATGGGGACGGGTTCGGCGCCTGTCTCGAGCATCGCCTGAACGTGCTTCGCGGGCATTGCAAAATTGAGGTTCTGTCCGTCGTCCATGCCGGCCGTGGACACGCCAATCACCTGTCCAGCCGTGTTGACGACCGGACCACCCGATGAGCCCGATGAAATCGGCGCGGAAATCTGAAGAATCTGGACACCGTCCCAGATCCGCTTCGCACTCACGATGCCGGAACTCAACGTCCCTTCCAGCCCCAACGGATTTCCGAACGCATAAATCGAGTCGCCGACCGAGGCCGAGTCGACCGGAGCAAATGTCAATGCGTTCAATCCAACCGCAGGAATCTTCAGTAGCGCGAGGTCGCGTCGCTGGTCGGCGGCCAGAACCGTGACGTTCAGGTAGGTTTCGCCGTTGGCGATCTTGATGCTCAGGCCATCAGAGCCCTCAATCACGTGATAGTTGGTCGCAATGATGCCACGATCATTGACCACGAAACCGCTGCCGCTCGCGAACGGCTCGCCGCCATTCAGTGCGGTGATGCTGACCAGAGAGGATTGCAGCTTTTCGACCATCTCGCCCAGATCGGCGAGGGCGGCGTGTGAAAACATGCATCCAAGCAAAAAAGTTGTCGAGGACCAGAACCGTAACGAGCTTTTCATTTTTCGAACCCTTTTAAACAAAAAAATCTGCCCGGCCCTTCCCGAGCAGAAGATTAGCATTTTTCTATTCGATTTCGATCAACGGCCCCTGAACTCCTTTACGCAGGCTTGCACAGGGACCGTTCTCACAAGACCTGTCCGTATTTCGAAATGAATGCCGTTTCGCCTCGCGGTTCGCGCGTGGCGAAACGCCGTTTGAACTTGACTTCGGAAGGCGCCGGGCACGCCGTCCGAGTGCCCTGATCGCCACTTCCAGCCCGGTCACGGCTCAATTGAACACGTCAGGCGGCACCACCGCCGGTCCACTTCATCAGATTGATGAACTCGCGCCGGGTCTTGGGCCCGAATGTTCGATAGTGCGGGTCGGCGATATGCCGGTAATCGGCGCGCGCAAGCTGCACGGCGTCCTGACCCAGGTGATGTTCCAACACATCCTGCTCAAGCCGATACGGCCGGAGCGCGTTCAGGCCCAGAATCTTGCGCTTGAGCGCTGGCGTGAGCGCCGGGTAGCCGTACTCCTGCTGGAACGCCTCGCTGATTTCGAAGACCCGAAAGGCCTGGATCTGATCTTGCGGCGAGCCGTACCAGATCGAGTCGGTGCCCCACAGGATGTTGTCCTCGCCGATGTGGGTGAGCATCTTGCCAAGCGCGTGCGCGGCCGAATCCGGGTCGCGCATCAGAAAGCGCCAGGTTGAACCCAGCTCGGCGTAGACGTTGGCCCCTTTCAGATCGTTTTCGACAACCGTCCTGACCAGCGAGTCGATGCCTTCGTTGCGCTCCGGGTCGTACGGTCCTTCGGGCTGACCGGGGACGAAACCGGAGTGGTAGATCAGGAAACTGAGGTCGGGATACCTGAGCGCCGCCGGACCGACGTCGGTGCACAGCGAGTTTTCGTAGCTGTTCCGGCCGAACGGGATGCCCTTGTGGATGGCAATCACCGGCACGTCCAGGCGCCGCGCCTCCTCCATGAACGGAACGCCGGTGTCTTCGTCGGTGAGGGAATAGCCCTCCCCGTCCGGGCCCCACTGGGTGTAGGTTTTCCAGGCCTGGATGCCGAAGTCGTCGCGCAGCCGCTGCATGTCCCCGACGTCGCCTTGCTGATTGGGGTTGACGCGGCCATGCAGAAGCAACCTGTGCGTGCCCTTGAGGCCGTCGACGATGTCGCGGGCTGCCGCGGCTTCCTCGATGGTCAGCGGCTCGCCCTGGCGGGTCGAGGGCACGAACGAAAGCACCATGACGTCGGTGTCGGAATCCATGAAAACGTCCTTGACGAACGCATCGGGACCCAGGCACTTCAGGTACGAACGCGCCTCCGGCCCTTCACCCAGCGTACAGCCGGCCGCCGGCATGCCCGAAAGCGGCCTGGCATCCTCGGGGACATGATCGAGCCAGGCGCCGGTTGGATTGACGAAATGGCCCTGGACGTCGAGGATGAACTCATTGCCTTTGAGCGCCGCGTCGGCGGCCGCCTCGTCGACCGCGGCGTCTTCGGCCAGCGCGAATAGTCCGCCGGTTCGGCCGACCGTCGCGTTTGCTGCGTTGAACGCCAGCAGTGTCGACGCCGCGCCGCAGCTCGACACCAGGAAATCGCGCCGGGTCCGGCCGGCACGCTTCGCGTTCTCGCCAGCCGCGGCTTGCGCCATCCGATTGGCGAGATTTGCGCCGGCGTCCAACGGAATCGGTTCGTACTCGCCGTTGGACGTGGAATCGAGCTTGATCGGCAGCCGCGTGCCGTCGGGATCGTGGATGGAGCTCATGGCAGTTCCTTGCCTGGGGGTCTGCAGATGATTGAATCAGAAAGGGGCTCGTCGCGCAAGTTGACCGCCGCGACAAAAATTCAGGCCGCGCGCTCCAGCGCCGTCTGGACGTGCGAGAAGTAGCTGCGGGTAGCGGCAATCTGTTGCAATGCGCCGTCTAGCCGATTGACCATTTTCAGAAACGCCTGGCTGTCCGGGTGCGCTTTTACGTACCAGCCCAGGTGCTTGCGGGCGATGCGCACCCCGCGACCCGGGCCGTAGAACGCGTGCAGTGCTTCAAGGTGCTCGACCAGGATATTGCCGACCTCGACCGGGGATTTTTCGGGAAGGCGTTTACCGGTTGCCAGATAATGGCGGATTTCGTCGAAGATCCACGGCCGGCCCTGGGCAGCGCGACCGATCAGCAGACCGTCGGCCCGGGTATAGTCGAGGACGAACCTGGCCTGCTCCGGTGAGTCGACGTCGCCGTTGGCCCAGACCGGAATAGACAAGGCCTGCTTGATTGCCGCGATGGTGTCGTATTCGGCCCGGCCCTGATATTTCTGGTCACGGGTGCGGCCGTGGATGGCCAGGGCTGCAATCCCGGCGCTCTCGGCGATCCGCGCAATTACCGGCGCATTCTTTGCATCGTGCGCCCAGCCGGTACGCATTTTGAGCGTGACCGGAATATCGACCGCCCCGACCACTGCCCGCAGGATCGCGTCGACCCGCGCCTCGTCGCGCATCAGCGCAGAGCCGGCCCAGGCCTTGCAGACCTTCTTGGCCGGACAGCCCATGTTGATATCGATGATCTCGGCGCCGTGCTCGACGTTGTAGCGCGCGAATTCGGCCATCTGGTCGGGCTCGGTACCCGCGATCTGCACGCTGATGGGGCCGGGCTCTCCGGCGTGGTCGAGCCGCTCGGCCGATTTTCGGGTGTCGCGAAGCTGCGGATTGGCCGAAGTCATCTCCGAGGTCGCCAACCCGGCACCCATCCGCCGACAAAGCAGCCTGAACGGCTTGTCGGTGACACCGGCCATGGGCGCCAGGCCGAGTGCCGGTGAAATTTCGTGATTACCTATTCTCATGCCGGCCTCAAGCCATCACCGCGCGTTCCAGCGCCCAGTCGCGCAGTCGCGCGATCGGTTCGGCCATCACCACCGACAGCGGCCGGGTGGCGCGAACCGCATCGAGAATGTGAGCGTTGGTCAGCATCTCTGTCTGCGCATGCGCCGTATACATGGCCGAAACCACCGCGTACTCCAGCTCTGCGCCGGAAAAGCCGCGGGTGTGCACGGCGAGTCTGTCGACATCGTATAGCTCCGGCTTGAGTTCGCGCCGACGAAGGTGAATCCCCAGGATCTCGGCCCGCGTCTGCGCATCCGGAAGATCGACGAAGAATATCTCGTCGAATCGCCCTTTTCGCACGAGTTCCGGCGGCAGTGCACTGATGTCGTTGGCCGTCGCAACCATGAATACCCGAGCCTCTCGTTCCGCCATCCAGGTCAGCAATGTGGCCAGCATGCGGCGCGAGGTGCCGC
>JGI12048J13642_10080407_pt1 | contig 10762 bp, 6 predicted proteins | sample ElkSlonscriptome_16_FD_13642 | JGI IMG/M metagenome (IMG submission 13642) | reverse complement strand
CACGTACGACGTCGGCGTCCACTCGGACCACCACGCCCTCTGGATCAACCCAAACGACCCCGACCACCTCATCATGGGTGGGGACGCCGGCCTCCACATCTCGTACGACCGGGGCCAGAACATGCGGAAGCTGAACAACTTCCCCATCTCCCAGATGTACGCCATCGGGGTGGACATGCGGGATCCGTACTGGGTCTACACCGGGCTCCAGGACAATCACTCCTTCATGGGCCCCTCGGAGACCCGGCGCTGGATCGGCATCGTCGGCGACGACTGGAAGCAGAACGGCTTCGGCGACGGGATGTACTGGCAGGCCGACCCCCGGCCAGGCGCCAGCGCCACCTACGGCAGCTCCAACGGTGGCAACTACTTCCGATACGACTTCCACACCGGGGACATGCTGGACATCAGCCCGCAGCCCGGGGTGGGCGAGGAGGACTACCGCTTCGACTGGACCTCGCCCATGCTGCTCTCCGAGCACGATCCGGACATGCTGTACGTGGCGGGGAACAGGCTCTTCGTCTCCATGGACAACGGCGAGAGCTGGAGCCGCAGCGAGGACCTGAGCCGCGGGATCGACCGGGACAGCCTGGAGCTCATGGGGGTGGAGGGCGCCGACATCTCCATCTCCCGGAACGACGGAACGGGGAGCTTCGGAGAGGCGGTGACGCTGGACGAGTCCCCGCTGGATCCCGCCATCTTCTGGGTGGGATTCGACGACGGCAACGTGCAGGTGACGCGAGACGGCGGAGCCACCTGGACCGAGGTCTCCGGAAACGTCTCCGGCATCGAGGACGGCACCTACGTGAGCCGCATCACCGCGTCGGGGGCCGTGCCCGGCCGGGCCTACGCCGCCTTCGACGCGCATCGCCGGGGTGACTTCGGCCCCTACCTGTACCGAACGGACGATTTCGGAGCCACCTGGACGCCCATCGCCAACAACCTGCCGGAGATGGGGTCGGTGAACGACGTCATCGAGCACCCAGACGACGCCGACGTGCTCTTCGTAGGGACGGAGCACCACGTCTTCGCCTCGGTGGACGCCGGCGGTAGCTGGACGAAGCTGGCGAACCTGCCCACCACCCTGTACGACGACATCCTCATCCATCCCCGGGAGAAGGACCTGGTCCTCGGGACCCACGGGCAGGGCGTCTGGATCCTGGACGACACGCGGCCCTTCGTGGAGTGGGACGAGGCGGCGGACGACGTCCACCTCTTCGGCGCCGGCCCCGCCATCATCAAGAACTACCGGAAGGACACCTCCTACCGGGCGCAGGCGGAGTTCCACGGGGTGAACCCGCCGGACGGTGCCGTCCTGACGTACCGCCTCGGCGCCGGCAGCGGACCCGCCACCCTGGTGGTGGCCCGGGAGGGTGGGGAGGTGATCCGCCGCATGGAGCTGCCGTCGGGCAGTGGCCTGCACCGGATCAACTGGGACCTCCGTCACCCGCAGGACATGGACGACGACATCTGGGAGCGCTGGGACAACCCGGAGATCCCGCGGACCATCGAGGAGCGGGGCCCGTGGGTCTCCCCCGGGAGCTACACGTTGACGCTGGAGAGCCGAGGCGGGTCGTCCTCCACGACGCTGGAGGTTCTGGGCGACCCCATGCTGGAGCTGACGCTGGCCCAGTACCAGTCGCGGGAGCAGTTCATGCTCGAGCTCCTTGCGATGGAGGAGGCCTTCGACGGCCTCATGGAGGAACGGGGCATTTCCGGCGGCCAGGGGGGCGGTCCGGACGCCGATCGGATTCGCGCCGGTGCGCGGATCGTGAGCGGTATCTACGGCGACATGAACGGGGGCGGCGGAATCAGGAGCGGCTCGCTCCACCCGCCCACCTCCAGCATGCGCCAGCGGGTGCAGACCGCCCGGGAGATCCTGGCGGACTTCGGGGCCGTGCCGGAGATGGAGGACCGCTGATGCGGTGGGCGCGGGCCGCCCTCGCCTGGGTCGTGGTCGGAGCCTGCCTTTCGGCACCCGGCACCGTCGCGGCCCAGGCCCCGCTGGAGCTGGCGGAGGCGCCGGGCCGACCGGTCTTCGGGGCCGCCATCGACTCGGCCCGCGCCGCCGTCGTCGCGCGGATGGAGGAGGCCAGTATTCCCGGCGCGTCCGTAGCCGTGGGCGTGGACGGCGAGCTCGTGTGGGCCGAGGGCTTCGGCTGGTCGGACCTGGAGAACCGCGTCCCAGTGGATCCGGCGAGCCGGTTCCGCATCGCGTCCATCTCCAAGGCGCTCACCGCCGCCGCGGTGGCCCAACTCCACGAGGAGGGCCGCCTGGAGCTGGACGCGCCCGTCCAGGACCATGTCCCCGAGTTCCCGGAGAAGCGCGGAGTGGTCAGCACCCGCCTCCTGGGCGGACACCTGGCCGGCATCCGCCACTACCGGGACGACGAGTTCCTCAACCGGGTCCCGTACGCGGACGTCATCAACGCACTGGAGATCTTCGCGGCAGACACCCTCCTCTTCGCACCGGGGAGCGACTACAGCTACTCCACCTACGGATGGAATCTGGTGAGTGCCGTGGTGGAGCGGGCCGACGGGCGACCCTTTCTGGCCTCCATGCGCCGTCGGGTCCTGGAGCCCCTCCGCATGCACGAGACGGTGGCGGAGCACGCGGACAGCATCATCCCCGGACGGGCCCGCCCGTACGTGGAGGCGGACGACGGCGTCCTCCTGAACGCGCCCTGGGTGGACAACAGCAACAAGTGGGCGGGGGGCGGCTACCTCTCTACCGCCCGGGACCTGGTGACCTACGGCCAGGCCTGGCTCGACCCGGACTTCCTGGCACCCGCCACCGTGGAGGAGTTCTGGAGGCCCCAGCGCACCACCGACGGAGAGCTCCAGGGCTACGCCATCGGCTGGCGGAGCGCCGAAGAGGAGGGCCGCCGGCAGATCTGGCACACCGGAGGGGCGGTGGGTGGCACCACCATCCTCCTCATCTGGCCCGACGACGGGGTGGTGGTCTCCATCCTCACCAACCTCCAGGGGGCCGGTCAGGTGGAGACGTCCCGGGCGGTGGCACGCTACTTCGCCGGAGCCCGGTAGTCGCAGATGGTCGTCCACGCCCACTCCGGACTCCGCTACCTGGTCCTTCTGGCGGGCCTCGCCACCCTGGTGTGGGGGATTCGTCTCCTCGCCGGGGGCAGGCCCCACGACCAACGGCTGTACAACCTGGCGGCGACGTACCGCCTCCTCCTGGCCCTCAACGTCTTCCTGGGCGTCGCCGTCCTCTTCTCCGGCCGCTTCTATCCGGCGGTGGGGCTCCATATCGTCACCATGCTCTTCGCCCTGGCCACGGGGTGGATCGTGCCGACGGTCATGCGCCGTCGGCCGGAGGAGGAACGCACGGTGGTTCCCTACATGGTCGGCGTCGGCGTCTCGCTGGGGCTGGTGGCCACCGGGATCCTCCTCCTGGGCCGACCCGTGGTCGGGTAGTGGGCGGACACGCCCCGGCGCCCGTCGATCCCGAGCGCCGTTCCACCCTGTGGTACGCTACCGCCGGGTGGGGCCACCCACCGCACGGGAGCCGTGGTGGGGAGGCGTATCCGCTGCACACCCGAGGCGCCTACCCCGCCATCCTGGGGGCCCTGATGATGGTGCTGCTGGCAGAGACGCTGGCGGTGCACCTCTTCCTCCAGGACCGATGGCCCTGGGCGGCCTGGGCCGCCACCCTCCTCAGTGCCTACTCGGCGATGTGGCTGGTGGCCGACTACCACGCCGCCCGCTGGCACCCGCCCACCGTCCACGACGTCGGTCTTCGTGTCCCGGTGGGGCTCCGGTGGAGGGCGTGGATTCCCTGGACCGCCGTGGCAGACATCCGGTCCCACCGCCCCGACGACGAGGACGCCCTTCACCTGGTCCTGTCGGGCAGCCCCGACTTCTGGGTGGAGCTACGGGAGCCCCTTCCCGTTCGGGGGCCGATGGGCATCACCAAGGAGGTGCGCACCCTGGGCATCGGCGCGGACGACCCGCAGGCGCTCCGGACCCGGATGGAGGCGTGGGTGGCGGGATCGGGGTCGCCGGAGGCAGGGGTCGAGCGACCCTAGAAGGTCACCAGGCGCGTAACCTTCAGCGTCACCGCCCGCTCCAGCACCGGCCCGCCCAACTCCCGTCGTTCGGTGAGCACCAGGAAGAGGTCGCTCAGGGGGCCGTGGATGACGTTGAAGCGCCCGTAGGTCACGAGCTGGTCCACCGCCTCGTTGTACTGGACGTTGAGGGCGGCGAAGGCCCGGGTGGAGAGGGCGAACTTCACCCGCCCCGCGTAGACCGAGGAGGTGAAGGTCCCGGTGGGAAGATCGATGCGGTTGTAGTCCGCCGACCCCTGGACGGCGAGCCGGTGGCTCACCAACCAGCGGAAGCTCCCCCCCACCGAGCGGCGGTCTCCCTGGAAGTAGCCTCCCCCCGACACCGAGACGCCGGCGGAGAAGGGTTCTCCGGCGGACGACTGGAGCTCCAGCGACGCCTCGTCGAAGGCGTAGCCGCCGGTGGGGATCTCACCGCCGTTGATCTCGAAGGGCTCGATGACCCGCTCGAAGCGTCGCGAGCCGCTGGCGTTCAGGGTGGCCCCGCTGGTGAAGTAGAGGTCCACGCCCGCCTTGATCTCCCGGCTGGCCAGGGTGTCCCCCAGGGTGGCGTAGTAGTGGCCCTCCACATAGGGGGCCACCTCGGTGAGGAATCCGATCCCCGGCTGCCGGTGGGCACCCACCGTGAGGTAGGTGTGCTCTACGTTGGTCCGTCGCACGAACCCCACCCCGGGATCGAAGTCATCGCCGATGCGGCGGACGAGGCCGCTCACGTTCCAGGTCCGATCCCGGTAGGCAGCCCCGAGGCGTCCCGCCGTCTGGTCGCCGGTAGCCCCGGCGGTCTCGGTACCGGCGAGGTACCCGTTGAGGATGAGAGCACCCAGGCGCACGTTGGCGTCCACACCGTAGCTCCGGTTCTCTCCGTCGTCGGTGCCCATGGAGGAGCGATCCACGAAGATGGCGCCCAGGTCGGTTCCGTCCGCTACCTTCCGGCGGAGGCGCACCACGGCGAAATTCTCGCCGGCGAGGCTGTCGGTGGCGTCCGTCCGCATGTCCAGGACCCCCACCTCCCAGTCCCCCATGGTGCCGCTCATCCGCCCGCCCGCCAGGATGGGCACGGGACGCCCGCCCGCCAGCCCGATGCGCCGGGAATGGAAGAGGGTGAAGTCGCGTAAGGAGGCTCCCTGCCGGTAGTTGCGCTCCGTCTGGTCGCCGAAGGTGAAGGCGCCGGAGTTCTCCACGAAGAAGTCGCGCTGCTCCGGGAAGAAGAGGGGAAAGCGGGTCAGGTTCACCCGCTCCTGGTCCACCTCCACCTGGCTGAAGTCGGTGTTCACCGTGGCGTCGAGGGTGAGCCCCGGGGTCAGCCCGTACTTGATGTCGAAGCCTGCGTCGGCGCCGAACCCACGCTCCTGGCCCACGACGCCGCTCCCCGAGTGGTCGTCGGCCAGGAAGTAGGGCTTGGCGCTGAACGTCCCCTTCCGGGGGATGTCGTCGAGGCCGGTGAGGGTCCCGGCCTTGGACATGCGGTGAGCCGGATCCCGCCGCTCCAGCGGGGCCCAGTAGGAGTCCTCGTTCTTCCGGCGAACGCGCCGGAGCATGTTCAACCCGAAGGCCTGGTCCGCCGCACCGGCGTCGTAGCGGATCCCGGTCCAGGGGATGCGCATCTCCGCGCTCCACCCGTCCTCCCGTCGCGCCGTCTGGACCTCCACCGGGATGTCGAAGCCGAAGTCGGAGTTCCGGCTGTCGTTGAAGGTCTGTCCGTCCCGCACCGCGCCGTAGGGGTTCACCATGACGATGAACGAGTTGCGGCGGTCCAGGAAGGTATCCAGGGTGACGCCGAAGATGTCGGCGTCCCGGGTGGAGAGGGACGGGTAGTCCCGCTCCAGGCTCTGCACCACGTAGCCCGACGGATCGGAGTCGTAGAGCATGGCCCCGATGTAGAGGGCCTGGTCGTCGTAGACCACCCGGACCTCGGTTGCCTCCGTAGCCAGGGCCCCGGGGTTCGGCTGGGACTGGATGAAGTCGCCCAGCACCTCGGCCTCCTGCCAAAGCGCCTCGTCCAGGCGCCCATCGATCCGCGGAGCCTGCGAGACCCGGGTGGCCCGCCCCCTCGGTCGCGGGTAGGCCTCCGGGTCGTCCAGAGTGCCCCATTCCACCGCCGACGGGGACTGCTGGGCGGCTACCGGCTCCAGGGGGATCGTGAGGAGCGCCGCGATCAGCGCGGCGGGGAGGAGACGACGAAGGGACACGGCGTAGGGAACGTGGGGGGGCGGCGGAGGTTTCGGAGGGCCGCGGCACGCCTCCGCCGGAGAGGCGCCGCCACCTCTCTCCGACACCGGCCCGCACGCCTGCGTTGAAGGTCGACGGGGCGCTCCGGTACCTTGTCGCCTGGTCCTACCGCACCCCCCTCCCGCCCCCTCCCCCGGTCGTGACTCCGCCCTCCTCCTCCGCCTCGGGCGACCTCCCCCCCGACGCCCCCCCCACCTGGGCCCGCCTGGTCCGGGGGCCTGTCGGGTGGGTGGGCGGGCTGGCGATCTGTCTTGTGGCCGCCTACCTGGGGCAGCGCTCCCTCCGGAGCGTCGTGGCCGATCTGGACTCCTTCTACCACATCGGGCACGCCGCCGTCTACGCCTCCGGCGCCCTCTGGGACACCGCGCTGCCCTGGGCCCGGCACTCCCTCATCGGGGAGGTGGGCGGCGACCTCTGGTGGGGCTACCACCTGATTCTGGCGCCCTTCTCGGCGCTGGGGGTGGTCCCGGGCATCGCGGCGGCAGGCGTCGCCTGCACCGGCCTCCTCCTGGCCGTCCTCTTCACCACCCTCCGGCTCCGCGGGGCGGCGGCGCTCCCATGGACCCTCTTCGCCTTCCTCGCGGTGCCCAACGTCCTCTACCGCCTCCTCATGACCCGGCCCCACGTCCTTTCGCTGGCGGCGGGCCTGGGGGTGGGCGCCCTTCTGGCGGCCCGGCGGTGGCGGGCGGCCGCCGCGGTGTCGGCGGCGCTCTGCTGGATCCACGCCAGCTTCTTCTGGCTCCCGCTCCTGGTCCTCGGGGGATGGCTCGCCGCCCGATTCCTCGAGGCGGACCGAGACGACCTCGCCACCGACGGCCGCGCCGCCACCGTGGCCACCCTCGGGGGTGTCGCCGCAGGGCTCCTCCTCCGCCCCCGACCGCTGGCCACCCTACGCCTCCTGGACGTGCAGCTCCTGGACGTTCTGGGGCCCCGCGGCCCAGAGGCGGCGCTGCGGGCCGGAGGTGACCTGGCTCCGCTGCCCCCGGAGGCCCTGGTCCCTACGTCGTGGCTCTTCCTGGGGGTGTGGGCCGTCCTGGTGGGGGGGCTCCTGGTGGCCCGGGGCCTCCGCACCCCCGGGTGGCGCGAGCTGGATCCGTATCGCCGCATCCTGGGGACGACCTTCGCACTCCTGAGTGCCGGCTTCCTGATCCTGGCCCTCGCCGTGACCAGCCGGGCGGTGGTCCAGTGGGTGGTCTTCGGCACCGCCGCCACGGCCCTCCTGGCGCCCGCCCTGATTCCCCGTCCGGGCCTCCGGCGCATGGCCGGTGCCGCCCTCGTCGCCGTCACCCTCGGTGCCCTCCCGTGGATGGGGAGCTGGCACGCCACCAATGTCCGTCTCAACGCCGTCCCCGAGGATCGCCTGCAGGAGGCCGCCCGGTGGCTCGCCGAGGCGAGTGGACCGGGGGAGCTGGTGGTCCACGCCCATTGGGACAGCTTCGGACCCCTCTTCGCCTGGAACCGGGTGAATCACTACCTGGGGGGGATGGATCCGGCCTTCCAGTACGCGGTGGATCCCCAACGCTACCCCCGGCTGGCCGGTTTGGCGGGTCCGCCCCCCCTCGCCGAGGACCCGGGGGGCGTCCTGAGCAGCTACGACCCCCGATGGGTCCTGGTGGAGCCGACCCGCGACCCGGCTCTCCTGGAGGCGCTCCGCCGAGACCCCCGGTGGGACCTGGCACGCATCACCGAGGATGCCGTGGTCTTCCAGTCCGCCGACGTCGAGCCCGGACGAGACCCGCCACGTTGACGCTGAACGATCCCGGTGGAAGCTTCCCCCATGTCCGTCCCTCCACTGAACCCCCTGAAGACTGCCCCGGACGCGCACCGCGGTCCGGGTCCACAGGACGTGGGCCTCATCATGGGCGGCGGGGGTGCCCGCGCCGCCTACCAGGTGGGATTCCTCCGCCACCTCGCCCGGCACTGGCCCGAGCTCGAGGTCCCCTACATCACCGGGGTCTCGGCCGGGGCCATCAACGCCGCCCTCCTGGCGTCCCACCACGGCAACTTCCGTCAGGCCGTGGACGAGCTCACCCACCTCTGGGCCAACCTGACGGTGGAAGACGTCTTCCGCACCGACGTCCGCTCCCTCCTCTGGAACCTGCTCCGGTGGGCGAGCCAGCTCCTCTCCGGAGGGGTCTCGGTGGGTGCGCCCAAGGTCCGGGGCCTGGTGGACACCCAACCCCTCCGCACCTACCTGAGTGAGGCGCTTCACGCGGTGGACGGGGAGCTCACCGGAATCCCGTACAACCTCCGGGACAAGTCGCTGCGGGCGGTGGCCATCACCACCACGAGCTACACCACGGGCCAGTCGGTCACCTGGGTCCAGGGGGAGGGCTTCGACGAGTGGAGCCGTCCCCAGCGGCAGGCCCGCAGCGCCGTGCTCGGTGTCGAGCACATCATGGCCTCGGCGGCGCTCCCCCTCCTCTTCCCCGCCGTCGAGCTGGAGGACGAGTGGTACGGGGACGGCGGGGTCCGACTCACGGCCCCCATGTCTCCCGTCCTCCACCTGGGCGCCCGCCGGGTCATCGCCATCTCCACCCGCTACCGCCCCACCCACCAGGAGGCGGAAGAGCCCACCGTCTCCGGATATCCACCTCCGGCGCAGGTCGCCGGCGTGATGCTCAATGCCATCTTCCTGGACCTCCTGGACCACGACGCCGTCCGACTGGAGCGCCTGAACCGGCTCCTGGTCAAGCTCCCGGAAGAGGAGCGGGAGGGCCTCAACTGCGTGGACCTCTTCGTGCAGCGGCCCTCCCAGGACCTGGGGAAGCTGGCCAACCAGTACGAGGCCCAGCTTCCCGGTGCCTTCCGCTTCCTCACCCGTGGACTCGGCACGCGGGAGACGAAGAGCCCCGACTTCCTGAGCCTGGTCATGTTCCAGCCCGACTACCTCCGAGCCCTCATGGAGATCGGTGAGGCCGACGCCGACGCCAACGCGGAGCGCCTGGCGGAGTTCCTGGACGAGTCCGCCGGGTCCGGCGCCGCCTCCGGCTCGCCGGTGGTGTCCGGGAATGGATGAGCGACGGCCCTCCGGGGTATTAGGTTGAGAGTGCCATTCGGCGACCGCGCGACCTTCGTTTCCCAGGAGCAAGTCCATGGCCGACCCCGCCCCGAATCACCACGCCAGCGAGACCGAGGCCCGGGAAGTAGCCGAAGCCGCCCGGGAGAAGGAGTGGGACCGGCGTAGCTTCGCCAAGGCGCTCTTCGAGGGCCGGTTCAACCTGGACCTCATCCACCCCATGCCGGAGCCCGATCCGGAGGACGAGGAGCGCGCCCGCCCCTTCCTGGAGGAGCTCCAGGCCTACGCCGAGGAACACATCGACGGCGACGCCATCGACCGGGAGGGCCACGTCCCCCAGAAGGTCCTGGACGACCTGGCGGAGATGGGCGTCTTCGGCATGAAGATCCCCCGGGAGTACGGGGGCCTGGACTTCACCCAGACCTCCTACATGAAGGCCCTCCAGGTCATCGCGTCCTGCGACGGCTCCCTGGGTGCCTTCGTCTCGGCGCACCAGTCCATCGGCGTGCCCGGCCCCCTCATCAAGTTCGGCACCGAGGAGCAAAAGGAGCGCTACCTCCCCCGGCTGGCCCGCGGCGAGCTCAGTGCCTTCGCCCTCACCGAGCCCAACGTGGGCTCCGACCCCGCCAACCTGAGCACCTTCGCCGAGCTGAGCGAGGACGGCGAGCATTGGGTGCTCAACGGCGAGAAGCTCTGGTGCACCAACGGACCCCGTGCGGACATCATCATCGTCATGGCCCGGACCCCCGCCCCCGAGGGCCGCAGCCGGAAGCCCATCAGCGCCTTCGTGGTGGAGACCGCCTGGGAGGGGGTGGAAACCAAGCACGTGAGCGACTTCATGGGCCTCCGCGGGCTCTCCAACGGCGTCCTCACCTTCACCGACGTGAAGGTGCCGAAGGAGAACCTGGTATGGGGCGAGGGGAAGGGACTCAAGCTCGCCCTCATCACCCTGAACACGGGTCGCCTCGCCCTCCCCGCCTTCTGCTCCGCCGCCGCCAAGGCCTCCATGGAGATCTGCCGGGAGTGGGCCTCCGAGCGGGTGCAGTGGGGACGGCCGGTGGGGAAGCACGACGCCGTCGCGCAGATGCTGGGCACGATGGCCGCCGACGCCTTCGCCCTGGAGGCGGTCGTGGACCTCACCGGCGCCATGGCAGACTCCGGCGACTTCGACATCCGTCTCGAGGCCGCCATCGCCAAGCTGTGGGGGACGGAGACCGGCTGGGAGCTGGTGAACGACGCCATGCAGATCCGGGGCGGCCGCGGGTACGAGACCCACGATTCCCTCCTGCGTCGGGGGGAGATCCCCTACCCCGTGGAGCGTTGGCTCCGGGACATGCGGATCAACACCATCTTCGAGGGAAGTTCGGAGATCATGCGCCTCTTCATCGCCCGGGAGGCGGTGGACAAGCACTTCTCCGTGGCAGGCGACCTG
>JGI12048J13642_10662122_pt1 | contig 10767 bp, 10 predicted proteins | sample ElkSlonscriptome_16_FD_13642 | JGI IMG/M metagenome (IMG submission 13642) | reverse complement strand
CTGGCAAAACCCTGATATCGGCCCGATTCTGCTGCGGCTCGACCGGGCCATCTACGGCCACCGCGCCGATTACCAACCGCCGACCCCATTGGACCCCGCCAGCCTGCCGGAGCCTGCCAAGCCCATCAAGACCTTCAGCGTCGCCCAACGGGGCGCGGCGCTGATCTACCGGCCCCCGGCCTGGTCTGATGCTACCGACGGGAGCCCGGTCGGGCAACTGCGTAGCGCCAACCGGTTGATCCGCGAGCGCGAGGTCGCGCCCGTCTGGCGCCCGCACCGCGACCCCGCCTTCTGGGCCGACGGCGCATCGCCGGGTTGGGCCGCGCGCTGGGATTGGGACGCGCAGGGCCCCTGGGTTGAGATTGAGCTGGTTGGCGATGGCGGGCCGGTCGTGCAACGCTTGCGCTGGATCCCGTCGGGGCGGTTCTGGATGGGCTCGCCGGAGGACGAGCCTGGGCGGTACGCTGACGAAGGCCCGCGGCATCAGGTGACCATTGCCGAGGGCTTCTGGTTGTTCGACACGCCTTGCACGCAAGCCTTGTGGCAGGCGGTGATGGGCCAGAACCCAAGCCGGTTTCAAGACCTGGAGCGGCCGGTCGAGCGGGTGAGCTGGGCGGACTGCCAGGGCTTTATCGAGCGCATCAATGCCCGGCTGCCAGGGCTTGACCTGTCGCTGCCGAGCGAGGCGCACTGGGAATACGCCTGCCGCGCCGGCAGCGAGACGGCGCTGTACAGCGGGCCCATGGAGATCTTCGGTGAGCACAACGCCCCGGCGCTGGACCCGATCGCCTGGTACGGCGGCAACAGCGGCGTCGATTACGATCTGGATGAGGCCGAAAACACAACCGGGGAGTTATGGAAAGAGATGCAATACCCGACCAAAGGCGCCGGCACCCGCAAGGTCAAGGGCAAGGCGCCGAACAACTGGGGGCTCTATGACATGCTCGGCAACGTCTGGGAATGGGTCGCCGATCCCTGGCACGAGAACTACCAAGGAGCCCCTGCCGATGCTAAGGTCTGGGAGGTCTCGGACGAAGCTGGCAGTGCGTCTGGTGCTGAGACTGGCGGCGTCCACCGGGTCTTCCGGGGCGGTTCTTGGTACGGCGTCGCGCGCTACTGCCGGTGTGCCTGCCGGTACCACAACGCGCCGGGCAACCGCGTCAACAGCCTGGGCTTCCGCTGCGCCCGAGTTCAGGTCGGTGAGCCAGGCAGGCCGGTCCAGGCCGCCGGATGGGCGCGTGGACCGGCCGAGCCCCGGACCGCGGTAGCGGGCCGAGGGCCGGACGGGCCGACGCGCACGGTCGAGCGGCCTGGCTTCTGGAACAAGGTCCGGAAGCTGTTTAATCGCGACGGTGACTACATCCGCTGACTGCTTGAATCCTGACTGAGCCCCATCCGACCCATGCCGCAGGATCTGATCATCGACACCGCCTGGCATCCGCTGGCCGACGGCCGCCCGCCGGCATGGGCTAGCGCCTGGGGGCAAGACGGGTTTGGCGTCTTTGCCGCGTTCAGCGTCGATGGCGTGACGCAGCGGCTGCGCTGGATACCGCCGGGACGGTTTTGGATGGGCTCGCCGGAGGATGAGCCGGGGCGCTGGGATGCTGAAGGTCCGCGGCATCAGGTGACCATCGCCGAGGGCTTCTGGCTGTTCGAGACACCCTGCACACAAGCCCTGTGGATGGCGGTGATGGATAAAAATCGGAGCCGGTTCCAGGACCCGGAGCGGCCGGTCGAGCAGGTGAGCTGGGCAGACTGCCAGGGCTTTATCGAGCGCATCAATGCCCGGCTGCCGGGGCTTGGCCTGTCGCTGCCGAGCGAGGCGCAGTGGGAATACGCCTGCCGCGCCGGCAGCGAGACGGCGTTGTACAGCGGGCCGATCGAGATCCTCGGCGCGCGCAATGCCTCGGCGCTGGATTCGATCGCCTGGTACGGCGGCAACAGCGGCGTCGATTACGATCTGGAGGAAGCCCATGACACGTCGGACTGGCCGAACATGCAGTATCCGACCAAGCGCGCCGGTACCCGCAAGGTCAAGGGCAAGGCGCCGAATAACTGGGGCCTGTATGACATGCTCGGCAACGTCTGGGAGTGGGTAGCCGACCCTTGGCATGAGCACTACCGAGGTGCGCCCAGCGACGCTAGCCCTTGGCAGGTCTCTGACGCAGCCGACAGTGCGGCTGACGAAGAGATTGACGGCGTCCGCCGGATTATCCGGGGCGGTGCTTGGGACGCCCACGCGCGCGACTGTCGGTGTGCCTACCGGAACCGCTTCGCGCCGGGCTACCGCCTCGGCTACCTGGGCTTCCGCTGCGCCCGAGTTCAGGTCCCTGAGCCAGGCGAGCCGGGTCAGGGCTCCGCGCCCGGCCCCGGCTCGGCCCGGCCCGCGGAGCGGATCAGGCCGGGCCGTGCCGGGGCCGGGCGCGGAGCGGGGGCGCAGGGGGCCGGTCACTTGGGTGCCGCTGCTGGCGGTCCGGCGGCGATCACGCGCCAGCTTGACTTGGCCGGTGAGCTGCGGTTGCCATTGCCTTCGGTCCCTGTGCTGCGCCGAACACCGCTGAACGCCGACAACCCGCGGCCGGGCGTCGCGCAACCGCGCTCGACCTTGATCATCGAGACCGACCAGGAGCGGCTGCGGCTCGCGGCCATCACCCGGCCCTCTTGGGCCGATGCGATCGGCCGGGATAGGCACGGGCTCTGGGTCGAGATCGCCGTCGCGCCGGAGGGCGCGCCGAAGCTCGAGTTAGCAGCCGAGCGTGCCGCGGCACCGGCGCGGCAGCGGCTGCGCTGGATACCGCCGGGGCGGTTTTGGATGGGCTCGCCCAAGGACGAGCCTGGGCGATTGGACTGGGAAGGGCCAAGGCATCAGGTGACCATCGCCGAGGGCTTCTGGCTGTTTGACACACCCTGCACCCAGGCCCTGTGGAGCGCCGTGATGGGCCACGACCCGAGCCGGAACCCAAGCCAATTCGGGGACCCGGAGCGGCCCATGGAGCAGGTTAGCTGGGCGGACTGCCAGGGCTTTATCGAGCGGATCAATGCCCGGCTGCCGGGGCTGGGGCTGTCGCTGCCGAGCGAGGCGCACTGGGAATATGCCTGCCGCGCCGGCAGCGAGACGGCGCTGTACAGCGGGCCGATCGCGATCCTCGGCCAGCAAAATGCCCCGGCGCTGGAAGCGATTGCCTGGTACGGCGGCAATAGCGGTCTAGACTATGACCTGGACGAGGCCTGGGAGACGATCGGGCACGATTGGACACAGATGCAATACCCGACCAAGCGCGCTGGGACCCGCAAGGTTAAGGGTAAGGCGCCAAATGCCTGGGGGCTTTACGACATGCTCGGCAACGTCGATGAGTGGGTTGCCGATCCCTGGCATGCCAACTACAGTGGAGCACCGGCCGATGGTCAGGTTTGGCAGGTCGCGAAAGCAGCGAGGAGCGCGTCTGGTGGTGAGACTGGCGGCGTCCGCAGGGTCATCCGGGGCGGTTCCTGGAACGCCTACGCACGCGGCTGCCGGTGTGCCTTCCGGGACCACGGCGCGCCGGGCTACCGCGACGGCTCCCTGGGCTTTCGCTGTACCCGAGTTCAGCTGTGAGCCAGGCAGGTCAGGTCGGGCCTCTGAAGCCGGCTGCGGGAAGGTTTAATTGCGGCAACAACGGCCTCGATGGCCGGGCTTTCCGGGATGTCCGCGGTCTGAGACAATGCCGCGCGAGGAATCGCCTATGTTTCGCTTTATACACACCGCGGACACGCACATCGATAGCCCGTTGCGGGGCCTGGATGCCTATGACGGTGCGCCGGTGGAGGCGCTGCGGGGCGCCACGCGACGTGCGTTTGAGCATCTGGTGCGGCTCGCCTTGGACGAGGCGGTGGATTTTGTCGTCATCGCCAGCGATCTCTACGACGGCGATTGGAAGGACTTCAGCACCGGTCTGTTCTTTACGCGGCAGATGGCGCGGCTGCGTGAGGCCGGCATCCCCGTCTATGTCATCGCCGGTAATCACGACGCCGCCTCGGTGCGTACCCGGCGCCTGAGCCTACCGGACAATGTGCACTTTTTTTCCACCCGTGCGGCGGAGTCGAAAAGGGTCGCTGGGCTGCCCGTGATCATCCACGGGCGCGGCTGTCAACTGGTGAGCGTGAGCGATTCGCTGGAGGTCATTGATGCCGAGCAGCGCGCGCTCGATCTGGTGCGTTGGCAGCGGATTGGCGTTGACCTGTCGGCGGCGGCCGGATTGGATCAGGCCCTCGGGCTGATTGGCGAGGCCTTGCAGGCGGCGCTGCCGACGGCCGACGGACGCCTGCTGGCGGCGCGCATCGGGCTCTTTGGCGCGACCGCGCTGCATGGGCAACCGCAGCGCAACCAGCCGCGGCTGCGCGCCGAATGTAACGCCCAGGGCCAGATGATCGCGCCAGACGCGCTGTGGATAGAAGCGATTGAGATCGACACCACCCCCCCGCTATCAGCTCGCCGAGCTTGCCGCCCGCGACGACCTGACCCGCATCGTGCTCGAGACCCTAGACGGCGCGCTCGCCGGTGCGCTTGAGCTGCCCGCCGACGGCGGCGATTTGCATTTGATTTACGGTGCGAACGAGGCCGGCAAGAGCTCGCTGCTGCGTGCCATCCGCGATCTGCTCTACGGCATCCATGGCCAGACCGCGGAGAATTTTCGCCACGCCTATAAGGACCTGCGCATCGCCGGCAGCATTGTCGCGAGCGACGACCGGCGGCTGCGCTTTCAGCGCCGCAACGGCAACAAGGAGACGCTGCTTGACGCCGACGGCCAGCCTGGCCGGTACCTCGGTGCACCGGGTGCTGGAGCAGCTCGATGCCGATGCCCGATCTCGGCGCCGAGTTGATCCATCGGACCGAGCAGGCCATCGCCGAGCGCGACCAGGCCAGCGGCTTGCTGCGCCAGTCCGTGCTGGAGGTCGAACGGCTCAAGGCGCGGGTCCGGGACAACCAGCCCGACACCGCCGTGCTCGCGCGCGCCGCCGAGATCGAGGCGGCGCATCAGCGGCTTGGCCTGTATCAGCAATGGCGCAACGAGCGCATCGGGCTGGACGCCGAGCTGGCCGGCGCCGAGGCCGGTCTGCGCGCGGGCATGCGGTCGCTCGGCGTCGCCGGGGCCTTTGCCCAGGTGGAGACGCTGCGTACCCGCGCTGCCAGCGCTGCGCGAGGCGGCGGGCCGGAAGGTGCGCGAGGCGGACAAGGCCGAAGGCGCACGCGAAAAGCTGCAAGGCGACGCCACCGACATCCAGGCCGATCTGGACAAGCTCGCCGCCGCGCTGCCGGCGTTATCGCAGGCGCTTGATGACGCGCGGGCGGCCTGGCGCAGCCGCTGCGCGGCGCTGGCGCTGGCGGCCGATACCAGCACCTCCACGGCACTGGCGCTGCTGGAGCAACGCCAGGCGCTGGTCGGCAAGCTCGACGCCTGGAACGGACTGCGGCAGACCCGTCAAGACCAGGCCAGCGCCGATCTGGCCGATGAATCCGAGCGCGTAGCGAGCCTGCAAGCAAGGCTGGCGCAGGTCGAGCGCCGGGTCGCCGACGCGGTGTCGGCCGCCGGCAGCCAGGATGAGGCGGCACTTAAGACCTTGCTGGTTCGCAAACAGAATCAGGGGCCGCTGCTGGCCAGGGCCGGCAGCCTGTTCAGCGCCATCACCTAGGGTAGTTTCGATGGCCTGGCGACTGCCTATGGCACGGACGACGTGCCGGTGCTGGTGGGCCTGCGCGATGGCGGCGAGATTGGCGTTGAGGGCATGAGCGAAGGCACCCGCGACCAGCTCTACCTGGCCCTGCGTCTTGCCGCCATCGAGCGCCATCAACAGCACCACGAACCCATGCCGGTGATCCTGGACGACCTGCTCATCATCTTCGACGACCACCGCGCCAGCGCCATCCTGCCCATCCTCGGCGACCTCGGCAGCCGCACCCAGGTGCTGCTCTTCTCCTACCACCGCCATTTGATGGAACTGGCGCGCGGCGTCTTGCCGGCGGAGCGGGTGCACTTCCACCAGCTACCTGCCGTGCCTAGCTGACCTGGCCGCCGCCGTCGCGATGGCAGCTCGCTGCCCTTTGCGGTAGCGGCTTGCAGCCGCGATCCGAGGCGCGGAAGCCAGGGCCTAGAGGGTCATCGGTCGTCGTCCGACGCTTGCGCCAGCAACTCCAGCGTGCGTTGGTCTGGCTTGCCCGCGAAATAGACGGCCAGCAGTTGCTGAAACATCGGGGTTTGCGGGGACGCCGCGGCAAACAAGGTCGCGCAAGAGCGCAGCTTGAGGTCATCCGGAAAACCGAAAATGTCGCGTGCCGGTCGCACAGACACCGCAACAGCGGCCTCGGCACAGGTGCGCAGCCGCGCGCCGAGCAGCGGATGGGCGAGATAGGCCATGGCCTCACCGCGGCTGCGAATCGCATAGCGCTGCGCCGTCGGGCTATTGCCGAGCCCGGCAAACTGGGGAAAAATGAACCAGATCCAGTGCGAGCGCTTGCTGCCGCTTTGGATCTCGGCCAAGGCCGTTTCATAGACGCCGGCCTGTGCCTTAACGAAGCGATCGAGATCGTAGGGGTCATGAGTCTGCATGGCGGGGCCTGTTGCTGGTTGTGATGGCAACGACGCTCCAGCGCCGTTGCGCCTCTGGGGGGCGCTTGAGCGCCGAGGATGCGGTGTGGAACGAACCGCGGCGCCCGACGATGATGCGCTTCGCTGCCGCTCACCGCATGCGACTCGCTGAGCGGGCTGTGCATGCGGTTGATATTGCTATCAGTCACCGGCATCTTGCCGCACTGCAAAGCGGGAAATGGTTACGACGAGCGGGCAAAGCCTGATCAGCGTGAGACCATCAGGGGGCTCACGAAGCTGGATGACTCCTGCGTTTGGTTCGTGCTGTTTTGGCTTGCACCCAGGCCCCGCTATCGACGCCTCATCCTTGCTCTCCTTCGTGCGGCAACACGAAGCCGAGGTTCGCGTTAGCGACGGCAACTTACCGAGTCTCTGCGATCCAAAGGAAAACACTGAAGATGCGCGAACAATTATCCCCGACTGACAGCTCTAGTAACAGGTTTGATCGGCGAGCCGGCACCTTGGGTGAAGCCGCAAAGGTCCATTTCCACGATCTGCATCCAGCGCCAGCGGACATGCGCGCGGATGTACACCAGGGGCTGTCGCTACCGCAAAAGCAACTAGCGCCTAAGTACTTCTACGACGCCCAGGGGTCACACCTATTCGATGCCATCTGTGAGCTGCCAGAGTACTATCCCTCCCGCACCGAGATCGACATCTTGCGCCGCCACGGCGCGGCAATGGCGGAGCGCCTTGGGCGCGACGCGCTGTTGGTCGAGTTGGGTAGCGGCAGCAGCCTGAAGATTCGCGTCCTGCTGCAAGCGCTTCGGCCCGCGGTCTACATGCCGGTCGACATCTCGAAAGATCATCTGCTTCAATCCGCCGAAGCCCTGGCTGAGACCTTCCCGGCGCTGCAGGTGCATGCCGTCTGTGCCGATTATTCGGTGCCCTTCGTGCTGCCCGTGGACGATCATGAGCATCCACGCGCGGCCTTTTTCCCGGGATCATCGGTCGGCAATTTTGAGCCCAGCGATGCCGAACGCTTCCTGCTCAGAGTCGGTGGCCTGTTGGGCCCGGGCGGACGCCTGCTGGTTGGCGTCGATCTGATCAAGGAACGGCAAACCCTTGAGGCCGCCTACAACGATGCCGCCGGCGTCACGGCAGACTTCAACCTGAATTTGCTGACGCGCATCAATCGTGAATTGGACGCCGACTTCGATCTGACCGGCTTCCGCCACAGCGCCTTGTTCAACCCGGAGCTGAGCCGCATTGAGATGCACTTGGTCAGCATCCGGGAACAGCAAGCGACCGTCGCCGGGCGCAGCTTCGCGTTTCGTGAAGGGGAGTCGATCCATACCGAATGCTCTTACAAATACAGCATTGAGGGCTTTCATCAGCTCATCCGTCGCGCTGGCTTCGAGCCGGAGCAGGTATGGACCGACGTCGATGTTGGCAGTGATCAAACCCCGCTGTTTAGCGTGCATTGCCTGGTTTGGCGCGGATGAACCCGCCCCATAGCAATGCTTAATCCAGCCTGAGTCTGGTCGGCGAAAACGCGCGGCGCAGCGATGTCGACCAACCCTGGTAACAGCATAACCGGCGACCGTCATCGTTGTAGAAATCGAAATCGTGATCGAGCAACCCACGCAAGTCAGCGATGAGCGATGCGATACCCAAGAATATCGCGCGGCGCTCGGGTGCGAGAGGCGTAGATTCTAGACAGGGTTCGACGCTGGCCGGCCCTTGTCGCGATCGCGGCGGGCAAAGCGCCAGCCGCGGGTTCTCGCCTTAGCGATGCTTAGCGATCGGTCTCGCGCTCTGCTGGGGTGGCAGGTGCGGTATAGGGGGGATAGCCGCCGTAGGCCCAGGGATTACCCCAGCCGCCGCCGTACGGATAGCCGTAGCCACCGGCGTAGGGATAGCCGCCGTAGCCATAGCCCGGATAGCCGCCGTAGCCATAGCCTGGATAACCATAGCCGTAGCCGGGATAGCCTCCGAACCAGGGGGCGCCACGCCAGGGTCCGCCATACCAGGGGGCATCATTCCAGAAACCAAAGAATGCCTGTGCTGGCGTTGCCAGCAGAGTTGCTGCCGCGGCTGCCGCGGCACTCACAATGACCTTTCTCATCGAGACCTCCTCAACTATGGATCAAGGACCGTCCGCGGTCTGGACCTCGACGGCCCGAATAGAATTATAGGGCGAGATGCCATTTGATCAACAAGGTTGTGTTGCCAAGAAGGAATTTCTTTACCAGATAAAGAAAGGTTATTCCTGTATCCGAATTGCTGCGTTGCCCAACGCGCTCGGCTGTGGCAGCCTTGCTGGACCCATAAGAGCTCCACTGAGGATCACCTCCCATGCGCGTTATTTTGCTCGGCGGCCCTGGGGCCGGCAAAGGTACCCAAGCCGGCTTTATCAAAGAACACTTCAAGATCCCGCAGATCTCCACCGGCGACATGCTGCGCGGCCACGTCAAGGCCGGCACCGAGCTGGGCAAGGCCGCAAAGAAGATCATGGACGAGGGCGGACTGGTGTCGGACGAGATCATCATGGGGATGGTCAAGGAGCGTATTCTTGATCCCGATTGCGAGAACGGCTATTTGTTCGACGGTTTTCCGCGCACCCTGGCCCAGGCCGATGCGCTGAAAGAGGCGGAGGTCTTCGTCGATGCCGTAGTCGAGATCGCGGTGTCGGACGAGGAGATCATCAAGCGTATGTCCGGTCGCCGGGTGCACATGGCCTCCGGGCGGACCTATCATGTGCTGTTCAATCCGCCCAGGGAAGAAGGCAAGGACGACGAGACCGGCGAGCCGCTGATCCAGCGCGACGACGACCAAGAAGACACGGTGAAGGCGCGCCTGAAGGTCTATCACGATCAGACCGAGCCGCTGATCGACTATTACACCACCTGGGCCAAGCAGGGCGGAGAACATGCCCCGCGCTATGTCAAGGTCAACGGCATCGGTGACGTGAAGCAGATTCGCGACAGCATCATCTCCGGTTTGGAAGGCTGAGCTCTGCCCCTATTCGGCCTCTTCAAGGCTGCTCCGGCACAGCAGGATTGCAAATCGCTCCCGCTGGGGTGAAATCGCGAGCCTGTTCGGTGTCCAGGGTACTCTGTCTGGTCGGTTTGGATTAAGCCGACGTGATGGAGTCCTCGGCCGCATAGACAGCTGACGGCTCCTCCACCGCCCAGCGAATGTCATCGGCGATGCCTTTGCCGATGCCGGGCACCGCGGCGAGTTCCTCGGCCGTCGCGCCCATCACGCCCTCGACGCTGCCGAATTGGTCGATCAGCCGCTTTGCCCGCCGCGGCCCGACCCTGGGCAATCCTTGCAGCACGTGGCTCTGAATCCGCGGCTTGCCGCGCGGGCGCCGGCCCGGACGGGGTAGGCCGCCGCTTGCTTGTGCCCGACCCTGGCGTGCCGCCAGCAGCATCAGCGCGGCGGTCTCCTCAGGATTGCCCGAGCGCAGCAGCGGAAGACCGAACGACAGCGTCAGCGTCATCAGAGCACCCTGTATCGCCTCGCGGCGCATCCGGCTCCGTGCCAGGTCGCGCGAGCTGCCCTCCAGAATGATCACGCCGCGTGCAGATACGCTCGCCAGCCGTAGTCCTTGTCTGAACAGGCGTCCGTCCTTGATCGACTGGGTCAAATCGAGCAGCGTCTTGCGCTCGAACAGCAGCGCATCGTCTAGCAGGTAGTCGCCGACTGCTAGGCGCTGCGAGCGCAGAATGACTTGTGGGTCTCGCCGCAAGGCGTCGACGACGCCAGTCTTGGGCTCGCGGTCATCGATCAGAATCTCGAAGGTCTGCGTCATCGCCTGCCCTCCGACCGTGCCTGACCGGCCATAGACGAAAGGGGTCTAAGTGCCGTCGGCAAATGCGCCGCGCCCGATCTCTGAACAAGGTTCATCCTAGCCGGCATTTCGGGTGTTTTAGTGATTTTGTCTAAATTCACGATCTTGTTCGATCTCCCCAGACCTTACAAAAGTTTCATGAACCAGCCCTTGCGAGTCTAGCCCCTGTGCTGTGAAATTTCGGCGCGCGGACGGCTCCGCGCGCGGCGCCCTGATGCTCGGGGCCCTTCGCACCTTTTCTTTTCGAACAACAGGTCAAGTCATCGGGAGACGAAGATGATCGAAGTTCGCGAGCTCTGCCGCGATTACGGCGAGCTGATGGCGGTCGATCGGGTGTCATTCGAC
>JGI12048J13642_10202077_pt1 | contig 10769 bp, 10 predicted proteins | sample ElkSlonscriptome_16_FD_13642 | JGI IMG/M metagenome (IMG submission 13642) | reverse complement strand
TACTGTGTAACGGACATCATTGGTGCAAACGGTTTCCAGAATTTGAGGGACAATTTCACGGGGAAATTATTCATTCTAAAGATTACAAAAAACCAGAACAACTGCGGGATAAACGAGTGCTAGTGATTGGCGGTGGAAACTCAGCCTGTGATATTGCCGCCGAAGCCGCGCGGGTAAGCCGTAAGAGTGTTTTAAGTATGCGTGAATCCGTCTGGTTTATTCCTAAAACATTTGCTGGAGTCCCGATAGCTGATATAGTGCGATGGTGGATGCCAGAATGGTTTCAACGGATGGTGATGTACGGCATCATTCGTCTGACATTTGGAACTCATCAAGACTATGGTTTATCTAAACCGAACCATCGCATTTTTGAGAAACACCCCACGTTAAATAATGAAGTCCCCTACTATATTAAACATGGTCGAATTATTGCCAAGCCTGGGGTGCGTCGGCTTCAGGGAAAAAAAGTCGAGTTTGTCGATGGGAGTGAGCAAGAATTTGATTTAATTGTTTGTGCTACTGGCTATCATGTTGCCTACCCCTTCTTACCGGAGGAACTTCAGCGCGTTGAAGGATCTGTGGTTAAATGTTATGGTAGCTCATTTATTGAGGATTACAAGGGAGTCTATTACATTGGCTGGGGACAAGCGCGGGGCGGAGTTGGCTCATTGATAGCGGCTTACGGTCCCTATTTTACCCGTTGTCTGCAACTCCAGGATCAAATTAATGTGCCGCTAGGGTTGGTGTTTAAAGAAATGGGACAAGAGTTACCCACGACGCATTTATCTGATCCGCAGCAAATTTTTAGGCAGTTAAAACAGGCTCATTTTTTCTTTAACTGGATTGCTAAAAAAGCGGATCAAGTTGATGCCAAATATCCTAACTTTGAGAACCGTCCACTCCCGGCTAAACAATGACAGAAAAAAGGCAGAAAAATTCAATGGATTTATCCCCAGTTGTAGGGGCGCGTTTAGGGACTAAATTCAGCCATGGGTGAAATAACTGAACAACCTCACGGGGGGGCTTATCTATGGGGTAAAATTACCAGGCATAATCGCACCTCTGAGATCCGTACTCTCAAGCTGAGTATCTGTCAGATTTGCCGCCGTTAAATCAGCGTTTCTTAGGTAAGCGCCCTTAAGATCTGCATCAATCAAATTCGCCTCTCTCAAATTGGCATTCTCTAAATTAGCACTTTGCAAATTCGCCCCCTGAAGGTTAGCTTCACTCAAATTAGCCTCTCTCAAGTCAACGGTTCTTAGATTCATTTCCCTCAAGTCAGCGCCACTCAAATCACATCCAGCACATTCACCCGTTTGCTGCAATTGCTGGATTTCAGGTAGAGACGCGCCATGGCGCGTCTCTACTAACCGCACAGGATTGGTAATCCGAGACGCGATCGCGAAACCTGTACCCATCACCGCCAACACCCCCAGTTTCAATACCAACATCGGCGTAATTCCAGACTGGAGTAACTGAAACTGATCCAAGGTTGGCGAATTTCCCACCCCATCAATCGGTAACAATTCCGCCAGCGCCGTCGCCGCATTGGGGAAGCGATCGCGCAATTTAGGTGCGACCATTTTATCCAGCCAGGTGATAAACTGAGGATTCAGACCCGATACCAGAGATTTATAGTTAATTCGACAGTCCTCATCCATTAAATTGCCAATATCAGCCGATTTAGTTTGAGTCAGTAAACAAATCAACGTTACCCCTAAACCATATAAATCAGACGCTTCGGTGAGTTGACGATTAAACATCTGTTCTGGTGGCATAAATCCTAACGTTCCCTTCACCACACTACTCGCCGCCAAATCATCCCCAAACGCACGCGCTAAACCAAAATCGATTAAATAAACCTTAATCTGGGGGGAACGTTCGACTAAAATATTTTCCGGCTTAATATCTCGATGGATAATCGGCGGAACTTGCTGTTGTAGGTAAACCAACACCTCCAAGAGTGCGATCGCAATTTGTTTAACCTCCTCTGGGGTAAAGGATTGGGGAACGGCTAAAGAGGGGGCTTGTTTGTATTCCTGAATTAAGCAAAAGCCATCCGGCGTTTCAAATGCATCCAGGTACTGAGGAATACTAGGACAATCCAGTTGTTGCAGCAGAGTAATTTCCCGTTCATGGGCGTCAAAATCTGACCAATTCGCACCCGTTTTGGCAAATTGAAATTGTTTAATCACCACCGATTGTTCTGTGGAGTGATGAGTGGCTAAATAAGTGACTCGTCCACTACTGCGGTTGTGTCCCAATTCCCGCTGAATATGATAACCTTGCTGGAAAAATTCGGGGTAGTTATTATTTGAGTTTTGAATAATATAATTCATGGCAATAATCACAATAATGCGTTTTTTTAGGTTTTGATAAAATACTTAAGCCCTCAACTAAAGTTGGGGCTAAAAGCTTAAACCCGTTGAAACGGGTTCAAAGGCTTGCCCACTTTCAGCCGTAAATTTATTTCCTAGCGTCTGAGTTAGCGACATTCTGCTTCAGTCAGCGCCATTCTGCTTAAGTTGAAACTAAGGGTAAATGCGTTACCCCTACTGATTATCTCTACAGCGATTTTGCCCGCTTCACTAACCGAATAAACTCGGCTCGGTATCCATCTAAATCTGCCCCCTGAGATTGACTAGCAAGCTGTAAAACATGATCAAGATTACCATTGCCTTTGTACTGCGATTCTCTCAATACCATACCAAATTCAGCAACAGATGCCGAGAATTTAAAATTATTCGAGGCTTGCACTAAAGTTAATCCCTGATCCACAACGGGTGCGGTAATCAGTTGAGAAGTATCCTGATCCGGTTGCTTATATCGTAACTTCACCTGCATTAACTCATTCCCGGAAAATGTCATCGATTCATCGGTTTTTTGTTGAGAGTCTACAATATCAACATCCGATAACGAGACATCACTCTTCACTCCCACGGGAATAATTTCATAGAGGGCGGTAACAGAATGACCCGCACCTAACTCGCCAGCGTCTTTTTTATCATCCTGAAACGCTTCATTTTGCAGCCGCCGATTTTCATAACCGATTAGCCGATAGCCTTGTACTTTTTCCGGGTTAAATCCCACTTGAATTTTCATATCCTTGGCGATGGTGAGTAGAGTTCCGCCAATTTCATTCACTAGGACTTTATTCGCTTCTAGAATATTGTCAATATATGCATAATTGCCATTGCCCTTATTGGCGATTTTTTCCATCTTGGCATCTTGGAGATTGCCTGTGCCAAATCCTAACACGGTAAGGAAAATGTCTTGCTCTCGTTTCTCTTCAATCAGGTTAACCAATTGCTCATCGCTAGAGATACCGACATTGAAATCTCCATCAGTGGCGAGAATCACGCGGTTATTACCCGATTCGATAAAGTTATCTTGAGCCAGTTTATATGCCAGCTTAATTCCCTGACCTCCAGCCGTTGATCCTCCGGCATCGAGTTTATCAATTGCTGCTAATATAGTATCCTTTTGGTTTCCGGGTGTTGGCGGTAGCACTGTCCCCGCCGCCCCCGCATAGACAACAATACTAACCTTATCTTCGTCGCGTAATTGGTCAACTAGTAATCGGAATGCTTCTTTGAGTAAAGGGAGTTTATTGGCGTCCGACATAGACCCGGAAACATCCAACAAAAAGACCAGATTACTGGGCGGTAAATTTTCGGTCGAAATACTTTTACCTTGCAAACCAATGTGAACTAATTTGTGTTTTGGATTCCAAGGTGCTTCGGCAACTTCTGTGGTGATAGAAAAAGGTTGATCCGCTTTAGGTTGGGGATAATCGTAAGTAAAATAGTTAATTAATTCTTCAACCCGCACCGCATCGGGGGGTGGAAGTTGACCTTCATTGATAAAGCGCCGCATGTTACTATACGAAGCAGCATCGACATCAATGGAAAACGTAGAGAGGGGATTGCTGCTAGCGTTTAAAAAGGGATTTTCTGGAATAGTGCTGTAGGTTTCGCGGTTAGATGCTTCGGGATCTGAACGTAGACCCTGGAGGCGATCTAAACTCTGTGATTGCTGGGCTTGCGGCGCGAATTTAGTCCCCGGCAAGTTCTCTGCATCTGATTGAGTCTCTGGGAGGGAAGCTGCCTCGGGTGAGACTTTCATTGGAGCCTGTTCGCTAGGAGCTTCAGACGTATAGTTTCCTCCTTCTCCCCCTTCGCAAGCAACGGTAAGCGCTCCCAATACAGCAGCTAGTCCTAAAGTTGCGATCGCTCTCTGTCTGGTTTTCATGATTTCCCCTTCAGACTGAGCCTCAGTCTGTTCTATAACAAAGTTTAACAACTAACCATTTGCGGTTGTAACATCTCCGTTTTACTATGAAGGCTTAGAATTAGACCCCCTGGTTGCTAAAACTGTAACATAGGCGATTAGTCCAGAAGATTCCGGGGTTCCAAACGGGTTACAATTTTCAATGATATAGCGTATGCACTTATCTCTCAAGGCTTCGGGACTTATGCAATTTGGGGTTAGCGTTGGAAACAGAGCCAGATATGGCTTTCGTTACACTGATGCTATCCTACAAATGTAGCGCAGTAGTTATTTAGTGTTTTTATCTAGTTTTTGATTATGAAAGCAAAACGTACTATTCACTGGAACAAGCTAGCCGAAATTCAAGAATTAAAAGAGTTTTTTGCAGAAGATTTTCAGACATTCAAAAATCTCATAGAAAAGCATATTGAAGAATTTGAAGAATTTGCTGATGAAGCGCTAGATAAGTTTGCCAAACTGCGGGTTTTAGAAGTAACCAATGGTTGTACTCAATGGGCATTTCGTCGCGGCGATAAAGAAGCTTTATCGGTAGAACAAACCCGTGAATGTATGAATCTACTGATGGGTTTTATAAAACGAACAGAATTATATTTTCCGAGTGAAGGGCAACTTGAATTTGACGACGAACAAAAAGCATTTATTCAAGAAGCACGATCGCTCTACAAAAACGCATTTAAGGAAAATAATAAGGAATCAGAACGAAAATATTATGCGGCATCCACAGCCCAGTTTATTGTCTATGGTCATGAACGGGTACAGCAAGCCATGGCATTAGTCAAGCAAGATTATGAAACTCTTTTTTCGCCTTACTACATTGGACGGGGACAAAAATATATTGCCCCGTATTTAGAAGGATTTGAATAGTCTGTTTGGTAATATCTGCTGGAATCCTCATCCAATTTTTTGAGTAAAATGTACACCATAACTCAAGTGTGCCAATCGACAAACAGAGCATAGAGATAGGCGATTGCTTCCCCAATCAGGGTTCGTACTCCTTCGCTAGATTGCCACCATTGTTGCGGATCATACTCTTGAGGTTCAGCCGCAATCACACCAACTCGGATTTTTGGTTCCAATACGGCTTTAAATATAATCCAGCTTCGACGGGCATGAGGTCCCAACGAATAGAGATTAATCGATTTTACCTCTAATTCGGATGTCGATAACCATTCCCGTAGGGCGATGGCGCTTGCTTGAGTCCGATGTTTAATTACATTGGGGGCGGGAACAGCCACCAGTTGTTCTGGGTTAAATCCCAAGGTGATAAATGTAGCGGCGGTGAGTTCGGCAAAATTTTTGTATTCGGCTAAATAATATCCCTTGGAAACGGGCAAACCTGTAGTAATCAGGTAATTATAAGACCCGCGTTGGAAACGTGCGATCGCGTCTTTAATGGCGTAATCTGGTATCCAGCCTTCCACCACCATGACATCAGCCGCCACGGGAGAGTTAACCGCCAGGAATGGATAGATAATGTTGAGGGTGAATAGCATGAGAGAAAGTATACAAATCAGTGTCACTATCCATCCCTGAATAGTCAGAGTCCACTGGATTTTGCGATGAATTAAACGAATTTTGATTTTAGCAGTTAACTTTCTGAACGGCTGTAATTTTTTTTTACCATGTTAGATTTAACCACTTCCATTAGTTGTTAGATTACCAAATAACTTATCCCATTGCCGTTCTTTTCGATTCATGATTTGTGTTCTTTCAATAGAGTTGCTTATTACCAACAATATCCTATCCATTACAGCCGTAACCATTCCCTCAAGTCATCCTCCCTTAAGTTGCGCTATCATATCGGCGGGATTCCAGTAAGCACGAGTGCTTTGAATTTTACCCGCTTCATTCACCTCAAAAACGGTGATTCCTTCAAACGTTATAGTTTTGTCACTCTTACTGAGTCCCTGCATTGTCCACTTAACCGCCGCTTCATTCCCCGCTACAAAAATATGCTCGATTGTCGATTCCAGTTGTTTAAATACTCCCTGTAGCTGAGCAAAAAATTCCTCAAATCCTTCATGAACTTTTGTGGGAGGTTGTCCTACCGGATCATAACTGACAGCATCTTCGGCAAAGTCGTCCAGCCAACCGTCGGGATTCATCGCTGCCACTTTGGTAAAATAAGTCCTGACCAGTGTTTCCATCGGTTTTGTTGACATTGTTTTATTCTCCATTGCTGAATACGTCTAGAGTCAAATTGGTATTATTGGACTGCTGATACTCAGGTATAATTGATAAAGTCAATTTTAATCCACAATTTTAGTTTTTATTAGTGGGTTACGGCGGATATCTCAATTAAGGTATTATTTACCCAGATTAAACTTCCGCCTAACCCACCCTACAAAGAATTAATATTGTCTTTATGAATGACTCTAAATTGAGTTGGCAAGTCCTGGAGATATTCACTCCCTAATTTTGATTGGGTTAATTCAACTATTCAGTTTCCACGAAAACGGTAACGGCGGCAACAGCAATTAGCATTTCGTCATTTTTATCATTGAGTTCAGGAATGGCTCGACCTTGAACCACCATTCCCCCGGATTGCACGGTGAGTGATTTTTGTCCAAATGGTAATACAGCGAGAACCTCTTCCTGTCGCACTTGTTCCGGGTAAGGTACGGCGATTTGCACCTCTACAATCATTTGATTGGGATCGCTCAAACCTGCAACTTCCCAGACACCAGGTAAGGCGTTGTGCGCGATCGCGTTCCGCACAGCCCTAGATGCAGCTACAGTGGGTTCTTGTCCATGTTGGTCTACCCCCATACCCATTTCAATAATTAAGCGTTTGCGAGTCATAGTGCTTTCTTGATTAGCTCAACGTTCAACCGAGATTGCCTCTAAATTTAACAGTTGGCGCGTTTCATCGGCGGCTTCCTGCATCAACCTGGTTATCTCGTTATTATCAACTCGTTGAGCAAGAGCGGTTCTGGTAATTAATTTACTCAGATATTTCTGTAAGATAAAAGAGGCTTGAGCATACTGAGGAATGGGAGGGCGCACTATTGAATTTTTGACTGCCTCTTTCAAGGACGGTAAATAGGGATATTTAGCGGTAATTTCTGGGTCATCAAATAACGCTTCTCGACTGGGTAAATATCCTTTCTCTAAAATTAACTTTTTCTGAGCCGCTTGACTGGTAAAATATTGAATCGCTTTCCAGGCTTTATCTTGATGTTTTGAATTCTTCGCTATGCCTAAGCCCCAACTCCCATTACAGGCACTTGGACGTAAACTATTATTAGTTGGATTGCTTGAAAGATTCAAGACTTGTACGCCGATATTAGCGGGATCAGTAAATTGGTTCCATACATAGGGCCACTGCCGTAGGAATATCGTATTTTGCTCTTGGTTAAACGTTTCCAATGATTCTTCTTCGCTGTATAAGATAACTTCTGGCGACGAAATTTTATCTCGAATTGTATTGAGTAAAAACTGGACAGCTTGTTCAGCCGCAGGTTGATCCAATCCTACCTCTAAACTTTCCGACTCAATCCAGAATCCACCATAGCTTTCTAATACCTCGACAAAGGTAGCCACCAATCCTTCATACCGCCATCCCTGCCATAAATAAACGCCTTGAGAGTTCCCTTGGTTTTGCCAAGTTTTAGCAAAGGCTGTCAATTGTTGTAAGGTGGCAGGTGGCTGAGTATTACCCAGTAAATTTTTGCGGTAGTATAAGAGACCAATATCTGAACGCAAAGGCATCCGATAGAGCTTACCCTTATATTCTCCTGCATCAATCGCACTTGGTAAAAATCCTTCGTTTATCAGGGTATCTTTAGCCGTCCATTCATATAGATTAACCAGACACCCCTTGGCAGCAAACTCCGGCATCCAGATAATATCTGTATAGACTAAATCATAAAGTGAATTTCCCGCTTGACACTCGCGAACAAAATCCTCCTTCAGCCGATAGGTTATGTCACCTGCTAGGTTGGTTCTCGTTCTCAAATTAATCCGGATTTTGGGATGGCTCTGGTGAAAGTCCGTGATTAACGACTGCCAAGCCGAGGCTTCATCAGCCGGAACAAATAAGGTTAAATGCGTGGGGGACCACGTTAAATAGATCAGTAATAATAGTAAAACTTGGATAACGGCAACGAATACCCAGATGGAACGGGAATTAAGTCGTCGGCTGAATTGTCCAAGTCTTTGTACAATCTGCTTAGTTTTCATAACCTGTCCTTGAACAAGGTGACGGGTCAAACTTTTTCATAAGACAAGGGATCTTGTAGTCCGAGTTCAGCAAAAGCAGCAAGCCGCAAGCGACAAGAATCACAGACACCACAAGCCACCTCACCCCCAGCATAGCAAGACCAAGTTTCGTGCCAAGGCACTCCCAGTTTATTGCCTAACTCGATAATTTCTGTTTTTTTTAGCTGAATTAGCGGGGTAATAATTTGAATCGGTTCTCCCTCGCGCCCCTGTTTTGTGCCGAGGCGAAAGACTTCCTGCATGGCTTGGATATAATCAGGACGGCAATCGGGGTAACCGGAATAATCTAACGCATTAACACCCAGATAGAGGGCTGTAGCACCGATCGCTTCTGCGTAGGATAGCCCAAAACTGAGAAAAATGGTATTACGTGCGGGGACGTAAGTAATGGGAATACTCTGGGACATCTGCTGGAGCGATCGCGTCTGGGGCAAATCGAGGGTATCATCCGTTAAGGCTGAACCTCCCCACTGGCTTAAGTCAAAGCGTACCACTTGATGGTCTTTGACACCTGCACCTTTAGCAATTGCGATCGCGGATTCGAGTTCCCGTTGATGTCGCTGTTGATAATTAAAGGATATAGCATAACACTCATAGCCCTCTGCCTTAGCTTGATAGAGAACTGTAGACGAATCCAATCCACCGGACAATAAAACTACAGCTTTCGACATCTTTACCCCCGTCATCTGTTATTTGTCATTCGTCATTTGTGATAATTGAACGGTTAGGTGGGGGCGGGTTTAGTTATATCAGGGTGCAAAGCAAACGTTAGCGGTAAAACCCGCCCCTACAATTCCCTTGTCTCCTCCCATCCCCTCCAGCTTCCCCAGCTTCCCCAGCTCCCCCAGCTCCCTCAGCTCCCTCAGCTCCCTCAGCTCCCCCCGCACCCGGAACCCCTCAGCCCAAAATGGACAACCCAAAAACTGACACATTTACCTACACCTAAAGTAACCGTAAACCCACAATGAAAACAGAATAGCCGTCCGAAAGACTTCCGTTATCTGGCAAATTGGGGCAATCTTTGGAATTCTTCACATTTAAAGGTGCTGTGGTACTATCTGGATGGTTTAAGGCGGCTCAACATAAGTAAATTGACTTAGTTCCCGTGGTGGAGGAGCATATAAGAGTGCAAGATAGCATGTATCAAAGACATCTGGATACTCATGTCCAACGTAGCCTGCCGCAGCCAATCCGAATTGGCGTGATTGGCGTTGGTAACATGGGACAGCATCATGCCCGCGTTTTGAGTCTTTTGAAAGACGTGGAAATGGTAGGCGTATCAGACATTAACGTAGAACGGGGTTTGGACACGGCAAGTAAATACCGTGTTCGCTTCTTTGAGGATTATCGCGATTTACTCCCTTATGTGGATGCGGTTTGTATTGCCGTACCCACCCGACTACATTATGAAGTGGGAATGACCTGTTTGCGATCAGGGGTTCATGCCTTAATCGAAAAACCGATTGCCGCCAGTATCGCTGAGGCAGAATCCCTAGTCAACGCGGCGGCTGAGTATCAATGTATTCTGCAAGTGGGTCACATTGAACGGTTTAATCCTGCCTTTCAAGAACTTAGCAAAGTCTTGAAGACTGAGAAATTGCTGGCACTAGAGGCGCATCGCATGAGTCCCTATTCCCACAGAGCTAATGATGTTTCTGTGGTTCTGGATTTAATGATCCACGATATTGACCTGCTGATGGAATTAGCGGATGCGCCCGTGATCCAATTGACGGCGAGTGGTAGCAATGCCTCGGAGTCGGGGCATTTAGATTATGTCACCGCTAATTTAGTTTTTGCTAATGGCATTGTGGCAACACTTACTTCTAGTAAAGTAACCCATCGTAAAATCCGTCGCATTGCCGCCCATTGTAAAAATTCCCTCACAGAAGCCGATTTTCTCAATAATGAAATTCTGATTCATCGGCAAACGACGGCTAATTGTGAAACCGACTATGGTCAGGTTCTCTATCGCCAAGATGGATTAATTGAAAAGGTTTACACCAGTAATATCGAACCGCTATACGCCGAGTTAGAACATTTTGTCAACTGTGTGCGTGGCGGAAATCAACCCTCTGTCGGCGGTGAACAGGCGCTGAAAGCCCTCCGTTTAGCCAGTTTGGTTGAGCAGATGGCTCTGGATGGTCAAGTTTGGCATCATTTAGACCGAGAGCCTCATGAATTCAAGTCTCCCATGATTGCTGTGTCTTAATTGGAATGGTACTGAATTGAGGCGGGTGGGTTTCGACTGCGCTCAACCC
>JGI12048J13642_10695878_pt1 | contig 10772 bp, 8 predicted proteins | sample ElkSlonscriptome_16_FD_13642 | JGI IMG/M metagenome (IMG submission 13642) | reverse complement strand
GTTGGGGTTTTAGCGGTACTGGTTGGCGTGGCTTTATTTTTTGTCAAAGATGAGAAACTGGCGATCGCAGGTGGTGGCGGTATTCTAGTTGCTACATTGTCCTACAAATACCCCATGCAAGGACTGTGGGCATTCCTGATCTATCTACCTTTTTCAGGAACGATAACCTACTGGATTGGTGGGGGAAATGCACTCTTTCAACTGGCCAAAGATGGCTTTTATTTTCCTGCCCTCATTGCCCTTGTTCAAGAATTAAAACGTCAACATAAACCCTTTCTTGTTCACAAAGCCGTTAAAACTCCACTTTTTATTCTGCTGGGTTTTTGTCTACTGACACTCATCTTAGTTAACGGTTTACAACAACTTGATCCACCCTATCCCAATGACAAACCTATTTTAATGGGAATTCTTGGACTCAAAGTTTTTCTTGGGTATGTTCCATTAATGACCTGCGCTTATTATCAAATCAAAGATCAAAAATCCTTACTTTTTCTAACCCGGATGACCGTAGTTTTAGCAATTATTTGTTGTGTTTTAGGAGTGATGCAGTATCAATTTCTGGTTTCCGGGCGTTGTCAAGGAACAGACCATTTAAGCGGAGATGATTTATTTAAAGCAACCCTCGATGCAAAATGCTTAGTTGGCGGTTCATTAGTCTTTAGTCCCTCACAAAGCATGATCCGTTTACCCGGTACTTTTGTCGCCCCTTGGCAATGGGCTTGGTTCCTCATTGCTAATGCCTTTTTTACCTTTGCAACCGCCTTTAGTGATCCTTCCCCAATCTGGCGAATGGTGGGCTTAGGAGGGATGGCGTTAGTGTTTGTCAATTCAGCAATTTCAGGTCAACGAATTGCCCTCGCTTTAGTTCCTTTAGTAACAGTAATTCTTCTAGTTTTAACGGGTCAAGTTACCAACTTAAAACGGTTTCTTCCCATTGCTGCCGGACTGGGTTTAGTCTTAGGAATTGCCGTCATTGCTAACCCCCAAATTATTCAAGAACGGATTGATAGTTTTGTCTCTCGTTGGGAAGCTTCACCCCCAACCGCCTTTATCGCTGAACAGTTTGAACATAGTACAGGACGACAAGAAGGAATTTTTGGAAACGGACTCGGACGGGCCACCAATTCCACCCGAATTTTTGGGGAAACAAAACTGATCGAAACCTATTATCCTAAACTCATTTATGAACTCGGTCCGGTCGGAACCATTGGCTTTTTAGGATTAGTCACAACTCTCACCTTTACCACCTTTAAAACCTATCGTTCCCTCAAAGAAAAAAATATTCGCAGCTTTGGGGCTTCGTTTTGGGTGTTTGTATTAATTATTAGTTATAACACTTACTATTATCCCCTAGATGTCGATCCCGTTGCCGTTTATTATTGGTATTTTGTTGGGGTGATTTATCGACTTCCCGACATCGACAAACAAGAACTAAAACGACTCAAAGAGGAAGAAGAACAAGGGGGTTAATTCATAACCCGTCAACAATGATAAATTATCAATGATCAATCTTCCCTGATTCCCAACTCCCAACTTCTTTTGAGATCCCATCACCTGTAACGTAACTTAACTGAAATTCACTTGGGCATCGAAGATTGAGGGGGTACAATATTGATAAACAAACTCCCCGTTTAAATTAAGTCCCCTTTTCCCCTCATTACTCGTTTAGATTTTAGCGAAAATCACCTATGGACTGGCCTAAAATTTCTGTCATTATTCCCACCTATAACCGCGAGGAAGCTTTGCGGGAAACCTTAGTTGATGTTCTCAAACAAGACTATCCCCAGTTTGAAGTCTTAGTCGTCGATCAAACTCATTCTCATCAAAGCGAAACTCAAACCTATTTAGAAGAACTTGCTAAGACCGGTAAAATTACATGGTATCGTCTAGAATGGGCAAGTTTACCCGGCGCCCGTAACTACGCAGTTCGACGTTCAACCGGGGACATTATCCTATTTATTGATGATGACGTTCAACTGACTGAAAGCTTTCTGACAGCCCATGCCAGTAATTATATCGCAGCCGGAACCTCTACCCCTAAAAATATTGGTGCCGTCGCTGGACGAGTTTTTGATCGCATGAAATTAGGAGATTCTGGAGGAGATTTAGTGATCGAAGAATTACCTCCCCAAGCTTCTGATCCGGGAATTGCTTGGTATCATATTGATTTAGTTCACACTGTTAAACCCCAACAAGTGATTTCCGCCCGAGGGTGTAATATGTCTTTTCGGCGAGAAATTTTTGATCAACATGGTTTACATTTTGATGAACGGTTTAAAGGTAGTGCTGTTCGGGAAGAATCAGATTTTTGTTTACGAGTGCGAAAAACAGGCTATATTATTTGGTACGATCCTGAAGCGAATTTAGTTCATTTAGGCGAAGAAGTCGGAGGGTGTCACGATATTAGTACCCGTTCAATGCAATATCAAATTACCTTCTACCACAATCACTTTTTGATGGGGTTAAAAAACCTCACCTTGGGTCAATGTTTGCGCTTTTTTGCCAAACTATTTGATTGTCATGTTCTCGGACATCCTCCCTGTAATAAAAGTGGTTCTCCCCTGAAAGTCTTAACCCGATTTGTCTTTTACACATTAGGACTTTTTAAAGCCATTGGAACTCAGATTAAATCCCTTTGGAATCAAGGTCAAGTTTACACTCAGCAAGATGAATTAGCCCAAACTTAAAGGGTTTTGAGGGTTGAAAATTATCTTGTACTTTACTCCTTATTCTTCAATTTAGGCTAAACAATGAAAATTTTAGTTGCTAGCCATACTTATATCGTAGATCTCAACCGGGAAAAATGGCGGGCTTTAGCCCATCTCTCTCCGGAAATCGAAGTAACGCTTGTTGTTCCCCGTCGTTGGAAACCGGGAGGCGTTCAAAATAAAATTATTGATTCTGAATATTTAGATGAAGGATCTTTTAAAGTCGTTCCCGTTTCTAACTTCAGTCAAAACAATCAAGGCTTACTTACCTTTGGATTAGATTTAATTCCCCTTCTCCAAAACTTTAAACCAAATATTATCCAAGTTGAACAAGGTGCCAAAGCCATTACCTATTCTCAGTTTATTACCTGCAATAAACTCTTAGGACTGAAAGCTAAAAATGTCTTTTTTACTTGGTGGAATCTTCCCTACACGTTAAAATTTCCCATTTCCCTCATCGAAGCCTATAACCTCAAAAATACCGATGGAATTGTAGTGGGAAATCAAGACGGTTCAGATATTTTACGACAACGGGGTTACACGGGGGCGATGGAAGTTATGCCTCAACTAGGTGTCGATGAAAGTCTATTTAAACCCGATCCTCAACCCGAATTAAAAGCAGAATTGGGAATTCATTCTGATGAATTTGTTGTGGGGTTTGTCGGACGATTTGTGGAAGAAAAAGGACTTTTAACTTTGGTTGAAGCCTTGACAAAAGTACAAGAATTATCTTGGAAAGCGTTATTATTGGGTCGGGGAGAATTAAAACAACAAATTCTCGAAAAAGCCGCAGAATTTGGCATTAAAGATAGATTGATTTTTGTAGAAAGTGTTCCTCACGACGAGGTACAACGTTATATTAATGCCATGAACGTGTTGGTTTTACCTTCCGAAACCACTTACAAATTTAAAACCCTCACAGCAGTTGGCTGGAAAGAACAATTTGGTCATGTTTTAATTGAAGCAATGGCTTGTAAAGTTCCGGTTATTGGTTCAGACTCCGGTGAAATTCCTCATGTGATTGGGGAAGCCGGGTTAATTTTTCCTGAAGGAAAAGCCGAAGCATTGGGCGAAAGTCTACGTCAGTTAATCGAAAATCCCCAACGAACTGAAGATTTAGCCCAGCAAGGTTATGAACGGGCTTTGAGAAGTTATACCAATAAAGCCTTAGCCCAACAGTTACTAACTTTTTACCAAAAATTGATCTCCCCCAAATAAATGCTCTATTTCCTCTGAATTGATCAGTTTCTCAAATATTGGTGTTTTTCTTTGTGTCTTTGGAATAAGTTGCTCAAAAATTAAATTCTGAGTCAAGTTAATCAAAACATGAACTTAATTTAACTCAATCTTGACACTCCCCGCCATAAATGACGGAGATTCTTGGTTCACAGTTCACGCTTTCCAATGCAGGATTGCTCCAACATAAAAAGAGGCGGAAACTCCCCAAGCTTTAAAGATCCGGTCTGCCCGACCGTACTTAGAGCCTTTTTCAGAATGTTTTTAGCCGCATTAACATCCCTGTCTTCTGTATATCCGCAGTGAGGACAAATATGTGTTATTGTTGACAGAGATTTGACGACTTTCTTGCCACAGTTAGAGCAGTTTTGAGAGGTATTATGGGGAGATACTGGTATTGTTAGCTTCCCATATTTTATTGCAAAATATTCTAACCAATGACGAAAAATAGACCAACCCACATCTGAAATTGATTTGGCTAAATGTCGATTTTTGACCATACCTTTAACATTTAAGGCGACCTAGGCAACCAAATCGTTAGATTGGATTACGCAGTATGCAACTCGCTTGCAATACTCTTTACGCTGCCTGCTTACTCTTAAATGTTTTCGGGCATACCGACATCTTGCCTTGTGGTAATTTTTAGACTGCGGTTTGACTCCTCGAACGTACTTTTTGGATTTTTTGCGATTAGCACGATTTAATTGTTTTTCAGATGAACGATAGAATTGGGGATTTTCAACAGTATTTCCGAAGCTATCAGCCAAAAAATATTTAATCCCAACATCTAATCCTATCGCTTTTCCCGTTGGTTCAGTTTCAATTCGCACATCAACTGAAATGGCAAACTGCACGTAGTACCCGTCTGCTCTCCTGACCAACCGAACTCGCTTAATATCTTTGAGTTGGTAAAAATTAAGGTCATAAGTTCCCTTTAGCTTCAGCTTACCGATTCCGTTTTTATCGGTAAAGGTAATTGCTTTTCTGTTTTCCGAAAGCTTCCAGCCGGAAGACTTGTACTCAACAGAACGAGCGTTTTTTTTGAACCTGGGAAACCCTTTTCTTGGTGCGCTTCCTCTAGCGGCTTGCGAAGCCGCGAGGTCGCACCGCTTCTTTCCGGGTGTTTTTTTCTTGCAGTTGTCGTAAAATCGACTAATCGCACTCCACGCACATTCTGCCGCAGACTGTCTCGCTTGAGAGTTGAGCTTGTTTGCAAAGGTATATTGTTTCGCCAATATCAAGCAATTGCTTGTTGAGGTCATACTTCCCCACCCTAATATTATCCATCCAATGCCTCAAGCATTTATTGCGGATGAACTGATAGGTTCGGATTGCCTCATCAATTGCTTGATACTGACTATTTTTACCTTTTGCTTTGAACTCGAAGACTATCAAGTTTAGATCTATCGCGATTAATTTACGCTGACCATACTAGCATAGAATTGCAAAAGCAACCGTGTCGAACAGTTACTTTTTACCTTGGGGAGTCCATGTCCTGATAAAAATTCAAGATTCAACTTCAGAGAAAAGCGATAAAATCAGAAAGAGATTCAGACCGATGAAAATATTAACATTCACAGCCGGGAGGAAATCCGAAGAACCCAAGTGACTAAAAATGTCCCGTTTTTCGATACAATAGAAGTTATGTACCCCATGCGATCAAAACTCTGAGTGTGGCAAGTCCAAACCGCAAAACCATCCTACTTGACTTTGAAAAGCCTCTAGCCGAACTGGAATCTCGCATTGACCAGATTCGCCAGTTAGCAGAGGAAAATAGCGTTGATGTCTCCGATCAAATTCATCAGTTAGAAGCCCGTGCGACTCAACTGCGACAAGAGATTTTCAGCACCCTCTCTCCCTCCCAACGACTGCAACTCGCTCGTCATCCTCGTCGTCCAAGTACCTTAGATTACATTCAAGCCATGAGCGAGGAATGGATCGAACTGCATGGCGATCGCTCGGGTTCCGATGATCCGGCGTTAGTTGGTGGAATTGGACGGTTAGCCGGACAACCCGTCGTGATTTTGGGTCATCAAAAAGGCCGCGATACCAAAGATAATGTCGCGCGAAACTTCGGTATGGCAGCACCCGGAGGCTACCGTAAAGCCATGCGGTTGATGGAACACGCCAACCATTTTGGAATGCCGATCATCACCTTTATTGATACACCAGGAGCTTGGGCAGGTGTAGATGCAGAAAAACTCGGTCAAGGAGAAGCGATCGCCTACAACTTGCGAGAAATGTTTCGCCTGGATGTACCGATTATTTGTACCGTCATTGGAGAAGGGGGTTCTGGAGGAGCGTTAGGAATTGGGGTTGGTGAACGGTTGTTAATGTTGGAGCATTCGGTGTATACAGTGGCTTCTCCTGAAGCCTGTGCTGCAATTTTGTGGAAAGATGCCTCCAAAGCGGCTCAAGCCGCACAAGCCCTAAAAATTACGGCGACAGACTTAAAAGAATTAGGAATTATTGATCGTATCGTTCCCGAACCGGAGGGCGGCGCTCACGCTAACCCGATTAAAGCAGCTGAACAACTCAAACAAGCCTTGTTGGAATGTTTAGAGGAATTGATGAGTCTGAGCAACCAGCAACGGCGAGAAATGCGTTATCAAAAATTCCGACAGATGGGGATTTTTGCTGAAGAACTCGCTTAACGCCATTGTTGAGAATTTTAACTGTTTTTCAGGTTGAGCGAAGGTCGAAGTGATCATACTCAGTGCGTTTTTTCAGCGTCTGTATCCGCAAAAGTTATACAGATCTTGCTGATCCCTTCTGCTTCATCCTTGATTTAATCTCTGTTGTGCGATCAATCTCATCGAGATTTTGGATAAACCTAGAAGATGGTATAATAGCTAAGTAACAAATCTTTACAGATTGATCAGATTTGTCCAGGATAGATTTGCTACAGCATTTCCACCGTCAGACCCCCTGTTTTTCAGCAGAGGATCAAAGGTGATGGATTGGGAAAAGCTTGCCTGTAACGAACGGAAGTTGCAGCAGTGAGTTTCTATTCATCAGGCTAACAACCCAACTACAACTGTTTTAGAGATGAGCGCGTGTCACAAAAGTTAAAGATACAGCTCAGGTCACAGATTATTTTGCCTTTTAGCGGTGAGAACCCTTAAAAGGTTTGGTCGTCCCGTGACTATTGGGGAACCTGCCCCGAGAGACAACGGAGCCTCGTGTGTAACCGTTGCTCAAACTTGAGCCTTGGTCTTTAAAGCATAATGACCGAGCCACATCCATTTAACCCATGAGCCAGACGTGCAAAAAATGTATCAATCATACATTGATTAACGTCCACTCTCAAAATCTCCGTGTTTTCCAACCGGAGAGATGTCAAATTCATTGAGTCCAATCGGAGACTACTCAAACCGTCAATGACTTCTCCCATCGAACGACGTGCCTTAATTACAGGGGCAAGTAGTGGGATAGGTAAAGCAACAGCTCTTGCCTTTGCTAAAGCTGGAATTCATGTCGCCTTAGTGAGTCGATCTCACGACACCCTGGAAACCATTGCCCAACAAGCTCGGGCTTCTGGGGTAGAAGCGAATGCCTATGCTTTAGACCTCGCTAAAGTTGAGCAAGTGCATGAGCAAATCGACACGATTGCTGCTGCTTTCGGTCCTATCGATATTCTCGTCAACAATGCAGGAATGGGCTACACCAGTCCTTTAGTCAGTACACCCCTAACGGAGTGGCAACAGGTATTAGACCTGAACCTCACCAGTGTATTTCAGTGTGTGCAAGGGGTTTTGCCGGGAATGCGCGAGAGAGCCAGTGGAACAATTGTCAATGTTGTCTCCATTGCCGGACAGCAAGTTTTTCCCAATTGGGGAGCTTACTGTGTCAGTAAGTTTGGCTTGATGGCGTTATCAAAAGCTTTAGCTGCTGAAGAACGCGCTTATGGTATCCGGGTAACAGCGATTTGTCCGGGTGCGGTGAATACTCCGCTTTGGGATACAGAAACCGTTCAAGCTGACTTTGATCGCGCCACGATGTTGACACCAGAAATTGTCGCTGAGTCGATTTTACACGTCGTCATGTTGCCTCAACAAGCGGTCATTGAAGAACTAACACTCATGCCGCATGGGGGAGCATTTTGATCGAGTAATCAACTCCAAACTCTCACCACTAGGGTGATTGATACCGCTTGTTGCTCTCTAGCATCAATGTCTCAATGCTCAATTGTTCACTCTTTTTTCTATCGTTTACGGACTTGCTATGACTATTGCTTCCAATGGAAACGGTTCTAAACCCGCAAATGGTTCGAGTCCCATTCTCAGCCGACCCGATCGCACAACTTCTGCTTTGAATGATCATCCTATTCAAAAGCAACCCCTCACTGAAGTCTCAGATGATCAAATGATGGAAGCGGTGCGGACAATGCTGCTGGGTGTTGGAGAAGATCCCGAACGGGAAGGCTTGCTAAAAACGCCTAAACGGGTTGCTGAAGCCATGCGCTTCCTCACCAGTGGCTACAATCAATCTTTAGAAGACCTCGTAAATGAGGCGATTTTTGATGAAGGTCACGAAGAAATGGTGTTAGTTCGTGACATCACGGTTTTTAGTATGTGCGAACACCATATGCTGCCGTTTATGGGGAAAGCTCATGTTGCTTATATTCCCAACCAAAAAGTGATCGGACTCAGTAAGTTGGCTCGAATTGTCGAAATGTATGCCCGTCGCTTACAAGTTCAAGAACGCCTCACTCGCCAAATTGCCGAAGCAGTACAAGGGGTTCTCGATCCTCAAGGGGTCGCGGTGGTGATCGAAGCCAGCCATATGTGTATGGTCATGCGAGGGGTGCAGAAACCAGGGTCTTGGACGGTGACCAGTGCTATGCTTGGCGTTTTCCAGGAAGAGCAGAAAACCCGTGAAGAATTTCTCAACTTAATTCGTCACCAACCCAGTTTCTAAGGTTCTAGCACTGGGAAAGGAAATACCGGCAATCAATTTTAATTCCATTATCGGGACGTGCAATGCGCGTCTCTTGTTTTATATCAATTAGAAAGGAAATAGTCAGCAACAGGTTTCCTTGCTCTGGGGTAGAGATGTGAGATAATCGAAAAAAGAGTCATGATTATTAGAATTGGCTGGCAAAAGCAGATCGAAATTCGATTTCCCCTTCCCAAAATATTAGGGGCGTGAGTTTAATCTGAGGGGGGGCGGGGTTGTTATCTATTAACATTCCGCGATCGCTGAAACACATTCCATTGTACCCTGAAAAAAATTTCAATCCTAAGATATGTCTAAACCGATTAAGTTTGGCACGGATGGCTGGCGAGGTGTCATTGCTGATGATTTTACCTTTGAACGTGTCGCTTTAGTGGCTCCTCTAGCTGCTCAAGTGTTAGAAGAAATCTATGGTCATAACGCTGAAGCCCGCACGATATTTGTAGGATATGATCGACGCTTTTTGGCTGAAGAATTTGCTCAAGTGGCAGCGATCGCCATTCAAGCGGCCGGATATGATGTTAAACTCAGTCAAACCTACGCGCCGACTCCTGCTTACAGTTTGGTCGCTCACCAACAACAGGCTTTAGGGGCCGTGGTGATGACGGCAAGTCATAATCCGGGTAAGTATTTAGGTCTAAAAGTTAAGGGTGCTTTTGGAGGGTCGGTTGGCCCGGACGTTACAGAAAAAATAGAAGCTCGACTCAATCTACCTCAACTCAAAGCAGAAACGCCTGGAACATTAGAGTCTTTTGATCCTTGGCCTGCTTACTGCGAAACGCTACAATCAAAGGTTGATATTGAGGCGATTAAAACGGCAATTAATCAGGGGAAATTGACTGTTTTTGTTGATGTGATGCACGGTTCGGCGACAGGCGGTTTGGCTCGGATTTTAGGCGACTCTGTCAGAGAAATTAACAGCAATCGTGATCCTTTATTTGATGGGGGTGCGCCGGAACCTTTGCCGAAATATATCCCTGAATTGTTCCGTCAAATTAAAACCCATAAACGTTCTGAAGATAGTTTAGCGGTGGGGTTTGTGTTTGATGGAGATAGCGATCGAATTGCTGCGGTTGATGGAGAAGGCAATTTCCTCAGTTCTCAAATTTTGATTCCAATTTTAATTGAACATCTAGGAACTCGTCGGGGTTTTGGTGGTGAAATTGTTAAAACGGTAAGCGGATCGGATTTGATTCCTCGAATTGCCAAATTGTACGATTTATCTTTGTATGAAACACCGATTGGTTATAAGTATATCGCGGATCGGATGTTGTCGGCTCAAGTGTTAGTTGGGGGTGAAGAATCTGGTGGGGTTGGTTATGGGGTTCATATTCCTGAACGGGATGCTTTACTATCAGCTTTGTTCTTGTTAGAAGCAATTGTTCAGTCGGGAGAAGATCTCAGCCAAACTTATCGCCGCCTTCAAGAAAAAGTTGGGTTTTCTTCGGTGTATGATCGGATTGATTTACCTTTGGCGAGTATGGATGTACGATCGCGTTTGGTGGAACAATTAGATCATAATCCGCCTAAAGAAATTGCTGGACAAGCGGTTAAAGATTGTTTAACGGTGGATGGTTATAAATTCCGGTTGGCTGATGATCGTTGGCTATTAATTCGCTTTAGTGGAACGGAACCTGTTTTACGGCTTTATTGTGAAGGTGCTGATCAAAAACAGGTGAATCAAACGCTTGCTTGGGCGAAAGATTGGGCAAGTAACTATCAGTAAATTTGGTTTTAGTTGGTGTGCTTGAGCGCATTTTATAACCTGATTATGATCTCGAATATTTACCTAAAAATTAGGGTGCATTGCTAACAAATCAGGGCGCACAGCCATGCGCCCCCGACTGAATCAATTGGGTTTTACAGCCAAAT
>JGI12048J13642_11512737_pt1 | contig 10776 bp, 5 predicted proteins | sample ElkSlonscriptome_16_FD_13642 | JGI IMG/M metagenome (IMG submission 13642) | reverse complement strand
TGAACACTGAACGCCGTTTGCGGCTTTGCGGCTTGCCGCGGCGGCTCCGCAACTCGTTGGGACAGTTCCTGGTCATACCGAAGTTGGCCTTTGCCGGGACAAAGCTCGGTCATGCGCTGTCCTGCGGCTGCGATTCGCTCGCCCGTCCTCCAGTACATGCCATGCTTGGTGTGTTAACTTCGACCCGACAAGCGCAAAAAAAAGAGCATTGGTGGTGTTCAAGCGCTACAGCACGATCCTGGTGTGAAGGCTGGCCTCGCCTCCGCGTGGTGCAGAGTTTAACATGCGCAACACCCAAGCACGCGCAAGAAAGTCTAGTCGCCACTCTGAACGCAGTCCGCCTTCGAGTCCTGGCGCATCCGGGTCGCCTTGTTCTGATAGACTCCCGCGTCATGGAGATGTCGGCGTATCTCCGTCGCAACCAGCCCTGCGTAATGCGCGCACTAGCGAGGCGTCTCGGTTTATTCCTGCGAGACAGAATCTTCAACACAGAGGAATCGCCGCCATGGCCTCGGAGATTCGACAACGTGCTTTTTGTGATCCCGCAACCATCAGCCGTCGGACATAAGCACCTTTTTGCCCTGTCCGCCCGGATTCCGCCTAGCATCCAAACTGAGGTGCCGGCAGTGGCCTTATGCCGCCCACACAGGCACCAGGGCAGACTAGAATTCATCGGAGAGCCCGTCCATTCAAACAGCCGATACGATGCAAGTTATCATACACGCAGGAATGCATAAGACCGGGACCTGTTCGGTGCAACGCGTCCTGCACGACAATAGGGCCTTGCTCCTTGAGCACGGCATACTCTATCCGTCGGCGGGGGTTGCTCCCCACCACAACTTTATGCTCGATGCAAAGCAGCGCGACTTCAATGCAAGCCGGCTGTCAGAGATCGTAGACCAAGCTCGTCAGTCGGAGATCAAGACGCTGCTCTTCTCAGCCGAGTGCGTGTCAGTCCTGCCCAGGGATGCTTTGCGGCGACTGACGGCCTGCTTTGCACCGTCCGACTCCCTATCCTTTGTCGTCAGTTTGCGCCATTGGTCGTCGTTCCTGCCGAGCCGCTATGCTCAGAATTGTAAGCGGCGTGATACCCAGACCTATGCCGACTACCTGCGCAGGGCTAGCGAGCCATCTCGGCAGCATCTAGACTTTTACTACGATGTCGTATTGGAGAATCTCTCAGAGACCGCGCACAGCGTCAAAATCATCTCTTTCGACCGCGCCGTGCAGGAAGACGGGTTGGTCGCGGCGGTACTCCGCGCCGCCGGCCTACCCGAAGCGCTTCGCAAGAAACTTAAGGAACCTGTAGAACACGCCAACCAATCGCCACCCTGGCAGAGGGTCGAGTTGTTGCGCTTGTTGAACGGCGCCGCATCCGCTCGGCTGGGCGTTCCTGAAAACGCCCTGTTCAATGCCATCGCCGAGGGGTCTGGCTGCGATGTCATATTCGATTTCGATAAACGCTTAGGGCGCCTGAACGCCGATCATGTCGCAGCAGCCCAGGAATGGCTGAACACGCAGGCCGAGGCAGCCCCCCCTGTACCGGCTGAGCACATCCATGTCGAGGCACGGGTCCTCAATGCCTTCGCGGCGCAGGTCGTGAATCTTCTGGACGGTCGCCTGTTTCCGGTGACGCTGCTGGCCCGCTCTGCCCGTCCGGTGACGACAGTGACCTGGCGCGAATTCCAAGCATGGAATCCTGCGATAGCCAGCGACATGCTCGATACACTGCTGAAGCCAGCACCCGCAAGCACCTGGCCGAGCGCGAGAAAAAAACCCTTGCGTACTGGGAGAGGCTTCCTGCGAAGGTTACGAAGCCGAATTGCCAAGGCATGAAGCGGTTGGCGCCGCCACCTTCGCTTGAGGTTGCTCGGGCGGCGAGCGGCATCCGCTCGCCCGCCGCGCTTCTTGGTATGGTGACACCTGGTAGGCTGCGGAAGTTGCAGCATCGGCAGCATCAGTTCGCCGCTCTGCAACTCATAGCGCGCAACATCCGCCGTAAACGTCCGCCCGCCTCGCCTGGTGCGCGAGTTTGACAGCGCCGTTGCCGCTGGCCGGGAAGTCATAGTCGCCAGAGGAACGCCAAAGCCCTTCGGCCGAGGTCCGGTAGAACGTCCCGTATCCGCTAACACTTGCCGAGACGATGTCCAGGTCGATGAGAGCCCGCGCGTCCGAAGGAGCCGGCCAGTTCAGCGAAATCCGGGATCTGTCTGCTTGCACCCAATGGAGTTGTGTGGCGCACGCGGGGATACTATGGTTCGCGGCCACAAGTATGTGTTGAAACGATCAGCACGAAACCCTGTTGAACCAGTCTGCAACCAATGACTACATCGCGCGAATTGACCGTAATTGCTTTGTGACCGCAACAATGACCCCGGGGGATGGCCTCTTCCGAGATCCAGTCCAAATAGAATACACAACTGGAACGAAGAAATGAGATCAATTGTTCTGCATTTACACAATCCAAAAACTGCGGGAACGAATTTCAACGCCGTCTTGCGGCGGACCTTCGGCGAGTCCTTTCTGCAGGATCGCCTCTTGTGCGGAGCGGTTAGCTATCAACCGGAGCACGTCAGGCAGGCTGCGTTGGTTAAGCCCCAAAGAGCATTCGCATCTCATGCACTCCGGGCATCCAGCGTTCCGACAACCGATGACCAGCGCAATTTTAACATTTGCCTCATCCCGATCTCTTTCTGTCGGGATCCGATCGAAAAGGCCATTAGCGGCTATTTCGACTTGCGTAACCGTGTCGCTGGCCCGCAACACGCGGCTTTGCACATGAGCATCGCGGAAATAGTTGCAGAATGGGCCAAGCGCGATTTCGATTCCCTCGAGTTCGGCATCTCCCGCAGCCAGACCCAGTGGTACTTTCCGCAGTCACGGCATGCAATGGCAGACATCGAACGCGATATCGGCGAAGACAGGCTATTGCTGCTTCCATCCTGTCGTATGGACGAAGCCCTCGTCTGCCTGGAACGCGCCTATCCGCAGTTACTGCCCGACCTAAGCTACGGTCGGCGCCAAAACGTCTCGACCAAAGACCATGCGCTTGATGAAAACGACCTAGCAGCAATTACACAGTTGCCGTGGATTGACGAAGATCGCGGACTGCTAGACTTAGCCAATCAACTACTGGCGCGAAAGCAGAATGAACTATTCGGCTCTACCACCGCATTCGATGAGCACCTGCTAGATTTTCAGCATCGCTGCAGGCAACGGATGACTGGGCAAAATTCGGTCGCGAGAAGGCGTCAATTTCCCCGACCGTTGATGCGGCTCTATCACCGTCTGGTTCGCTGAAGTTACCACAGCGATGATGCTGAGGTATTGGTAAGGTCACCGATGCCAACATCGCGGCCCGCCTCTGGCGAGGTACCATGGCGCGAGCAGCCATCGGCTCTGGCGTCTCTGCGTGCGCTGGGCTGAAACGCCAGCGCGACAGGCCGGAAAAGAAAAAGCCCCCGCGTCGGTGACTGGGGGCTATGCCTAAGCAATAAGCGGTCGGACGAGCCGGTCAGTGCTTCTCGTACTCAACGCGCGGCTTTCTTGCCGCGCCGACTTGCGCCCCAGACCAAGGCACCTAGACCCATGAGGGCGAGCGGGGTCGGGGCTGGGATAGTCGGCATGTCCTTGACTAAGGCGATTTGGTTGTCGCTTGCACCGTACATGTAGTCGAACGTGTATCCGGCAACGACAGTCGCGAAGCCAGCGCCTACCAGGCTGCCGTACTCAGCGAAGACATAGACGCTGGAGGTCAAGGAGCTCGCCAGGTCGAGGGTCGCGTCGACGAGACTCAGCTCGCCGCCAACGAGCAGGGCATCGATCATGGAGCCACTGACGTTCAGTGCCAGGGTTCCGGCCAAGTCTACAGCGCCGGTGATCTCCAAGTCCTGACCCGCCGCCGTGCTGTCGCCAACGGAGATGACAGACCCAGATTCGGCGACTACGTCGGCGGTCACGAGACCACCGCCTTGCAACTGGTCTCCAGCATCCATAGCCAGCCCGCCGATACCGGTGGCGTCCAACTCTGCGGCCTCAAGCACGTCGTAGACAATGTTCCCGGTCAAATTGGCACTGTCTGCAAGGGTCAGGATGCCACTCTCGGACGAGATTGTACCGCCACCCGAAGAGAGATCATTGACCGTCCATTCGGAGTCGCCTGTCTTGCTCAGGTTGCTGATAGACCCGTCCATGGTAACCGCGTTGCCGACCGCAGCGCTGTCACCACCCAGGATGAGGGTGTCGCCATCGGCCGAAAGCCCGGTCGCATCCAGGTCCGATATGGTCAGAGTGCCGCCCTCGGAGCTGATGCTATAGGTCTCATCGGCCCCACCCTCGTCCAGGACGAGTTCGGCAATGCTGTTGGCGTTCGCGACGTTCTCAAGCTGGGCACCAACGCCTGGCTGGCCGAATAGGCTGATCACCTCGGAGATGGTCATATCCGTGCCCTCACCGTTCAGGCTCATCTTACTGCCGTCGAGGCTGACAGAGGAGCCTCCTCCTAGCGCGCCGCTGTCTTGAACGATGAGGTTACCGCCAGTTACACTAACCGAGCCGCCGATCGAATTGCCAGCGCCGCTAAGTTCTAGAGAGCCGCCGGAAACGGTGACGCCGCTGGAGGTGAGGTCGCCCGCGAAGTCCACTACGGAGCCAGTCTCCACCGTGACGCTTCCGGTGGATGCGGCTCCGCTCACAGTCAGGTCGCCGCCGCTGGCAGTAACACCGCCGGAGGAACTGATTGTGCCAGCGTTCAGCGCGCCATCGGTAGCTAGAATCGTCCCAGCAACCGCGTCGATATCCCCCGCGCTTTGTGTTCCTGCACCACTCATGACGATATTGAGATCATTAACCCCGTTCCCTAGCGTACCTGTGAAGCTTCCGCCTCCCGAGCCGTCGAAAGTCAGGGTGGCAGGGGTTCCATTCGCGTTGACAATGCTGCCTGCCCCGTCGAGGCCATTCATTGACGCCGACGCACCGTTGATGTCGACAGCGCCCTCGACGTCGTAGTTACCCGACTGGGAAGCCGAGTCGATCAAGCTGCCGTCTTGCGTGAGGGTGGCGCCACTCGCGACGGTGACATCCCCGTCCGTGGTTAAGGCCGCACCGAGGTTAACGCTACCCTCCTGGACGTTGAATGTGCCTGTCGTCATGGCGCCAGAGCCGCTGGTGGTCAGCGTGCCCGAGCCCACCTTGTTGATGGAATCGGAATCGTCAGACATTGTGACACCGCCCTCCAGGTTGAGGGCCCCATCTCCGCCAAGGTTCAGTGCACCGCTGGCGCCATCGGAGTCGCCGATCGAGCCGGTGCTGGTGAGGGTCAGATCAGCCCCCAACTGCGCGGTGATGGTGAAGTTATCCGGCGTGTTACCGCCGTTGGTCAGGTCGACTGCGCCCGTGATTTGGCTGCCTGCCGCGGACGCATCGACGTGCGAGCTGGTGTTGTCGCGACCGACCAGTGTCAGGCCGTTGGCGATGGACGTGCCGCTCAGTTCGAGCGTGCCGTCGCCCGTGCCATTGTTGGTGATAGTGACTGAACCAGTGCCGAGTGCGGTGTCGTTTCCAACGACGAGCGTGCCCTCTTCGACGGTCGTTACGCCGGTGTAGGTGTTGGCGCCTGAGAAGACCTGCGTTGACCCACCCGTCTTCGTGACGCTGACCGTTCCCACGCCGTCTTCGATCACGCCGGAGAAGGTACTGGTGCCGGAGTCGCCGTCGAGGGTCAGGCTCGTCGCCGCGCCGCTGCTAACAGTCACTGAGCCGGAACCGCCCAAACCATTGATCGCGGCATCGCTATTCTGCAACTGCAGCGTACCGTTCAGGGTCACGATACCGGACCCCGCGGAGGACAGCGCACCGGCACCGGATTGACGCAGGATCGCGCCTGAGTTGACCAGCACGTTACCGGTGTAATTGTTTGCGCCATTGAAAATGTTGACCAAACCGCCCGCCAACGCGTTCGAAATGATGGAAATCTGTCCGGCTCCGCCGATTTCGGCCCCAATGCGCAGAACGCGGCCAAGCGCCCTTACGTCAAGCGTGCTGTCCGCCGTGAAGTCCATCGACCCGTTGAGGGTGCTGTTGGCAGTAGCCGCCGACTGAAGAATTGTCCCGCCGGCCATGAGTAGCCCATTGACCGTCAGGGTGTTACCGGTAGGGCCGCTGATCCGCATTTGCCCCCCCGAGTCGATAGAGAGGCTGTCACCTAAGAACGTGTCCGACGCGAGGGCAGCCGGTGTGCGTAGTGTTTCTCCGCCGGTGAAGTAGTCGTTCCCTGGGCTGGGAGCAGCGTTGTTATCCCAGTTCAAGCCCGAATTGAATGATGAATCCGCCCCGGAATCGCTACCATCCATCGTGACAGTAATAGCATGCGCCGGGGACATGGCGACCATGAGCCCTAGGACTGACACGGAGAGAGCCGCTGTAGAAGAACCGAGTAGTCTGTGCGTCATCGGGCAAGCCTCCGAGAAAGTTTGTGTAAGCTGGTTTTCAAGAACGTAATGCGCGAGTTATTTAAGGTCCGAGGGCAGCAAACGGCGATGCGTCGCCTTAGGTCGTGGAAGTCGCTGCTGGCTTCTGGATAGACGATTGCTGGATAACCATTGCCGGGAGTCGCCAGCGCTATGCCACTCACCCCGAACTTGACCGCATCGCGGCTGGGCAGCGGCAGGAAGCTCGGCGAGCGGTGGCAGCGGACGCCGCGACTGCGATTGCGACTTTGATGCAGGGCTGCCCGAACACACGATGTCATCAAAGCCTGGATGTTGTAATTTAAGGCAAAACCAAGGCCATGAACATATTTCTTAGTGCTAGCAACCACTTAGGCCGTACCGACGGCATCTGGCGCAGTGGTAGCGAAAAAAATGTAAAAAAAACTGACAGTCTCAGCCGGGAAATAGGCGTTTTTAGCAGTGCGCTCGCCTGCGCCGACCCGCGCTCGCCACTGCAGACCACGACAAGCCTCTATCAAATCAAGGTTTTTTTGTTTACAACCAAGTCAGATGGCGAGTTGTCAAAACTTTACACTGCCTTTCCCGGAGGCTATTTTCGCCGCCCGCGGCGCTAGCTTGACGGATAAGGCGACCACGGGATGAAGCGACGATAGCCGACAGTCGGTGAGTCTTGCACCAGCTCGGCCAGAAGTTTGTGCGTCAACCAGTCATGCACTCATGCGCTCGATAAGGATCGGCATTGCAAGACGGAAGGCGATCCATGCAACAACAAGCAGCAGCAACGCAAGCAGGTTAACCAAGACAAAGCCGACCAGATGCTCCGCAGGCATTCCTGTGATCCAGTCGCGCGCCGTGAGGATAATCGGCGACAGCGGGTTGACCGTAAAGACAATGGCGGCGAATCCGTCTTTAGGCATCGGAAAGACGACCGGCGTTAGGTACATGAGAAACTGCAGCAGCAGCGGAAGTCCCTTACCAATGTCGGTGTAGAGCAAGCCGATGGGGGTGAGCAAAAGGCCTACGGCTGTTCCCACGAGAATCAAAGATGCCAGGCCTGCGGGAAACAATAGAAGATTCCAACCAAGCCCCACGCCGAGAAACGGCAGCACGGCGAGCAGCAAGCCAATCTTGATACCAGCGTTAAACAGGGTCTGATAGATTCCCGAGACGATCAGGCCCTCGCGCGGGAAGTTGAGCTTTGCCAGCATTGCTTTTGCGGCAGTAGCCTTCTGCAGCGGAGCGTTCATAGCATCAACGAGGATGGCCCAGAGCATGCTCCCAGTAAAAACGTAGACCGGGAAGGGCAGCAGGGTTTCGCCCACCTTGACGATGCCGGTTCCGTTGAGAAAGACCCAAACCAAGGTCGTAGCCAGCGGCAGGATGAATGCCCAGAGGATGCCGAGATAAGCCTGACGGTACTGTGCGCTGATGTCGCGCACGGCCAAACGCCACGCCAGTTCGCGACTGCTCAGCAGATCGCGGAGCATGTCGTGAAGCATCTCGCCTGGACTTGCGAGCGAGGATTCAGGGGTGTAAACGACGTGAGGGCGGTCGTGCCCGAAACTTGGAGACTGGGTTTCCATTGGGTTAGCAGGGCATATCAACAACGATGTCGTGATGGCATGTGTAGTTGCTTATTGGGAGCCCTTATTGGGAGCCCTTATTGGGAGCCGGGAATCGCTGGCGCATCTGGCATCCGCCACCGCCCTGTCTTGGCTAATTGTCTTCTTAGCAGGCGCCATCCGTGGCGTAGCCGTAAATCGCAGCGAGTGCGGAGGCATTCTTGACTGTTCATGAGGATTCCCGGCAGCGACCTGTCGCCGTTCGAACTCGGGCACTAGGGATGATCTTGCCGGGGGCATGCTTAGGCGTAGACGGCTCCTGTGAGACAAGAAGAATGCTTTATACCGCAGTCACTATACACGAGCAACCGCTGCTCTCGCTCGCCACGCAATCGTACACTTGGCACTAGATGAAATGCTGACATCCCATCAAAGTGGAGCCATGAGGGAGCGTTGCCAGCTCCGCCCCTACGGCAGAACCGACTGTGCTACGCCGCTACGATCAAAGGCCGCACGCCCGTCGTAGAGGCTGAAGAACAGACGGTCGAGCTGCTTGCCCTCCAAGCCCAGCGGCGAAGCCGGGACTTCCAGCCGTACCCATTGCCCCGCTGCCGGCAGTTCGCCCATCGGCATCCACTGCGCCGTGCCGTCTTCGAACGCCCAGCCAATGTTCTCGCCCCAGTAGGCCCTCGCGAAGGTCCTATCGGTGGTGACGAAGTGCAGCGCTATCTGTCGCACCGGATGCGCCGGATCGATGTAGACGTAGGTGAACAGCGTATCGCCCCCAGCAACTGGCAGCGTCTCCGTGGCGCCTTTAAAGCCATGCCAGTGCACGCCGTCGACGATGTTGGAGCGGTGCGCCGCACTACCGGAAAACGCCATGGGGTCGGTCGCGACCCAGCTCCAATCATCGCCGTCCGACATCAGCACTGCACCTGCCGGCACGTCATCTTCGACCCAAACCGTCTCGCTCTGCGCAATGGCCGTGAAGTCCTGCCCGGTTTGGTCACTGCCAACGTCAGGGTAGTCGATCTGCGCAGGCGTGAAGCTGTAGCCGGCCAACAGCGGCTGGATACTGCCCGACCAGCCGTCTGGAACCGCGCAGCTATAGTCTCCGGAGAAATCGCTCGCGCTGCAGTCAGCGCCATTGAAAGCCACGCCGCTCAGCGGTGCACCCTCGTTCTGCATGCTCACCCTGCCACTGATGGTGACACCCGCTACCGACTCCACCGCTGGTTGTGTGACGCCGCTACGATCAAAGGTCGCACGCCCGTCGTAGAGGCTGAAGAACAGACGGTCGAGCTGCTTGCCCTCCAAGCCCAGCGGCGAAGCCGGGACTTCCAGCCGTACCCATTGCCCCGCTGCCGGCAGTTCGCCCATCGGCATCCACTGCGCCGTGCCGTCTTCGAACGCCCAGCCAATGTTCTCGCCCCAGTAGGCCCTCGCGAAGGTCCTATCGGTGGTGACGAAGTGCAGCGCTATCTGTCGCACCGGATGCGCCGGATCGATGTAGACGTAGGTGAACAGCGTATCGCCCTCAGCAACTGGTAGCGTCTCCGTGGCGCCTTTAAAGCCGTGCCAGTGCACGCCGTTGACGATGTTGGAGCGGTGCGCCGCACTACCGGAAAACGCCACGGGGTCGGTCGCGACCCAGCTCCAATCATCGCCGTCCGACATCAGCACTGCGCCTGCCGGCACGTCGTCTTCGACCCAAACCGTCTCGCTCTGCGCAATGGCAGTGAAGTCCTGCCCGGTTTGGTCGCTGCCAACGTCAGGGTAGTCGATCTGCCCTGGCGTGAAGCTGTAGCCCGGTGCGGCGGGCACAATGCTCCCGGACCAACCCACGGCGACCATGCAGCTATAGTCGCCGTTCGCATCGGTGCGGTCGCAAAGGCTATCACCGCTGGATCCTAAGAACACGTCGCCGAGCGGTGTTGCGCTGCCCTGTCCGTCGACCGACACCGAAACGATGCTGCCACTGACCCTGAGGGTGGGCAGCACAGTCAAGCTGAGCGCTTGACTGACGACCGTCCCGGAGCCGTCCTGCACACTGACAACTGGCGTGAAAGCGCCCGGCTGAGTCGGCGTGCCGACGATCTCGCCACTCGCTGCGTTCAGGGACAATCCCGCTGGCAATGAGCCCGTGGCGATCGACCAATTGAGAGAACCCGAGCCGCCAAATGCCGCCAGATATTGGCTATACGCCGCACCCTCAAGACCATCGGCGAGCTGTGTTGTCAGTATCGCCAATTCCTGACCATCGAATTCGAAACGCACGGCATCGGCAATCGCACGCCCTCCGGCCGCATCGGATAGCTCCACGAACCCCGTCTGCCCGGCGGTGAAGCTGTAGACGCCGAGCTCTTGCCACAGGCCGGCGTCGGTGGTTTGGTTGAGCATCTGATAGTCGGCCCCGCTGGCCGATTCGACGGTGACGTCGATCGCAGAGCCTGCACGGGACAGCGTCGGCCAGATGATCGAGACGCGGTAGTTGCCGGCTTGCGGGAGGTTCGGTGTAAAGCGGATGCTGTTGACGGCATCCCTGGTGCCTTGCAGGGCGCTGCCGCCGTAGGCATAGACCTTGTTGACCGTTGAGGTGGCACCTGCGATGGTCGCCACTTGCGCGCTGTTGAGGGCGTTGTCGACGATGATGGTCGTTGGCGGCGTGGCATCGATCTCATCCAGCGCCGCGTCCACCTGGATGCGCGGGACTTGATACGCGCCGCCGGTCATTTCCGCCCCCGTCTGTTGCAACGCGGAGACCA
>JGI12048J13642_10267041_pt1 | contig 10783 bp, 8 predicted proteins | sample ElkSlonscriptome_16_FD_13642 | JGI IMG/M metagenome (IMG submission 13642) | reverse complement strand
GGTTACACGAGCAAGATAACGCCCATCAACACGGCTTGCGAAATTATCACAGACGGTTATGCGCATGACATTGATACAGCGCGCTGCAATGGTGAGCCTATGTTGCTTGTCGCTGCGGTAGGATTTGAGCAACAAATGGTCGAAAGCGCCGACCGCAAAGAAAAGAATGAGGGTGGCCAGTTCGCCTACCTTCGCGGTTTGTGGGACGCGGTATCCTCTAACAAGACCCTGTCCCTTGAAGTGCGCTTTGATTCTGATGGCGAAAACAAAACACTCGACACGCCCAGTCTGGTCATCGCCAATGCTGCACCTGTTACCACAGTACTGGCTCAGGGTAGCACCGAACCCAGTATCGTCGACGGTAAACTGGATATTACCTGGCTAACTCCGAAGCCGTCTGCTGATGAGCAGTTCCTCAGCCTGGCCGGACTTGTGTTTCTAACACCTGACGGCAAAAAGCAATCGGATCGAATCAGGCATTGTCAGGCTTCCACAGTGGAAATCATGTTTAAGGAAGTCATTCGCTATGCCATAGATGGCGAAATCAGAGAAACAGATACACTAAAAATTGAAACGCTTCCCAAAAGTTTGTCAGTGCTGACCCGTGAAAACGGCAGCGCTTTCCAGCAAGACTGATCGTGAGTCACATAACATCACATAAGATTAGAAATTCACTGATTGGAACAATTTTCGCCGCTCAACAGTTTTTAACAGCCACGGGAGCGTCAAATGCATATCTTTAAGCCAGGATCACGATAAACAGCGTTTGTTACTCAAAATTCTTGCTGAAACGAGCGGAAACACCGGCGCACGTCGCGATTACTATGCAGAGCTAAAAACGCAGCTCGAGGGACACGCGGTGGCCGAAGAACGTCATTTTTATTCGCCACTGCTTAAACACGATGGGGCCGTAGAACTTACGCGCCACGGTATAGCCGAGCACCATGAAATAGACAAATATTGGAGAAGCTGGATGAGACGGATATGTCATCACCAGCGTGGCTTCAGCTCGGCAAAGTAAGGCACGCACTGAATTACCGTCATTTTCGGCGAGGCCTTCCAGCAGCTCAAGGAGTTGGGGGCTGCCGCGACCCAAGCGGGTGTCAGTCAGCCAGAGGGCAGCACCATGCCTGCGATGGCCTGCAGGCCCAGGGACACAGCCAGCACAATGGCACCCACCGACACACTGACCAGCACAGCATGACGCTGCCAAAGCTCATGACTTTTCTCCCCGAATTTTTTCACCAGCCAAGCTAACCCGAAATAGCGAATTCCGCGTGCGATAAGCGCAGCCAGAACGAACAGGTATATGGGGTAGCCCGAAACGCCGGCAGTGATCATGGCGATCTGGAACGGTATGGGCACGATACCAATGACCAGTATCGCGATGAACCCATACTGGTCAAAGAAATTCTGGAATGCCCCGTATTCGGACTCCATGCCGGTGCTGGCAATAAACCACTCACCTACCGACTGGTAAAGCACCATGCCAACACCGTAACCCAGCAGAGAGGCGGCCAGACAACCGGCGGTGGTAACCGTTGCGAGCAGCCATATGCGGTGCTGGTTCGCCACCATCATGGGAATCAGCAGCAGTTCGATGGGGATGGGTAAGATAATGGTTTCGAAAAAGGAAAAAAGCGCCAGCACCCACAGCATGTGGTCTGAGCTGCTAACCCTGTCGAGCCATTTCTGGGTGCGACTATTTTGCTTACGGCTGTCATTCATGGGAATGGCTCAGGAGAGTGAAACCCGACGATAAACGGCTTCCAGCAGACTGTATAGACCGAAGGTGAAAAGGCCTATTGCAACGAAGGCGAGCAGCCACTGGCCAAATGCCTGCTCACGCAGGGTATTAAACACTTTACTTATGCCGCCAGCCTGTTCGGGGTTCACCAGGTATGCTGCCACCAGAAAGAACAGCCCGGCAAGCACCAAAACGAAACCCCGGATGACCAGGCCAAAACGACAGACCGGATATGCCCAGTGTTTCACTGATAAAGGCATTTCCAAGTAATCGTCAAATTTCACTTTCCAGGCTTTGATGCCATGGGCGATACCGGAGCCGATGACAGCGATGCCTACCGCCCCGACCAACCAGCGCCCAAAAGCCTGGGACATCAGCCAACTGGTGAACCCACCAGAGTCGCTGGAGCCGGAACTGAAGGTAAAAATCAGGCTGGCGCAATAGAAGGCCAGTAGCAAATGTGAGATGGCACTGATGAAGAGAGCCATGCGGATGGTTAACCCTTTGAGGTCAGTGCCGTGATTGTCCGGGTCTTTTGTTGACTGAACGATTCTCCAGATCGAGTACCCCAACAATCCCAGCGCAATAATGGCCAACAATATCTTGCCAAAAGGAGCATTCAGGACGGAGGCCAGGGCATCTTTGCTGTCTGCACTATCGCCACTTGCACCCAGGGCAGCGAGCGTCGTTAGCCCCCCTACAAGGAGGTAGACTATTCCTCGTGCCGCATATCCGCTGCGGGCAAATACTCTAATTGCGCGTTCCTTACTATCATCCACTGTCAAGGTACTGATGTGGTCCATGTTTTTCTCCTCTGAATGCCTTTTACTGCCTGGGTGCAGGAGTGCACCCGCTTAAACTGCAAGAGCGTATGATTAGGCAAGAGCTATGCCATGGGAAAACAGCATGAGTGGAATTCAAATAAATACGCGTGGCCGCCCATGAGAGAGATTCTCGCCCAAATTCAAGCCAGGTCGGGATTGGGCAGTCGTTTGCTTGTGGTCCAAAGTGTAAAGTCTACAAGAGGGTTGTAAGTTTTGCATGGGCAGCGCGATTGGACTGCTTGTCCATGTACCTGTCATACATGTTGCTGTTCGAGCCAACGTTCACTAACATCTTGTTGGCACCGTTTGGGGAAGAAATCAATTTTTCACCCTGTGGTAGTAGATCTCTCATGCCGGAAGGTCAACGACCTTTCCCCTTAAGGTAAAAGCAAAATAACCTTACCCCCTTGTATGCGAGTGCCCGTTTTTTAGCGTTGTTTTCAATGTTATAACTTGCTCTCGGCACATTTTAGGTATTGCTTCAAACCAATAGGGTCAGATACGATTGATTTTAATGACCATACTATCTTCGACAATCCGGGTGAAGAAAGTGTTATCAGTGATCCTATGCCGTTTATTGGAGCGTTATAGAAATTAGTGCGCTATAGCTACTTGGAGGTCAGAATTTATGTCAGCTCCACCTTGGCGAAAGTTATCAACTTCCCGAGCCTTTGCTTTTCCAGATGACAGGGTATGCTTAATTGACATAGATCATCGCTTAATAACAGGTTGTTAGTTTATCCTTGCCATAGTGTTGTACATTTATTAACACATAATTACGTTTAGCATTCATAGTCTGTTTTAGTGAGATGCAGGAAAAAGGATAGCAAGGAATGCGGCGTTTTAACCAAATACAAAGCGCTCACACAACCAATATCGCCCGCTGGTTTTTTGCAGTCTTTTCCACAGAACTCAAACTACTTTATTTTTGTGTACTGTGAAAATCCCTACGCCAGCAGCTGTTACTGGATGCCGACCGCGACAGAAACGACTCGACTTTAATAAGGGCGAACGAATTGTCTGGGTTTGGCTGTATAATCTTTGGACCGCCTGTTTACACCGAAATTGAAATAACCTCCCATTCATAGGCTACTCCTTCGATGTCAAAAAGGGGACACTGTTATCAGATGGAGTTTTTGGTAGGGACAACTCACGAGTGCACAAAGTGTGGATTGTCCCGGATTACACCACGGATCTGAGGGCAATGATATACAATTGACACATCAATAGGGTAATTTTATGACACCGATATACGCATTGTATATGTAGGAGATCGTCATGGTTCAAGCCACTGTTTTTAAAAGCAATACATCACAGGCCGTTAGACTGCCCAAGGCCGTTGAGTGCCCAGAAGGGGTTAAGAAAGTAGATGTTGTTGCTGTCGGTAATAAACGCATCATCACTCCAGCTGGGAGTCTTTGGGATGAGTGGTTCGACATGCTAGACGTAGAGGGCGGCTTACATCCAGCGAATCATCAGCTAGAGAATTTACCTCTAAGCCGAACAAAATAAGAGCGATTTAGGCTGGTCCAACGGCGAAAGTTGGACTTGAATAGTAAACGAGTGAGGGGGTTTCGGGTAAGATTCTTAACCCAAGGGGCAAAAAGGTGCTTTATACTTCCTATACCCCATTATCAAAGATCCACCAGTTTGCCGGGATTCATAATATTGTTTGGATCAAACACCTGTTTCATTGCTTTGAGGTAGGAAATTTCCTCTGCACTCCGTGTGTACTTCAAATAGTCCTTTTTTAACAAACCGACACCATGCTCCGCCGACACACTTCCGGCAAATGCGCGCACGGTATCAAAAACCAGCGTGTTGACTTGTTCGCAGCGTTTAAAGAAATCCTCTTTAGCAAGGTGGGTAGGCTTCAGAATATTGAGATGTAGGTTACCGTCACCGATATGGCCGAACCAGATGATTTCAAAGTCGGGGTACTCTGCTTTTACCAGGTTGTCGATTCTGATCAGAAACTCAGGCACTTTGCTGGGCACAACACTAAGGTCATTTTTATAGGGTAATTTGGGGGCAATGCTCTCTGAAATCCGCTCACGTAGTTGCCATAAATTATGAGCTTGGGTCTCACTTTGACTCATGACACCGTCTACGACCCACTGGGCTTCAATACAGTGTTCGAAAATCGCCATGGCTTCATCCAACACCCTATCATTGAGGCATTCGAATTCCAGTAGTGCATAAAAGGGTGCGACCGTGGCAAAGGGCGCTTGCACTTCCGCATGAGCAATCACATGCTCCATCGCCTGCTGGGAGAAGAATTCAAAAGCGGTCAAATCAAGCCGCTTGGTGAAAGCAGTCAACACATCCATCGCATAGCGAAAATCACTCAGGCCTAAGACCAGCACCTTAAGGTTGCCTGGTTGGCGGGTTAGCTTCATGGTGACTTCGGTGATAAAACCAAGAGTTCCTTCGGCTCCGATAAACAAGTGCCGGAGATCATAGCCAGTGTTATTTTTGACTAGATTCTTATTTAATTCCAGCACATCCCCTTTACCAGTCACCACTTGCATGCCCAGCACCCAATCACGAGTCATCCCCCATCGAATGACTTTTATACCACCGGCATTGGTGGAGAGATTTCCACCCAGTTGGCTGGAACCGGCAGCGGCGAAATCTACTGGATAATAGAAATCCTGCCCGGCAGCGAAATTCTGTAGCTGCTCGGTAATCACTCCGGCCTGACAGTGAACGGTGCGATCCGCCGAATTAAAATCAATGATGCGATTCATGTTGTCAAAAGCGATGACCACTTCCTGATTAGCCGCCACAGCACCACCGCTAAGGCCGGTTCGACCCCCTGATGGAACTAACGGGAAACCGTGTTCATTGGCCGCTTTAACAATGCCTTGCACTTCCTCTGTGGTTTTAGGCAAGACAATGGCCACAGGATCAGGCTCATGCTTTTTGGTCCAGTCGGCTCCATAGGTCTGCAATGCAGAATCGTCTGTGAGCACTTTTCCAGCGGAAACGATCTCCCTTAACATACTAACAATCTGGTCTGGTTCAAGCTTATTCATACCAATTCTGTTCCGCTGAAATGACTCAAATTCGGTGGCTATGCTATCATGCCCACCCGTTACAGGTTATCCATTCAAATATACATTGTTAAGCGTGCGTGATTTGATCCAGACCGAGTATATTGGCCCGATAATGGCTCCGCAAACCAATTAGTGTAATCAAAATGACCGAGACTTCTCTGCAAAAAAGCAAAATTAAATTTCTGCTGTTGGAGGGTATTCACCCATCCGCAATTGATACCCTGCAAGGGGCGGGATATTCCAATATTGAATGCCATCCCGGCTCACTGCCAGAAGCCGAACTTCAAACCAAAATTGCCGACGTCCATTTTATTGGCATACGATCCCGTACCCAGCTCACCAGAGCCATGCTGGAACATGCCGACAAACTGATTGCCATTGGCTGCTTCTGCATTGGAACTAATCAGGTGGATCTGCAAGCGGCTTTGGAAAAGGGTATCGCCGTATTCAATGCGCCTTATTCTAATACTCGTTCCGTGGCCGAATTGGTTTTGGCTGAAGCCATCTTGCTCATGCGTGGCATCCCGGAGAAAAACGCTCGGGCACACCGGGGGGGCTGGTTAAAAAATGCCACCGATAGTTTTGAAATCCGTGGCAAAGTATTAGGTATTGTAGGCTACGGCAGCATTGGCACCCAGCTCAGCATTTTGGCAGAAAATTTGGGCATGAAGGTGATTTTTTATGATATCACCACCAAACTACCACTCGGCAATGCGGTTCAAACCGATTCTTTAGAGGGTTTATTAGCTCAGAGTGATATCGTCACCCTGCACGTGCCGGAAACACCAGCCACTCAAAATATGATTGGCAAGCAACAATTGGATGCCATGAAGCCTAAGAGCATATTGATCAATGCTTCAAGAGGAACGGTGGTGGATATTGAAGCACTCGTCGACAGTCTGCAAGAAAATCGCTTGTTAGGAGCTGCAGTCGATGTATTTCCAACCGAACCCCGCTCCAATAAAGATGAGTTTATTTCTCCCTTGCGAGAGTTTGATAACGTCATTCTAACACCACATGTGGGCGGCAGCACCGTGGAAGCGCAGGAAAATATCGGCTATGAGGTGGCAGAAAAACTCGCTAAATACAGTGATACCGGAGCCACGGTCAGTTCAGTCAATTTCCCCGAAGTATCACTTCCTGCTCACCCCGATATCCACCGCTTACTGCATATTCATGAAAATGTGCCGGGTGTGATGTCAGCCATTAATAGTATTTTTTCTGAAAACGATATCAATATCAGCGGCCAATATCTGCAAACTAATGAGAAAGTGGGTTATGTGGTCATCGATGTAAACAAAGAATACAGCGAACTGGCACTACAAAAGTTGCGAGCAGTAAAAGGAACCATCCGTAGCCGGGTATTATTCTAGTCTGCGACTGCTTCAGCGCCGGCCAGATTGCACTCCAACAAAGCGCTCGGCTTAGCCAGCAAAATAGCTAGTGCTCATCCAGAAACGCCAGTTTTTGATGGGCACTAACGCAGTACAAGGAAGTAATGCCAAAATCGATCGCCTAAGCGATTGATTTTGCGAGCAACGTAAAATCGACATTTTACTTTGCCACTCCGCGAAACGGCATGGAAGCCGGTTCAGGATGAAAACCTGCTAAACAGGTCGACTGAATAGAGCCTATGGAAAGGCTGCATAAGTCGGACTTAAATGCCCACCTGCAAAATCATAAGAAGGTGTCGCATCTAACCAGCAGCGTCAACGTGGTTCAAATATTCTCCACATCAATCAACTGTTGCTGCCCACCATTCACCACAGTTACCGAGAGAATGTCGTGACGGGCACCATCATCATGGCGATGGAATTGCCGGTGATTTCGGGAAACAACGAGAGCCGGTAACAATTCGCCACTGGCTACCGAAGCTTTGTGGTGCTGGTCCAGAGGATCACACAAATAGCCATTGCACACGTCGGATCGTAATTCCCGGGGTAAGTTACATCCCTTTTCAGTATGGTAAACACAACTGCCAGTAATACTCTTATTAGGCAGGTGATCCATATAAAGATGATAAATATCCATAGGTCGCAGCGACCGGTTGTCGTCCATAACCCGTCGAATCAATGGCGCTTCAACAAAGGCTTTGTTTGTCCCTGCAATACAGCAGCCGCCTTTACATTGACCACAGGTCATATCAGTGAACTGGGGTAATGCGGGCAATTGCTCAGCATTTTTTTTCTGATTAGAGAGCCGTGTCAGATTTTTGTGGTAACCAGTATTTTCTGTTCTGACATTTGACATTGCCACCGCGATGGTTTCATTGAGGTGATCGCGAAAAGCACGTTTGCGTTGTTGCGGCAGGTTACTGATCTTGCTTGCACCACTGGCGACGCTGACTAATCGGGTATTGGCTGGAACCGGATGGATAGCGCGGCCTTGTAGCTTTGCCAGCAGTTCTTCATCTTCCGTTCTGATCCGCTCGTCCAGTGCCGCCCTCTTCTGCTCCTCTGCTTGCACTTGTGCTTCTTGTCCGCGGATAATCCCGGTCTGTACCTTCAGCATGTTCGCAAACAGTTGCGGTGGCAGGGTCTGTTTCTGCTTCATCACCCGAATACACTCGAAAGAGTTGCAGACTATTTCTCCCTCCACGCCAACTCCAGCCAGAATGGGCCTCTGACAGACCTCACAAAGGGTGCCGAAGGGTAGGACAGATGGTGCTGGTGCGGTTGCGAACATAGTAACTTACCTTTATTGTCAGGACTTGTATCAGCTATAACACTATGCGCGTTTTAAAAAACAATACCGTCGTTTCGCAGATCTAAGGGTTAAGGGTTAAGAAAAAAGAGTCTTAACTAAACTTAGCTTTGCAATTGCCCCTTTCTTTAGTCTTCCAGACGGATAACCAAAGTATCTTCAAAACCTTTGTATTCAGCGAACACACGGATAAAAGTATCTTCGAAGCTGCTGATATCATCCGCCAGGGTCACCTCCCCTTCGGCCGAAATTGAGGCGACTTCGTCCCCAGAGTCAATATCCCAAACCACTTCATCATCCTCGGCAAGATCCTCAGTACCCACAGACCCGTCAGAGAATACCTTAAACAATTCCAGTTGCCTCGATTCTCCCGCTTCCAGATCGTCATCCTCAACATCGACGATGGTAATTCCAGCCACATCCACAACGGCGACCAGCAGAGTTTCATCCAGACCACCGCACTCGGCCTTTATAGAGGTATCACCTGCGGCAAGCGCTTGCAAAAGCCCGGTGTCACTGACCTCAGCGATGGTCGTATTGGCTGAACTAAAAGCGGTCGCAGTGGTGATATCGGCCTCTGTTGTAGCGTAAGTTCCCAGCACCTGTAGTTGCTGAGATTCACCTAAACGGGCATTAATGGCCGTCCCCTCGTTAAAACTCAAGCCAGTCAGAGCATCGGTGATGACCACTGGCAGAGGTGGTGATGTCAAACCCTCTCTGCTGGCGACCACATTCACTGTGCCACTGCTCAGTGCAATCAAGGTGTTGCCGTCGGTGCGGCCTATACCGCTATCACTAACCGACCAACTAATATCACTGACCGGTCGGCGGCTGCCATCACTATATATGCCGCTCGCCTGCAAAGTGGTAGCCAGACATTCATTCAGTGGATTACTGGCCACAGAAGTCTCAATCGCCACCAACTCTGCGCTGGATACGGTAATACCCACTTCACTATTCAAATGAGCCCAGCGGGCGGTGACCGCCGTGTCGAGGGAGCCATCAACCATGCCTGCAGTTAGCAAACCGCTACTGTCAATACGGGCAATAGTGTTGTCACTGGTTGACCAGGCCACCCGCTCCGTAGCATCAAAAGTGCTGTTGTCCGCCCTCACCGCAGTGGCCATAAATGGCCATTGTTCTGCCACTTCAAACAGGGTTTTGTCTTCAGGGCTGGTTACCTGTATGGACACCACCTGTTCACTACCCACATCAATAGCCTCTTGTAAGGCTTCACTTTCGTCAGCACCGCCACAAGCAAGTAAAGCCATCGTGAGCAGACTCAATAAACAAACCGGCAATGGTCTGGCCAGCCAATCAGAAATCATAAGTCACTCCAAATGATGCGTTTTGTATCGACACATCACCATCAAGATAAAAATGCTGATAGCTCAACGACAACACAATATTCGGATAATTGATCATCTGCTCCTCTAAGCGCAGCAAGAAGGCGGGCCCATTAAAATCCTGTTTGCCAGGAAACGCGCTGCCCTGAACGGAACTATCCAGCCGGGTCGTCGCATATCCCCCACCCAGAGTCAGCAAAGCGCGGCGATTGAAGACCCCACTGTAGGTAAGGTAGCTGCTCGCCTGCCAATCCATTTCCATCTTGACATCGTCGTCATCATCCCCCGCGACGCCGGTACGCATATCGAACTCAACACCGAAACCATTGTTGGCCCGGTGTCCGAAAGCTAAACCGGCATTGATAACATCAAAGGAAGCTGAATCTATTCTGATAAAGGACACTCCGGCCACGGCACCGGCATAACTATCAGCACAGGCGACTCCGTGCACCAGTACACCCAACAAGGTGAAGAGTGGTACATACTTCATGGTGAATCCTTTTTGCTACATGAGACATTTTTAATTGATTCTGCGCTTACCCGACTAATCATGACAAGCGTATCCGACAAGGTTGGTTTATGGTTGGACAGGACGATGCCGAATAATAGCTAATAATGAGCAAGGCATCCATGGCTTGCTCGTCGACCAGATAAATGCGGTCTGCAATACTTTTCCCGGTGGTGTCTATTCGATCGGGTCTGATTAAATACCATCAAATCAAAGCTGCGAACATTTTTCAGATTCGACTGGCTAACGAATAATCACAACTGAGTGACCTGGTTTTGAGTAATGGTGCCAACGGCATTTTGGGTGCAGAGAACCGCGCCAGCAGCCCTTCTCCTTGCGCTTATGTTTCCAATGACGTTTCTTCTTTCCATAGTGCCTTTCATTCCAGTAGTGCCTTTCATTCCAATAGTGCCTTCCGCCCAAGTAGTGCTTTTCGTGCCGGTGATCCTTATTCCGGGGCTGCTTCCCCTTCCAAGACCGCTTATAGTATCGGTCACCATGCCAGTGGAGTTGATCGAACGGGAGTTTGTGGTGGCGTTTTTGCCGATAGTGTGGATGAAGTTGATCGTGGGGATGACGTGATCGCTGTTTACGCT
>JGI12048J13642_10384588_pt1 | contig 10788 bp, 5 predicted proteins | sample ElkSlonscriptome_16_FD_13642 | JGI IMG/M metagenome (IMG submission 13642) | reverse complement strand
CCTATTACAATCACCAGCACAGCATTGGCGTGGGTTACAATACGGACGAATGGAGCCAGGCCTCCGTGGATGTTTCCTTCGGGGACAATTTTGACCGGGACTTTTTTCGACTAAAGGCAAATGCTTCCGTAAAGTTGTCGGAAAATTTTGCACTCGGCTATACCTTTGATCATGTCTCCTTCGATCCTGACACAACCAATTCCACCACCTACATCAATGTCATCAAACTCAGTTACAATTTCACCCGCGATCTATGGGTGGAGCTCTTCGGGCAGACACGCTCCAACAGTGGCAAATTTTACCTTTATGGAAAATTCGGATGGCGCTTTAAACCTCCATTCGGCACCTTGTTCATCATCTATTCGCATGACGAGGAGTACTTTTTCGACATCCGCAATGAAGTAAATGCTGTTTTTGTCAAGTTTCAATTGCCCATCACTCTCGGAACCGGCAAATAATTAAAGAATACAGTTCTGCTGTTTTTTATTGAAGGCACAACCTTAACCTACAGATCATTAAATACAGCAAGAACAAAATCCTGCTTCACCGGTGGTCCGTCGATGCTCCACTCACCATTCCTGCCTGCTTTAAATTCTTTTACCGGGTACCTCTCACCTGTGATGGGATCGTAATAGCGGTACCAGTATGTCTTCCCGGGCTCCAGATCAACAAGCTCATAGGGATTGTAACCGGTTGGAAACCTGTTCATATAGATTACCCGGACTTCTCCTGGGATTCCGGCACAATAGGGTCCAAAGATATCTTCGGGGTCCTTGCTCCGCACCCACTCCCGGTGTGGCCTGAAACGCCAGTATTCAAACTCCTCCATGATCTGCTTTCCAATACCCACCTGTTCGGATCCTTTGTACTGGTAAGCAGTCTCCCAGGGCACGTTTCCCCAGACACTCCCCTGGGGAGAAGCACCGAATGGTTGCTCTTCGGTATTGAACTGCCAGATCCCTTCCACACCATATGAAAAACCTGCCGTCCCTGAAAGCACATTACTCCAGAACAGGAAACGTTGTATGTCCGGACCTGAGCTACCCTGCATTCCCTCGAAACAAACCTCACCATGCAAAACCGGGCGGTCGGGATACAATTCCAGGTTATCGTAAACCTGCGATACAGCTCTCGGCAACGTATGATAGCCGCTGTGCCCCGATTGAAGGAAGATGAAATCCAGCACATCCATATCATCCAGGGGTGGCTTACCATCCCAGATGCCCGGACCGGGGTGTACCGTCACCAGCCGGTCAAACGGGTCATTTTCCTGCAGGTATTGCCCCACCTCTGACCACTGTTCCCGGAAGATCGCCTTGTATTTCTCCCACTCCCCGTCAAGATCAAGGTAATAGGCAAGCGTCACCTCTCCTGCCAGGATCCATGTGATCGGGTAGGCACCATAACGGGCAACCAGGTACCGGTAATGTGCTTTCATGTTCTCCACCCCTGCCCACTTGATATAATATCCCCAGGTGCCCATGACGGAAGGCACCAGGCCTTGTGAGACCAGGTGATTGATCCGCAGGTCAGCGAGATCGAAATAAGCAGGGTTGATCGAAGTAAAGGTGGAATCCATCCATGGATCCCCAGCCTCATTCTGACCCCGGGGATCGAATGGAGCAATGTCGCAGGGAAATCCAACCGCGAATCCGATCACTGAAAACCCCTTTTTCTTCCTGTCCTGTGTCAGTACCTGGAAATCCTCTGGCCATGCAAACCGGGTGGTCATCCCATGCCACCACTGATCGGCCAACCAGAAGAATGGCGTTCCGTCGGCATGCATGAAATTCCTACGATCAGAAGCAATCTTCAGCGGACCATGTTGAAAAAGGGGGTTGGTACCGTCATATTTGATCACGGTGATCTTCCCTGTTTGGTGATGCAGCGCCCGGTTCTTTGTATCATTACATACTGTCCTGAAAGTATGGTCTCCCAATTCACCCGAGGAGTAACGGAAACTCCACTCATTGCCTCCCGCCCAGAATGCGGGGACTTTCAGCTCCTTTCCGGATGGAGTAGTGATGATGGCATCGAGGACCACCTCCCTGAACGGGTTTTCATAGGTCTTTGCTGATTGATAAGACCATTCGGTGATGCAATTTTGCTGAACGAAGATATTTCGTATTTCAGCAAAAGTAGTCGCAGTTGTCAGCAAACTGAAGGCAAGGATGAAAAGCCAGGTCGAAGTTTGTGATTTCATAAATTTAAATAGGAATGCTTTCATAGTCCGTTAGTTTTGAGCAGATCCGGTTACTTCATTCTCCTGATACGCTTTTCATACTCAGGTCTGTTCACCCATTCCTCCAGGTAAGGTTTGTACCGGGGATCCCGCATCCAATATTCCGGTTCAGGGTGATCCGCACGCACGCTGCCTTCAGGATAATCCTCTCCATTGACACTGGCATCCACGCTGGCCGTCCATTCCAGGTAAGCACTTTTCATCTCTTCGAATATTTCGGGAAATGCGCCGGATACATCCGTTGTTTCCACAGGGTCTTTTTCCAGGTCGTACAATTCAAAGGCTCCCTCGCTGAGATCTGTGGCAACCAGTTTATACTGCTGCCGGATCAGGGCACCCCTATTGGTATACCTGTATGGAATCCCCAGCTTTCGGTCCGGGACCCTATCGCGGAACAGGGGGATAATACTGATACCATCCACCGGATCGGTCACCACTTCACCAGGAAGATCCAGGATGTCCATTATGGTGGGGAAAATATCCATGGTAGAGGCTGGGAATGAAGTCTTACCGGGCTTGATCTCTGCAGGCCATTCAATGATGGCCGGAACCCGTAATCCACCCTCCCAGACCGATCCTTTGAATCCTCTTAATGGCGCCACCGATGATGGCGTCACGTCAGGTAAACCTCCATTGTCACTGCAATACCAGAGTAAGGTATTCTCCTCCACTCCAAGTTCCCGCAGCCTGTCTCTCAAAATTCCCACACTCCGGTCAAATGCTGCCAGCTCCCCGTAATGTGCCTGGTTTTTCGGTTCCAGGCTGCTGAATTTCGCACTGTCTGATGACAGGGCCAGCCAGGGACGGTGAGGTGATCCATCCCAGATGACCGCAAGAAAAGGTTTGCCTTCCTCTTTGCTCTTCTCAATAAATTCCAGCGCCTTTTGCACGATCACCTCCGAGGAGGTACCCTTCATTTCCCTGAACTCCCCCTGGTCACTCATCAGCGGATCGATCTCAAAAAAATTGGTCACCGAGACCCACCTTTCGAATCCAGAAGCCGCGGGTCCGTAAGGATCATCTTTGAAGATCGGGACACCCGGTCCGCGCAATGCATTGAGATGCCATTTCCCGTAGTGCCCGGTGGCATACCCTTCCGCCCGAAGGGCCTCCGCAATGGTCTTCTCCTGCAGCCTCAGGGCATAGCCATGACTGGGTACGCCCGTCCGCCCAGGAGCACGCCCTGTAAGTACAGAAGCACGAGTGGGTGAACATACCGGTGCTCCAGCATAAAACCGGTCCAGCCTCAACCCGTTTTCGGCCATTGCATCCAGGTTGGGTGTTTCCAGCACCGGGTGGTTATAATACCCGGTCTGTGCCCAGCCCTGATCATCGGACATCAGCAGGATGATGTTGGGAGGTACATCTTCAACCCGCGTGGAGCAGGAGGTAAAAAACAATGCTACAACGATTAGGACCGGTAGGGTACGATTCCTGTACATGCGCTCAGAATTTTGAATAAAGATAAGCAATACTGCGGTAACTAAAACCAGGATAGCCGATGGTGCGGCTCAGGATGTTCCAGCCATTTTTCATACATTAACACCGTCTTAACAGGTATCTTGCATCAGATCATCAACACCAGATCCAATGAATATCTTGAAATCATCATTCGCCTGCATCTTAGGGATGCTTCTGCTCTCCTTCTTCATGCTCGACGGGTGTGCCGACAATCGCTCAACTGGCAGGGATGAACATTGAGAGGATGCCTGAATTAGGTTGACATTATTTCGTATAAAATTTCAAAAAATCTATTTGGAGGGCAACTTCTGAAACTTTATTTAATCATAACACTCCTTCCGATAACCCGGTCTTTCTGTACGATATTCAGAAAATACACTCCGGGAGCAAGTCCGGTAAGATCCAGGCGATCAATGACATGTCTGAATTCTCTTATGTACCTGCCGGTATGGTCAAACAACCGGATCGTTTCAATTTCTCTATCCGAACGTATGAAAAAAATCCCGGAACAGGGATTTGGAAATAGTAAGAGCTGGTCTTCATAAAGAACCGGAACATTGATGATCGAGGATGTATCCTCAATGGCCCTTCCCAGCAGGTTAAATTCAAATAGTGAATGAATAGGATCATCGGTAGCAATGCTCACCCTGCTTTCATATTTCCCTGTATCTGATGGGGAAAAATCAATTGAAAATGGTAAAGATTGGCCAGGATTAATACTGGTGGAGGGTAGATCAGACAAAAAAAAATCTTCGGATTCAATGATTACTTTCTCTCGATAGAGCAGGTTAAGGGTAATCTCCCCGCTATTCTGTATCTTCAATATAACCTCACTGCTGCTGTCTGTAAATATCTCACCAAAATTATAGCTCCAGGTATAATTTTGAAGGGTCGAACCATCCTTCAATATTTCCATTTTCGGAGTTGGTGGAGATATTACCTCAATATCATCAATATAAACCGGTGATTTACACTTTCCCAGCAGGAATTTCAGCAGTGTCGATGCATCGGTTTCCCCTGCAGTGAAACTGAAGGAATGGTCATATACTGAACTATCAATATTTAATCCCCATTCGGCATGATGAATGGTCCACGGGGCATGATCCGATTGCAATGCAACATCAATTGAACAGGATGAGTCAGTGACTATTTTAAAACTTACATTATACTTCTTTCCTTCATAAACCGGTGCTGCTGCACTGAGTTGCATATCCCATGGATTTTCCAGGCCACCGTTCAGTATATCTGTCATCAGTGTATTTCCGGATAAACCGTCCCTTTCCGACAGCTTCAATTGTGCATCAGCTGAATTACTGAGGCTCAGATGCCAGCCATTCGTATTATCATTAAAGGTAGCATTGGTTATGAGGTTTTGGTGGGCCTCACCGCTGACTGTCAGCAATTGTTCTTTATCCCCTGCAGGCGCAAATACTTCATTCCCGGGTTGAGCAGCAGTAATTACAGCTTCACCTACTCCCCTTAGCTGGATCCTGTTATTTAAAATTCGGGCAACCTCGTGATCAGAACTGCGATAGAGTACCTCCAATCCTGAGCTTGCAGTTGCGCCACCATCGAAATCCGGATCGCCAATTTCACTTTCCGGAAGCGGATCAAAGCTGATTTCCTGCGGCTCATTTCCCGGGATAAATTCATATGCCCCCCTGTCCGGACCGTTGCCCCGGGGACGTTCTGTGCCTGAAATATCTTTTTCACTGTATGTTCCGGGTTCAGCACTTCCGCTGTTGATGGCCGGACTGCCCGGCCGGAGCTGGAAATCTGCATTTACATCACAACCAGGTTCAATGAATTTCGGATCTGCAATTATATCATTCTGACCGAATGCTTCTGCCGGACCATTATAATAGACATTGTAATCATAGTCCGTCTGCTCATTTTTATAATCGGAATTGACCTTCCCTCCCGTCCTCGCATACATGATGTTGTTCACGACCCTGTTATTGCTGCACTGGTTGGAAAAAATCTCAGCATATCCGACCTGCTGGCCGTTATTGTATGCCGTATTATTTATAATATCCACATTATCTGCATGATAGGCATGCATCCCTGATCCCCCATTGCAGTAGCTTATGTTATTTTTCACAAGTGTTTTACCCAGGTACCCGGCATTCAGAGAATCGGGATATCCCCACGGATACTTGTTAATATCAATGATAATTCCATTCCCGTCACTCAAATCCCTGGTTGAGATCCAGGGCACCAGGGTCTTATTGTTGAAAGCAGTGTTATTTGCAACAATCATTTTATAGATTCCTGCAATGCTGTCACTGTTCACCGGGTGAATAATACTGATTCCACTGTTCGCATACATACAATACCATGAATTGTTATAAACAGTATTAGATTCAATCGTAGTATAGTCTGCCTGCATCACGGAAACTCCACCACCCGGAAAATCATGTACTTCACAATTCCTTATAAGCACATGATGGGGATATTTCGATTGATCATTTGCACCCCCGACAGAAATTCCGGATGCATTGAAGCCAGCAAACTTTTCCCAGTCCCTGTTTCCCTCGATGTAACTCTCATATGAGGCATAGGCATCATCATACCCGAGGGCCTGGTTATTACCCATAACCTCGAGACCATCAATAATGATATAATTGCCATTAATGGAAACCGCGTTCCACACATTCCCTGAAGCAAATAAGACGGGGTTATGGTTGGGGTATGCCTTGAATGTGATGTAGCTTTCCTCATGCCCGGACCTTTCTATATTCAGAACCGGTCCGTATGTGCTGGCATACGTCCCGTCCATAATAAATACCGTGTCCCCCGGAGTGATTAGGTCGGCTGCATGCTGAATGGTTTTCATGGGCTCGGAAACTGACAACCCACTATTTGCATCAAAACCACCAGGGGAAACATACAGGTCCTGGGCTGTGAGCCCCTGTAAAACCAGCAGCAGCATTGTTTTGGTGATGTATATAAGCCAGTTTCTTTTCATCTTACTCTTCCACCCGGCCGATCTCCCTGGTTCCGCTACCTGTGGGAATCCCGACATTCAGATCGCCATATTCGGCGCGTGCCGTTTCCACCACCTGCATTAACTCTGCTACTTTCTCCGGGTTGTAGGCAGCCACATTGTACTGCTCTCCGGGATCCCGCATCATGTTGTACAATTCTGGTGCCTCCACCGTCATTTCAATGCGCCGGCCGCCATGGCCATCCATTCCCGGCTCAGTATCATAAGAACGCCATGTATGCGGCAGGACAAGCTTCCAGTTTCCTTTTCGCACGCCGTTCAGGTTGTTCCTGCCATGAAAATAAAGGATCGTCTCGCGTGGCGCACTGTCAAAATCTCCCATGAACAGGGAGCTGATATCCACACCGTCAATCTTGTTATCTGACAAGCTGCCACCAGTAATTGATGCAAAAGTGGGCAGCAGGTCGATGGCACATCCCAGCTTGTTGCAGACTTTCCCTTCCGGAATCTTCGCAGGCCATTGTATGATGAATGGTACGCGTTGTCCGCCTTCCCAGCTTGTGGTCTTGCCTTCTCTCAATCCTCCCGAAGAGCCTGCATGATTGCCGTAGTTCAGCCAGGGGCCGTTGTCGGTGGTGAAGACGACGATGGTGTTCTCTTCGATCCCATTCTCCTCCAGCGCCTTGATAATCTCCCCTACAGACCAGTCGATCTCCATCATCACATCACCGTACAAACCCTGTTCACTCTTCCCCCTGAATTTGTCTGATACCCCGAGCGGCACATGTCCCATGGTATGGGGAACATACACGAAGAAAGGCTGTGCTGCATTCCTGTTGATAAAGTCGACGGCCTTTTCAGTATACAAGGTAGTCAGCATGTCCTGGTCCTCCATGCTGGTGATGGAATCGATCACCTCATCCCCTTCGATCAGGGGCAGTTCAGGCATTCTTGACTTACGGTGATCATCCGGGAACCGCTCTCCCTTTACATTGTCACGCGGCCACATGTCGTTGGAATAGGGCAATCCCGTGTATTCATCGAATCCATGCTGCAGCGGGAGGAACTCCTTCTGCCATCCCAGGTGCCATTTCCCGAAACAGGCAGTTGTATACCCCTGGTCTTTAAACATTTCGGCCATGGTATACTCATCGGCATCAATCCCCACCAGGTATCCAGGGAAAAGCGCGCCCGAGAAACCGATCCTGTTCGGATAACAGCCTGTCAGCAAACCCGCACGTGATGCACTGCATACCGGCTGGGCAGAATAGAAATTGGTGAATTTCATGCCGTTGGCGGCCATCTGGTCCAGGTGGGGTGTCTCAAAACCGGTGGCACCGTAACAGCCCACATCGCCGTAGCCCTCATCATCGATGAAGATGACGACAACGTTTGGTTTTTGGTTTTCAGCGGTTTGATTACCTGTGCCCTGCTTGCATCCGGCGAACAGCAGGACCGCCAGGATGGAGATTGAGATGACTTTCATAAGGATAGTTTTATGGTTAGATTTCCTATAAAAGTAATAAAAGATCGAATACAAGGGAATCGTTGCAGGGACGAGCGGACTGTGGAACTACCGGGAATTAATCCTCTGAATTGGGGAAATGTACCCCCACTTAATTGTGATCTGTAAATTAGAGCTGGTGCCGGCAATGTCATGCAGATCGTGCAATACAGCTCAAACCGACAAGTCTGGCATGATCTTCTCCATTGATGGTATAGTTAAACCAAAAAACACTATATCATGTTAACGTGGATTTTAATCTTTCTCGTAGTTGCCGTTCTGGCAGCAATCTTTGGATTCACCGGAATTGCCCGGGGGGCAGCTGCCATCGCCCGGATCATATTTTTTATCTTCCTTGTCCTGCTGCTGGTTGGCTTGATCGCCGGGCTGTTTACCGGATTCTGACAGCCTCAATCGCTTAAATATACGTTGATTCACAACTGGTGACCAGTTGTTCTGCCGGATCAGACCCTGTTAGAATTCCTTCTCACCGAATTCACTCGTAGGCAGCTTTGCCTTTGTACCATTGAGATTCAATTTATAACTCAGGTGCAACATGATGAAATCGGTCTCGTAGATGTAATTGGTGGTGGTATAAAAATGCTCCCCATAGGTGGTGATCCGCTGACGGTGAGACTCCTCCAAGCCCAGGTCAATATACTGCCACTGGATGGTAGCATTCAGCCGGTTATCAAGGAAGCCTTTTTTCAATGATAAGTTGGGCACCAGGTACCTTGAATCCTCCCCCTGTGCAGTAGGCCTTCCTGACAGGTAATTCACGTTGGCCTGGAGACTCAGTGAAGATGTAATATGAAAGGTGGTATTCAGGTTTACCGAATAGACCCAGCCCTCGTTGTCAATTTCAATGGGCGGGGCGTCGAGTATCTGCAGTTCACCTGAATAGGTCTGCCTGTACAGGTTCGCACCCATGTAAACATCCCACCATACTGCGGGATGAAGATCTGCTGCGACCTCGAAACCAATACTATTTCCCTTGTCGGCATTTGTGTAGACCCGGTTCAGGATCGTATCGGCAAAGACGCTGTTCACCCGCTGGACCGGGTTCTTGCTTGACTGGTTATAGACCGTGAAGAAGAGCGCATTGTGGTTGTTGAATTTTTTCGTCAGACCGATCTCCGCCAGGCTCACATATTCAGGAAGCAGGTCGGGGTCTCCCATTTCCAGGGTTTCGGAATGCTCCCGCTCTGGGATCGGGTTCAGCTGGTTGTTGGTGGCGCGCTGAATCCGCCTGCTGTAACCAGCTTTTATTGTGAATTTTGGTGAGATGGTGTACAGAAGGTTGGCAGAAGGAAAGAGGTTTGATAAGTCGAGGTAATGTACCTCCGGTTCAATTGAGAGATCCACTGACCTCATGGCATACTCATAGCGGAGTCCGGCGATATATTCAAGCTTTTCCAGTGAACCTGAATATTGCGAATAGAGCGAATGGATCGTATTCACAGAAACCGCGGTTCCTGTAAACCGGTCCTGATCGGGTGTACGCTGCTCCGTCGGGGTGATCAGGTAATCGAAGATCCCGTCCTGGAGATCCCGGCGGTACTGGTAACCACTTTCAAGCGTTCCGTTGCCGAGCGGAACGACATAATCAAACCGGATCCGGTACCCGTTTATCGGTTTCTCATATGGATTCTGAACATACTGAAGAACAGCACCACCCGGCTCCGAAAGGTTCCTGTTGTGGGTCATTCCGTGCAGATCGTCATATTCATACAGGAAAGAGGCAGTGATGGATGACTCGTTCTCAAAAATATGGGTATAGTCCAGGTGTCCAAGGGTAAAGGTCCCCTGCTTGATCTGCTTGTTGGCATTGTAATAGTTTACCTCGTAGCGCAGTGAATCTGAATCCAGCGTACGGGCCGAGTTCGTGTAAAAAATGTTTGCATCACGTTCCTGGTAACGCTTTCCACTGAATATGCCCAGGGAGATAATGTCATTGGGGGTGGCTTTGTAGCTGATTCCGGCCCTGGCTGCATAATTGTACCTGTTGAAACTGCGCTCTCCCTCCGACGGGAAACTGGTCACAGTATTTTCTGCCTCATTCTCGATCGAGACATCCCCTACCCGGTACCCGGCCAGGTCATTTCGCTTGTAATTGCCCCCGAGGGAGATATCCCATTTGTCTTTCCTGTAGGTATACAGCAGGTCCACACCATGTCGCCTGGCAATACGTTCATTTCCAAAATCGGTGATGCTGGGCAACCCATACTCAGCATTGATCGACAGACCGCTGCCGTTAAGTGCTCCCTTCTTCGTCGTAATATTGATGATCCCTGCCTTGCCATCCGGATCATACCTGGCCGATGGGGTGGTGATCAGCTCCACGTTTTCCACCATATTTGCAGGCAGTTGGTTCAGTGCTGTCTGTGCATCGGTAAGCACAGGCTTGCCATTGATCAGCAACAGGAACCCTGCAGAACCTCGCATGGTAATCTCACCCTGTCCGTTCACAGCCACAGACGGCATGTTCCTGATCACATCCACCGCCGAACCACCCCTTGCAGACTCGAATTGTTCCGCGGTAAAGGTCTGCTTCTCAAGTTTATTGGAGGCATTAATCCTGTTCCCGGTCACAGTCAGCTCCTCCATCATTCGGGAGGAGGGCATGAGAGAGAT
>JGI12048J13642_10398151_pt1 | contig 10790 bp, 4 predicted proteins | sample ElkSlonscriptome_16_FD_13642 | JGI IMG/M metagenome (IMG submission 13642) | reverse complement strand
GCCGTTTTCGCGGCCAAAGTAGTAAGTTAGCATGCTCATCATTCCGACCATCAAGCATAACATGCCCCACGTCGGATCAGGATCGGCTGTGAACCAATCGAGTTGCAGTAGATTCGTCACACCGTAGACGAGCGCGATGCCACCAAATATAAAGGGGACAGACAATAAAATGAGACGGTCGATCGGGAGCGCCTCGTCGGTCGTCAAGTTGACCGACTCTTTCTCCAAGTCGCGGTAGTGACGTTTTAGTTTTTCTAAATGCTCCCCGAGCTGAATGCGGTTGCGCAAGGCAGAAATCAGGTCGGTTTGCTCACGAATCGCTTGCTGTAAATTGGTCGCGTGCGCCCGCGACAAAACGTCACGGAGCTGGACGTTCAACTTTTCTGCCTTCGCCTTATGCTCGGCCGCTTCACCGCGAGCTTGGTTGAGCTGAAAGACTTCCTCCTTCACCCGTTTGGCGGGAATCGAGAGGGCGGCCAACGTTTGCCTGGACATATCGGGAAGTTTCGACATGTCTCCATCAAGGATTGCAGCTCGGTCGGACTCATCCATCCCCAGGCGGTCTGCATCGGTTTCGAGCGTCTTGCGAGCCTTCTCGATCTGACCATCGAGCCGTTCGATTTGTTCCTCGAGAGCTTCGATCCAAGTCGCTTGTTCCGAAGCTGCTTCGATTCGTCCTTGAAGGTCAAACAGTCGTTTGCTGACGGGCGATTGATCCGCTTTGACACGTATTTCGCGGCGTTTTGCTTTGACTTCTTCGATCTTCGCTTTGCTGTCTTCGACCATCGCCTCGATTTGCACCAATTGACCGGGTGCTTCGTCGGGCAAATGCGACTGTTTCTCGGTTTCTGCGATTTGTTTGACCAATTGGTCGCGTTGTTTCCAGGTGTCGAAGACACTCGTCGCGATCTCGACACAGCGTGATTCTCGTTCCCAAACTCCCATCCGCTGGGTCGACTGCTCGATCTCTTGCTGTTGAGCACGGCGGAGACTCGCCAGTTCACTCCAGCGGCGACCGTGGCGAGTCAGCTGCTCGACTTCATCTCGCAGCTTTTCACGCTTGCGGATCATCCCTGCGATCTTGGACGTTTCCTCGGTATCCGCCACGTTCTCATTACCGATCATCGATTTGCGACCGTCACGCAGACTTCGCAGCACATCGACAAGGGAAACGCGGTCGAGTCCACTCGACAACTTGTATAGCTCATCCGCAGCCGACGTATCATCGAGTGTGCTAAGTTCTTGCAGCTCTCGAATGCCAATTGCAAACACGTTCGTAAAGATCGGCTCGTCAATTTGGCCTAGCAGACTGGTCAATCGATGTTGGCCTTGTGCCAATCCGTCTTGCCCGGTAACGGTCAATTGGCCCGTCACCCCCGAGTCGGTCAATTGGCTGGTGCGGCGAATTTGATAACCGCCGCCAGGCCCGGTGACACGGATCGCGCCGCCAGGCGTGCCACCGTGAACGGGCGGCAAATAGCGTTCGCGACGATCGGCCGTAAACCCATAAAGCTGGGCACGCAAAAATTGCATCAGTGTCGTTTTGCCAGCCTCGTTCGGCCCATAGAACAACGTCATGGAGTCGGGAAGTGAGTCGACCGACAGTCCGGTCCAGACACCGAAACCATCGATTTGTATGTCTTTGATTCTCATGATAAATCCATTTTCCTAGGCTTTAACTAAAAAGGGGTCTGACCCTCTTTAGACCAGCCGAAAACCATTAAATAGCGAATGTCTTCCAAAGGGTCAGACCCCTTTTTAGACAAAGCCTAAGCCAGGAGATTCGGTTTGCCGCCACGCAGTAGTTCAACACCAAGCAATGTTGCTTGATCGAGTAATTCTTCACGTACCGACGGCGAAACATCGGTAAGCAGTGCCGCCGTTGTACCGCCGATCGATGGATGCTCTTCGCTGAACGGCAACAAATTTAAGTCGCGACCGTCCGCCTTGCGATGCTTGTCCGAAGCCCGCAAAAAATCGCCGAGAATCGTATCTTCATCATTCCACGATTTCGGATAATGCTTGGGAGGGCGAACGTTCAGCGAGGCGGTCCAAGCGGCAGGAGTACCACTGCCGAAATCACGGCGAAGACTCTTCAATAATTCTTCCGTGTCGCCAATCGCTTGCAGGTTATCACCACTGGAAATTGAAATATCCCAGCCAATCAAAAGGTGCCGGCCACCATGTTCGTGCTGTAGGCGAGCGATGCGCTCGCCGAGCAGATTGCGGATGCTGCCGACCGTAGCGATTTCCAATGCATCGATCGGTTCATGACAATATCGAAACGCGTCACACTCGACCGCCCGCACGCGAGTCGTTTGTTCGGCATCGACGTCGACGACCGAGTAACCATGGGGGCCTGGCTCGGATAACGAACGGCCTTGAGGCGAACCACAATAGACCGCTGCACCTTCCGCACCGCCGTCAAGCTGCACGCGGTTGTGTTTGCCGCCGAGGGCCCAGTAATCAAAACGTCCTTCGGCAAGCGCGTCCGCATCCGAAGCTCCGTAGCCGATCGCGACGGTGTACTCATCGGTCGGTTCGACGCGGTAGCTGGGGACGTGCAATGTCGAGCGGCCTTCGCTGCTGCGACCTACCACCATACAAATCGTTCGTCCCGCACGCTCGACCGGCACCGCGACGGCGCGATTTTTGGGGAACAGGGTGACATTCGGGGGTAAAGGAGCCGCTTCGGGCCACTTTTGCGGGTCGTCCGCGACGCCAGCAGCCCAAAAAACGGGCGTTTTCTTCGTGTTTAGCTTCTCAAAGTACTCCAGCAGCAGCGACATGCCGTGCGGTCCGGCCGACGCGGGGCTCAAGAGATCGCCGCTGAGTACCAGAAAATCGATGTTTTCGACCAACGCCGCTTCGAAGACGGCCTTTGCCGCCCGACGGGGTGCGTCGGCCATTGCTTCATGAAGATGGCTCGGGATCGAATCAAGATCCCCCAGCGGTGCTTCGAGATGAAAATCACTGGCGTGAATAAAACGGAACGATTCGCCTGGCATGGGTTCCCTCCTGTGCGGGCCTTGCCGCTCGCAAAAACGGCTCTTTCGTTGTGAAAACTTTTACATGAGTTTTCTGGTGCATGCCGATCGTGATGCCCCCCGAACCCCCAGTCGATCACTTCTTGTGAACAGACGCGGTTGCGATCTTGGGCAGCAGCGCTCGGCTACACAAGCTTGGTAGTTTAACGAAAGTTGCAAAAAACTACCAAGTCGTATTTGGCAAGTTTCACGAAAAGTTTATCAAATGCTTTGCTAGCAATTGTGGTGTAGGCGAACGAAAAGCGAGCCCAGAGAGGTAGTGCTGCGAAGCATTCTTTCGTGTTAAACCGCGTGGGCAACGCCCCGCGAGTTGTGCATTTCCGGGTGCGCGGCCCGATCGGCAAGCGGGTTAACGAAAAGGCAGCTTCCTAGCGTTGCCAGATAGGAATCTTTATATCACCGTTTCATTCGATTCCAAAAAATCCCTCGAAAAACGTGAATCACCAAACCGTGTATTGAAATGGAGTAGCAAACTCTAGCGATTCACGATTGTTCTTCCCAGTCCCTCTTTGATGTCCATAAAGATACGGAACAGGGTGGGGACGAACACCAACGTAAAGAACGTTGACACGACCAGTCCGCCCAATAGCACGCTTCCCAGACCTCGGTATAACTCGCTCCCCGAACCGGGGAATAACACCAGCGGCAATAGCCCTAGCACCGTCGTCGCGGTTGTCATCAAGATCGGACGCACTCGCGTTCGGACGCTTTCCAAGATTGCGTCTTGTGATCTGTAATGGCCTTCATTCATTAAGTTGAGTGCTTGATGCACGATCAAAATTGCATTGTTGACCACTGTTCCAATCAAGATCACGAAGCCTAGCATCGTCAACACGTCGAGCGGTTGAGGAAGCAGGCCTTGCCATTTCAAGTAAACGCCAAGCAGCCGCAATCCCATGATCCCGCCGACTGCACCGAGTGGCACGCTCAAGATGATGACCAATGGATAGATCCAGCTTTCAAACAAAGCGGCCATCAATAGATAAGTGATCAAGAGCGCTAACAACACATTCCAACGCAGCGCCAACCAAGTATCGCGCAATTTATCAGCGGTCCCGGAAAGCTGGATTTGATAGCCGCCTGCCAATTGGCCCGATTCTCGGATCGGGGTAATGATTTGATCCTCAATTCGTTGCAATGCGTCTTCCAAAGCCATCTCCGGGGGCGGTGAAACTTCGATCGTGATCGCCCGCTGACGCTCCCGATGGTTGACCTGTTCAGGGCCACTTGATGACTCGATCTCGGCCAGCGATTCGAGCGGAACGAGTTGACCGCCTGGAGTGGCGATTGGAAGCGATTTGAGGGCCTGTGATGAATTCGCTTGAGCGGTCGTGCCGATGATCGTCAAATCGATTTTGTCGCCACCAATGTAATAGTCCGCCGCAAACGCTCCGTCGACCAACGCATTGACCGCATAGCCAAGTCCCGTCGCGTTGACTCCCATCTCTTCGGCTTGCATCAGCCTCGGAAGCACGTGGACTTCGGGATTTGACAGATCCAAACTGGGTACCGGACGCGCTTGTGCATTTGGGACAACCGGTTCACCTTGAGCACCGACGACTTGCCCCAAGACTTGACCACCGAGCGCGACAAGCTTCTCCAGGTCAGGGCCCGTGATTTCAACATCGATCGTTCGTCCCCCCGTCAGTCCTTGCTCGAACAAACTCGACTGTTTGGCGATCACAAACGCGCCTGGCAATTTCGGAGCAACACTTTGAATTAGAGGCACGAGTTCACCACTACGCTGCGGATCGACCGAACGAACGCCGAGAAACACTTGACGACCTCGAGCAACGTAAAAGAAGTCATAGATCGCTGGATATTCTAATTCATCCCGGTTTGGATCGTCGAGATTGATGTCCCAGTAGGGTTTCAAGTGGTCTTCAACGACTTCACCAAGCCGTGACAGTTCATCGAGGTTATAGCCCGGTGGTGGCAAGATAATGCCAAAGACCAAGTTGCGGTTTCCCGACGGCAGGTATTCAACTTTGGGCCAAAGTGAATAGCTTAACGCGGCCGTCAATGCGAGCAGCAACACGACGAATGACAATCGTCTCAGCAGGCTGCGTTGGATAAAGCGGTTGGTCGCAACGGTCACCGATACGAACTGGGACGAAACCCAAACCAGTGGTGCAACGATGCGGTTCGTGAACTTCGCGTGGGCGATTGAGAATCGGCTCGGCTTCTTCGCTTCGCTCGTCGTTTTTTCGGATTCTGATCGTTCTTTTAAGAGCCGAGCGGTGGCGGTCGGGATAAGCGTGATACTGACGATCAACGACAAACCAACCGCCGCACTAATCGCCAAGGCGATATCCCGAAACAACTGGCCCGCTTCTTCTTCGACAAACAGCACGGGTAAGAACACAGCGAGCGTGGTCAACGTGGACGCCAACACCGCCCCCCAGACCTCTTTAGTACCACGAATTGCCGCCTGAAACGGTTGATCGCCGTCTTGGTAGTGACGATAAATATTCTCCAGAACCACGACCGCGTTGTCGACCAACATGCCGACGGCGAACGCCATTCCCGCCAAGCTAATCACATTGAGCGAACGTCCCCACAGATTGAGCATCAGGAACGTGCCGATGATACTAATCGGTATCGCCAAGCCTACAACCAACGCACCTCTCGCGAACCAGAACCCAGCGAACAAAATCAGAACCAAGGTTAGCGCGGCGAACCATGGATTGATCAGTAGGGCCGCAATCGTCGCGGCAGCAATCACGGGCACGAAAATGAGCGTACGAACTTGCAGATGAAGAAACAGCATCAACACCAACATCGTTAGCGTGCCGCCGACCACAATGTTTTGGTTGACCAATTGGACCGAGGATTCGATGTACTCGGTTTCGTCGTAGACTTGCAGTAGTTGTAAACCTTGCTCGGGCAACAAATCGCTGTTGAGTTCATCGACACACTGTTTGATCCCATCCATGACGTCGAGCACGTTCGCCCCTGTTTCCCGCAGTGCATTGATTGCGATCGATGATTCGCCAAAGCGACGAACTAAGCCGTCTGGTTTCTTATAGCCAAGTCGTACTTCAGCAACATCACTGACGAAGACCGGCACGCCATCGCGAACCGCCAAGACTTGTTCTTCGACTTGTTCAGGGCTACGGAATTGGTTGAGCGTCCGCACAACATAACGGCGCTTGCCCTCCCAGAAATCGCCTGCTGACGTGTCTTGGTTCTGGCTACGCAAAACGCGGCGAACATCATCGATCGTCAAACCACGGGCAGCCAATCGTTGTGGGTCGATGATGACTTGCATTTCATCGATCAATCCGCCGAGTACGTTTGCATTTGAAACCCCGCTGACTCGTTCGAGTCGTGCTTCGATAAAATCCTCGGCGAACCGCCGCATCTTTGGAACGTCTAAATCAGGTGGAAGCAGCGGAGCCAGCTCGGGGTGTTGTTTTGCAGCCGTTCGAAGACGAAGTAGCCGCACGCCCGCGTTCGTCGAGCCGATAACCGGTGCGAGAATCTCTTTGGTCTCAGGGTTCTCCGATGCAAACGCTTGGATGTCTTCGAGGGTGGCTTGTTTGCTGCTAAGGATCAACCAAGCGATCGGGCGGTCGGACGAGTTGCTGGTGGATATCACCGGCTCGTCGGATTCTTCGGGGTACTCCGAAACCTGTTGCAGTCGGCTATTGACCTTTAAGAGGGCTTCTTCCATGTTGGTTCCGACCAGAAATTCCATGGCGATCGTCCCGCTCGAGTCCATCGATTCGCTGGTCATCTTCGTGACCCCTTCGACGCTCTTGAGTTGCTCTTCCTGCTCTTGAATGATCTCGCGTTCGACCTCTTGCGGGCTGGCACCAGGCCAAGTGGTCGTGATCGTCAACGTCGGGATTTGCACTTCCGGTGTCAATTGCATCGGCATTCGGAAAATGGCAATCGTTCCGAACAGAATCAGCAGCAGCGCCCCAACGGCGACTTTGACAGGATTTCGGACACAAGCTTCGATGGGGTGCATGGAGATTGGAGATTGGAGGGCTATGGAAGTGCGGGTTGTTCTTCGTTGATGATGACGTCTTGGCCAGGGCGGAGCCGCTCATTGCCACGTGTGATGACGAAATCACCTTCCTTCAATTGGCCGGGAGCGAGTGTGTCAACAGCGACCCACTGGCCACTCGACGGCCCCAATTTCACCGGAACCACCGTCGCTTTGTTTTCGAAAACAACGTAGACGATTGGTTTCTCGCCACCAAATTGCAGCGCGTCTTTGGGAACAAGCAAACGCGGTTCCAAAGAACCAGCGGGCAGACTGACTCGCGCCAACATGCCAGGAAGCAAAGCATGTCGTCCATCCGTTTTTGGATTGGGGACACGTACGCGGACGGGAAACGTTCTCGCTCGATTATCTGCCAGCGGTACAATTCGCTCGATCGTCCCTTGAAATACTTGTTCCGGCAACGCTTCCACGGCAACGTTCACACTTCCCCCGAGTTTGACAAAACGAATGCCGGTTTCGGGAACATAGACTTCGATCTCGACCGGATCGATCTCGACCACTTCGGCGACTGGGTCGCCCTGTTGCACCCATGCTCCCGTTTCGGTTAACTCCTGGGAAACGAATCCTGCGAAGGGAGCCCGAATCGTATACTTGTCCTTGCGGTCATTTAGTCCTGCGAGCACTTGCTTTTGAACCTCGACGCGAGCGGCCGCCTGATCGATTGTCTCTTGACGCGGTCCGTCTTTGACGAGTCTGAGAGAACTTTCCGCTTCCGCGACTTTGGCAACACTGACCAACGATTCGGCACGAGTCGCTTCGTATTCATCTTGGGACATGCCAGTCGATTCCCGGTACAGCCGCTGAGCCCGCTGCAGTTTTGCTTTGGCGTATTCATTGTTTGCCTTGGCGATGTCGGCTAATGCTTCGGCAAGTGCAATCTCATCGGCTCGAGACCCGTTCTTGAGTTCCCGTAGCTCGGCTTCGCGGAGTTGCAGTTCCGCTTCGGCAGCCGCAATTTCGATCTCGATTGTCTTGGTGCGAAGTTGAGCGAGTGGTTGCGATTTCTCGACCGACTGGCCGCCCTTAACAAGGTATTCCAATACTCGCCCATCGACCGCGCTACCAATCGTCGCGTGCCGCCACGGTTTGACGTTTGCGACAAAGGCACGCTCAGCCGACAAATCTCGCTTGGCGACCGGAGCGACCACCACATTGGCAGGACCACCCTGCCCCCGCACGGTGGATGAAAGGTTAATCGTGGTAAGCAATATACAAAGAATCAGATTTCTAGGAGGCATTGAGCAAGGTCGTAGCGGAGGCTGAGGGTTTGTCTACTCAATGTTAGTCGAGCGAACAGCGGTTTCGAGGGAAACCGCAAGAGTATAGCTGGAAAAGCTTGAAGATCTAGAGATTCTTTGGAGCGTTAGTAGAATACGATTTGCAGACGATTTGTAACAGAGACGAGCACCGACATTCAGGAGCCGTTCTAATAGTCTTCTACCAAGCTTTTTTCGGATGACTTTTCTGATAACCTTCTACCGGCTCCCAATTGTGAAGGAACGTTGATGCGAAACCTACTGCTACTGTTATTGTGTCTCATTTTTCCTGAGTTTCTCCTCGCCCAGACTCCGCTAACTTATGTACCGGCGCCGCCCGACAATCCACTCAAGGGACTGGTTCCCTACGCAGGGGCTGATGCAGACCGGTTTCCTCACAGCATGGAGTTTAGCTATCTGCCGCTAAGCGATTTGATGACTGGCCCGAACGACTTCGATTGGCAGCCATTGGATACATTGCTCGATGAAATCGCATCACGTCGTCATCAGGCCGTTTTTCGAATTTGGATGGAGTACCCAGGTCACGAGGAAGGCATCCCGCCATTTTTAGAACGCGATGGATTGAAGGTTACCGAGTGGCGCAACGAAAACACGGCACCACGACCAGCCAAGCGTATCCGCACGCCCGATTACAATGATCCTCAGTTGCGAACTGCACTTCAAACCTTCATTGCGGCTCTTGGTAAACGCTACGACGGTGATCCCCGGATTGGCTTCATCACCGCAGGTTTACTTGGGACTTGGGGTGAATGGCATACCCACCCCCGTTCGGAGTTGATGGCGAGCAAGGAAGTGCAGACCGAAGTAATGCAAGCTTATGAGAGTGCATTTCGGCTCACGCCTGTTCTGCTTCGCTACCCAGCCGGTAACGACTCGCAGTCTTATGCAGCCAATAACAATCGGCGTTTCGGATACCACGATGATTCGTTCGCCTGGGCAACACTCGACACCGGACGCAGCGGGGGTGATTGGTTTTTCATGCCTTCGTTAAAGGCAGCCGGCTCAGATGCAATGAATAAGTGGAAGACGTCGCCCATCGGTGGTGAAATTAGGCCCGAGATTTGGGGCCAAATCTTTGACGCCTCGCCTTCTCACCCGAAAGCCCAGGACTTCGCAAGCTGTGTCCAAGCGACGCACGTTAGTTGGTTGATGGACACTGGTATGTTCAGAGAAGAAGCGTCACCAAAACGCAAAGCCAACGCAATACGCCAAGTACAAAAAATGGGTTATGAGTTTCATATTGTTTCGGCTCAACAACGCAAAAACCGTTCAGGCGGGTTGGAGATCATACTTCGCGTTCGAAATTCGGGCGTTGCCCCGTTCTATCATCCATGGAAAGTAGAACTTGTGTTGGTTCAAGACGGTAAGCTAGGCAAACGGATTGAAGTCGATTGGTCGATCGCCGGCTTGTTGCCAAACGATACGATACGAACTTGGAGCGTTGAATTGCCAGCCGACCGCACGGCGGACCTCGCTCAGGGGCTGGCGTTAAGAATCGCCAATCCATTGCCTAACGGGATCCCGCTTCGCTTTGCCAATGAATACGCAGCAGATGCACCACCAGGTTGGTGGCTGGTTCCTGTATCACCCTAGAGGCGTCGTCGCTGCATCAAGTTTTGCGTTTATCCGCATGTTTAGTCGCCGTGTCTCCTCGAGGCACGAGTTAGCATTGTGAAATTTGTGGCTCGATGGGCACGCGGTCAAACGGCATATCTACGAGACTCGGCTAGAGCATTTTGAACTTTAACGTAGCCACCGTCGCCAGTCGGTGGGCCACGTTCGGGCGAACGTAGCTACGTTTGAAGCCTATATCATTGTTCAAAATGCTCTAGTGTAGAACGTTGGAGAGGCTCGGTTATAGAAAAAGCGGTCGTGGGTTATCCGAAGATAGCTCACGACCGCTTAATAATTAACCCGCGAGAGAACACACTTGCCTAAAATCTCGACAACAAACCCACATAAGTTGCTTTGACTGACAAAGTGCCGCTCGTTACAAGCGTCGGGTCGTCCACTCGGTTGACCCTTGCCGGCACTATTAGGAATCGACCGGATTGGGTGAATACTTAGGGTCGTTCCGATTCTTTGTAGAGGAAAGTCTGCGGGAGGCTTAAACCTTAACGATTATGACGGTTAAATCCCATATCGCTTGTCGAGACATCGACGATGGGCGGCAGCCAACCGCGAACGTCCGGTTTGGCCTGCGGCGGCAGCCACCGCCTCGATGCGTTCCAATATCTTCCCATAGTCTGCGATCTGTTCAGCGCCCAAATCCCAGCCAGCTCTCATCAAACTGTCAAACGCTGCATCCAAGTTACCATGACTTTCGCAGTCATCGGCAATGCGCATCCAATGTTCGTAAACCTGCCGAAGTGGCGGTAGATCATCGGATTCACCATTTTTCAGAAGCAGCCGAAGATAGTCATTGCCGGCAACGATTGCAGGGTCTATTTC
>JGI12048J13642_10793593_pt1 | contig 10793 bp, 8 predicted proteins | sample ElkSlonscriptome_16_FD_13642 | JGI IMG/M metagenome (IMG submission 13642) | reverse complement strand
GCTGAATGGCCGCATCGGTGATGTTGACCTCTTTGGCTACCTGATCACCGTCGGATCCGCCACCGATTGCCGAACTGCTCGTTCCGAATCCGCCGATCAGTACGTTGGTCAGCGAGCGATTCATGGCCTCGCACATGAGCACGGTCAGGATGGTACCCGAGGCACCCACCAGAATACCGCCGACCAACATGATCTTATTATTGTAAACCAAACCGGCAGCTGCAGCCGAAAGGCCGGTAAAGGAGTTGAGCAGGGAGATGACCACGGGCATATCGGCACCGCCGATGGGCGCTACGAACGAGAATCCGTACACCAGGGTCAGGCCCGTAAAGACCAGGGCTATACCCAGGCCGACTGATTGTCCGCTTACGGTCAGCCAGATGCCCAGTCCCAGGGTGGCTGCCAATAAGACCAAATTGAGGATGTTGTGTCCCGGAAAGGTCACTTTGCGGTCGTTGACCAGGCCTTCTAATTTGGCGAAAGCCAGCATACTGCCCGTAAAGGCAATACCCCCTATCAGGAGGGCGAGTAAGACGATGACCAACTGTCCGGTCCCCATTGATAAGGTTCCGTTGTAGTAAGGCAGTAGTTCACCGATCGCCAATAACACAGCGGTTGCACCACCCAATCCATTAAAAATAGATACCATCTGCGGCATTGCGGTCATCTGTACCCGGCGGGCCGAGATGAAACCGATCAAACCACCACCGACCATACCACCGGCGATCCAGATGTAGTTGTTGTCTGCTCCGGTGAGGGGCATTACCATGGTGGCAAGGATGGCGAGGGACATACCGATGGCAGCCAGGATGTTCCCGCGGCGAGCGGTGTCGGGAGAGCCCAGTAAACGCAGTCCCCAGACAAAGAGAATGGCTCCGATAAGGTACGTCAGATTGATATAGAAATTGAAAGCCATAGGGTTACTGCTTTTTCTTCTTTTTAAACATTTCCAGCATGCGGTCGGTCACAGCGAAGCCACCAACTACGTTTACCATGCCCAAAGCTACCCCCAATGCACCCAGCGAGAGGGTCAGGTAGTCGTCGGGTTCTGCCTGACGGATGAGTAAGATTGCTCCCATAATAACCACCCCGCTGATCGCATTGGCCCCCGACATGAGGGGCGTATGCAGGACGGTGGGCACCTTGGAAATTACCTCAAAGCCCAGGATGATGGTAAACAAGAGCAGGTAGATCAGCAGCAAATTGCTTTCCTGACCAAAGTATTGGTAGAGGCCTTGCATAGTTATTGAGTTTGTTCTTGGGGAGAGGGTGTGATAAAGGCGCCACCAATGATCTCATCCTCGAGATCGAGGTGAACCTGCCCTTCCCGAACGAGGTATTTCAAAAAGTTATAGACGTTGTTGCTGTACAGCTGGCTGGCATCCTGTGGCATCAGATCGGCCAGGTTGGAGTTGCCGATAATGCTAACGCCCTTATGGACAATGGTCTGTTCGTCTTGCGTTAGCTCGCAATTGCCTCCCGTGGAAGCTGCCAGGTCGACGATGACGGAGCCCGGTTTCATCTGCTCCACCGTCGAGGTAGGTACCAGGATGGGCGCTTTGCGTCCGCGTACCTGGGCGGTGGTAATAATGACATCCGATTTTTGGGCCCGGGCCTGTACCTCGGCCCGTTGTCGCTTGAGGAATTCTTCGGATTGCTCGACGGCATAGCCTCCGGCAGCGGTGTCGTCTTTGGCTCCCTCGACTTCCACGAATTTGGCCCCCAGCGATTGCACCTCCTCCTTGGCGGCCTGTCTTGTATCAAAGGCCTCCACCATGGCGCCCAGTCGACGGGCGGTAGCGATGGCCTGCAGGCCGGCAACACCGGCACCTAATACCAGCACTTTGGCCGGGCGAATGCTACCGGCTGCGGTGATAAGCATGGGAAAGTAACGAGGTAGCTGATTGGCTGCCGACAAAACGGAGCGGTAACCGGCTACGGAGGCCATGGAGGATAATACATCCATACTCTGGGCCAGGGTGGTCCGCGGGATCATGTCCATGCTAAATGCCTGAAGCCCCATGCCCCGTAATTTTTCGACGACCGAGTCGTCCTGAAAGGGGGCAAACTGGCTGATAATAAAAGCCTCCTTTGGTACCTGCTTCAAATCGGAATCGGGCAGGGGAGCAATGCTTACCAGCAAATCAGATTGGGCGAGTAAACCGGCCCGGTCAACGATAGTGGCACCGGTATCGGTATACGTGTGGTCATCGAAAAAGGATTGTTCGCCGGCTCCGGATTCGACCAGAACCTCCAGGCCCAGGTCCTGGAATTTGGCGATGGTATCCGGAATAACGGCCACGCGCTGAAAGGCAGATTCTTTGGCGATGCCAAATTTCATAGTTAAATAGGTTTGAGGTAATGGGTTTTCAATAAAAACCAACTCCGTTAGACAAGCACAGGGTTCACTAGCTTTTTCGGTGATCGTTCAGGGGCAGAAAAAAAAGACCCAAGTTGCCTGTCAAAAGGTAGTAAAAAAAGTGGGAGGTAGGGTGGTGGTGAGGGAGTTTTTCTGGTTGTACCGCTTCCGAAAAGGTTGGGCAAAGCCCAACCTTTTCGGAAGCGGTATATTTTGCAGGGAGACGCTTTCACGGGATAAGTTGCCCGGAAAAAACGAATTATAAAAGAGGATTTTTCTTAATACCTTATCAGGCGATTTATCCAGGGGGTGTACCGAAAAAAGCCTGCTTCCATCTGCTGGAACCAGGCTTGTTGGTGAGATTATCCAAAATGGGTTTATCTAGTTGCCATGTATGGAATCTCTTTCTAAGCAGCAATGCGTGCATCAAAACACGCAATCAAGGGGAAATTGAATTAATCGAAAACAGGTTGTGTTTATCGGGATACCTGTGTTCTAAAAAAAATAGTTATCAGTAGTTTAGAGCTTCCCTTTTGGGAGGGAAAAGTATGTATCTGGAAAAGTTCCCCAGAACGGTTTTCAGGCTTTCATTACAGTACCTTAGCTATTTAGTATTCGAATGTTGCAGTACAAATTTGAATAAATAGAATGATGAAAAAAAGCGGAAAAAACCTAAAGAGCCAATAGGTAAATCACCTATTTTGAGGGCCGTATCGGATCAGGCCGGGAAATCAACCAAGTCGTTCTTTATTGCATAGACCATCAATCCGGCTATCGACTTCACGCCTGTCTTACGAAGTATATTCTGTTTGTGAGCATCTACCGTACGCCGACTGATGCAAAGCTGTTCGGCTATTTCACTGTTCGAATAATCATTGGCAATCAGCTCAAGTACTTGCAGTTCACGGTCGGTCAGGTAAATGGGTGAATTAAACTTGGGTTTGCTAAGATGATGCATCACCTGGCGAGCAACCTCTGAGCTATAGTATGTATCCCCCTCATTCACCTTTTGAATAGCATTCAAAAGCTCCTGTTTATTGCAGTCTTTAAGTATGTATCCGCGTGCCCCTGCCTTGAGCATCTGTTTGATGTGCATGCTTTTTTTTATCATGGAAAGCGCCATAACCTGCACTGATGGATAATCCCGGTTCAAAATCTCAGTGGCTTTGATCCCGTTCATGTCGGGCATGATGACATCCATGAGCACCACATCTGGTAAAGAATCTGCGGTGGCCAATTGCCGGATGAGGTGTTGCCCGTTGATGGCCTCTCCGCATATTGTGATAGAATCCGACATGCTGGTAAGGATTGCTTTAAATCCTTCCCGGACCAAATGATGGTCGTCGACGAGGAAAACACTTATTTTTGACATATTACATTATGTTATGGGAACGCTCAAATCAATAGTACTTCCCTTTTCACTGGAATAAATATTGAGTTTAGCGTGAATTCTTTTGGAACGAGTTTGCATAGTCCGCAACCCGATGCCGTAAAAATATTCGGAATTAGAAAAACCAATACCATCATCGATAATACGAATGTGTAGATAGGATGTATCGAATTGCAGGTTTACCAGCACCTGAGTGGCGTTTGCATGCTTAACTACATTGTTCACAGCTTCCTGAATAATGCGATATACATTTAGTTCTATATCGTCCTGCAACCGGATATCTGTATTATAGTTTATTTTTGTCTTGAGTTCTGAACTGTTTTCTACCTCCGAAAGGAACTCCTCCACCGAAATAACCACACCAAAATCTTTGATGGATTTGGGAATGATCTGATGTGTCAGATTCCGGATGTCTTCGGTAGCCTGATGTAGCAGAGCGGTTGTTTTCTGAAAGCGGTGATTTCCGTGAATAGCTGAGTTTTCCAAGCCCAGGTTATTCAACTGCATTTTGGCCATTCCCAATACCTGGGTGATGTTATCGTGCAATTCAGAAGCGATCGACATTCGCTCTCTGTCCACCGCTATTTCCAATTCCTGCCGATTATTCTCCAATGTACGGTTAACTTGTTTGATGCGGTTCATCAGGTTGTGAAAGTTCTCCAGGATATAATCGAATTCCCGGTATGGAAAATGGCCGGTTGGTTTAGGATCATCGTAGCCTATAGCTTCGGCAGGCGTTAAATTGATTTTTTGCGAAAGCAGTTTGAAGGATTTCGAAAGATTATTCAGAAACTGAAAAAAAACCAAAATGAACAGGGAAACCAATATAATTATAAGACTGATCTGCAAATAATAACTATGCCGGAGATTCTTTCTTTGTTGCAGAGATACCTCCTTGGAGTGCCGTATGGACTTTGACAGGATACTGCGTATAGCAACGGTACTTCGATTGTTGATAAGCCTGCGCTTACGTGACCTGACTTCCCGTTGTTCAGCCGACAAAGCTGCAACTGATGGATCATCCTGAATGGCGTATAATTCGTTGATAAGCGTATCAATCAAATTCAGGTCATCTTCGATTTGATGGTACAGGGCTGGGTATTTGGACAGGCTTTCCGACAGGTCCTCAAACCGTTGTTGCCAATTCCGGAAAAAGCGTAGGTTATGCTGATCTTCGTATTCTTCGACGATAAACAACAACGAAGACAGTTCGTGCACTACGCTGTTTGCTACTCGGCCGCTCTCTTGCAGATGTGCAGCTCGCTTGCCGGCAAAATACTGGATGATGGTGATCGAGACCAGTAGTATGATCCCCATCCGGATAAATTGAAATATTTTCTGATTTATCGACATGAACGGTAGATTGGCAGATATACCTTCAGTGAGTCTACGGCTTGAAGGGGGGACATACAAATTAATTCTTCAAAATCAGGAACCTCTTTTCTATCCACATAATTCATATTAGTCAACCAGTCCGCCTGCTCTTCCAGGTCCAGGATCACCCCTTCGTCGAGGTAAAGGTCGAGTCCATTGATTGCATCTTCCGGAATTGGGTGCACCGGAAATCCTGATCGGCTGGTTGTTAACTTGTGGAGCTGAATGGCTATTTTTTTTTGCCTCCGTATTCTTTCCAACCCTCTATGGGTAACTTTTAAGAAATTGTGCACGAGCGTTTTATTTTCTTCAAAAAACAGGCTGTCACAAACGATCAGCCAGGAGGAGGGAGCCAGGTGGGTCTCCCCCAGTTCCAATACAGTATCCGGGTAGGTCTCTTTGGTTGTCCTGATGTATGGTTCCCAGGAAAACATAATATCAATGGAATCCTCCAAAAAATGTTGCTGCAGTTGCGGGCCACTGCCATAAATGACATTGGTTCCGTTCCAGGGGATTTCGTGTAAGGCAAAATAGGAGTGCATGAAATATTCACCACTGGTGTATCGGGTTACGCCGATTCTATGCTTGCTCAAGTCAAGAAGGGAGTCTTTCTCAAGTACACTTTCTTTGGCAATAGCCTTGTGAAATTTTCCATGATTAACGGCTCCGATTATCCGGAAGCCACCCTCTTGAAAAGCCTGTCTGGCAACCGGGGTGCTCATGACCGAGGCAATGTCTGCCTGGCCATATAACAAAGCCTCAAAAGCTGATTTCCCATCGGGGAATAGGGTCATTTCTAAGTCGATCCCTTCTGCCTTATACAGGCCCGTTTCTTGAGAAAAATGAACGGGAATCTCTGGAAAAACCGGACCGGATCCGTAGCGGATTCGTTGGTAACTGGCTGTTTCACTATTACAACCGCTTATTGCACCTGCTATCGACCATAGCATGCAATAAGCAGCAATATTTCTCATAATACGCATTAATCTAAACCTTCTTTAATCACACACAAAGCCATTTGACTATTTTGCGGGTTATAGACATTAAATGTAATAGGGTGGTGATGGGTCGTACAGTCTTTGCTAAAGAGAGGATATTTAGGTGCACTGATACGCGCCGAAAAATCAAAACGGAGGGAAAGGCTTTTGAAAGAGAAAGCCGGAAAGGACCTCTGGGTATGACCGCCTATCAGTTTTACGAATAAGTATTCAAACTTATTTTTTCACTTTGCGTCGCAAAACTACAATTTTTTTGACAAAAGCCTAATGACTTTTGTTGCCAAAAGTGAATGCTATACGTCAACTTCTCGATACGCATCGATCACTCGTTGTTCTCCAGCCTCCCCATTCATAGAATTGCCGTGTTCCATACCAAGTATACCCTCGAATCCCCGTTCGTGAATGTACTCGAACACATTCTCGTAGTTGATCTCACCCGTGGTAGGTTCGTTGCGGCCCGGATTGTCCCCGATCTGGAAATAAGCGATCTCATCCCAGGAAGCTTCGATATTCGGGATCAGGTTGCCCTCGGTGATCTGTTGGTGGTAGATATCGAACAGGATCTTGCAGGCGGGGCTGTCCACGGCCCGGCATATCTGATAGGCCTGAGCAGATTTGGTGAGGAAAAGGCCGGGGTGGTTGCGGAAGTTGAGTGGTTCCAAAACCATGGTCAGGTCCTGTGGTTCCAGGATGGCACTGGCTTGCTTGAGGGATTCGATCACGTTAGCCGTCTGGTAGCCCCAATCCTGGCGCAGGTCTACGTGCCCGGGTACGACGGTCATCCATTTGGCGTTTACGCGTTTGGCGACTTCCACCGATTCTTTGATCTGAGACAGGAATTCGTCGCGCCAGTCTTGCTTGCCACTGGCCAGGTTAGGCTCTTGCCAATAGATCTGATGGGCTACGAAGACCCCCATCTCCATATTCCGATCCGCCATTACGGCGGCCATCTGCTCTTGCATCTCTACCGTACGGCCTTTCATGCCGTTATCCTCGAAGGCCCGAAAACCCTGGTCGGCCATGAAGCGCAGTTGATCCAGGGGATCGTCTCCGGCCAGGTGGCGAAACATACCCAGGTGGGGTGCGAATTTCAGGTTGAAGGGGTCGGCTGCAGCGGATAATGGTGTTTTCGGGTTTTGAGTTTTACCCAATAATGAATGGCCAACCGACAGCGAACCTGCGGTGAGGATGGATTTGGTAAAAAAGTCTCTGCGTTTCATGAACTTAGTTTAAGGGGTCAGCAATGTCAGGGATTGCGCCCAGGGTTTGGATAAGATGAGTAGGATGTCCTCTGCAGACAATATACTAAAAGCGGAGGCCCAGACATCAGCCCGGGTAGCCGTTGGTGCACGGACGGAAACAATTCGCTCGTGTTGTACGCCGTAACCGGTCCGTGGATCAATCAGGTGGCTGTACCGTTCACCAGCGTGTTCGAGGTACCGGTAGGAATCACCGGAAGTGGCGATCGCTTCCCGCTCAAGCAGGATGGAGGCACCCTGCGGCCTTTGTATGCGCCAGCCCTTCCGGCCGGGAGGAGCTGTGCCGGCGAGGAGGTCTCCTCCTCCGTCGATGAGATATACATTCAGGCCCTGATAGGTCAATACGTTTGCCATTTCATCCAGCGCATAACCCTTCGCTATACCTCCCAGGTCGAGCTCCATACCTTGTCGTAGTAGCTTGCCCCGACAGCCCTGCCGTTTAAGCTTTATCCAGTTTCCGTTTACCCGTTTTTTGGCTTCCGCCAAAAGCAGGACATCGGGGAACTCCTGCCGACGAAAGGCCCGTCGCCACAGACGACTCAAAGGGCCAATACTTACGTCGAAAGCACCGTCCGATCTGCGGTAAACCTCCTGGGCCTCGTGCAATACCTGCCAAAGATCAGGCGGTAATGCGTGCCACGCACCATCACCGGCAGTTGCATCAAATTGATTCAGCGCACTCTCTGGCTCGTAATCACTCAGTTGCTGATTAAGATCGTCGAGCCGGTCAAAGGCCAGTTGGCTACCGCGTTCGGCCACTTGCTTGTCGGGTGCGTACACCGTAATGCGAAACAACGTCCCCATCTGCGGGTGCTCGAACTGGAAACGGTGAAGCTCTTGTCCCATACACAAAAAGGGTAACCCGAGCAGAAACCATAAACAGTAGCGGACGTCGCTCATGTAAAAGATTGAAATTCAGTGTGTAATAGGTTTAGGTCCCCGCCATCACTGCGTTTCAGCGGGCAGGAAGGCTAAGGTTTATACCTTGGACCGTAGCCCAGGGACGTAAACCATTGGCCGTATTCCGCGAGCCGTATTCCGTGAGCCGTGAGCCGTGAGCCGTAAATCGTGAGCCGTGAATCGTGGCCCGTAGTCGGTGAGCCGTGGCCCTTGTCACACCACTTTCGTAATGCCGGGCGTTGGCACGGGGTATTGTCCGTGCTCATCGGGCATAATCTTAGGCATAGCATCCCAGTCAAAACGCTCGGGCATGAGATCGACCTTTGAATTCATGGCTTCCTCCCAGGTTACGATCTGGCCGGAGTAGGTGGCCATGCGTCCCATAATAGCTGTCAGTGTGCTTTTGGCTCCGTGCTCCGCATCGGCGAATTGATACTCGCCCTTGGCAATGGCTTCGAACAGCACATCGTGCTCCACCTGGTAGGGGTTGGGGTCGTTTTTATCGTTGTACTTCATCATAGAGTAGCCACTGGGCGTAAGCAGTGTGCCTGGTTTGGGAGCCGAACCGTTGGTGCCCTGGAAAGATTCGGTCACCCGGTTGGCGACGCCCTGCCAGTGTCGGCACTGGCTGTACATTTTGCTGCCGTCGGCATAATCGTACTCCACAAAATGGTGGTCGAAGATCTCACCTGTATCCTGGCCGGTGCGCATGCGGCGTCCGCCCATCCCGTAGGCTTGGGAGGGAAAAGCATCTTTTACCCAGTTGCTCACATCGATATTGTGGATGTGTTGCTCGTTGATGTGATCGCCACACAACCAGTTGAAGTAATACCAATTGCGCATCTGGTATTCCATTTCGGTTTGACCCTCTTCGCGGGGGCGCGTCCATACGCCACCGCTGTTCCAGTATACGTGGGAGGTGACAATATCGCCGATCACTCCTTCGCGCATGCGTTCTACCCATTCGGTGTAGATAGTCTGGTAGCGTCTTTGCAGTCCGACGACCACATTTAATTTTTGCTCCTTTGCTTTTTTGGCTGCCGCCAAAACCTTGCGGACGCCGGGAGCATCGACGGCCATTGGCTTTTCGGTGAAGATGTGCTTGCCGGCATTCACGGCCGCTTCGAAATGTATGGGCCGGAAGCCCGGAGGGGTGGTCAGGATGACCACATCGACCAGCGGTAATACCTTTTTGTACGCATCGAAGCCAACGAATTTATGTGCCTCGTCGACCATTAGCCGGGCCGACATGGATTGCTGTTCTCCCTGATTGTCGGCGTAGGTCTGGTCGGTCAGGTAGTCGTAGCATTTGTCGAGGCGGTCGCGAAAGGCATCGGCCATGGCCACTAATTTGACATTCTGGGCGGTGGAGAGGGCCTGCGTAGCAGCTCCGGTACCGCGTCCGCCACAACCAATGAGGCCCACTTTGATGGTGTCATCGGCCAGGCCGGCATAGGCCTTGGCGTCGAGCGTGGAGGCCATCAGAACAGCACCGGCGGCCAGGGTGGATTGCTTTACGAAGGATCGGCGATCCAGATGTGATAGTTGTTTTTTCATACGGTTATATTTTTAGTCTACAATTACTTTCTGAAAATAGGCTTCTACGTCGGCGCGGGTGAATGTACCTGCCGGTCGCACAATCCGAAAGCCGACAAAGGGCGAATCGGGGTTCCACCAAATACTTTTGGGGATTTGCGGGTCGCGAGCCTGCCATTTGGCCAGCGAAGGCGTACGGAAGGTACAGCGGCAGGCCGATGCATCATCGTCGTAAGCACCGCCCTTAACCACCCGATTGTATTTGCCCCTGATGGTGGCGTATACCGCTTGTGGTTTTTCCGGGTCGAAACCTTCCCGATCGGGCAGGTAAGGATCGACCGTATATTCTGAGACGTTACCAAGCATATCGTATAAGCCCCAGGCATTGGGCTTTTTCTGGCCCACTTTGTGGTAGGCATCATCCGAATTATCAAAGTACCAGGCAACCTCCTCCACCGGAGCCGGTTGCTCCCGGCCTGCCCGACAGGCGTATTCCCATTCCGCTTCCGTAGGCAAGCGGTAGAATACGCCCGTTTTTTCGTACAGCCACCAGCAATAGCGCAGGGCCGCCTGCTGAGTCATACTTACGGCGGGGTAGCCACCGCGGCTCCCCATGCCATAGGTGAAGTCCAGGTAGGGCGGAGAAGGACGCGTTACGCCATCAACGGAGTAGTCACCGGAAGCAGCTTCCGGGCTATCGTACGTTTTTTCCCGAAAGGGTAAATACTGATCGTAGGTAATCTCGTGGGTGCTCATGTAATAGGACGGCATGTCGACGGGAGCCGTTTGCGCTTCATCGGGGTGTCCTATGACAAATGTCCCCTTGGGGATGAATACCATGTCGATGGCAAAATCAGTACCCGGGATGGGCTGGGAATAGGATTCTTCCTGGCCGTACAGAGCGGAGATCGTCAGGATGGCGAGAAATGGTAATATGCTTCGCATAAGTGTAGGTTGGTACACCATGGAAGATAGGG
>JGI12048J13642_10641197_pt1 | contig 10794 bp, 7 predicted proteins | sample ElkSlonscriptome_16_FD_13642 | JGI IMG/M metagenome (IMG submission 13642) | reverse complement strand
CGATGACTTGGTCTTGGTCGACGTCACTGACGCCGAGAACGCCGGGGCCCGCAGCGGGCACTCGTACTTTCGCGAAAGCCCTTGGGTGAGCAGCGACATTCTCGCTACACTGACCACCGGCCTCGGCCCCGCCGCGCGCGGACTCGTGCGCAAGCAGCCAGCGCTGCCCATCTGGAGCTATCCCCCGGACTTCATCGCCCGGCTACAAGGAGGGCTGGCCCAGGTACCAGCGCAGCGCGGGGTAGAGGATCTCGCCTCTCGCTGACAGGCACCCTGGCGAGGCCCCGGCTTACTCCCCGACCCCGATTTGCTCTCGATGGTCACGACAAGGCTCTTCGTCATCGCCCTGCTTGCCTGCGTGATCGTGCCCATCGCAGGGTCGGTGCTCGCCGCGGGATCAGGCGGCATGCCCCCGGCTTGGGACGGGATGACTGGGTCGCCAGCGGCCGCGCGCTCGCAGGCGGATGTCGCCGCAGACGACGAGACACCCCGGCTCGCGCCCGAGGTCTTGAATCCGGAGATCGGGCGCGAAGAGCTGGAGATCCGGCTCGTGCCGTTGACCCGTGCCGAGCTTGCGGCCTTGGCGGCGCAATGGCACCTGTTGGTCAGGGCCAAGCTTGAGGAGGTCATGCAGACGCAGATCGACCTCTTTAGAGCGGAGGGGAGGACTGCGAAGGAGATCCGCAGTCGCTTGGCTCGGCTCTCCGAGGAGCGCAGGTTGCTCCTCGATCGGTTCCTAGTGGTATTGGATGGCCTGGAAGCGAAAGGCGGGCCGGAAGCCGCCGTCATGGAGTGCCGCTCGTACGCGCATGCGGTCATCGAGGGGACCATCGCGGCCTCTGATCTCGAGGCTGTCCTTTCCGCGATTGGCTTCTGGCTCGCCGATAAGCACGGCGGCCTCGCATTGGCGAAGAAGCTCGCCATCGCGCTCGTCTCTCTCTAGGGGCTCGTCCTTGCGGCACGTGTTGCTCGAGCTGCTGCGCGTCGGCATGTCCGAAGGCTTCCGAGGGTCTCCAACCTCCTGCAGGACTTTGTCGCTCGTCTGGTCTATTGGGTCTTTCTCTTCGTCGGCCTGCTGGTGGTCCTGTCCCTGCTGGGCATCAAGGGCACTCCCCTGTTGGCCCTGTTCGGTGGGGCGTCCGTCATCATCGGCCTGGCGCTTCAGGACACCCTGGGCAACTTCGCCAAGGGCCTTCTGATCACGGTGAACCAGCCCTTCGACGAGGGCGACTATATTGAGGTCGGCGGCGCCAGGGGTACTGTCCAGTCGGTCAGCGTCATTGCCACCACCATCGTGACGCTTGACAATCGGGTCATCGTGATCCCGAATCAGCGCGTCTGGGAAGGCGTGGTCACCAATTTCACCGCGAAAGACACGCGTCGCGTCGACTTGGTCTTCTCAATCGGGTACGACGAAGACATACACCGCGCGATCCGAGTGCTGCACGAGGCCGTCGCGGAGCACCCGCTGGCGCTCAATGAGCCAGAGCCGACGATTGCCGTGACCGCCCTTGCCGAAAGCTCGGTCGAGATCCTATGCGGAGCTTGGACCGGATCGGCAAGCTATCTGAGGCTTTATCGAGAGCTGCTCGCCGATGTGAAGATCCGCTTTGATGCGGCTGGGATCACCATCCCCTATCCACAGCGCGACCTGCACCTTCATCCGCCGCGGGCGAGGTCCTTGAGCTCCACATCTGAAATCGCTCAGACGGAAGCCGGATGAGATGACCAGGGACAGTCCCTTCCCGAGGATGCCCCGATGACAATCCTGCCTGCACTGCGCCGATTCGCCTTCGCGCTCTTGCTCCTGTTGGGTTGCACGGCGGCGGCTGATGGGTCTGGCGAGGCCGGGAATCCAGCGCCACCGGGCAGCGTCGCGCTCGCCGATGTGATCGTGGACGGTCGTCTGGTGATGAAGGTGCGCGGCACGGCGTCGTTTCCGGCTGCGCGGCGGGCGGCAGAGATCAGGCAGAACATCATCGAGGTGGCCCGGGACGAGCGCATCCCGGCCGATGCGGTGACCATCCAGGTCGAGGATGAGCGCACCCTCTTGATGGCCGGCAGCCGCATGCTGCTCGACATGCTCGATGCCGATGCGGCGATCGAAGGCTTGAGTCGCCAGTTGCTGGCCGAGATCCGTCAGGAGCGCGTGCAAGAGGTGATTGCCGCCTATCGGCGTGACCGCACGCCGGAAGAGCTGTTGACCGAGGGCGTTTACGCACTGGCAACGATCCTCGTCGCTGCGGCGCTGATCTTCGCCTTCTGGAAGGCCTCGCGCGCGCTGGCCGGGTTCCTGGATCGGCGTTTCAAGCGTCAGATCAAGGATCTGGAGGCAAAGTCCGCCAGCCTGATCCGCTACCGGAACCTCACCGCGATCCTGCATACACTGACCAGGGCCGCCTTCCTGGTCTTGGTTGCGCTGACCCTTTATCTCAGCATCAACTACGTGCTCGGCCTCTTCCCTTGGACCCGCGGCCTCGCCAGCCAGCTCTTCGACCTGATCCTCAACCCGCTGGAGGAGATGGGGCTAGGGCTCCTCGCCGCGATTCCAGATTTGATCTGGCTGGTCATCTTGTTCTTCATCACCCGGTACGTGCTGGGGATGATCCGGACCTTCTTCCGCGGCATCGAGAACGGTTCGGTCAAGTTGGCCTCCTTCGATCGGGAGCTGGCGCTGCCGACCTACCGCATCGTACGCCTGCTCGTCATCGTCTTCGCCCTGGTCATCGCCTACCCGCACATCCCGGGCTCGCAGTCGGATGCGTTCAAGGGGCTCTCCGTCCTGGTCGGACTGATCATCTCACTGGGCTCACAGTCCATCATCGGGAACATCATCGCCGGCTACAGCCTGCTCTACCGGCGCCCCTTCAAGGTGGGGGACCGCATCAAGGTCAACGATATCGTTGGCGAGGTCACCGAGCTCCGTGTCCTGACCACGCGGCTGCGCTCACTGAAGAATGAGGAGGTCGTGGTGCCCAATACCACCGTCCTCAACAGTGCGGTCGTCAACTACACGACCCTGGCCCGGGAGGAGGGATTGCTCCTGCATACGAGCATCGGCATCGGCTACGAGACGCCCTGGCGCCAGGTTGAGGCCATGCTCAAAGAGGCCGTCACGCGCACCGGCGGCCTGCTCGACAAGCCCAAACCGTTCGTGTTGCACAAAGAGCTCGGCGACTTCGCGGTCACCTACGAGATCAATGCCTACTGCGCGGATGCCAACAACATGGCGCAAATCTACTCGGCGCTGCACCGCAATATCCTCGACGTCTTCAACGAGTACGGCGTCGCGATCATGACGCCGTCCTACATGGCCGACCCGGCCGAGCCCAAGCTGGTCCCGAAGGACCAGTGGTATACACCCCCGGCGGCACCACCGGAGGATACCCAATCGAGCTCCAGATGATCACACTGTGCAGACTGAGCCGGCGCGTGCGCGCGGCAGCGCGGCCAAGAGCCGCGCGCAGACGGGTTAGGAAGATCGTGATTGCCGTGCTGGGCGCCATCGTCATCACGGCCTGCGCCAGCAAGCCGCCTCAGCTGATGCCCACCCCGGTGATCTACCAGCAGCCTGGCGGTGTCGCTCTGTTCACCGAGCCCGGTGCGGCAGGCAGGTCGAGCACCGATGTCGAGCTCTTGTACCTCACCGACCGCGGCGAAGAAACAGACCCAGAAAGCAGTTTGCCCTATGGCCAGACGCGCGCCGGCTTCATCGGGTTCGGTCGGGCGCGTGTGAGGATCGGCTCCGGCCTGCCTTGGGCCGCCTTGGCGGCGGAGAGCCGCCTCGCGGAACGCACCCGCGACCTCGAGCTCTCCCTCGGCCGGGTCGCTGAGCTCGGCCGTTTCCCCGATGAACCCTACGACGTGGAGCGGTGTGCCGACGGCAACCTGTACCGCGGCATCGCCGACCGGCGGCAACACGATCAGGCGGAGCGCCTACTCAGAGAGGAGGTACAACGGCAGCTTGCGCGCTCGCCGAGCAAGGAGGTCGTCCTCTACGTACACGGGTTCCACGAGACCTTCGCGACCGCCGCATTCCGGATCGCTGAGCTGTGCCATTTCCTGGGCCGGGAGCCGGTCTGCGCCTTTTTCACCTGGCCGGCCTCGAGCACCGGCAACTTTCTGATTTCGTATACGAATACGACCGAATCGGCGCGGTACGCGGAGCTCCACTTGAGGAAGGTCATCCGTCTTCTGGCAACGACACCCGGGGTTGAGCGCTTGCAGCTTCTCGCGCACAGCCGCGGCAGCGCGCTGTTGATGAGCGCCCTGCGGGATCTGTTGCTGGAGGCGATCGCTGCGGGCCGGGAGCCCGCAACACTGTTCAACATCGACAACGTGCTGCTGTTCTCACCTGACATCGATGTCGATCTGGCCGCCCAGGACATCACGGCCAGCCTCTCCGATCCGAGCATGATCTCGGACTGGTCCGACAAGCGTCTTCCCCGCGGGATCAATGGCCGGCTGACGATCTACTCGTCCCCCCAGGACCGCGCACTTTTCTTTGCCCGGATTCTATTCCGCAGCGAATCCCGGCTCGGCAACATTCGGCCCGAGGACATCTCCGCGGCGTCTCAGGCGTATCTCGCACAGCTCGGCAATCTGGATGTCGTGATCTACGAAGGGCGGCGCACCGATGCTTTCGGTCATTCCTACTTCACCACCAACCCGCGCGTCAGCTCCGATGTCATCCAACTGCTGCGTTTCGGCAAGCGGCCCGGCGAGCCGGGCCGCGATCTGATCCAGCTTGGACCAGTCGTTTGGAGGTTTCCCGACTGATCGCCCAAGCGGTGCCTCACTGGCAGTAGGGCATAGGCCTTTGGTCCGATAGTGGACGCGCGTTACATCCTTTAGCCTCCCGGGAAGAACGCTGCGTCGGCACGGGAAAGTCCCGGTTTGCTTACGCGCGGCGGCGGTGTAGGACGTTCCTTCATGACCGGCAAGGCTTCATCTCGTTTGTTGCAGTCCTGGGCGGCGCTGTTCGCGGTGTCGCTCGGCATCTTCGCGATCACGCTCGACGGCTCGATGATGCCCGTGGCCATCGGCTCGATTGTCGATAGCCTCGATACCCAGGTCGGGTTCGTTCAGGCGGCGATGGCGCTGCACTCCCTGGTCATGGCGGCCAGCTACCTAGCCGCTGGCAAGCTTGCGCTGAAGTTCGGCGAGAAACGGGTCTTCGTCCTCGGTGCCCTGATCTTCGCGGTTGGCGTCGTTGTTGCCGCGCTGAGTCCAAGCATCTGGGTCCTGCTGCTCGGCTGGTCCGTCATCAAGCCGGCCGGCGGCGCCATGATGATCCCGGCCGCAAGCTCTCTGATCGTGCTCAACTACCAGGGCAAGCAGCGCACCGCGGCCTTTGGCATCTTCTCGGCGTTCGTCGCTGCGGCAGCCGTGATTGGCCCGGTCTGGATGGGCGCTATCGCCAACGCGGTCAGCTGGCGTTTGGCCTTTGCCTCGGAGCTGTTCGTCATTGTGCTGCTCCTGTTCTTTGCGAGCATGGTCACCGAGGCGGCGCGCGCGCAGAGGGCGCCATTCGACACCATCGGGGCGCTGCTGACATTCATTGGACTGGCGCTGATCGTGCTCGGCGCGACCCTGGCTGGCGAGTTTGGCTGGTGGAGCGCGCGTCGGCCCTTCCACATCGGCGATACCGTGCTCGAGCCGTTCGGCCTGTCGGCTGCGTTGGTGTTCATGCTCGGGGGCGCGACGGTGCTGCTGGTCTATGCGGTTTGGGCCGAGTGGCGTGCACGCCATGGCCGGGCCCCACTGTTCGAGATCCGCACCTTTCGCAATCGGAGCTACGCCGTGGGGGCGGGCCTGGGCTTCTGCTTTCAGCTCGCCGTCGGCGGCCTGTTGTTTGTGCTGCCAGTGTTCCTGCAATCGGCGCTGCGGCTCGACGCCCTGGATACGGGGCTGGTTCTCCTGCCATACACGCTTGGGATCTTCCTCTTCGCGCTGGCCGCCTCGCGGCTACCGGCCCGCATCTCGCCGGTGCTCGTGATCCGCACGGGGTTGCTGCTGATGCTTCTCGGCGGCTGGTGGGTCTATCAAGAGGCGAGCTTGCAGCTTGAGCTGAGCAGCCTGGTGCCGGCGCTGTTCGCCTTCGGTGCGGGTGCCGGCCTGGTGCTGGCCCGGCTGACGGAGGTGACCCTAGGCGACGTCAAGCCCGCAGAGCTGGGCGAGGCAACTGGCGGCAGCGCCACGGGCAAGGAGCTGGGCGTCGCCTTCGGCGTGTCGGTCCTGGGGTCGATCTTTCTGGCGCTGATGTTCGGTCGCGTCGTCGATGGCTATTTCGATCTTCACGCTGAGGTCGGCGTAACGGCCGCGGAGCGCAACCAGGCGATCATCGAGCTGGAAGACTGGGCAGCAAGGGTCACCGACGAGCAATGGCAAGGGTTCCTGGATCAGCTGCCCGATACGACGGGTCGCGCCTACGAGGCACTCGTGGCGAATGCCTACCTGTCAGCGTATCAGGACACACTACAAATCATACTCGGCGTCATTGTTGCGATGATCCTCATCTCGTTCGCCTTTGCGCGAAGAAGGGCCACGACCAGGCGCGGCGAGACGCAGGGTTGACCTGTGCCTGTGCCTGTGCCGAGCAACTAGCAGTGTCGTCGCAGGAGCGGCGCCCACGCCAAGATGGGGCGGCTGCGGGACCCTTTGGCACTGCAATGTCGTATCAGGACCAAGGTTCCACGGAAAGGGAAACGCTCAAACCAGAGGAGGCACCCATGGCCTGGGCTTATCTGATCGTGGCGGGGATCTTCGAATGGGGCTGGCCGGTCGGGCTCAAGCTGGGCCTTGCCGATACGGGGCTGCGCTGGGGCTGGATCGGGTTCGCCGCGGTCTGCATGGCGGCGAGCGGGGTGCTGCTATTGATCGCCCAGAAGACAATCCCGATGGGAACGGCCTATGCCGTTTGGACGGGTATCGGCGCCGTCGGCACCTTTGTGCTCGGGCTTGTGCTGTTCAGCGAGCCGGCCACGTTCGGGCGCTTCTTCTTCGTCGGCCTGATCATCGTCGGCATCATTGGCCTCAAGTTGGCTTCAGCGTCTTGAGTCAATCGAGCGAGCCAGGCACCCGGGACCCGCCAGGCGGCAGCCGCATGGCTGCCCTGCTGCGAAGCCGGTTGGCCCGGCTCGGCGCCACCCTGGTCCTAATCCTCCTGGGTCTCGGTCTGCTCATCGTCGTGGCGCCCGATCCCGTCGCCCGCTATCTGCTCACCAATCAGCTCGATGACCTCGGCATCGATCACTCCGGCAGCGAGACGCTCGACGTCGACCTCTGGCGCGGCGAGGTGCGCCTCGGCCCGGTGCGGTTCGGCGTCAGCCCAACCGCGCCGGGGCAGCTCGGCGAGCTGAGCCTTAAGGTGCGATTCACGCCCCTGGCACAGCGTCGGCTCTCGATCGAGCGGTTGAGCATCACCGGAGTCGATGTCCTTGTGCGCCGCACGGCGGATGGAGCCATCGTACTGAACGGAATTCCGCTCACGCCGTTTCTCGCGGGGCTGACCACGGCCGGTGCGCCGCCGGGCGATGACGATGGCTGGGACGCAGGGATCGACGTCTTCGAGCTGCGCGATTCGCGTCTGCTCTTCGAACGCGCCCAGGACCGTGAGCTCGAGATCGTCGCTGAGCGGCTCAGGGTGACCGAGCTTCAGAACTGGGCCCCAAGCGAGCCCTTGACGTTCGAGCTTGTGGCGCACGTCAACGACATCCGGCTGAACTGGTCCGGCCAAGCGCGGCCCTTCGCCGAGGAGATCGTTCTCGACATCGACTCCCACACCGATGAGGCCGAGGCGCCTAAGGTCCTGCGGTTCACGGGGCCGGCCGGACTGGATCGCCGCGGCGGTGAATATGATGCTCGGCTGAGGCATCAAGCCACGCTGTCTCCAGACGGAGCGCTGGCCTGGCATACGGTCGGCTCGATTGCGATTCGAGACGCCGACTACGCCCGCTCTGGCATCTTCGCCCTGGCGCTCGAGTCCGGCAACATCGAGCTCGATCTACGCTACCAGCAGGACGCATCGGGGGATGCGAGGCTGCAGGGCGAGCTCACCGCCGACCTCGGCCCCGGCCAAGCCGAGCTCGGTGAGAAGACGCGTCTGAACCTATCGCACGGCCGTGTCGCGCTGCGCGCGCTCGATGCCGCCCGCGCGGAGGACAGCAGCGTCCGGATCAGCGGACGGCCGGACGCCGACCTCCATGTGCTCGCGTTGTCCGGTCCGATCGAGATCTCGGTCGATCAGATCCTGCAGCCGCTGGTACTCCTGCAGCGGCTCTCCGCCGCCGCGACCGGCAGCACACCCGAGCTGGGGCTCGGCGACTTCGGCGACCGCTCGATCGCGGTGCCGGCGTCCGATGTCGAGGTCGAGCACCTGACCGTGGCGGATGGGCGTTTCGCGCTCAGCTCAACGGACGGCCAGGTTGAGCTCGACCTGGGCGGAATCGCAGAGCTTGCGGCGATCGAGATCGAGGCCGACGAGCGACGCATCGACATCGAGAACCTGCGGGGCGTCGTCGAGCGCTTTCGGCTGGCGGCCGGCGAAGACCGGCTCTCCGTAGGGACCGCGGGACGCAATGAGCTGTCGGCGGGCTCTGCCAAGGGTCCGCTTGGGGAGGTGGACATCGCTGGCCTACAGGCCGCGGTGCAGGATCTCGCCTTGGAGGTCGCCGCCAATTCCCTAGTGCTGCAGCTCGGCGCCATCGGTCAGGGTCAGCGGTTCTCCGGCTTCGCCCATGAGACAGCCGGCTTGCCAGAGGTCGAGCTGGAGCTTGAAGCGGCACGGGCGGCGCTCGGCGAAGGCACCATCGAGATCGAGGGCCGCACCCTGAGTTGGCGCGCCGAGGGCAGTGCTGCCGGCGAGCGGATCAACGTGCGCCTCGCCAAGGGTGCAAAGGGGGAGCTCAAGCTGGAGCGGCTCGACGCCCAGGGCCTGCAGGCCGCCGCGCCCCTTGAGCTCGGCGCTGAAACGCTGGCGCTCGACGGGCTGAGCCTCTTCCTGACGCGCTCGTTAATGGCCGGTGTGCTGGCAGGCGATCACGCGGCTTCGGCTACGGGCGAGCCGGAGGGGGACCAAAACCGGAGCACAAGCGGCGCGGCCGGGCAGAAGGCGGTCGATGTCGCCGAGGTGCAACGGCTGCTCACCGAGCTCGGCTACGCCCCCGGACCCCAGGATGGCTTGATGGGGCCAAAGACGGCGGCCGCGATCCAGGCCTTCCAACGCGATCGAGCCCTGACGGTCGATGGTCGAGCGACGCCGCGGCTGCTTGCCGCGCTGAAACGGCGCCTCGCGAGGTCGACCGCGGGGGCTGCAGCGACGAGGCCCCCTCAGGCGGACGCGGGCGGCGCCGTACCCTTCGGTCTGAGACTCGGCCAAGTGTCGGTGGGCGGAGGGCCGGTCATTCGATTCTCGGACGATCTGATCGACCCACCTGTGGCCGTCGAGGCGCGCATCCGGCGGTTTGAGCTTCGGGGCCTCGACCTCGATAAGGCCGAACGCCCGACGCGCGTGACCTTGCTCGCCGATGTCAACGAGTTCACGCAGCTCGAGGTCGAGGGCGAGATCTCCGGCCTCGGCCCAACGGCCGATCTCGATCTGACCGCGAAGCTCGACGACCTGCAGCTTGCGACCTATTCCCCCTATGTGACGGCTCTATCCGGGGTGCACCTCGATTCAGGCCGACTCGATGCGGAGGCGGACGTTATCGCCGCGGCGGGCGGTCTCGACGGTAACCTTCAGCTCGAGCTTGCGAACATCGCCTTCCAGCCGCTGACTGAAAAGGAGGCCGATTCGCTGACGGATCACTTGGGCGTCCCACTGATGACAGCGGTGGATCTACTTCAGGATGCCGAAGGGCGTATCGCGCTGACACTGCCAATCGCCGGCACCGTGGCGAAGCCGGAAGTGGACCTGGCGCCAGCTGTCAACAAGGCGATCGGCAGTGCGCTGACGCGGGTGTTTCCCCCGACTCTGGCGGCGTCGATCCTAACTGAACTGACCAAAGGCGGCGAATCGAGTGTGGAGGTGCTCGAATTCCCGCCAGGATCCAGCACGCTGACCGCAGCCGCGAAGGGCGACCTCGAAGCCGTCACCGAGTTGCTGGCCCAGCGCCCGAAATTGTCTGTGAAAATGTGTGGCCGCGCGACGGCTCGAGACATGTCGGCTGCGTCACAGAAGGAACCTGCAGTGGAGAAGGACCTCGCTCAGCTGGCGGTGAATCGCGCCCAGGCTCTGCGTCGATACCTCATTGAGGAAAGGGGCATCGATTCCAAGCGGGCAGCGGAGTGCCGTTCCACCTTTGCCGACGATGATCCAGGGCCTCCGCGCGTCGAGATCAGGCTTTCCCTGGACAAAAGCGTTAGAAATACGGGGCCATAGAAAAACGGGATCAGTGCGGCCTGGCAAGGCCGCGTGTTCTAGCGGGTGGGAGTCACTGCTGGGTAATCGTGCGCCGCGAGCCCAGCATCGAGTCTTGCGCCGCGGCTCGAAACACCCTCGTCGATGCGTTGTTCCATGCCGCCGAGCCGACGGTGTTCACCGAAGGACATCCCAAGGTCAGGCGGTCGTTCGAGGATTCGCGCGCGACTGAGCGGGACTATTCTGCCCGCAGGGTATACATAACGCTTGTATTAGGAAGCGGTCGCGCCTTTGCCAAGTGCGCGTTGCGCGGCTCCTGGGGGGGCGAAGGGGCGATTGGGGTCTGGCTTACAGCGCCTTGATATAGACCTGGGAGCCGCGCTGGTAGTTGTATAGGGCTTGACGCTGCATTGGCAGGTCGCTGAGGCGGGCCG
>JGI12048J13642_11398505_pt1 | contig 10799 bp, 7 predicted proteins | sample ElkSlonscriptome_16_FD_13642 | JGI IMG/M metagenome (IMG submission 13642) | reverse complement strand
GGCGAGCCAGCAGCAGCAGGCATCGGCATGGATTCAAAGGAATGGGGATTAGTCACAAGGGTCCAGGGCGGTTCAAAAGATGGCAAAGGGCTAGCATAATTGCGCTCGCTATGGGGCTGTAAAGGCAATACCCGGATGTCTCTGCTGCGATCAAAACCATAACCGCGCTGCAGATAGTCCATCAATTCTTCCAGCACCAGCGACGCAGGCTTGACTTCATTGTTGCGGATATCCAGACCTTGATAGCTTAAATACAGGGCTTGCCGGGCTGAAAGCAGGGCTTCAAGAAACAGGTAACGGTCGTCACCCCGACGGGAACGATCTCCCAGTCGAGGCTTGTCTTGCGCCATCAGATCAAATCCGAGAGCAGGACGGTGACGAGGGAACTCGCCATCGTTTAAGCCCAGCACTGCGATGATTCGAAATGGCAATGAACGCATCGGTATCATGGACGACACCGTGACCTGCCCGGTCATAAACGAATTGCCTCGTTGATCTGGCAACGTCAATGCCGATTCCAACAGATGGAGCACTAATGACAGCGGTATGCTCTGGTCTGCACCGATCCCTTGTGCGGCAAATTCAGCGAAATCATTGATGACATTCAGCAGCATTTGTTGACTGCGCTCAAACTCGGGTCCAGCAGCCAGCAAGGCGTCAGCCACTTTTTCCAGCAGGAATTGTTGCCATTCCTCACCAGTACGGCTTTGATTAAGATCCCGGCGAAGGTTCTCCAGTTGATCCAGCAGGTTGCTCAGCTTGCCCAAGAGCAGAGCATCAGTTCCTTCGGCATCAGCCAGCAAGGCCATTTCATTAACATAGGTATCTTGATCACTGTAAGCAAAACCCAATAACAAGCGATCCAGCCCTTGTCTCCAGGTAAAGTGCCCGGTGCTGTGATCCAGCCATTTTTCTTTATGCTGGCTATCGTAGCCCCAATGCACATTAGCCCGGGCTAACCAGCGAGTGAGGGTTTGCAAGTCAGCAGCAGACAATTCTAAGCGACTGGCAATAGCAGGAACACGCAACCAACTCAGCACCTGGCTTATTTCCAGACGGGCATCCGGTAGACGCAATAACTCCAGAAAAGCGGCAATATTGGGGTCTGCATCGCGCAGATTACGGTCGGCAACAGAGCAAGGCAGCGGCGGCACATCCTCAGCCATGTCTGCAAAGCTGCCTGCAAACACGGCCTGTACGAAGGGGGCGTAATCCTCCACATTGGGACAAATCACTAACACTTGTTTTGGGGTAAGGGTTTTATCCTGGTTAAATTGATGTAGCAACCAATCGTGCAAGCCTTGAACTTCGCGCAAGGCACTATGGGCCGAGGTGATCATCAAACTACTATCAGCAATAACTGGAATATCAGCGATAACTGGAATTGGCTGTTGCCGGCGGTCAATCATATGCAGGATGTCATGCTGCAAACTACTTAGCCGACTGCTTGCTTCAATTTCAGTAAACACCGGCAGGTCATGTTGAGTGCGCTCTGCCAGCAACTTAACAAAAGCCTGCCCTTGAATGCCAAGATTAGTCAACAATGGATTTCCCGAGGCCGCAGCCCAGGGTTCTTCCTTGGTTTCATCCAGCCATTGAGCTCGTTTCCTGTCGCCGCTGGTGACCGCCAAAACTGCATCCGGCAAGACAGCATCTGGAAAAGTTTCAACCAGGTTCTGCACATGCTGCTTTTCGGTTTGCAGGTTATCCCAGTGTTCTATGCAGGGGTTCAGGTACAAGATATGGATATCAGTAGCACCTTTGTCGGCCACTGCTGCTAAGAAATCCAGCCAAACCGGGGCCAGTGTATTGAGGCCAAAGATAAAAAAATGGTCAGGCAGAGGCTGCACCGGTTGCGCTATCTGTTGCACCGCCTGCTGCATCAGTTCGAGGGGGTGGCCGGGCTCCTCAGTCATCAATAGCTGCCACAATATGGCTTGCCAATGGGGTGCTTCGCCCTCTCCCCAGCACTTAATCCAATCCGGCCGGTACAGCAGGTATTGTTCGAATAAATCGGCGCTTTGCCCGGCTAATTGAAAGCGGCGCAATTCCTGCAGCGCCTGGGGTTGAGTTGACCAATACTGGGTGGGTTCCGTAGTGAGAGTATGGCCAGTGAAAGTTGGATCTGCCAACAGGCGATAGAGTCTCCACCGCAAGATTTCGCGGGCATAAGGGGAATGTTCTGGCACCTTATCGGGTCCGAGGATAGTGCGAATCAACTGCCACAAATACCGCACCGGTAAGGGACAATTCAGGTTCATACAGATTTGACTGTCTGACCTTTGGGCTAATTCCATTTGCAACCAATGCTGCATACCCGCGTTCTGCACCAGCACCACATCAGTGGCTAAAGGATGGCGTTGCAGTCGGCTCAGCAGAATGCCGAGTACATTCACCAGGTTTTCAAGCTGGTTTGAGGGGTAGGTGTAAATCATATTTGAGTCGGTTCCAGAATAACAATGAGCAAGTCTGCAAAGGCGCTTATAGTATTCTTACATCTCATCCAGTATACGGGCTGTCAGGTCTCGTAATCTAAGACTCGCTGTGAACCCCTCCTTGGGGGCTCAACGACAGCATCAAGGTCCATACCCAACCGCCAGGAACTGCATATTACACAAGCCCATCCATTGTAAGAACAAGGAGTCTTCGCTTAAACACGCCTACACCGCCCGCTTAGCCCACTCATTGGCCACCTGTTGCTGACCCTTGGTTGACAATAACAAGGCTCGGTAGGCGCGAATCAGGGGCCAGGGATGGTGAGCGCCTGATGCCCAGTCCTGTTGACGCCGTAGATAGCGTTCAATGGCTTCGCTGAATTCGTCGGGATAGTGAGCGAAAGCTCTCACCAGCAAATAGTGTTCATAGCGTTCGCATCGCGGCTTCGTTCAACAAGGGGGTCTTCGCAGAGGCAGCAATAACTGCGGGCGATATATTAAGTTCCTGCAACTGCTTCCGCACGGACTCAGGATGATGACCCGTTTTAGTGGATGCGCACTCGACCTTGTCAAATTCCATTAACGACTGGGGTAATGGCACCGTAACCTCTGGCATCACTAGTACGCTGTACACAAGTCTAACCTCTGTTTGTTTTTTATCTTTATAGACCATCTTTTACCAGACTTCTAAGTCTGCTTCACGATCCACAGCTCTTAATCCGATACTCTCAAAGACAAACCACAACCCAAATCATAGGTTTAACACGTGCATCTATGTAGACGAACCATTACTATTTGTTAAGGCAGTATTTTAAAACCCCTTATCAGGCAACCCCTGGTGCTGACAAAGCGCAATCCCGTGACTGAAATAAAAAACAAACTTTACCAGCAAACATTTAATGAAGGTCATTCCAGCAAAGGTCTTTCGGCAACCAATTCTGCGGTTTTTATCCTCATTTTGCTCGGTATATTTATTTCCATACTAGAAACTGAAAACAGCATTTCGCCAGCCCTGCAGGATTGGTTAAAACGAGCCGAGTTTTTGATTGCAGTTTTATTTGCTGGTGAATATTTGGTGCGGCTGTTGGTGGTAGATTCAGACCCAAAGTACAAGGGCTTTACCGGCCGACTGCGTTACATGTGCACACCTCTGGCGGTCATTGATCTGCTTGCTTTCCTGCCTTCCCTGCTCACCTTGGGTGCCAGTGATTCGCTGTTACTAAGAATTGCCCGTTTGGCCAGGCTGGCTCGATTCGCTACCCTTGGACGTTACACCGGCGCGTTAAATTTGATCCGGGATACATTGTTTGAATGCTGGCGTGAATTGGTGGTGAGCATTGCCATTGCGATTGTTTTGCTGATTGTCAGCGCCTCCATTTTGTATATGGTCGAAGCCGACATTCAACCTGAACAATTCGGCTCCATACCCCGTGCACTCTGGTGGTCGGTTGCGACCCTGACAACCGTCGGCTATGGCGATGTCTACCCGATTACGGCGATGGGTAAACTATGTGCCGGCAGTATCGCGATTATTGGGATCGGTCTGGTCAGCATGCCTACCGCGATTCTGGCGGGTTCTTTTTCAGACCAGTTCAAAGCGGCAAGACAGAGAAAAAAAGCAGAATTGAAAAAGTTAATCAAACCGGATCTGAAACGATCTGCCCGCTAGCAATTAATTTATCTTCACCTATCCATTGAGTATTTCACAGCAGCCAACTCCATTTGCCTGCTTAATTTCCGGCAGGCTAATTCCAAAGAATCCCGGACTAAATTATTCTTAGTCAGTGCTCGTCCAGAAAAGCCAGTTTTTGATGGGCACTAACGCAGTACAAGGAAGTACTGCCAAAATCGATCGCCTCTGCGATTGATTTTGCGAGCAACGTAAAATCGACATTTTACTTTGCGACTCCGCGATAAAGGCATGGAAGCCGTTTAAGTATGAAAACCAGTTAATACCGCTTCCGTTACCAGCAGAGTTTTATTAGGGTGATCCTTTAAACTAGTGCGTGTTTAATCAGGAGCGCCTCATGACCTATCAAAGTATCTCTATCGAAGAAGCGGAAGCCATGCTCGCCAGCGAGGATGCCACCGTACTTGATATCAGAGACCCCCAATCTTTTGCAGCGGGCAGTATTGAGCAAGCAATCAACGTGTCGAATGACAATGTGGACGCCATAGTGGCAAGCACTGATAAAAATAAGCCCCTGATCATATATTGTTATCATGGCAACACCAGCAAAGCGGCGGCTGACTATTTTTACCAAGTGGGCTTTAAGCGTTCTTATAGTGTCAATGGTGGCTACGAACTCTGGAAACTGAAGCTTTAGCTTATCTACTCAACGGCCCAGTCTGGCATGTAAGCGGGCCGCCCGCTATGTAAAGCCACCGCCCTATGAGACCTTCCCAAATAGAACAAAACATGAAGCTTGTCGTCACAAGCTTAGCTTAACTGAATATTATTCAAGCAATTATTTGACAATCACTCACGTATTCGTTGACTATACAGGGTTACTGCGGACTCCCCATTTGGACTGGTATAGACAATACCTCCAGCGTCCGCATTATTTTACAGAACTCAGACTTTACGATGCGAAGAAACAGTAAGGACACCCCCGGACCCGGCAAAAGTGAAGAACATCTCGCTGTTGCGCTTCAGCTGGCAAATGATGGGCTTTGGGATTGGGATCTCACTACCAATGAGGTTTATTATTCGCCGAGCTGGCGATCGATGCTTGGCTATGATGAAGATGAACTGGAGAACAATCTGGGCACGTGGGCTTCGCTTGTTCATCCCGACGAAAAAGCCTCTGTCCTTCAACAAGCTGACGATTACCTTCACGGCATAAGCACTTCATTCGAAGTCGAAATGCGCATGCGGCACAAGCAAGGCCATTATCTTTTCATCCGCTCCCGGGCATTCAAAGTCATTTCAGCCACCGACGGAAAACCCGAACGCTTAATTGGCACCCATGTTGATATCACTTACCGCAAGAAGTCCGAACTATTTAACCAACGCTATACTAAAACTCTTGAATTGATAGCCAAAAATCATTCGTCTGCGGCCGTGTGTAAAGAAATAGCGTTAACCTATGAAGAACGTCATCCCTCCATGCGCTGTGCGATTTGGGAGTTACAGGATGACAAACTGGTTCTGATCGCAGCCCCCAGTCTGCCAAAAGCATTTGCCGAGGCCATCAATACTATCCATATCGGCCAGAAAACTGGCTCTGCCAACGCTTCAGCAAATACTGATTATGGAGTGTTCGTTACCAACATCGCCAACGATCCCACCTGGGATAAAGTCAGACAGTACGCCAAACCCCAAGGCCTGACTAACTGTTGGTCTGAACCCATTAAAAGCAGTTCCGGCCGTATTCTCGGCGCATTAGAAATGCACTATAACCTTGCCGGTTCTCCCAGCGAGCAGCAATTGCATGATCTGAGATCAGCAGCAAAGTTGAGCAGCATCCTGATGGAACGGGACTACAACCAGAGGCGTATTCAGCAATTGGCCTATGCGGACCAACTCACTGGCTTAGCCAGTCGGGCCCACTTGAACATGAGTATTGAGGAGCTGATCAAGACTTCAAAACGTTATCAACGACGGTTTAGTCTGCTCTACGTCGATTTGGACAACTTTAAAAATGTCAACGACCGCTTGGGTCACGATATAGGAGACCAGCTCCTACAAGCCATTGGCCATCGATTAAGAGGCGTGGGGCGAGAAATAGACTGTGCTTCCCGCTTGGGTGGAGACGAATTTTGCATTGCCGTAAAAGAGATTGATGCCAGCTACAATGTAGCTAGCGTAGCCCAACGTTGCCTCAACATCATTGCCTCACCTGTTGAAATTGGCGGTAGCCAATTTTTGCCGTCCTGTAGTATTGGCATTGCTCGCTATCCCGAAGATGGCAAGGATTTAAAAACCTTATTGAAAGCCGCTGATATTGCACTCTACTCGGCCAAGGACCAAGGCAAAAACCGTTACGCTTTTTACAATCAAGAGTTAACTCTAAGGTCAGAGCACCGTTTAAAGGTGGAAAAATACTTAAGGACAGCCATTGAAGATCACCAGATTTCCTGTGTTTTTCAACCTCAGATTGATATGTTGACTGGCACTATAATCGGGGGTGAGGTCCTGTCCCGCTGGTATCACCCCTTATTGGGAGCTGTACCACCCGAAGAATTTATCGCAACAGCAGAGCGCATCGGCGTTATTAGTCGTCTCACCGAATGGGTGTTATACACTGCCTGCACGGAAGCGGCTAAGTGGCAACAAAACGGATTCCCTGATTTTAAAGTCGCAGTTAATATTTCATCTCATCACATTTTTGATGGCGACTTTATTCCACTTATCAAACGAGTGATTCGCGAAACCGGAATTACCGCAAACAATCTTGAATTAGAAGTAACGGAGAGTGTTTTACAATCCAATCAGCATAAACTTTCTGTCTTCAAAAAACTGAAAGATTTGGGCATTCGATTGGCCATCGACGAATTTGGCATGGGCTATACATCATTTGCCATGTTGAGGCAGCTGAATGTAGATTTATTGAAAATTGATAAATTCTTTGTCGATGATATTGGCTTCGATAAAAAAACCCGTTTGTTAGTGAATTCCATGATCAATATGGGACACAACCTGGAACATAAGGTAGTGGCAGAGGGCATCGAAAAATCCGAACAACTCTCGGTTCTTAAGGAATTGGGCTGTGATACAGCGCAAGGCTATCTGCTCGGCAAGCCCGTTAACGCGGATGAAATGTCAAAGCTGTTAGTAATGGATTCCCTTAGCTTTTAAAGAGATGGGTATTCGGCGAGCCTGAAAACCAGAGGCGTGGAATCATCGAGGCAGTGATTTTGAGGCATTTAGAGTTTAAGTAAGTACAGTTACCCTCTAACCCGTTAATTCCCTTTCTTCACTCCTGTTATTCTCTTTAGATACTGATTTCTCTCTTGTTAGCCACCACAGCGCCAGCAATATGGCAGGAATACCCAACACGGATGCGGCAAGAAAAAACAGGGTATAACCATGGCTATCAACCACTATTCCCGAGAACCCACCGATAAATTTTCCTGGCAGAGTCATCAATGAACTGAAGAGTGCATACTGAGTCGCCGTATAGTCAGTGCTGGTGAGGCTGGATAGATAGGCAATAAAGGCCACCACTGCCAGGCCACCACTGAGATTGTCAGCACTCACCACCAGAGCCAGAACCAGCAATTCTGCCGGTCCGGCCGCCATCCACGCGAACAGCAGATTGGTAGCGGCAACCAGAATAGCGCCGAGCAGCAATATTCGGGGAATACCAAACTTAGTCACTAGCACGCCACCCAGAATAGAGCCCACTATGGTCATCAAAAAGCCAAACACTTTGGTAACGTCAGCAATTTGGACCTTTGTGAAGCCCATATCCAGATAAAAAGGATTGGCCATCACCCCCATGGTGATATCACTGATGCGATAAACACTGACCAAGGCCAGAATGCCCAAGGCAGTCCAACCATGACGTTTACAAAAATCAGCGAAAGGTCCAACCACGGCTTCAAGTAGCCAGGCCAGCGTTTTGGCCAGTCGATCCGGTAAATGAGTCAAGCTCTCTAAGCGGGAGTTAATGGCGGCAATAAGTGCCGGTGCCAAACTGGGTCGAATAATCTCCGGTTTAGGTGCTATCAAAGTCGTCAGCATACCCAAAGCGGCGAACCCACCCATCACCAGATAGGTAACAGACCAGGACCAGTACTCAGCAATATACAAGGAACCGGCGCCAGCCACCAAAAGGGCGAGACGATAACCAAAGACATAGGTAGCCGACATGGCGGCCTGGAACTCGGGAACGGCTGCCTCGATCCGATAAGCATCAATGCTGATATCCTGGGTCGCTGAAGAGAAAGCAACGAGCACGCCTAAAACAGCCAACTGAGTCAACTGCATGACGGGATCAGTGACTGCCATCAACATAAGCCCGGCGACAATGCCGCTTTGTGCCAGCAATATCCAACTACGGCGCTGGCCGAGCAGTTTCTGCAACAAGGGCAATTGAAAGCGATCCACCACCGGAGCCCAGAATACTTTCACTGAATAGGTAATCCCTATCCAGCTAAAAAATCCGATGGCTGATTTACTGAGACCTTCTTCAGTCAGCCAGGCTGTCAGAGTTGAAAACACCAGCAGAAATGGCAGTCCCGCTGAAAAACCCAGAAAAAACATCACCACTACTGTGCGCTGTCGATAAACCTGGATGGCTTCGCGCCAACTGACGGTGTGCTTTTCTTTCATATTTCAGCGGTTCCAGGAAAAGGAAAAATAAAGGTGGGCTTCTATTGTGGGTGTTGCTCAAGTGTGGGTGTTGGTCGGGACGGCAAAGGGAGCGCAATAAGTAGAAAACATTGGTTTGCTCATTGGTAGTGGATCAATCCCGAAAATTAGTAAACTGCAAAGCCACCTCGATGCTCTCATCTTCTTTCATCATAGCGATCACCTGCTGCAAGTCATCACGTTTTTTTCCGGTCACCCGCAACTGATCGCCCTGAATAGCAGTTTGCACTTTTAGTTTGCTTGCCTTTATTTGCTTTACCATATATTTGGCAGTTTTCTGGTCTATGCCCTGCCGCAAAGTATAGCTACGTTTGACCGCTTTACCTGCTTTACTGTCCGTAGCCTCACCTAAGGACTTCAGGTCCACCTTGCGCTTACTCATGGCCGTCGTCAGCATCAGGAACATCTGCTCCAGCTGAAAATCCTGCTCGGCAGCCAACTCAATGCGACCCTCCCCCAGTTCGAAAGAGGCAACCACACCCCGAAAATCATAACGTGTGGTCAATTCACGATTGGCCTGGTCCACAGCGTTTCTCATCTCATGCTGGTCAAATTCTGACACAATATCGAAAAATGGCATTCGCTCACCTCCGTAAAAAACCTAATCGAAAAACCCTTCTACTTTAAAGCATTAGCGTCTCTGCTTAAACCTTCTAAAGGCACAGAGGTGTCGTCATGCCAGATTAGCTGGTGCCAGGAAGAACCATGGCACAGTGCTTAAAAACCCTGACAGAACCTCCACATCTGCAGATATTTCACATTTTACAAAGACCCCATAGCTGAAAGAGTCCCCACAGTTGACAGACTTTTTACACCTTACTGTTTTCCCACTCTATACTGGTTACACTAATGCGACGGTTTAAGCCCTGTGTTTCAGGCAAACTGACGCCACGGAAGCCTTAACAAGAACCCAAATAGTATAAGCCAACACTAGCAATGCCGAATTCAGACCTTTCCATTCTCGTAGTAGATGATGCCAAATTCAGTAGCACATTGATCTACAAAACCCTGCGTAAAGCCGGATACCAGGACATCCGTGTGGCCACTAGTGCAGATGTGGCACTGCAGATGCTGGAACTACGCCAGGTCAGTGTCTTGCTTGCGGATTGGTTGATGCCTGATATAGATGGCCTGGAAATGACCGAACGGGTGCGACAGGCGGATGAAGCCAACAATCATTTTACCTACATCATCCTGCTCACCGCCAAGGACAGCGTAACAGCCATGGCTGAAGCGTTTGACCGGGGTGTTGACGACTTCATCTACAAATCTGACATGAACAGACAGTTGTTGCCCCGGATCTTTGCTGCCGATCGCATTGCCAATATGCAAAACAGTCTGTTAACTGCTAACCAATTATTGGTTTACAGCAACCAGCAATTGGAGCAAGGCAATATGCTTGATCCATCAACCGGACTCGGAAATCAACGGCTTGCCCGATCGAGCCTGGAAAATATGCTGAAACAAACCGAGTCCCGGGGAGGAGTCACTAATTATTTATTGGTTGGGTTAAAGTCCTGGCAGAGTTTGATCAAACAGCATCACCCAGCGATTCTGGATGAACTGGCAACCGCAATAGCAAGGCGCTTACGAAGTCTTACCCGCCCTTTGGACAGCCTTTGTAGAATTTCCGAAGATCAGTTTGTGGTCATCAGTTATTTCAATCACTTAGACCAGTGCACCAGCGGATGTTTTAAACGCATTAGCGATGGCATCAATTTCAAAGCATTTAAGACTTCCACGGGTTTCATCTCTGTGCAAGTGGGCGTCAGTGTTTGCTCCATTGACAACAGCACCTCCCTGCCCAGTCCGCAACTCATAGAAAAGTTTGCCCTGCGAAAACTCAGGGATGTCTACGACACCGGCTCTGTATCAGTCAGTCTCTGGCCTGAAATATCGTCTGAATTAGATGGTATGAATGACTCAAGCGAAACTGAGTAGCCACTAGCTAGTGCTCATCCAGAAACGCCAGTTTTTGATGGGCACTAACGCAGTACAAGGAAGTGCTGCCAAAATCGATCGGCTAAGCGATTGATTTTGCGAGC